>Ga0070739_10001621_pt1 | contig 32870 bp, 26 predicted proteins | sample Coa_R1_7_FD_66445 | JGI IMG/M metagenome (GOLD analysis project Ga0070739, IMG submission 66445) | Surface soil microbial communities from Centralia Pennsylvania, which are recovering from an underground coalmine fire - Coalmine... | ecosystem: Environmental > Terrestrial > Soil > Unclassified ...
GGCGGCTCCTGAGCTGAGGTGGGTGAGACCCTCAGTGTCCTCAGGACCGCCGATCTCCGCTAGTAGCACCAGTCCAGGCTCCACTACATGCCCCAACCAGTAAGTGGGGTACCGCAAGCGCCGCCTGGCATTTGGCGAGGCGGGGTGGGTGTGTTATACTACGCGCTTGTTGGGGTGCTCGCTTTACAATTGCACAGCCGCTGCTCTTATCGAGAGAGGTGGAGGGACTGGCCCGAAGAAGCCCGGCAACCCCCTCCCCGACCGCGCCCCAGGGGCGGTCGGCGTGAGGCGAGGGTGCCAATTCCGACGGAGCGCACCGCGCTCCGAGAGATGAGAGAGAGACCGGGTAGACGCTGCGCGCAGAACTTCTCTCTACGAGAAGTTTTTTTGTGCCCTGCGACGGGGCGTCGGTGAACGAGCCGAGTCCGCCGCGGCCCCGCCCGCTCTGGCGGACGACGGGCAACCCCACCTCGCCGCACGACGGGGCCTCCTTGCCGAGGACCCGGCCCGGCTCGCGGCTGCATTCCCAAGGATGGACGACACTTGGTCGATACGATTGCCTATGCCGACGGCGCGGTGCGCCTGATCGATCAGACCTTGCTGCCCAGTGAGGTCGTGGTCCGCGAGTGCCGGACCGCGGCCGAGCTGGCCGAGGCCATCCGCGCCATGCGCGTGCGCGGCGCGCCGGCCCTCGGCGTGGCCGCCGCCTACGCCATGGCGCTCGGCGCTCAAGAGTACGGCGGCGACGACCCGGCCGGCTTCCGCGCCCACCTGGCCGCGGTGGCCGAGCAGGTGCGCGCCACGCGGCCGACGGCGGTGAACCTGTTCTGGGGCGTGGACCGCGCCCTCGCCGCCGCTGAGGGCGCGCTGGCCGGCGGCGTGCCGGCCGCGTGCGCGGCGCTGCTCGCGCTCGCCGAGCGGCTGCGCGCCGAGGACGTGGCGCTCAACCGCCAGATGGGCGCCCACGGCGCGGCGCTGGTGCCGGACGAAGCGCGCGTGCTCACGCACTGCAACGCCGGCGCGCTGGCCACGGCAGGCTACGGCACGGCGCTCGGCGTGGTACGCGGCGCGGTCGCGGCGGGCAAGCGCCTGCACGTCTACGTCGACGAGACGCGCCCGTTCCTGCAGGGTGCGCGGCTGACGGCCTGGGAGCTGCAGGCCGAGGGGATCCCGCTGACGCTGATCACCGACAACATGGCCGGCTACTTCATGGCGCGCGGCCAGATCGACCTGGTGGTCGTCGGCGCGGACCGCGTCGCCGCCAACGGCGACGTGGCGAACAAGATCGGGACCTACAGCCTGGCCGTGCTCGCCCACGCCCACGGCATCCCGTTCTACGTGGCAGCGCCCACCTCGACGGTGGACCTCAGCCTGCCGTCGGGCGAGGCGATCCCCATCGAGGAGCGCAGCGCGAGCGAGGTAACCCACTTCGCCGGCCAGCGCGTGGCGCCGGAGGGGATCGACGCGGCGCATCCCGCCTTCGACGTGACGCCGCACCGCTACGTCACGGCGATCATTACCGAGCGCGGCGTCCTCCGTCCGCCCTACGGGCCGGCGCTGGCGGAGGCCGTGGGCGCGGCGCAGGCGGCCGAGCGCGCCGCCGCGGCGTCCTGAGCGCGCATGGGCATGAGCAGCGCTGACGGCAGCGCTGAGACCAGGCGATCGGCAAGAGTGATGTGGTGTGTGCTGGCAACCGCCAGCGCGCATCGAGCCAGCCGCGACGCGGTATCAGGAGCAGCATGAGCGAGACACGCCAGCAGTTGGCCGAGATCGGGGTGTTCGGCGGCTCGGGCTTCTACAGCCTCCTCGAGCGCCCCGAGGAGCTGCGCGTCGAGACGCCGTACGGGCCGCCCAGCGACGTGCTGCACATCGGGGTGATCGGCGGCCGGCGGGTGGCGTTCCTGCCGCGCCACGGAGCGAAGCACCAGTTCCCGGCCCACGCCGTGAACTACCGCGCCAACGTCTGGGCGATGTGGTCGGTCGGCGTGACGCGCTTGCTCGGCCCGTGCGCGGCCGGCAGCCTGCAGCGGCACGTGAAGCCGGGCGACTTCGTGATCTGTGACCAGTTCGTCGATCGTACTCGCGGCCGGGCCGATACCTATTACGATGGGCCCCAGGCCGTCCACATCAGCACCGCCGACCCGTACTGCCCCGAGCTGCGCGCACTCGCGGCCGCCACGGCGCGCGACCTGGCGATCCCCGTCCACGAGCAGGGGACCGTGGTCGTCATCCAGGGGCCGCGCTTCAGTACGCGGGCGGAGAGCCGCTGGTTCGGCAGCGCGGGCTGGGAAGTGATCAACATGACCCAGTACCCCGAGTGCGTGCTGGCCCGCGAGCGGGAGATCTGCTACCTGAACGTCTCGCTGATCACCGACTACGACGCGGGCGTGGAGGGCGAGCCGGGGATCCGCGCCGTGAGTGCCGACGACGTGATCCGCGTATTCAACCAGAACAACGCGCGGCTACGCGAGCTGTTGTACGCGCTGATCCCGCGCCTCCCCGCCACACGGGGCTGCCGCTGCGGCAGCGCGCTCCAAGGAGCAATTCTTTAAAGAGAAGAAAGCGTGGGGGACACCCTCACACCCCCGCTGCATTTTGGAGCAGGAATGAGCCTGGTAGTTGTTGGGTCGATGGCGCTCGATACGGTGAAGACGCCGTTCGGTGAGGTCAAGGAGGTGCTCGGCGGGGCCGCGACCTTCTTCGCGCTAGCCGCGAGCAAGTACACGAAGGTGCAGATCGTCGCCGTGATCGGCGAGGATTTCCCCGAGCAGCACCTGGACCTGCTGCGGCGGCACGGCGTCGACGTCAGCGGCGTGCAGCGGCGCCCGGGCCGCACCTTCCGCTGGACCGGCGAGTACACCTACGACCTGAACACGGCCCACACGCTGGATACGCAGCTCGGCGTGTTCGCCGACTTCCACCCGGAGGTACCCGAGCACTACCGCGACGCCGAGTTCGTCTTCCTGGCGAACATCGATCCGACGCTGCAGCTCGAGGTGCTCCGCCAGATGCGCTCGCCGCGCCTGCGGGCCCTCGACTCGATGAACTTCTGGATCGAGAGCAAGCGTGGCCCTCTGACCGAGGCGATATCGCAGGTCGACGTCGTGCTGCTCAACGAGGGCGAGGTGCGCCAGTACGCCGACACCTACAACCTCTACGTCGCGGCGCGGCGGATGCTCGATCTTGGCCCGACGGCGCTGGTGGCGAAGAAGGGCGAGCACGGCGCCGTGCTGATCTCGGCGGCCGGCGTCTTCATCGCGCCGGCCTTTCCCCTGGAGACGGTCCTGGACCCGACCGGCGCCGGCGACTCGTTCGCGGGCGGTTTCATCGGCTACCTGGCGAGCGTGGGCGACGTGTCGCTGGCCACGATCAAGCGGGCGATGATCCATGGTAGCGCGGTGGCGTCGTTCGCCGTCGAGGACTTCAGCGTCGACCGCCTCACCCGCCTGCGGCCCGAGGAGCTGCAGCAGCGCGTCGAGCAGTTCCGCGAGCTGACGACGTTTGAAAGTACTGAGTGATGAGTACTGAGGACTGAGTAGGGCATCTGCCGTCGGCCATGGCTGAGAGCTGACGGCCGAGAGCTAATAGCACTCAGTACTCAGCACTCAGTACTCAGTACTCAGTACTGGAGGAGAATTGGCTGTCGCGAATCACGACGTGAGAGACCTGGCCCTGGCTGGCAGCGGCAAGCTGCGGATCGAGTGGGCCGAGGCGCAGATGCCCGTGCTGCGCCTGATCCGCGAGCGCTTCGCGAAGGAGCGCCCGCTGGCCGGCGTGCGGCTGGCGGCCTGCCTGCACGTGACCTCCGAGACGGCCAACCTGGCCATCACCCTCCGCGACGGCGGCGCCGCGGTCACGCTCTGCGCCAGCAACCCGCTGAGCACGCAGGACGAGGTGGCCGCCTCGCTCGTGGCCGACTACGGCATCCCCACCTACGCCATCAAGGGCGAGGACGAGCAGACCTACTACCAGCACATCACCGCTGCCCTCGACGCCCAGCCCCAACTCACGATGGACGACGGCGCCGACCTGGTCAGCCAGCTTCACACGCGCCGCGCCGACCTGCTGCCGCAGGTGCTGGGCGGCACCGAGGAGACCACGACCGGCGTCATCCGCCTGCGGAGCATGGCCGCCGACGGCGTGCTCAAGTACCCGATCATCGCCGTCAACGAGGCGATGACCAAGCACATGTTCGACAACCGCTACGGCACCGGCCAGAGCACGCTCGACGGCATCGTGCGGGCGACGAACATGCTCCTCGCCGGCCGCAACCTGGTCGTCTGCGGCTACGGCTGGTGCGGCAAGGGCGTCGCGATGCGCGCCAAGGGCCTCGGCGCCAACGTGATCGTCACCGAGGTCGATCCCGTCCGCGCTCTGGAGGCGCTGATGGACGGGCACCGCGTGATGCCGATCGCCGATGCCGCCCGCGAGGGCGACCTGTTCGTAACCGTGACGGGCGACCTGAAGGTGATCAGCGCCGAGCACCTGGCCGCGATGAAGGACGGCGCGATCGTGGCCAACTCGGGCCACTTCAACGCTGAGATCGACATCGAGGGGTTGGAGAAGGCGGCCACGAAGCGCCGCAAGGTGCGCGAGTTCGTCGAGGAGTTCACCTACCCGGACGGGCACCGCGTGTACCTGCTCGGCGACGGTCGGCTGATCAACCTGGCCGCGGCGGAGGGCCACCCGGCGTCGGTGATGGACATGAGCTTTGCCAACCAGGCGCTGGCGGCGGAGTACATGCTCGCCCACCACGGCGAGCTCGAGCGCAAGGTGTACGCCGTGCCGGAGCCGATCGACCGCGAGATCGCGCGGCTCAAGCTGGAATCGATGGGCGTGCGCATCGACACGCTCACGGCCGAGCAGAGCAAGTACCTGGAGTCCTGGGACCAGGGAACGTGATTAGTGCCCAGTACTGAGTACTGAGTCAAGACTCAGTGCTCAGTACTCAGTACTCAGTACTAGGGGGAGACAATGACCACTAGCTTCATGCGGAGCCCGCAGCTCTTCTTTACATCCGAGTCGGTGACCGAGGGGCACCCGGACAAGCTCTGCGACCAGATCTCGGACGCGATCCTCGACGCCGTCCTGCGCGACGACCCGACGAGCCGCTGCGCCGCCGAGTGCTACGCGACCACCGGCACGGTGATCGTCGGCGGCGAGATCACGACCAAGACCTACGTGGACATGCAGAAGCTCGTGCGCGACGTCGTGCGAGACATCGGCTACACTCGCGCCAAGTACGGCTTCGACTACGAGACTTGCGGCGTGCTGGTGGCGATCAAGGAGCAGTCGCCGGACATCGCCCAGGGCGTCGACGCGGCGCTCGAGGTGCGGCAGGGCGAGATGGCCGAGGACCCGACGCTCAAGGTCGGCGCGGGCGACCAGGGCATGATGATCGGCTTCGCCTGCAACGAGACGCCCGAGCTGATGCCGATGCCGATCGCGCTGGCGCACAAGCTCTGCCGCCAGCTCGCGGCGGTGCGCAAGGACGCGACGCTGCCCTACCTACGGCCCGACGGCAAGAGCCAGGTAACGATCGAGTACGAGTACGGCCGGCCCAAGCGCGTGGACGCGGTGGTCATCTCGGCGCAGCACGACGCGGGCGTGAGCTGGGAGCAGATCCAGCGCGACATCCGCGAGTACGTGATCCAGCCGATCGTGCCCGCCGAGTTCCTCGACCGCGCCACCAAGTACTACGTGAACCCCACCGGTCGCTTTGTGGTCGGCGGGCCCATGGGCGACGCCGGGCTGACCGGCCGCAAGATCATCGTCGATACCTATGGCGGCATGGCCCGCCACGGTGGCGGCGCCTTCAGCGGCAAGGACCCGACGAAGGTGGATCGCTCGGCCGCCTACGCCGCGCGCTACGTGGCGAAGAACGTCGTGGCCGCGGGCCTGGCCGACCGCTTCGAGGTGCAGATCGCCTACGCGATCGGCGTGGCGCACCCGCTGAGCGTGAACTTCGAGACTTTCGGCACCGCGCACGTCGACGAGGACGTGATCAGCAAGCTGATCGCGCGGCACTTCGACCTGCGCCCCGGCGCGATCATCCGCGACCTGCGCCTGCGCCGGCCGATCTACCGCCCGACGGCAGCCTACGGCCACTTCGGCCGCGACGACATCGACGCGCCGTGGGAGGTCACCGACAAGGCCGACCTGCTGCGCGAAGAAGCCGACCTCTCGGCAGCCGCCAGCCGGTGACGAAGTGCCCAGTGCTGAGTACTGAGTGAAGGCGCTGTTAGCCATCGGCGATCAGCTCCCAGCCCTAGCTGACGGCTGATGGCCCGGCTCAGTACTCAGTACTCGGCACTCAGTACCCAGTACTACATATGCGCTTGCTGATCACCGGCGCGGCGGGATTCGTGGGTCGCCACCTGGCGACCCATCTTCTCGCCCAGGCCGAGGCCGAGGTGTACGGGCTCGACCGGCCCGGGCGGGCGGAGGTCGGGGACGGCGCGCTGGCGGGCGTTCGCCGTGTGGCGGCCGACCTCGGCGACGCGGCGGCGGTGCGGCAGGCGCTGGCGACGGTGCGTCCCGACGGCATCTTCCACCTCGCCGCCCAGGCCAACGTGCCGCTCGCCCTCGCCGACCCAGCCCAGACGCTCGTCAACAACGTGCTGGGGCAGCTCCACCTGCTCGAAGCGGTGGCCGCCGAGTGTCCGGCCGCGCGCGTCGTCGTGGCCGGCTCCGCCGAGGTGTACGGGCGGGTGCCGCTGGCCGAGCAGCCAGTGGACGAGCGGGCGCCGTTTCGGCCGGAGAACCCCTACGCCGTGAGCAAGGTAGCCCAGGACGCTCTCGCCTACCAGTACTGGGCGTCGCGGGGGCTGGCCATCGTGCGGCTGCGTCCCTTCAATCACATTGGCCCCGGCCAGAGCGACCTGTACGCGGCGAGCAGCTTTGCCCGCCAGATCGCCGAGGCCGAGCTGGGACAGCGCCCGCCGCTGATCCAGGTGGGCAACCTGGCCGCCGAGCGCGACTTCACCGACGTGCGCGACGTCGTGCGCGGCTACTACCTCGCCTTCCTCCATGCCGCGCCGGGCGAGGCGTACAACCTGGGCAGCGAGCGCGCCGTGTCGCTGCAAGCGATCCTCGATGGCCTGCTGGCGGCGAGCCGCGTGCGGGTGCGGGTGGAGGTCGATCCGGCGCGGCTGCGACCGGTCGACGTGCCGCGCATCGTGGCCAACTGCGCTCGCTTCCGCGCCTGCACCGGCTGGCAGCCGACGATTCCCCTCGCCCAGACTCTGGCCGACACCCTGGACGGCTGGCGGGCGGCGCTGGCGGCACGCGCGGTCCAGGACACAGGATGACGGCGGGATCCCAAGCAGGAACCCCGCCGTCTATCGGTGGCCACTGGCTGCGCGTTGCGCCTCTAGCGCCTCGCGGAAGCCGGCCTACCAGGGGTGAGCTGGCGACTCACTTCTGCTATGCGCAAGGCCCTCCTACACGGTCGCGGGTCGGCGCTCCCAGGCGGCGATGATGCCCAGGATGGCCACGATCACGCCGAGGATGATGTTGTTCCAGAACGGCGTGGCCATGGTCGCGCCGGCGAAGTAGAAGGCGGAGATGAACAGCCAGATCCCCACCAGGACGTTGATCCAGCTCAGCCAGACCGTGCCTCGCGGCGCGTAGGCGCGGATGGCGGCGAGCACGGCGACGACGATGCCGAAGATGACGTTATTCCCCGTCATGCGGCTGTCGTAGCCGTTGAAGCTCAGGACCCAGGGCGAGATGATGAGCCAGATACCCGCGATGATGTTCAGGATGCTGGCCCACTGCACCTGAGGGTAGGGAGCCATCGTGGCTCTGTCCACGTTGCGCATGGCGATCCTCCGACTGTCTCGGTTGGCGCGAGCGACCAGGCGCTTGCCGGCCGATATCGACCGCCGTGAGGCGTCCCGGAGACTAGTACCCCCCGATTGTGTTGCTGCGAGCGGCTAGCCGTATATTGGCGATGCATCTACATACGATGCGTGCAGAGCGCATACCAGAAACGATGCAGTCAGGCACCGGGCAGCGGATTTTAGGGCAGCGTTCAGTGTCGGAAGGGGCCGTCGATCAGCCGATACCGTGATTGGCCAGGCGGGGCGTGGGCAGCGGCTGAATGGCGCGGTTAGCGCCCGGCCTCGAACTGTTCGCGGGCGCGCTGCGCCAGGGCGGTGTTGACGAACGGCCGCACGTCGAGCGACGCGGTATAGGTGAGGCGACCCATGCGCATCAGGCCTTCCTGCATCTGCTCGACGTCGTCGAGGCGCGGCGTGAGATCCGTGGGGAAAACCGGCAGGATCGAGTGCCCGAGCAGTTCGGCCTTGAAGCCGATCTCGTCCTCGAGGATGCGGGCAAGCGTCGGATCGTCGATCCAGGCCGTGCCCTGGAGCTCGCGCGCGGCGCGGAGCGTAGCCTTCAGGAAGCGCGTCGCCGCGTCGGTGCGGCCGTCGGCAAACTGCTCGCTAAAGAGGGTATGGGTGAACTGGACGGCGCCGATGGTCTGCTGATCGTCCGCCAAGCGCGCGCCGGTTCCCTGGTCGAGGGCGATCGTGCCGAACGGTTCGCTGGCGATGAAACCGTCGACGGAGCCATTGGCCAGCGCGGCCACCATGTCGGGGAAGCCCATGATCTGGAGGTTGAGGTCATCGAGGCCCAGGTCGCGCCGCTGGAGCACCCGCCACAGCGTGTACTCGGTGATGTTGCCGCGGGCGTTGACGGCGAAGCTGTGCCCGCGCAGGTCGGGCAATCCCCGCACGGCGCCGCTGTCGTAAAGCTCCTTGCGGGTGACGACGCTGGTCGGCATCAGCCCCTCGGCGGGGTAGATCGACATCGCGGCGACGACGTACATCTTCACGCCGCGCTGCCAGGCGTTGAAGTTGCCGGCGCTGATCGCGCCGACGTTGACGTCGGTCTGGCCGGTGCCGAGGGCGGAGACGACGTCGGCCGTGCTGGCGAACTCGGCGGTCTCGACGGCCAGGCCCTCCTGTGTGTAGTAGCCGCGGCCCACGGCCACGTTGTAGGGAGCGATGTTCAGGCTGCGGACCCAGGCGACCGTCACGCGCTCGGGCTCGCGCGGCGCGGCGGTGGGCGGGGCGACCTGAGCGGCCGGCGTTGCGGCCGCCGGCGGGGACGCGGCGGCCGGGGCCGCCGTTGACTGGGCCGGAGGCGGATTGGTCGGCGCCGCGCAGGCGGCGAGGGCGAGCCCGAGTAACGCGACGACGAGGTGGCGAAGAGCCTGCCGCATAGTAGCCCCTCCCGATCGGCCCGGCGGCCGCCGCCGGCGCGCCCGCTGCGGTTGGCCGCCATTGTAGCGGGCGCGCCGCGCTCCCGGCCCGTGGCATTCGCACGCGCCGGGCCGTCGCTCGCACCGGAAACTGGTAGACTACTCGGGGAGCGGCAAGCAGCGGGGTCCGGAGGAGGCCATGCCTACGCGCATCGAGTTCGGCACGGACGGCTGGCGCGCGATCATCGCCGAGGAGTTCACCTTCGACAACGTGCGCGTCTGCGCCCAGGCCGTGGCCGACTGGCTGCGGCAGGAGGGCAAGGCCAGCGCCGGCCTCGTCGTCGGCTACGACACGCGCTTTGCCTCCGATCGCTTCGCCGCGGCCGTGGCCGAGGTGGCCGCCGCGAACGACGTGCCGGTCTACCTCTGCAACCGCCCCGAGCCCACGCCGGTCGCCTCCTACTCCGTCCTGGAGCGCAAGGCCGGCGGCGGGGTGGTCATCACTTCCAGCCATAATCCGGCCCCTTACAACGGCTTCAAGGTCAAGGGCTCCTACGCCGGCTCGGCCTCGCCGGAGATCGTCGCCGTCCTGCACGAGCGCATCGAGGCCCACCAGGCGCGGGGCGACGTGGCGCGGATGCCGCTCGACGAGGCCCGCAAGCGGGGCCTCGTCGAGACGATCGACGCGCGCCCGCCCTACCTCGCGCAGATGGGGCGGCTGGTGGACCTCGAGCGCCTGCGCGCGAGCGGCCTGAAGATCGTCCACGATCCCCTCTACGGCACGGGGATCGGCTACTACCAGGCGCTGCTCGCCGGCGGCACCGCCACCGTAACGTCGATCCACGACGTGATCAACCCCAATTTCCCCGGCATCCACGCTCCCGAGCCGATCCCGCCGAACGTGGACGCGCTGCTCGCCGCCGTGCGCGAGCGCGGCGCGGACGTCGGGCTGGCGACCGACGGCGACTCCGACCGCGTCGGGCTGGTCGACGAGCAGGGCACCTTTATCAACCAGCTCGAGGTCTACGCGCTGCTGCTGTGGTACCTGCTGGAGGTGCGGGGGCTGCGCGGCCCGGCCGTGCGCTCGCTCACCTCGACCTCGATGGCCGACCGGCTCGGCCAGCGCTACGGCATCGAGGTCGTCGAGACGATGGTGGGCTTCAAGTACGTCGGCCAGGAGATGATCGAGCGGAACGCGATCCTCGGCGGCGAGGAGAGCGGCGGCTACGGTTTCCAGGGACACATCCCCGAGCGCGACGCCATCCTGGCCGGCCTGTACCTCCTCGACCTGCGCGTGCAGAAGAACAAGCCGCTGTCGGCGATCGTCCGCGAGCTGCACGAGATCGCCGGCGCATCCTACTACGATCGCCACGACGTACGCTTCCCGGCCGACCAGCGCGATACCATCGTGGAGCGCGTAAGGGACGCCCACCCTGCCGAGATCGCCGGCCTGCGGGTCGCGCGGATCGACGACAAGGAGGGCCGCAAGTTCTACCTGGAAGACGGAAGCTGGCTGCTGGTGCGCTTCTCGGGCACCGAGCCGCTGTTGCGCATCTACACCGAGACGACCAGCCCCGAGCGCGTCGAGCGCATCCTGGCCGCGGGCCACCAGATCACCGGAGTGTGAGCGTGGACCTGGACCGCCCCGAGACTTACGCCCCGGCCGACCCGGCGGGGATGCTCGCCCATCTCGAGGCGCTGCCGCGCCAGCTCGAGGAGGCCTGGGCGCTCAGTCAGGCCCTTGCCGCGCCGGAGCGCTACCGGACGGCGCAGAGCATCGTCGTGGCCGGCATGGGCGGCTCCGCCATCGGCGCCGACCTGGTGGCCGGCCTCTGCGCGGACAGCCTGCGCGTGCCGCTGGTCGTCTGGCGGGACTACGACCTGCCGGCCTGGGTGGGGCCGCGCACGCTGGTGATCGCGTCGAGCTACTCCGGCGGCACCGAGGAGACGCTGAGCGCGGTCGAGCGGGCGCTGGCGGTGGGAGCGCCGGTCGTCGGCATCAGCACTGGCGGCTCCCTGGTCGCGCGCCTGGCGGAGGCGGACCAGCCCGTGCTGCACTTCGACTACCCTGCCCAGCCCCGCGCGGCGCTCGGCTACGCCCTGGTGCTGCTGCTCGGGCTGCTGGCGCGGCTCGGCTACCTGCCCGACCAGGCGGCGGCAGTGCGGCCCGCTGTCGCGGCGGCCGACGAGGCGGCGGCCCGCCTGGGACCAGCGGCGCCCGCCGCGACGAACGGCGCCAAGCAGCTCGCCAGCGTGTTGCACGGGCGGGTGGCCGTGGTCTACGGCGGCGGCTTCCTGGCCGCGGTGGCGCGGCGCTGGAAGGGCCAGCTCAACGAGAACGCGAAGCACTGGGCCTTCTTCGAGCAGCTCCCCGAGCTCGACCACAACGCGGTGATGGGCTACCAGTTTCCGGCCGAGGCGGCGAGCGAGGTGGTCGTCGTGCTCCTGGAGTCCGCCCTGCTGCCGTCACGCCTGCGCCTCCGCTACACCGTGACCGCCGAGCTGCTGGCGCGCCAGGACATCCCCTACCACACGGTCGAGGCTTGGGGTGACGACCCGCTGGCGCAGCTCGTGGCTGCCGTGTCCTACGGCGACTGGACGAGCTACTACCTGGCGCTGCTCAACGGCGTCGATCCGACCGGCATCGCGGCGATCGACTACCTGAAAGCGCGGCTCGGGGAGGCAGGGTAACGGTGCTGTTCGTCGACTTCCTGGGGCCGTCGGCCCTGTATGAGGAGACGCGCCGCGCCGTGCAGGAGCGCGTCGCCGCGACGCTGCGCGTGCCGCCGGGCAACGTCGTGCTGCGCCGCTGGGTCGTCGAGAGCGACTACGCCGGCGTCGAGGTATGGGTAGAAGTTAGCTCGCCGGAGCAGCTCTATCGCTACGGGCGGCGCCTGGCCGAGGAGATCAGCGCCGCTATCCGCGCCGCCGACCCAGTGGACGTCTGGGTCATGTTCCGCGTCGTCACCCTCGACCACGCCTTCCTCAACGGCACGCCCCGCGGCCGCGACGGCAGCACGCTCGAATAGCCCACGCCGGGTGGCGACTCAAGGCTCCCCGGGCGCGTCCGTCGCGGCCGCGCGGGCCTTTAGCGCCTGATAGACGCGCTCGGCGGTCAGCGGCAGCTCGAACAGGCGCACGCCGACCGCGTCGGCCACGGCGTTGGCGATCGCCGCCGGCGGGGTGTTGTTGGAGAACTCGCCGATCGCCTTCGCCTCGTGCGGCCCCGTGCCGCCCGGGGACTGGACCAGGACCGTCTCCAGCGGCGGCATGTCGGCCACCGTCGGCAGCTTGTACTCCCCCAGGTGGGCGTTGGTGATCCGCCCGTCCTCCATCAGCAGCTCCTCGCTGAGGGCCAGGCCGAGGCCGGTGGCCGCGCCGCCGTCGATCTGGCCCTGGTGGGTGACCGGATTGATGATCGTCCCGACGTCGTGCGCCGTCACTAGGCGCTGGACGCGCACCTGCCCGGTCTCGGGGTCCACCTCGACGTCGGCCACCTGGGCACAGTAATAGGACACGTCCTCGACGTGCGGCGCGTCGAGCGCGGTGGTGACGGTCAGGGGCCGGCCGCGGCCGGCCCGGGCGGCGACCTCGGCCAGGCTTGCCTGCCGCTCGCCGCCGTGGAAGGTGCCGTCGCGGTACGTCACCTCCGCCTCGCGACAGTACAGCAGCTCGGCGGCGTGCTCGGTCAGGCGGGCGCGCAGCTCGCGGCAGGCGGCGAGGACAGCCTGGCCCTCGGTGTAGGTCACCCGGCTGGCGCGCGGCCCCTCGTCGTAGGGCGCCGTGTCCGTGTCGCCGACCACGACCCGCACGCGCTCCAGCGGCAGCTCCATCTCCGCGGCCACGAGCTGCTGCACGATGGTGTGGGTGCCGCAGCCCTGGTCGATGGTGGGGCTCAGCACGGTGAGCGTGCCGTCGCGCTCGGCGGTGAGGACCGCGCCGCCGGCCCCGCCGCCGATCTGCCGGCCGAACACCGCGATGCCTCGCCCCTGGTGGCGGCCGGGAGCGGCCGGTCGGGGGCCGGACGCCTCTAGCGCCGCCTGCAGAACCTCCCGCGCCTTGATCCCGCGCAGGCGGTTGCCCACGGCGTCTTCCTCGCCCTCCTCGAGCAGGTTCCGCAGCCGCAGCTCGGCGGGGTCGAGGCCCAGCGCCTGGGCGAGGAGATCCGTGTGGCACTCCAGCGCGAAGGTGAACTGGTGGGCGCCAGGGGCGCGGAAGTAGCCGCCGGGGACGGTGTTCGTGGCGACCTGGAGGAACTCGAAGGCAGCGTGGGGCACACGGTAGGCGCCGCCAACATAGTGCCAGGTGGAGAGGGCGGCGTTGGGCTTGAGGGCGGCGTAGGCGCCGCTGGCGTGGACCGTCCGCGCCGCGCGCGCGACGAGGCGGCCGTCGCGCGTGACCCCGGAGCGGATCGTGATGATGGTCGGATGGCTCGGGTTGCTCGTCGCCAGGTCCTCGGCCGAGCTGAGGACCAGCTTCACCGGCCGGCCGGCCTGGCGGGCCAGGAAGTAGGCGATCGGCACGTCCACCGCGTCGCCCTTGCCGCCGAAGTCGCCGCCCACCTGGACGGCGTGGACGCGGATGCGCTCTTCGGGCACGCCGATCGCCCGGGCGAGCTGGACCCGCGCGCGGAACGGCGCCTTGCAGGCGGCCCAAACCTGGATCCGCCCGTCGTCGTCGATGGCGACGAGGCAGGCGTGGGGCTCGAGGTAGCCCTCGTGGCGGGCAGGGACGCGGAAGGTGTGCTCCAGGACCAGGTCGGCGGTGCGGAAGCCGAGGTCCACGTCGCCCTTGCGCCAGGCCAGGCGGGTCACCCCGTTGTGTACGTCGGTCGCCAGCCACTGGCGGGGCGCGCCGTCGTAGCGGGTGAGGTCGTCGTGGAGGAGGGGGGCCTCGGGCTGCATGGCGGCGAGCGGGTCGAACACCGCGGGCAGCGGCTCGTATTCCACCGCGATCGCGTCGAGCGCCGCCTCGGCGGCGTCGACCGTCTCCGCCGCGACCGCGGCCACCCGGTCGCCGACGAAGCGCACCCGCTCCCAGCACAGCACGGGCATGTCGCGCATCGTCTTGCCGACGAAGTGGCCCGGGACGTCCTGGCCGGTGACGACCGCCCGCACGCCCGGCACCTGCCAGGCGGCCGCGGCGTCGATGCGCACGATGCGAGCGTGCGGGTGCGGGCTGCGCAGGATCTTCCCCCACAGCGTGCCGGGCAGGGCGACGTCCGCCGTGTACAGCGCCCGGCCGGTGACCTTGGCCGAGCCCTCCAGCCGTGGAACGGGGGCGCCGATGGGCGAGCGGGTGGCGGCCATGGACGTTTCCTCCCAGGCAGGCCGTCGTTGCCCGTACGACCGTCGCGTCCTGCCGGCCTATAGCGTATCGCTTCGGCCACGTCGCGGCTAGTACTCCGTCACTGATGACCCGAGCGCTGCTTGCCGTTGCGAACACTGCTCGACTCAGGTGTGACAGAGCCCGCGCACGACTGCCCGCTGCCTGGCTGGAAGGCTACCGCGGCGTCCTGACCATGGCCCTGGCCTGGCAGCCGATGATGATTACGGCAAGCCGCCGCCGGCGCTGTAACGTTTCGCGGCCTGGCCCGTTTAACTCAGAGAAGCTGCATCCGGCCGCCTCTCCGACTCTAACTTTGCTGGGAGCTGGGGCCGACTAACGTACCAACATCTCGAGGAAGGGGGCAGAGCTTGAGGATACGGAGAACTCGGTCAGCTCTCGCTGGCGTACTGCTGGTGGCATTGCTGGCGAGCGCCAGCCTCACCGCCTTCGTCGCGCCGATCAGCGCGGCGCCAAACGAGGAGGCAGCGAGCAGCTCGGTCACGACCTCGCATTCGGTGATCGGGCCGGCGGACGAAGGTCCCACCGGTCACTTCGCGTTCAGCGTGCTGGACCAGGCGTCGACCACCCAGACCAAGGCCGTCGGTGGCGGCACGACGATCCAGCAGAACACGGCGACGACGTTCCGCGTGACGCAGAGCGTGCCGCCGGGCACGACGATCTCGCCGAACGCGCCGGTCATGGTGGACTTCGTCAACCCCAACTTCGTGGTGAACTTCGCGGGCCCGTCGGGCACGGGCGCGATCAACGGCGCGCCGGGCGTGCCGGGCTACGCCGGCAACTGCACCATCAGCTCCACGACGACGATCTCGGGTGGCACGCTGAGCCCGGCGCAGCAGGTGCTGTGCAACTCGAGCGCGAACCCGGCGAACCTGAACACGACGATCGCGCAGTGGGACATCATCATCACGATCCCGTCGACGGTGGCGCCGGGCACGGTGCAGTCCGATCAGGTCTGCTCGGTGTCGCCGGGCAACACGGCGACGAACTGTGAGAACCCGCTCACGGTGACGGTCGTGAACAACCCGGCGGTCAACACGCCGACGCCGACGGCGACGGCGACGGTGACGAACACGCCGGTAGCCACGACGACGGCGACGGCCACGCCGACCCGCACCGCCACGCCTGCGGTGGGCGTGCCGCCGACGCCGCCGGTGTCGGGCACGCCGGGCGTGCCGTGCGCGACGGCCATCGGCCAGACCTGTACCGCCACTGGTGCCGTGACGGGCACCTGGAGCAAGACCGGCTCGGGCGTGTTCACCTTCACGGCCACGGGACCAGCGAACGCGCTCGTTGGCGGGGTGCCGACGGTGTTCATCCCGACGACGGCGAACGCCAACGGTGAGCAGTTCCCGTGCACGGCGACGACCGCGGCACTGACGACGACCTGCACCGGCACCACCGCGGGCGACCCGCTGCAGGGCGCGGTGATCACGGTCGCGTTCCCGCTGGTCGGCGGTGGCTTCGGCACCGTGACCGGTACGATCACCAGCACCAACTTCGCCCAGAACCTGACGCTAGCGGCGGCGCAGACGCAGGCGCAGGCGACGGCCGGGTTCCTGCTCGGGACGCCGGGTGTGCCGTGCGCGACCCTGGGTAGCGCGCTGGCCGGGCAGGTGCTGGTGCCTGGTATCAACCAGACCGCGGTCGGCCAGACCTGTACCGTGACCGGCGCCGTGACGGGGACCCTGACCCGCACCGGCAGCATGTCCTTCACCCTCAACACCACCGTCCCAGCGGGCGTGCCGGCGGGGATCACGCCGGTGGCGGTGTTCAGCACCGACCTGGGGATCCAGGCGGTGGCCTGCGCGGCCGTGACGGGCGCGGCGGGCAGCGCCTACACCTGCACGGGCACGATCACGGGCAACGCGCTGCAGGGTTCGACGGTAGCGCTGTGCTTCACGGCCGCGACGGCCTGCCTGCTCGGCACCATCACGGGCCCCGGCCCGGTGGTCATCCCGAACAACCTGCCGCTGCTGCCGCCACCGCCGCTGCAGTTCATCCCGCCGCCGCCGCCGCCGCTGCTACCGCCGCCTCCGCCGGCGCCGATGGGCACGCCGTCGCTGGCCGCGCCGCCAGGCGGCATCCCGGTGATTCCTGAGGCGGACAGCCTGTTCCTGGTGGTGGGTGGTCTGGTCGCTCTCGGTGGGCTCGTGGGCCTGCGCAGCTTGCGCCGCCGCCGCGACGACGAAGCCTAACCCGCGCGCGTCGCCCCCCGACCGCGCTAACGAGGACGCCCCCGGGGAATCGCCCGGGGGCGTCCTGGCTAATCCGCGCCCCGGTCACTCGGACGAGCCCACGCTACGGCCCGCGCGGCCGCCCGCCCGGATCGAATCTGGTACACTCTGGTGGGCCGGTAGCTCAGCGGCAGAGCAGCGGACTTTTAATCCGGTGGTCGTGGGTTCGAATCCCACCCGGCTCACTCGACTCGACGGCGTAGCCCTTCGGCCCGCCTCTGACCGCGGTGGCAAGGATAGGCCCCGCCACCAGGGTTGGACTAGCCCTAAGCTCCTTTGTTGGGCTAGCCCTATGCTGCTTCTCCCGCCGTGCGGACGACCGCCGCGCGGCGGACGCTCCGGTTCCTGCGCCGCGGCCTGGCCGCCCGCGCGGGAAAATTGACTTGGCTCGCCAGGGATGCCATCCTGTGGCCAGCCCCGTGGCGTCTCCCCTTGCCTTCGGACCGAGCGCGCCGCGAGCCAGGGAGCAGAAGCGTGGCCCTGACCCAGAGCGATCAGCGATTGTTCATCGCGGCTCAGGACGACATGCGGGCCGGGCGCTGGGAACAGGCCGTCGCCAAGCTCGAGCTGCTCGCGGCGCGCGAGGGCGTGGCGCCGGCCGAGCGCGCGATCCAGGTCCCCGGCCTCATCAAGCGCAACACCCTCTTCCTGGCGCTGTCGCAGGCGCTCATCGGCGCCGGCATGCAGGTGCCCTACACGCTGGGGCCGCTCATCGTCGTCGCGCTGACCGGCTCGCCCAGCCTGTCCGGCCTGTCCATCAGCGTCCTGGGGCTGAGCCGGTTCGTGGTGGCCTACCCGCTCGGACGGATCGCGGACGCCTACGGCCGTAAGCCGGGCCTGCAGCTCGGGCTGGCGCTCGGGCTGGTCGGGACCGTCCTGGTCGGGCTCACGATTCTCTGGAGCTCCTTTCCGGCGTTCCTGGCCAGCCTGCTGCTGTTCAGTATGGGGCTGAGCGCGATCTTCCAGTTGCGGGTCGCCGCCGCCGACATGTACCCGCCGGCGCGCCGCGGCCTGGCCCTCGGCTGGGTGCTGACCGGCACGGTCGTCGGAATCTTCGTCACCCCGCTCCTCATCGCGGCAGGCCAGGCGGTCGCGACCAGCGCCGGCCTCGATCCCCTGGCGCTGCCGTGGCTGTTCACCCCCGTGGTCATCCTGCCCGGCATGCTCTGCGTCGCGCTCGTGCGGCCGGACCCGAAGGAGATCGCCTCGCGGCTGGAGCAGTATTACCCAGGCTACCGCCCGGGGCCGGCGCGAGCGGCGAGCCGCGGCGGCCAGGTGAGCATCCGCGCCTTCCTCCGCGATTACCCGATGCTGGTCGCGATCGTGTCCAATTTCTGCGCTTACGGCAATATGTCGGTGGTCATGGTAATCAGTTCCCTGGTCCTCGCCCACCACGGCCACGACCTGACCGCGATCTCGCTGGCGCTCGCCGTGCATACGGCCGGCATGTTCGGCTTCTCGCTGCCGTTGGGCTGGCTGATCGACCGGTTCGGCCGGCGGGCGGTGATGCTGCCCGGCGGGATCATCACCACGCTCGGCGCGCTGATGGTGGTATTTACCGCCGACTACTGGTCGATCACGCTTGGAACGTTCCTGGTGGGGCTGGGCTGGTCCGGGGTGAACGTGGCGGCCACGGTCCTGATCACGGACCGCACGCGGCCGTCCGAGCGAGGGAGGGCGATCGGGCTCAACGATAGTCTGGGCGCCATCGCCAGCCTGGTCGTGCCGCTGATCGTCGGACCACTGGCGGCGACGCAGGGCCTGGGCGCCACCGGCCTGCTGGCGATGGCGATGATGGTGGCGCCGATCGGCCTGCTCCTGGCCCTGCGCGAGCCGAGTCCCGGGGTCTACGCCGCCGCGGAGGCCCGGTAGGCAGTCCCCTGCCCGATCGGCAGGCAACGGCGGGCCGTGGCATAATGTGAGCGCGCGAGCGGAGGGTAGACGATGGCCGCCAAGCCGCCTAGCGCCGCGTCGCTGCTCTGTCGCTGCGCGAGCTGCGGGCGACCGGTGCTCACTTACTGGCCGCCGACGTTCACGCAGACCCACCAGCTCCTCTGCCTGGCCTGCGACCCGGCTGCCCCTGCCGACCGTAAGCACGCCAATCAGTAGTCTGTCAAAGGGGGATCGATGTCTGTTGTGAGCTCACAACAGACATCGATCCCCCTCTGACGAGGTACTCGTGTAAGCGGCAGGCTTGGACCAGCTTGTCGGGTTTCGGGGGGGCGCTTTCGGGCGAGAGCCAGCCGAGCCTGGCCGGCCGCTCGTCGTCGTGCCCCGTACGGTGGCGGCCGAGCCAGGGCGCGGGGCACCGCGCGGAGAAGGCGATGCGCTTCGGCACCTACTATTTCTTTCAGCGTCCACCCGGCGCGAGCGATGCGACGATCATCCGCACCGAGCTCGACCAGATCGTCTGGTCGGAGGCGCTGGGCTTCGACTCGGCCTGGCTCACGGAGCACCACTTCGCCGACTACGGCATCTCGGCGGCGCCGAGCGTGCTGGCGGCGGCGGTGATCAGCCGCACCGAGCGGCTCCACGTCGGCTTCGCCGTGTACGTGCTCCCCTTCCACGACCCGATCCGCTTCGCCGAGGAGACCGCTACCCTCGACATCCTCAGCGGTGGTGGGCGGCTGACGGTCGGGCTGGGGCGAGGCAACCGCCCGGCCGAGTTCGCCGGCTACCGGGTCGACCAGGCCGACAGCCGTGCGCGCTTCGAGGAAGCCGCCGAGATCGTCGTGCGCGCCTGGACCCAGGACGTCGTGCAATTTGAGGGGCGATACTTCCGCATCCCGCCGATCTCCGTCCATCCGCGGCCGGTGACCCGCCCCCACCCACCGCTGGCGGTGGCCGTCGGCTCGCCCGAGACGATCGCCTGGACAGCCCGCCACGGCTACCGCATGCTCTGCTCGGGACTGAACACCCCGCTCGCCAGGCTGCTCGAGCAGCGGGAGCAGTACGAGCGCGGCCTGCGGGAAGCTGGGCACGACGCCGCCACCGTGGCCCGGCTGCTCGGGCAGTGGACCGTGACCAAGCACGTCTATGTGGCGCCCACCGACGAAGAGGCGCGGGCCGACGCGCGCGGGCCCGAGGAGTGGTTCCTCGACGCCTTCCGCCGCTCGATGCGCGTCGACCACCTGCCCGGGCTGCCGCCGGCCGTCGTCGCCCAGGCCGAGCAGGCGATGGCGCACGTCGCCTCGCTGCGCTGGGAGGACCTGGTCCAGGAAGTCCTGCTCATCGGCTCGCCGGAAACGGTCCGCCGGCGCGTCCAGGCCCTGCAGGCCGCCGGGGTCGGCGAGCTCGGCTGCTGGATGAGCTTCGGCGGCCTGCCGCCCGAGAAGGTGCGCCGCTCGATGGAGCTGTTCGCCCGCGAAGTCATCCCCGCCTTCCGCGCTGCGCCCGCACCGGCGCGCTAACCGCGACGGGCGCGCGGTCTCAACTCTCTTCGTTCCTCCTAAGCACCTGTCTCTGCCGGTGTGCTACTCTACCGAGCAGCTAACCGACTCGTCGCCCAGCTGCTGGGTTCGGCGTCCTGGCCCGGCCAGGCTCCGGCAACGGGCGCGAGGCGTCGTCTCGTGCCGTCGTTAACGGATTGGAGCGGCGATATTGGTCCCCGGCGCCTATTCTGTGATGCAGAACGGCACCCAGGCCTGTAACGTTTCGGCTGCCGGGTCGTTTGATGTTCTTGGGTAGGATGCGAGGCCCCCACGGAGCCGGCTGTCTGCCACGCGCCGCAGGCCCTGCCCCGCCCCTGACGGTCAGGACGATCCACCACCGCGGGTGGCGGTAGGGGAGTTGCGGTCGACTCGAGTCAGGGGGATAAGCTGTCGGCCCGACCAGGGGAGCCATTGAGGGCGAGCCGACAGCCCACACCACGGGCGGCGCCGCGGACCGACGCGTCATACCATCGCGCTCCAGGCCACTAGCCAGCGCATTCAGGAGGAACTGCATGCATCGTTGGCTTTCCGCGCTTCTCGGGGTCGTGTTCCTGGTCACCGGGTCCCAGGCGGCCTACGCTCAGAACATCAACTCGCCGCCGGGAACGGGTGGAACCTCGGCTGCCGGGTTCTCCGCGTGCCAGCAGCTCATCTTCCGAACGCTCTTGCCGGCGATCCAGACGGCGAACAGCTTCAATCCGGGTGGGATCTTCCCGGTCGGGTACTGGCCGCTGACCCAGCCGTTCGGCTCCAGCCCGAACGAGACGGCCTACACTGGTTACCCGACGTCGGCCTACTACAGCAGCTACGCCGTGCCGGGCTGGGCGCAGCAGAACCCGCAGCTCTATCCGGGCGCCTATCCGCAGAACAGCGTGCTGCCGGGCCTCTATCCGCCCGACCTGACCTCGCAGGTCGGCGACCAGCCGGACCCGCAGCTCACGTCGTCGGCGATCCTGCAGCGGCTGCAGAGCGATGGCACCTGGGACCGGCTCAGCCCGACCGAGCAGGCGGACTGGCTGTTCCGCCTGGCGAGCCTGCAGCGCGACGAGATCAACCAGCGATTCACGCAGGCCAGCCTACAGCAGAACGCCGAGAACACGATGCTGAACCTGCGCCGCGCGCCGATCGACGTCTCGATCGCACTGCAGAACCGTGCCAGCGACTGGCGCAACGCCTATACCAACTACATCGGGGTGCTGTCCGGCATCCTCCAGAACACCTGCAACACCAGCACCGGCGGCGTGCCGGGCGCGACGCCTGGCGCGGCGGTCGGCCTCGGCACCCCGACCGTGCCCGGTATTGCCGCTCCCGTCACCGGCACGACGCTGGGCGGCTTCGTGTCCCCGGGCGGGCTCGTCTTCCCTACGCTGGCGGCGTGCCAGGCCGCGGCAGGAGCGGGCGTCTGTATCGCGCGGTAGGCGCCGCGCTCCTCGGCTGGCGTCGCGCGCGGCGCGCCGGGCCGAAGATGCGGCGACTACTCTCCGAATAGCGCTGGCGAGCGGCGGTGGCAGCTCTCTCCCTGCCACCGCCGCTTACTCTTGCCTGCTCTGCTATCCTCACCCCGTAGGCCAGCGCCCGCCGAGGAGCGATCGTGCCCGAGCTACCCGAAGTCGAGACCACTCGCCGCCACCTGGCCGCGCACCTGCCGGGGGCGCGGGTGGTGGCGGTCGAGCTCCTCGATCCCCGCGCCGTCTGGCGGCCGGACCCCGCCACCTTCGCTACCCGGCTGACGGGCATGGACCTCGGCGACGTCCGCCGGCGGGCGAAATACCTCGTCGTCGACCTGCGCGACGGCGACCACCTGGTCGTCCACCGCCGGATGACCGGCAACCTGCTGCTGCGCGAGCCGGCCGCGCCGCCGGACGAGCATACCGTCGCCGTGCTCCGCCTGGCCGACGGCCGCGAGCTGCGCTTCTGCGACCTGCGCCGCTTCGCGCGGATGTGGCTCGCCACCCCCGCGGAGCTGGCGGCACTGGACCGCTCGCTCGGGCCAGAGCCGCTGTCGCCCGAGTTCACGGCGGAGCGCCTTGCCAGCATCCTCGCCAACCGGCGCCGTGCGCTGAAGCCGCTGCTCCTCGACCAGCGCGCGATCGCCGGCCTGGGCAACATCTACGTGGACGAGGCGCTGTTCGCGGCCGGCCTGCGTCCGACGCGCGGCGCGGACACGCTACAGCCCGCCGACGTCGAGCGGCTGCACGCCGCCATCCGTGCGGTCCTCGAGCAGGGCATACGCAACGAGGGGACGACCTTCCGCGACTACCTGGGCGCGATCGGGCAGCCCGGCCGCAACCAGCACATGATGGGCGTGTTCAAGCGCGAGGGCAAGTCGTGCGAGCGCTGCAGCGCGGTGATCCTGAAAACGCGCGTGGCGGGGCGCGGCACGCACTACTGCCCGCGCTGCCAGCGCTGAGCGCCGCGCGTTATTGAGCCAGCCGCTCCAGGGCGTTGATCAGCAGGTAGAGCAGGCCGACGAGGATGCCCGCGCCGACGAGGATGCCCACGGCGACCAGCGCCGGGCCGCCGCCGAGGAAGAAGGCGACCAGCGCTCCCCCAACGACGAGGAGCAGCCCGAAGCCACCGAGGAGCAGGTCGCGGTCGGTCCGAGCGCGGTGGCGGTCCGGGTTGAAGTCGGCCCGCGGCGGCGGGGTTGGCTTGGGGTCGAGCGAGCGCGGGCCGTCCGGGTTCATTTGAGCAGCGCTTCCAGTCGCTCGGCGCTGCGCTGCGGGCCCACGACGGCCAGGCTCATCTTCTCGCGCCGGAAGACGTCGCGGGCGACCCGCTGCAGGTCCTCGACGGTGACCCGATCAATGATGTCGACCACGTCGTCGAAGGTGAGAATGTTGTTGCGCAGGAGCTCCTGGCCGCCGAGCCACGACGCCACCGCGCGCGTGTCTTCGGTGCGAAGCTGCAGGCGCCCCTTGATGAACTCGCGCGACTTGGTCGCTTCCTCCTCCGGGATGTGCTCCTTGAGGCGGTCGAGCTCGTCCAGCACGGCCTCCACGGTCGGGGCCAGCTTCTTCGGGTCCACGCCCGCCGAGACCACGGCCGCGCCGGTGTCCTGGAAGTGGCTCACGTAGGAGTGCACGTCGTAGGCGAGCCCGCGCTTCTCGCGCACCTCGAGGAACAGGCGCGAGCTCATCCCCTCGCCGAGGATGGAGTTGAGGACGTCCAGGGTGTAGCGGTCGGGGTGGTAGGCCGACAGCCCGGGCGCAGCCAGGCAGAGATGGACCTGCTCGGTCTTCTTGGTCCGCAGGGCTACCCGCGGTGTCGGCTGCCCGTTCTTGGCCGGGAACCACGAGCCAAACTTGGCCGCGGCCCAGTCGCCGAGATGGCGCTCGGCCGTGCGCACGACTTCCTCGTGGGTCACGTTGCCCGCGACGGCGACCACCGTATTGGCCGGCACGTACTGCTGCGCCATGTAGTCGAGCATGTCCTGCCGCTGGATGCCCTTGACCGTGTCGTCGCTCCCGGCGATGTCGCGGCCCAGCGGCTGGTCGGGCCAGAGCACCTCGTCAATGAGCACGCCGACCAGGTCGCCGGGGTTGTCCTCGACCATATGCAGCTCTTCGATGATGACGGCGCGCTCCTTCTCGATCTCGGGCGGAGCGAAACGCGAGTGGCGCAGGTTGTCGGCCAGGACGTCGAAGGTGCGCTCGAAGTGGGCGCTCGGCACCTTGCACCAGTAGACCGTCAGCTCCTTGTCGGTGCCGGCGTTCATGATCCCGCCCACGCCCTCGATCGTCTGGGCGATCTCGCGCGGCGTAGGGCGCCGCTCGGTCCCCTTGAACAGCATGTGCTCGACGAAGTGCGAGATCCCCGCCACCTCGTCCAGCTCGTAGCGCGAGCCCGCTCCGACGAAGAAGTTGATGCTCACCGAGCGAGTGTGGGGCAGCGTCGCGCTGATGATGCGGAGACCGTTGGCACGGGTGGTCTTGTCGTACATGCAGACTCCGTGGAGACAGAGTGCACCGACGGCCCACTGTCTTTAGAATGATTCTAGCAGAGCCGCGCCAAAGGCTGTCAACAGCCGACGCGCCGTGGAGGGTCCGCATGCGCCGCTCGCCATCCTCTTGTGCTGGGGCGCCATGGCTGCCCGTCCGGGCCTCGCGCCGCGTGCTCTTCCGTGTCGGGCTGGCGATCGTCGGCCTGGCCGCGGCCTGCAGCGCCCCCGCCGCGCCGGCCGTCCCGGCGGCGCCGCCGAGCGCGGCGCCCAGCGCCCCGGCGCCGGCCGCCGGCGCGCCCACCGCGCCGCCCGCGCCCCTGCGCCTCCACATCGTGCACACGGCCGTAGCGGGGAGCCAGGCGCTGCTGCAGGTGATCCAGGACGCCGGGCTGTTTGGCCAGAACGGCCTGGAGGTCGAGTGGACCAACGTCTCGGCACGCGGGGCCAGCGCGGCGCTCCTCTCCGGCGAGGTGCCGCTGATCGTGGGCTCCGGCGCGCAGGTCGTCGCCTCGGGCCTCGGCGGTGGCGACACGGTGATCGTCGCCGCGGCCGTGAACACCCTGGACACCAGCATCTGGACGCGCGACGTGGCCGAGCCGGCCGAGCTGCGAGGCCGGCGGATCGGGATCGCCACCTTCGGCGACTCGACCGACTTCGCGGCGCGCTTCGCCGCCCGCCGCTGGGGCCTCGACCCGACCACCGACCTGCAGATCGTGCAGATCGGCCAGCCGCCCGAACGCCTGGCCGCGCTCCAGAGCGGCGCGGTCGACGCCACGATCATCCAGCCCCCGCTGACCATCCAGGCGCGTCAGGCGGGGCTCCGCAAGCTGACCGAGATGGCCGACCTGGGCCTCGAGTACCAGCACACCGTCGCCATCAGCACGCGGAGCAAGATCAACGACGACCCCGAGCCGGTCGAGCGCTTCGTGCGCGCCTGGTCGGAGGGCGTGTACTACTACTCGGCGCACCCGGAGGTGGCGCGGGCGGCGGTGGGCCGCTTCATGCACCTGGACGACCCCGAAGCGCTGGAGGAGACCTACACGCACTACCGGCGGCTGTACGCCCGGCCGCCGTACCCGACGTTGGAGGGCATCCGCGCGATCATCGACGTGGCCGCGGACGAGGACCCGCGCGCCCGCACGGCGCGGCCGGAGGACTTCGTGGACACGCGCTTCCTCGATCGCCTGCAGGCCGATGGCCAGTTCCAGCGCTGGGCGGAGCAGTACCCGGCGGCGCCGTAGCCGGTGGGACGCGGCAGCCCGGCGCGGCGAGCGGACCGGCGCGGGCCGTGGCCGCCGCCGCTGTGGCGTCGCCGTCGAGCGCGATCGGTACCGGAGAAACGAGCGGGCCGGCCTGCGCCGATTGCGCGCGCCGGCAGCGGGAGGGGCAGTGCCAGCATTCCAGGGCAAGCTCGGGCTGCAGTTCACGGTGCACATGGCGAGCCAGTACGCCGCGCCGCGGATCGTCGACCTGGCCCGCCGCGCGCACGACCGCGGCTTCAGCCAAATCTGGGTGAACGACAACCTGCGCTACCGCCAGCAGTACGTGCTGCTGGCGGCGATCGCCGCGCAGGTGCCGATCCAGGTCGCGACCGGCATCACGGTGCCCTACTTTCGCAATCCGGTGGATCTCGCCGACACGCTGGCCACGCTCTCCGAGCTGACCGAGGGCCGCGAGATCGACGTCGGCATCGCGCGCGGCGCGCTGGTGATGGTCGAGAACCAGCTCGCGGTGCGCCAGCCGATCGCCATGGTGCGCGAGACCGCCGCGATGGCCAGCGCCCTCCTCCGCGGCGAGCGGGTCCGCTTCGGCGACTATCCGGCCCTCTGCGGCTTCTACCACCTGCTGCCCGAGGCGTCGATCGCGCTGGCCTTCCCGCCCCAGGCGCCGGTCTGCTTCTTCGCCGGCGCCAACGGTCCGCGGATGCTGGCGATTGCCGGCCGCGAGATGGACGGCGTGCTGCTGGGCGGGCTGTTCCTCAGCTTCGCGCGCCTTGGCCGCCTCGGCGCGCTGCTGGCGCCGGCGCGGGAGGCGGCGCGCGCGGCGGGCCGGCCGCGTCCGCTGCGCGTCATCGCCGAGCTGAACGTCTCGGTCGACCGCGACCGCGAGCGGGCCCGCGACTTCCCGCGTAAGTACGCCACGCACGCGATGGTACACCTGGCGCGCCTCGGCGTCACCGACGACGACCTGGCCCGCCTGGGGATCGACCGCGCCGACATCGTGCGCCTGGAGGAAGCCTGGGCCGCGGGCGCTACGGTCGAGGAGGCCGCGCGCCTGGTGCCCGAGGCGATGGTGGACGCCTGCTTCCTGGCCGGCCGTCCGGAAGAGGTGGCCGAGGGGCTGGGCCCGCTGCTCGACGCCGCGGCGGCGGAGGGCGTCGAGCAGGTGGTCCTCGCCAAGCTCGGCCCCGACTACGCCGAGGCCATCGACGTGCTCGGCCGGCTCGTCGCGCCGCGGAGCCGGGCCTGATCCCGCGCAGGGGTGATCGCGGTGTGCTGGCAACCGCCAATACCCCGCAAATGAGCCCTGACAGAGCGCTCTTGGTCAGGCCGTTGCCAGATCGAAGGTGAGCTCCTGCTCTCCCAGCGGCTCCGGACCGCGATCGACGACCTGGCCGCCCTGGATCACGTGGACGAGATGCTGCCCGCCCTGCAGCACCCGGATATCCGCCAGCGGGTCGCGGTCGAGGATGATGACGTCGGCGAGCCGGCCGGCCTCGAGCACGCCCACGTCGTCCGGCAGCCCGACGGCGAAGGCGTTGTCCCGGGTGGCGGCCACGATCGCCTCCATCGGCGTGAAGCCGCAGTAGCGGACGAAGATCTCCAGCTCCCGGGCGTGCGACACGCCGAACGGCGTGAAGAAGTTGTTCCCGGTATCGGTACCGCAGAGGATCTTGATCCCCCGCTGGCGGGCCCGCTCCACCACCCGGATCAGTGCCTCGAAGTGCCGCTGCATGCGGCTGACGTCGAGCTGGATCACGTCCTGGCCGTAGCGGCCGCCCGCCTCCTGCACGATGGCCAGGAAGGTCATCGTCGGCACGATCGGGATGCCCGCCGCGGCCACCGCGTCGAGGTCGGCCTCCCCGGCCAGGTCGGCGTGGATGATCCAGTCCACGCCGGCTTCGGCCGCCGCGCGCGTGGAGCCGGCGCCGCGGGAGTGGATGGCGACGCGCGTGTTGCGGCGGTGCGCCTCCTGGACGACGGCGGCGATCTCCTCCTTCGCCAAGGTCTGGACGTCGCCGGAGCGGCTGTCGGCCAGCTTGATGAAGTTCACGCCGTGCTTGCACTGGCGGCGCACCTCGGTCACCATCTCGGCCGGGCTGTTGCAGAGGATCCCGATGCCGTGGTCCGGCGTGCCGACCCAGGATGGCTCGTCGTCCTCGATGCTGCCGTAGGTAATCAGCATCCGGCCGGCGCAGTGGATGCGCGGCCCCTCCATCAGCCCGAGCTTGATCGCGTCGCGCACCCCGACGTCCGTGAACCACGTCCCGCCGGGCACGCAGAGGCTGGTCACGCCGGCGCGCAGCACGGTCTGCGCGCTGCGCGCCGCGCGGAGCACGTTCAGCTCCGGCCGGGTCGTTCCCCGGCCCTTCGCCTCGCCCGGCAGCCGCGGGTAGCCATAGGAGAGGTGGGTGTGGGCGTCGATTAGCCCAGGCATGATCCACTGGCCCGCGGCGTCGACGACCTCGACCCGCTGGCTGTCCCTGGGCTCGACGTCGGCCGGCAGCGGGCCGACGCTGCGAATGCGCTCGCCCTCGATGACGAGCGCCTCGTTCGGGACCGGATCGCGTCCGGAGCCGTCGATCAACGTGCCGTTGCGAATGACGAGCGTCTTTCCGCTGCCAGCCATCGGACCCTCCGATCTGGACGCCGCGTCCCACGCGGGCGTCGTCCGCTGAACGCTCCCCGGGGCCGCACTGCCTCCGCTCACTCCCCTCGCAGCACGATCCGCGCGTCGACGGCCAGGATGCCGTCGGGGTAGCCGAAGACCGGGTTGAGGTCGATCGAGTCGATGGCCGGCTCGCGGAGCATCAGCTCGGACAGCCGGAGCAAGGCGGCGACGAGCGCCGCGCGATCGACGGGCGGTTGGCCGCGCACGCCGTCGAGCAGGGCGCGCCCGCGGATCTCGTCGAGCATCTCGCGGGCGTCCACCTCGCGCAGCGGCGCCACGCGCAGCGCGACGTCCTCCAGCACCTCGACGAAGATGCCGCCGAGGCCGAACAGCACCACCGGCCCGAACTGCGGGTCGCGGTGCGCGCCGAGGACCAGCTCCAGGCCCGGCGCGGCCATCGGCTGGATGGCGACGCCCTGGAACTCGGCCTCCGGCACCGCGGCGGCGACGGCCTGCAGGTCGGCGAAGGCCTGGCGCACGGCGGCGCTGTCGGCCAGCCCGAGGCGCACGCCGCCGACGTCGCTCTTGTGCAGGATCTGCGGCGAGATGACCTTGGCGGCGACCGGATAGCCGAGCTGCTCGGCCAGCGCCGCGGCCTCGTCGGCCGAGCGGGCCCAGGCCGTGGCAACGACCGGCAGGCCCGCCGCGCGCAGGATGTCCTTCGCCTCCACCTCGTTCAACGCCCCGCGGCCCGCGCTGAGCGGGATCGACGGCTCGGGCGGGGGCGCGCCCGCCGGCGCCTCGCCGGCGGCATCGTGCGTGCGCAGGAAGCGGCTGTAGGCGGCCATGCGTCCCAGCGCCCGCAGGCCCCGCCCGTAGCCCTCCAGGTAGACCAGGTTCTCGTCGACGATGGTCCGCGTCCACTCCGGGGTGAACTGGTCGGAGGCGCGGGAGAGCACGGCGAATAGGCGGTCGGGGTGCGCCGCGCGGGCCGCCAGCAGCTCGTCGACGCGCCGGCGCAGCGGGCCCAGCTCGCCGACGCGCGGCGGCGTGAACGAGGAGACGATGACGTCCAGGTCCGGCTCGCCGGCGAAGGTGCGCAGCACCAGCGGGTAGAGGACGTCCTTGTCCGGCGAGACCCAGTTCAGCCCGCTGTCCAGCGGATTGGAGGCCTTGCCGCCGAGCGCCAGGTGCGGCTCGATGGCGGCGGCGGCGGCCGGAGAGAGGTCGGGCAGCTCCACGCCGGCCAGGAACGCCGTGTCGCAGATCACCTCGCGGGCGCCGCCGGAGATCTCGATCACTCCCACCTTCTCCAGCGGCCGGCGGCGCAGGAGGGGGATCGCGCCGGCGAGGAGCGCGCCCATCTCGATCAGGTCGTCCATGTCGTAGACGCGAGTGATGCCCTTCTGACGGAACAGGGCGTTCGCCACGGCATCGCTACCGCTGAGCGCGCCGGTGTGAGTGACGGCGGCCTGCGCCGCCTTCGCCGAGGCGCCGACCTTGAGGACCACGATCGGCTTGCGCGCGGCGGCGGCGCGCTCGGCGGCGGCGACGAACAGCGCCGGGTCGCGGATGCTCTCCAGGATGGCGAGCACGACGTCGGTGGAGGGGTCGTCGACGTAGTAGTCGAGCAGGTCGGCGGCGGTCAGCACAGCCTCGTTGCCGATCGAAGCGAGGTGGCTGAAGCCGATGCCGCGGGCGTTGCCGTAGGAGAGGATCTCGTTCACCAGGCCGCCGCTGTTGGAGATCACGCCCACGTTGCCGGGCCGCGCGTCGGCCAGGCCCGTGCCCGTGAACAGCCCGCAACGTGTCTGCACCGAGGCCACGCCGAAGCAGTTGGGCCCGATGAGCAGGAGGTCGCGCTCGCGGGCCAGGGCGGCCAGCTCTGCCTGTCGCGCCCGCCCGCGCTCGCCGGCCTCGGCGAAGCCGGCGGCGATGACCGTCACCGCCTTCGCGCCCTGATCGGCGCAGGCGGCAACGGCCGGCAGAACCAGCTCGCGGTTGACGACGATCATCGCCGCGTCGATCGGCCCGGGCAGGCTGGCCACGTCGGGGTAGGCGTGCAGGCCATGCACCTCTTGGTGGCGCGGGTTGACGGGGTAGACCTGCCCCTGGAAGCCGAGCTCGGTGAGGACGCGGTAGGGCCCGCGACCGTAGCCCGAGCTATCCGTGGCGCCGACGATCGCCACCGACGAGAATCGGAACAGCGGATCGAGTCGATGCATGGCCTACCTCCTCGCGCCCCGCTCGCGGCCGGGGCAGCGGACCCGTGGCCCACAGTCTAGTCCTTCGTTTCTCGCGCTGGGAGTGGGGTGTGCCGCGGCACACCCCACTCCCAGCGCGTGTCCCGGAATACTAGCCGGGTGGCTGCCGCGCCGCACGCCGCAGGCGGTTGACGAGGGTGTCCAGCGCCGAGGCGAAGCGGCCGCGATCGCGCGGCGTGAGCGGCGGCGGGCCGCCGCCGTACAGCCCGACGCCGCGCAGGTACTGGGCGACCTCGCGCGTCGCGAGCAGCCCGCCCAGCGCGTCGGCGGTGAACTCCTTGCCGCGGAAGTCCAGGCAGGCGGCGCCGCGGTCGACCACCCGCCCGGCGAGGAGGACGTCGGCCGTGGCCACGACGTCGCCGGGCGCCACGTGCTCGGCGATCCAGTCGTCGACGGCCTCGAAGCCGCCCGGCACGTGGACCAGGGTCACGTCGCCCGCCGTCGGGACGCGCAGCGGCGCGTTGGCCACTACCAGCACCGGCACGCCGTAGCGCGCGCCCACCCGGTAGACCTGCTCCTTGACCGGGCAGGCGTCGGCATCCACGTAGATCTTCATGCCCTCTCCCCCTGCGTCTAGCCCATAATAGGTGGTAGGCCGAGTCTCGAGCCGGCCTGAGACGTTCATGACCGCGCCTATCTCTCGACAACCACGGGGCAGACATGGCCGACGGCGAGCGCGGCAGCTTCCGCTACACCAATCCAGCCGTGATCCACTATGGGCCGGGCTGCGTGGCCGAGCGGCTGGACGCCGAGCTGGAGCGGCTGGGCGCGCAGCGGGTGTTCCTGGTCACCACGCGCAGCGTGGCGGCGCAGCCCGCCCTGGCCGGCTGGCTGGCGGAGCGGCTCGGCGAGCGCCTGGTCGGGCGCTACGCCGAGATCAGCGCCCACGCGCCGGCGCGCGAGGTGGCGGCCGCGGCCGAGGCGGCGCGGCGGGCGGAACCGGACGTGCTGGTCTCGCTGGGTGGCGGCAGCCCGATCGATGCGGCCAAGACTGTCGCCTTCGTGCTGGCCACGGGCCTCGACGTAACGCGCCCCGAGGCGCACGTCGAGGCGCGGCGTCTGTCGCTAACCGGCCGCACTGTCCTGCCGCACCTGGCACTGCCCACGACGCTCTCGGCGGCCGAGTTCTCGGGCGCCGCCGGCTACAGTGCGGCAGACACGCGCGAGAAGGTCGGCCCGAGCGCCCCGGCGCTGCTGCCGGCGGCCGTGTTCCTCGACGCGACGCTGGCGGCGCACACGCCACGCGACCTCTGGCTGTCCACGGGCATCCGCGCCGTAGACCACGCCGTCGAGGGGATCCTGTCGCGGTACGCCAGCGCCTACTCCGAGACGCTGGCATTGGAAGCGCTCCGTCGGCTGCGGGCGGGCTTGCTCGCCAGCGCGGCCGATCCTGCCGACCTGGCGGCGCGCACGGAGTGCCAGCTTGGCGCCTGGTTCTCGATGGCGCTGCCCATCCCCTCGGCGCGCGGGCTGAGCCACGTGCTCGGCAAGCAGCTCGGCTCGGTCCACGGCATCCCGCACGGCGTCACATCCTGCTTGCTCCTGCCGCACGTGATGCGCTATCTAGCGCCCAGGACGGCGGCGAAGCAGGCGCGGATCGCAGCGGCGCTCGGCGCCGACACGCGGGGCCTGGACGACGCCGCGGCGGCGGCCCGCGCGGCCGACGCCGTCGCCGACCTCATCGCGCGCCTCGGCCAGCCGACGCACCTCGCCGCCTACGGACTGAGCGACGACGCCCTGCGCGCGGCGGTCGCGCCGGTAGCCGCGGAGGGCTACCCAACCGAGGATCTCCTGGCGATCCTGCACGCGGCCCAATAAGAGCGATCAAGAGTCGAAGTTCCGTGGGGCACACGCCCATACCCCCGCCCTGCTAGGGCGCTAGGCTGGAAGGGAGCGAATCATGGCTCGCGAGCGGCGCTCGCACACCTCGCACTGGGGCGCATTCGAGGCCGAGGTAGAGGACGGCCAGCTCGTGCGCGTCCTCCCCGGGCGCCTCGACCCGGACCCCTCGCCGCTGCTGGACAACATTCCCACCAGCCTGCGCCACCCGGTGCGGATCGCCCAGCCAATGGTCCGCAGCGGCTGGCTTGACCGCGGCCCCGGCCCGGACGAGCGCCGCGGTGCCGAGCCGTTCGTGCCGGTGAGCTGGGAGACGGCCATCGGGCTGCTCGCGGGCGAGCTGCGGCGCGTGCTCGACGCCGGCGGGCCGCGGGCCATCTTCGGCGGCTCCTACGGCTGGGCCAGTGCTGGGCGCTTCCACCACGCCCAGAGTCAGCTCCACCGCTTCCTCAACTGTCTGGGCGGCTACATCGCCTCGGTGAACAGCTACAGCCTCGGCGCCTCGCGGGTGATCCTGCCGCACGTGCTCGGCACGCACGACGAGCTGCTCTCCCGGACGACGCCCTGGCCGCTGCTGGCCCGCCACAGCGAGCTGATCGTCGCCTTCGGCGGCATGCCGCTGAAGAATACGATGGTCCAGCCCGGCGGCCTCAGCCGCCACCCCACGCCCGGCTGGCTGCGAGAGATGGCCGAGCGCGGCGTGCGCTTCGTCCTGTTCAGCCCGCTGCGCGATGACCTGCCGGACTTCGTCGACGCCGAGTGGTACCC
>Ga0070739_10001625_pt1 | contig 32788 bp, 33 predicted proteins | sample Coa_R1_7_FD_66445 | JGI IMG/M metagenome (GOLD analysis project Ga0070739, IMG submission 66445) | Surface soil microbial communities from Centralia Pennsylvania, which are recovering from an underground coalmine fire - Coalmine... | ecosystem: Environmental > Terrestrial > Soil > Unclassified ...
ACGAACGCCATCGCGACGTACCAGTCCTCGCCGCCGAAGTACACCGGCGAGAACCCCTTGTTACGGCTGTTCTTGGCCGCGAGCAGCTTCGCGTCGGCCGTCAGCTGCGCGAGCGTCGTCGGCAGCTTCTTGATCCCGGCCTGCTTGAAGAGGTCGGTGCGGTACGTGGCGACACGGGAGCCGGCGTAGTACGGGACGCCGTACACCTTGCCGCCGTACTGGCCGGACTTCGCGAGCCCCTTCAGCCAGTTCGCCGAGTTGTCGAACTGCGACTTGTCGAGCGGCGCGAACGCACCCGCCGCCATGTACTGCGTCATCTCGGTGTTGCCCATCTCGATCACGTCGGGCGCCGTGTTCGCGGCGAGCGTCGCGTTGAACTTCTGCAGGTGGTCGCTCCAGTTCTGGTACTGGACGTTGACGGTCCACCCCGGATGGTCGTGCTGGAACTGCTGGTTCGCGGCCGCGACGAGCCCGGGCCAGCCGGTCTGGGCGTCGACCTGCAGCCACACCGTGAGGGAGTTGGCCGCCGCCTTCTTCGTCGCACCCGACGTCACCGCGGTCAGCGCAGCGGCGAGGACGACTGCGAGACCGAGAGCGACGATGCTGCGTCTCTTCATCTGGATGCCTCCAGCGTCAGGCGGGCCAGTCGCTCGCCCCGTGCCGTGGCAGGTGCGCGGGGGGTTCGGCGCCGCTGGGTTGGTACGTACCACTCGCCACTGGTTGGGGATGCTCGCACAGCGGCCTGGAAGTTGTCAATACCACTGCTGTTAACGGTCGAGTGCCGCGGCGGCGAGCCCGAGCGGCTGCGCCGGCACACCGCCGGCGCCGAGCTCGGAGACGAGGCGGTAGCGGTCGCCGCGGTAGGTCGAGCTGGTGAACTCGACCGTCTCGCCGGACGCGGTGCGCGTGACGCGCTCGAAGAGCAGCGCGGGCGAGTGCAGCGGGACCCCGAGCGCCGCCGACTCCTCCTCGTTGGTGACGGTCGGCTCGACCGTCTGGGTGCCCCCGACGATGTCGACCTCGTAGCGGCTCGCGAGCAGGTCGTAGAAGGAGTTCTGCTCGAGGTCGGCGGCGTTGAGCCCCGGGACGAGCGCCTGCGGGACGTGCAGCAGCTCGATCGCCATCGGGTCGCCGTCCGCAAGCCGGAGCCGCTTGACGGCGACGATCGGCTCCGACGGCGAGACGTGCAAGATCCGGCCGAGCCGCGCGCCGGCCGAGACCACGCGCAGGTCGAGCGTCCGGCTGCCGGGCGTCATACCGCGCTCGCGCATGTCGTCGCTGAACGAGCTGATCGTCAGCCCCTTCGCCACCTTGGGCTTGTTCACGAACGTGCCGGCGCCGCGGCGGCGGATCAAGTAGCCCTCGCGGACGAGGTCGTCGAGCGCCGCGCGCACCGTCAGGCGCGAGACGCCGAGCCCGGCACTGAGCTGACGCTCGGAGGGAATGGCGTCGCCGGGCTCGAGCGTCTCGATCAGGTCGAGGACGCGGTCGCGCGTGTCGCGCTGCTTGGTCACGGCGCCCGGACCAGCTCGCCCGCGCGGGCCGGCGCGAGACGCTCGCCGCTGGCGGGATCGAAGAAGTGGAATCGCCCCGGGTCGACCGCGAGCGCGAGCGGCGCCCCCACGCGAGCGGCGGTGCGCGCGTCGATCCGGGCCGTGAAGAGCGCGCCCTGGGTCGCGAGCAGGCTCTCGTCCTGGGCCTCCAGCACCTCGGCGGTCATCGCGGCGGCGTCCACCGGGAAGAAGACGTGGGCGTCGGAGCCGAGATCCTCGAGCACCTCGACGTCCACGCGCATCGTCGGCAACCCGGGCGCGAAGGCCGCGTCCTCGAAGCTCTCCGGCCGGATGCCCAGGACGACCCGGCCGCTCGGCGGCCGCCGCTCGGGCGGAAGCGGGACGCGGAACTGGCCGAACGAGACGCCGTCCCCGTCCACGGTCGCTTCCACGAGGTTCATCGCAGGCGAGCCGATGAACGAGGCGATGAAGAGGTTGCGCGGCCGCGCGTACAGCTCCTGCGGGCTGTCGACCTGGAGGACGCGGCCGTCGCGCATCACCGCCACGCGTTGGCCGAGGGTCATCGCCTCCGTCTGGTCGTGCGTGACGTAGACGGTGGTGACGCCGAGCCGCCGGTGCAGCTGCGCGAGGGAGGCGCGCATGCCGACGCGGAGCTTCGCGTCGAGGTTCGAGAGCGGCTCGTCGAGCAGGAACGCCTGCGGCCGCCGCACGATCGCCCGCCCCATCGCCACCCGCTGCCGCTGGCCGCCGGAAAGCTGTGCCGGCCGCCGCTCGAGCAGCTCCTCCAGCCCCAGCAGGCCGGCCACCTCGGTGACCCGCTGCGCCGTCTCCTGCTTCGGCGTCCGGCGCGCCTTCAGCCCGTAGCCGAGGTTCTGCCGCACGGTCATGTGCGGGTAGAGGGCGTACGACTGGAAGACCATCGCCACGTCTCGGCTGCGGGGCGGCAGGTCGGCCACCTCGCGCTCGCCGATCGCGATCGTCCCCACGGTTGCCTCCTCGAGCCCGGCGATCAGCCGCAGGAGCGTCGACTTGCCGCAGCCCGAGGGCCCGACGAGGACGAGGAACTCGCCGTCGGCGACGTGGAGGGAGACGTCGTCGACGGCGGCGACGTCGCCGAATCGCTTGCTGACGCCGTCGATCCGGATCTCCGCCATGCGCAGATGGTATAGACCACATCCGCCGGAGACAAGCGGTGTTTGCGGCTACTGGTATTGACCGGTGTACGTGGGGCGCCCTACACTCCGCACGATGAAGCTCGGCGTGGCAGCGGCGATCGTCGACGGAGCGCTCGTCCGCGGCGACGTCGAGGTGTCGGACGGCCGGATCTCGGGTGTCGGGCTCGCGGCGCCCGCCGGCGCCGGCATCGCCGTGCCGGGCTTCGTCGATCTTCAGGTGAACGGCTTCGGCGGCGTCGACTTCCTCGACGCGGACGCGGACGGCTACAGGCGCGCGGGAGCCGCGCTGCTGGAGACCGGAGTGACGGCGTACCTGCCGACGCTGATCACGAGCCCCGAGGAGCAGCTGCTCGCGGCGATGCGGGAGGTCCCGCGCAACGGCCGGCGTCCGCAGGTGCTCGGCGTGCACCTCGAGGGGCCGTTCCTCTCGCCGGCGCGGCTCGGAACGCACGTGGCCGCGTCGCGGCGCGATCCCGACCCGGCGCTGCTCGAGCGACTGCTCGGCGCAGGACCCGTGCGGCTGATGACGCTCGCGCCCGAGCTACCCGGAGCGGACGAGCTCATCGGCGTCCTGCTGGCGCGCGGCGTCGTCGTCTCGCTCGGGCACAGCGACGCGAGCGCCGCCGTGGCAAACGCGGCGTTCGACCGCGGGGTGCGGACGGTGACGCACCTCTTCAACGCGATGCGGCCGTTCAGGCACCGCGATCCCGGGCCGGTCGGCGCGGCGCTCGCGCGCGACGACGTGGTCGTCCAGGTGATCCTCGACGGGATCCATCTCGCCGACGAGACGGCGCGCGTGGTGTGGCGCGCGGCCGGCGGGCGCGTCGCGCTCGTGACGGATGCGGTCACGGGCGCCGGACTGAGCGACGGCTCGTTCAGCTTCGGCGCCCTCGACATCAGCGTGCACGAGGGCGCCGTGCGCGGCCCCGACGGCGTCCTCGCCGGAAGCGTGCTGACGATGGTCGAGGCGGTGCGGAACCTGCACGCGCTCGGCGTGCCGCTCGCGGACGCGGTCGGCGCCGCGACGGCCGTGCCGGCACGGGTGCTCGGTCTTCGGGAGACGGGGCGACTGGCGCTCGGCGGCCCGGCAGACGTCGTCGTGCTCTCCGACCGGATCGAGGTCGAGCGCGTGCTCGTCGGCGGCGAGGTGCTCGTCGCGGCCTGATTCGGGCTCGTCGTCGGCCCGGCCCGCGGGAAGCGCGAGCCGGGCCGATGGGCTCAGCTGGGCTGCGGGACGATCCGGATGTACGGCTTCGGCTCGCGCCACGTGCCGAAGATCTGCTTCGCCTCGTCGTTCGAGACTGCGCCGGAGATGATCACGTCCTCGCCCTGCTTCCAGTTGACCGGAGTCGAGACGCGGTGCTTCGCCGTCAGCTGCAGCGAGTCGATCACGCGCAGCACCTCGTCGAAGTTGCGACCCGTCGACATCGGGTAGACGAGGATCAGCTTCACCGACTTGTCCGGCGCGATCACGAAGACGTTGCGGACGGTCTGGTTGTCGTTCGGCGTGCGCGACTTCGCGTCGCCGCTCGTCGTCGCCGGCAGCATCCCGTAGAGCTTCGACACCGTGAAATCCGCGTCGGCGACGATCGGGTAGTTGGGCGCCGTCCCCTGCGTCTCCTCGATGTCCTTCGCCCAGCCCTCGTGATCGCTCGTCGCGTCGACCGAGAGACCGATGATCTTCACGCCGCGCCGGTCGAACTCGGGCTTGATCCGGGCCATGTAGCCCAGCTCGGTGGTGCACACGGGCGTGAAGTCCTTGGGGTGCGAGAACAGCACGCCCCACGAGTCACCGAGCCACTCGTGGAACCGGATGCGGCCCTCCGTCGACTCCGCCTCGAAATCCGGCGCAGTGTCTCCGATCTGCAACGCCATCAAGTCCTCCTTCGTCGTGCTCGCTCGTTCTCGGGGAGCAGCTTGCCTGTCTCTCCGTCAAGGAGTCAACGACGAAAGCACCGCGGGCATGCCCGGCGGCACGGTACGCGGGCGGGGACTGCGGCACGTCAACGCCCTCCATGGCCGCACGGCGGCGAGGCTACCCTCCCGCGAGGAAGCTCACGCCCCCGTAGCTCAGTGGATAGAGCAGCGGTTTCCTAAACCGCGTGCGCAAGTTCGATTCTTGCCGGGGGCACTCCTTTCGTGGCGACGACGCGGGGTATCGCTCGTCCGCCGTCACCCACGATGTCCTGGTTTCGCGCCGTTTTCTCTCAGCCAGGTGGCGAGCAGGTCTCGGCGAGTATCCGGCTTCAGGACCTGGTCGAGTGCCGTGTGACTGCTCGCGTAGCTGGGCGAGGCATTGATGTCGGCGCCTGCGGCGAGGAGCCGTTCGGCTGCGCGCCGCTGGCCGCCGTGGCAGGCCTGCCAGAACGCCGAGCTCAGGTCTTCGGCGGTGGGCGGGGCAGCAGCCAGGAGCTCCTCCAGGCGTGGCAGCATCCCGAGCGCCGCCACCTGCCAGAGCTTGTCGACGCGCGCGCCCCGTTCGACCAGGAGTCGCGCGACATGCCAGCAGCCGTAGCCGACGGCGTTGTCGAGCGGAGTTCCGATCGATCCACCCGGCTTCTCGAGATCCGCGCCGGCGTCGATGAGCACGACTGCGACGTCGACGTCGTCGGTGCTGGCCGCCCAGTGCAACGGCGTCTCGGGACGATCACCGCCGGTGTCGTCGTTGGGATCAGCTCCCGCTTCGACGAGCGTCGCCACCGTGGCGGGTGCAGACGGGAAATAGCCCGGCCAGTCGGCGGCGGCATGAAGGGGCGTTCGCCAGCCGCCCTCGATGCCGTGGCGGCCGATCATGTGCACGGACGCCAGCCCCGGTCGCCCCTGAAGCATGAGCCGGAGCTCGTCGAGATCACCACCGTGAATCGCCTGCGTGAGCCGGACGGCGACGGGATCGTCGTGCGCAAGCGTCGGTTGTGCCCCCACGTCGGCCATCCCTTCGATTAGCGGTGCAACAGGGGCGCCTCCGACGCCAGCTCCTCCTCGATCGCCCGAGCGAGCTCCTCGGGCTTGAAGCCGAAGGGTCCCTCCCCGCCCTGGTAGGCGATCCGACCGTCGCCCCCGATCAGGTAGAGCCGGTCCGGCCAGCCGCCGTACGCGGACGCGACGCTGTTGTCGACGCCGTCGACGAGCGTGAGCATCTCGATCTTCAGGTCGGTCGCGCAGCTCGCGGCGACCGCGCGCCGCTCCTCGTCCGTCTCCGGCTCGTGCACGGCGATCCCGGAGCGACGGTTCTCCGGGAGGATCCAACCCTCCTCGGGGTGGGCCTCGCGTATGTAGACGACCACGAACTGCACGCGGTCGCCGAAGCGGGCAGAGAGTTCCTCGAGCGTCCCAACCTGGGCGCGGAACGGCGGTCAGGTGTAGGAACCGAAAATCAGGGCGACCGGCCGTGCCGCGAGCAGCGAGGAGAGCCTGACCTCTGCGCGGCCGTCCAGGCGGGGAAGCTCGAAGTCGGGCGCCGGGTCGCCGACCGCGACCTTCGCGGTCATGAGGTTGCGGTAGTCCTCGCTCGCGAGGACGTCCTGAAGCGTCAGCGGCGAGTCGGCAGGCGCATTCCCGCGTCCGTGCCGCAGCTGGGACAGCACCATGCCGGGCACCGACCAGGGCCGATCGACAGGGCTGCCCCGGGAGACCGTCCGCATGTAGCCGAGGATCTCGCGCGGGGTCGGCACCTCGCCGAGCCTAGCTCATGCCGCCGCTCAAGTGGCCCTGCCGGAACGCCGATGCTCTCCTCGTGCGCGCGAAGCGTCGACTGCTCTCCTACTGGGAGGCCCGGCAGGCTGCCCGGCAGCGCGACGAGTGGGCGATCGGCAGACCTGCCATCGCCTCGGAGCCCGAGGGCAGGCGGCCGGCGCGGCCCACCCCGAGCGGCACGCACCCGCGGACGGTCACGGTCGCACTCACGCTCGACGACCGCTAGCGAAGGCACCCGTTCGGGTGTTGATCGTGCCGCGAGGACGTCCGAACGTGAGGGGAATGCGCAGGCGCCTTCTCCTCCTCGTGCTCCTGCTCGCGGCCGCAGCCGGGCCGGCGGCGGCAGCCGCCTCGGCGCCCGCGTGGACGACGCATCGCTCCGCCTCGAACGGCTTCCAGATCGCCGCTCCGGCGACGTGGATCGACGTCACGCGTCTGACACCGCAGGTGCTCGCCAAGCTGAAGCAGACCCCGGCTCTGGCGGGCTACCTCGCAGCGATCCAGCGGACGCACGCGATCAAGCTCGTCCTCGCAGACGCCGGGCCGCTCACGTTGACCAACCACTATGCGATCTCGTGCAACGTCGCGCAGGTTCCGGCGATCGGCGACCTCCGGCTCGCGCGCGACCTGACGGTCGCCGAGCTGAAGGGCACGGGCCTCGTGCAGGGCGCCGTCCACGCGTCCTACGTGCGCCTGCCCGGGGGAAAGGCGGTGGAGCTTCGCTACCAGGAGCGCGTCGGGGCGACGTCGCCGACGGTCCTGCTCGACCAGTTCATCCTCGTGCGAAACGGCCAGGCGACCGCGGTCAGCTACGCGACGCTGACGAAGCTGGCCGCGACCGAGCGGCCGGTCTTCCTGCGCAGCATTCGCAGCTTCCGTTTCACGGCCTGACAGGGCGAGGCAAGGCGAAGCAGCCGCCCGAAGGCGTCAGCGGCCGCAGGCGAAGCGCGAGCAGCGCCTCTCGCGGCACCTCCGGTTCGCAAAACGGTGCGCCGGAGAGGTCGATCCAGCCACCGCCGCGCCGGCGCCCTTCGATGCGAACGCCGACGAGACGGAACGCCCAGTTCGCGAGCACCACCTCGCCGTCGTGACGATGCGCCGGGCCCGGTGATCGCTCGAGGATCTGAAGCTCCTCGCCGGGGCGCCGGCAGTCGAGCTCGAACCTCGCATGCATCGCGCGCGAGCAGTCCCACTGCCCGCGCTCGCCGCGGTCGAGAGCGGCAACGGCCGTTCTCGCAGAGCTGCAGCCGATGCCGCGCACCGCCTGGACCGGCTCGAACCCGTCGACGGTGCGGACGAGGCCGCAGTATCCGGCCCGCCGGCTGCCGGCATCAACGCACCCGGCGAGGAGGACGGCCGCCGCCACGAGAGCGGCGATCAGCAGCGGGTTTCGCCACGACCGCGCGCCCTGTTCGTCGACCGCAGCGAGACACGGCGCTACGCGAACGCCTCCCACGCGCGCAGAAACGCCTCCTGGGAGGCCGTCAGCCGATCGATGCGCAGGCCCAGCGCTGCGAGCTTCAGCCGCGCGATCTCCTCGTCGATCTCCTCAGGCAGCCGGCGCACGCCCGGCGCAAGCATCCGCCCGTGCCGGAACAGGTACGCGACGGACAGCGCCTGCACTGCGAAGGACAGATCCATGATCTCGGCGGGATGTCCCTCGCCCGCCGACAGGTTCACGACGACGCCCTCGCCGACGACGTAGAGACAGCGGCCGTCGTCCAGCTCGAGCTCCTCGACGTGCTCGCGCACCTGTCGCCGTGCGACGGCCCGTTCACGCAGGCCGGCGACGTCGATCTCATCGTCGACCGCGCCTGCGTTCGCGAGCAGCACACCGTCCCTGAGCCGGTCGATCGCCTCCGGTCCGAGCGCTCCGCGCACGCCGGTGGCTGTGATGACGACATCCGCGGCGCTACACGCGTCGACCGCAGGCGAAACGTCGAACCCGTCGTGATGTGCCTCGAGCGCCGCGAAGGCGTCGACCTCGCAGACGGTGACGCGGGCTCCGAGTCCCCGCGCACGCTGCGCGATCCCGTTGCCGACCCAGCCGTAGCCGAGGACGACGACCTCCTTGTCGGCGAGCAGCAGATTGGTCGCGTCGAGGATCGCGTTCACGGCCGACTGGCCGGTGCCGTAGCGGTTGTCGAACAGGTACTTGCAGCGCGCGTCGTTCGCGGCGACGCACGGCACCCGCAGGGCTCCGTCCGCGTCCATCGCGCGGAGCGCGACCACGCCCGACGTGGTCTCCTCGGAGGCGCCGATGAGGGTCTCGAGCACCTCCGGGTGCGAGCCGTGCGCGAAACGGATCAGCGAAGCACGGTCGTCGATCACGACCTCCGGCCGCCGCGCGAGCACCTGCTCGAAGAAACCCAGCTCCTCCTCCGGCGTGGATCCGTGTCGCGCGAACACCTCGACGCCGCGCGCGGCGAGAGCCGCAGCGACGTCGTCCCGAACCATCAAGCCCTGGAAGGCGACGCTGACCTCGGCGCCGGCCTCGACGAGCGCGGCCGCGAGGTAGGCGGTCTTGGGCTCGACCGGAAGGATCACCGCAACGCGCCGACCGTCGACGACGCCCTCCTCGCGCAACCGGTCGCGGACGACGGTCAGCACCGGCATCCACTCGCCCGCCCAGCAGATCTTGCGCTCGCCGTCCGCCGCCGCCGCAGGATCGGGGATCGCGCTCACGCCGACCACTCCCGTGCCGCGCGCAGCTGCGCTTCTGTCGGCAGGTCGAGCTCCACCCCCAGCGTGGACAGCTTGGTGCGTGCGATCTCCGCGTCGAGCTCGGGCGGAAACGGGTTGAGCCCCACTGGCACCCGGCCGGAGGCGAGCAGGTGGACCGACAGCGCCTGCACCGAGAAGGACAGGTCCATGATCTCGACCGGGTTGCCGTCCCCGCCTGCGATGTTGACGAGCGCTCCGCCCACCAGCAGGTAGACACGACGACCCGCCACGTCGTGGCGCGTTACACCGGGCCTGACCTCCTCGCCCGTCCCAAGCGCCTCCACGTCGATCTCGCGGTCGTGATGACCGGCGTTCGCGAGCACGACCCCGTCCTTCAGCGCCGCGAAGGCAGCCTCCGGCACGGCGTCTGCGAGACCCGTCGCCGCGACGACGAAGTCCGCGTCCTCGACCGCCTGCGCGAGGGGTGCGACGCGGAAGCCGTCCATCACCGCCCGGAGCGCCTGCACGGGATCGATCTCGACCACGGTGACCCTGCCGCCGTAGCCGGCGGCACGGCGCGCGAGCCCTTGCCCCACCCAGCCGTAGCCGACCATGCAGAACCGCTTGCCGGCGGCGTTCAGGTTCGTCAGGCGGAGCATCGCCGTGAGCGCCGACTGGCCGGTGCCGTGTGGATTGTCGAAGAGGTGCTTGCAGCGGGCGTCGTTCGCCGCGACGGCGGGAAACGTCAATCGGCCGTCGGCCTCCATGGCGCGCAGGCGCGCCACTCCGGTCGTCGTCTCCTCGGTCACGCCCCGCAGCCGACCCGCCAGATCCGCGCGGTGGGAGAGCATCCGCCGCGTCAGCTCCGCGCCGTCGTCGATCACGAGCTCCGGTGCCGTGTCGGCGACCGCGAGCAGATCGTCCGTGAACTCCTCGGCAGTGGAGCCGTGCCGTGCGTGAACCTCGATCCCGCGCTCGACGAGCGCAGCGCAGACAGCGTCCTGCGTCGAGCGCGGGTTGCTGCCGGCAGCCACCACGTCGGCGCCGGCTTCCGCGAGCAACGTCGCCAGGTAGGCAGTCTTCGCCTCGAGATGCACCACGATCGCGACCCGGCGGCCGCGTAGCGCACCGTCCGCGAGTCGGCGGCGCGCGAGAGCGGTCAGCACCGGCGAGTGCCGGGCCGCCCACGCGATTCGCTGCTCGCCGGCCGCGGCAAGAGACGGGTCGGCGATCCGGGAGCGTGCCGCCACGTCCGCTGCTGCCACGCGCGAGAGGATAGTCGGGGCAGATCGACCGGCCAGCCCGTGCGCGGATGCCTGCGGAGTTGCGCAGCCATGACCACAGCACGTTCATGGCGATCACTTTGCCGACGTGCGGACGGCGTAACGCAACACATGTGTGCCGACTTCGTGACGCTTGCGAAACAGACACTTTCGCCTCCAACCGCCGGCAGCTACCAAGGACGAAACCCATCCCTCGTCCCGAACGGAGCCGCCCATGCATCGCACCCGCCTCGTCCTGCTCGCCCTCCTCGCCGGCGTCCTGCTCGCCGCGCCGGCTGCCCACGGCACGTCCCCCGGGCTCGTCATCAGTCAGGTCTATTCAGCCGGAGGAAACTCCGGCGCGGCCTTCTCGAACGACTACGTGGAGCTTCTGAACCGCGGCTCGACGCCGGTCGACCTCACCGGGTGGACGGTCCAGTACGCCTCCGCGTCCTCGACGAGCTGGCAGGCGACGACACTCGCCGGCACCGTTCAGCCCGACCACTACTACCTCGTCGCGCTCGCGTCCGGAGGCAGCTCCGGCAGCGCGCTGCCGACACCGGACGCCACCGGCAGCACGAACCTCGCCGCGTCGGGCGGAAAGGTGGCGATCGTCGCCAGCTCGACGCCGCTGACGTGCGGTGCCACGGCTGGAAGCTGCTCGGCCGCTCCCTCCGTCGCCGACCTGATCGGCTATGGCTCGGCGACCGACTACGAGGGAGCCGGCGCCGCACCCGCGGCCGACGCGGTCAGCGCGGACGTCCGCGGCGCGACCGGCTGCACCGACACCGACGACAACAGCGCCGACTTCACGGCAGCCGCTGCCGCACCCCGCACGTCTGCATCCCCGGCCGCGGGCTGCACCGGGGGCAGCAGCCAGATCACGACGTCTCAGCCCGCTGCGGTCGACGTCGACGTCCAGCCGGCGTTGTCGCTCTCGCTCGAGCACGCCTCGCTCAGCTTCGGCAACGCCGTCGCCGGACAGACGCCGCCCGCGCTCTCGGAGCGACTGACCGTCCTCAGCAACAGCCCCACCGGCTATGCCCTCACGGTCCACCGCTCCGCGTTCACCCCTGCCGACCTCCCGCTCGCGCTTGCGAGCTCCGCGCCGGCGGGTGGCCAGCTCGGAGGAGGCCTGGGCGGTGGTGCCCTCGTGCCGATCCCCGTTCAGCCCGCGCCCGATCTCGCGATCGGAACGACGTCGGGGGCGAGCCCCAGCGGCGGCGACGTCTGGCCGGCGAGCATCGGCTTCTCGGCGCCGCTGCCGGCCGTACCCGCGGGCCACTACACCGCGACCGTCACCTTCACCGTGGTGGCCCGGTGATCCTCGGTCTGCTCGGAGCGGCGGCGTTCGCCGTCGCTCCGCCGCAGATCTCCCTCGTTGCCGTGCCGGCGCACGTCCAGCTGGACGGCGCCGGCAGGCAGAGCATCCGGGTCAGCAACCACGGACGCACGCCGGTCGTCGTCGACGCGGCGCGGGCCGGCTTCGCGTTGAGCCTGCGGGGGCGGCCGCGCGTGGTCACGGCGCCCGCAGCAGGACGATGGCTGACGTTCACACCGCGCAGATTCCGGGTACCGGCGGGAGGCTCCGCGTCGATCACGGTGACGACGCGCGTGCCGAAAGGGTCGACGCCCGGCGATCACACCGCGCTGCTCCTGCTCACGACACGCCCTCGACCACACGGCGGCCTCGCGGTGCGGATGCGTCTCGGGGTGGTCGTCGTGCTTCGCGTCCCCGGTCGCATCGTCCGCCGACTGACACCGGTTCAACTGGCCGTGCGGCGCACCAGAGGGAAACGGACGCTCGTCCTGACGCTGGCGAATCGCGGCAACGTAACCGAGACGCTGACGGCCGGCCGACTGACCGTGACGCTGTGGAAGGGCAGCAGGCAGCTTGCCCGCTTCCGACTGCCTCCCCGCGAGCTCCTGCCGCACGCGCGCGCGCTTTTCGACCTACGGTACGGCGGCCGAGACAAGGGGGCGGTCGTCGCGGTCGTCCAGCTGCGCCAGGGCACAGCATCGGAGCCGGCCGTCCGGCGCGCATACCGGCTGCGGCTGTGATCGGCGCGCGACGCGTTCCGGGCTCGGCCAAGGCGGAGATACGCTTGACACGATGCTCGCCCCCGGCGTCCCGGCCGACCTCGCGAGATTCGCGATCGGGTTCGACCACCGCGATCGCGCGCGCCTCTACGAGCTCTGGGATCGGGCGCTGGACTCCGAGCGGTGGTCCGAGGGGCCCTTGACCGACGAGTTTGAGGCGGCGTGGGGTGCGTGGAACGGCCTCGGCGCAGTCGCGTTCAACGGCTGGACGGGGGCCGCGCTCGCGGCCCTCGAGTGGGCCGAGGTGCGCGGGGAAACGGTGCTCTGCCCGTCCAACACGTTCATGGCGACGCCGCTCGCAATCATGCGCGCCGGCGCACGTGTCGAGTTCGTGGACTGCAACCGCGAGGACCTCTGCATGTCGTTCGCCGACCTCGAACGGAAGGTGCACCAGCACCGACCGCGGGCCGTCTTCCTCGTGCACATCGGCGGGCACATCGCGTTCGACTCGGAGCGAATCGCCGACCTCTGCCGCGCCGAAGGGATCCTCCTGCTGGAGGATTGCGCCCACGCGCATGGCGCCGACTGGAACGGACGTCGTCCCGGTCAGTACGGCGACGTGGGCGTCTGGTCGTTCGCCGCGACGAAGACCATCACCACCGGCGAGGGCGGGATGCTCGTGTCGCACCACGCCGACGCGCTCGAGTTCGCTCGGGCGTTCCGCAACTACGGCAAGCCCGATCACGCCATCCGCGGGCTCAACTTCCGCATGAGCGAGCTGACCGCGGCGATCGGGATCGTGCAGACGGAGCGATTGCCGGAGATCGTCGCGTGGAAGAACGAAGCGGCACGAGCTCACCTCGACCCGCTCTATCCCTCACGCCTCCGCCTTCCCGACGGCATGACCTCCGGCCTCTACAAGGCGATCGTCTTCGAGCCGGTCGAGCGGTCGACAGGCAAGGTTTACGACCAGCCGTGCCATCGTTTGCTGCGTCATCGGGTCGAGCTGCCGGCGACAGACTGGGTCGCGACGAACCACTGGTGCGTGCCGTTGTACTACCGGCCCGAAGGATCCCGCGCGTGAAGGTCCTCGTCACCGGCGGGTCGGGCTTCATCGGCTCGCACGTGATCGACAAGCTGCGCACCGCAGGTCGTGAGGTCCGCAACTTCGACCTGGTGCCGTCACCACACCACCGACCTGAAGAGCTGGACACGGTGCTGGGTGACCTCGGCGACGGGAAGGCCGTCCGCGACGCCGTCGCCGGCTGCGACACGATCGTGCATCTCGCGGCGGTGGCCAACGTCGACGAGGTCGCGACCGACCCTGCCCGTGCCGACCGCGTCAACGTGCACGGCACGCAGACGCTCCTCGACGCCGCGTGCGACGCCGGCATCGGGCGGTTCGTCTATGCGAGCACCGTCTGGGTCTACGGGGACGGGATCGGGCCGGAGCCGCTCGACGAGGACGCGCCGCTCGCGCTGCCGCGCCACTTCTACACCGCGACCAAGATCGCGGGCGAGCTCTACACCGCGAGCTACGGCGAGCTGTACGGGCTCGAGCACACGATCCTCCGCTTCGGGATCCCGTACGGGCCGCGCTCCCGGCCGACGGCGGTCGTGGCGGCGTTCACGGCAGAAGCGCTCGCAGGACGTCCCCTGACGATCGCCGGGGACGGAACGCAATCCCGGCGCTTCGTCTACGTCGAGGATCTCGCCGACGGCGTCGTCGCCGCGCTCGCACCCGCGGCAGCCAATCGGATCTACAACCTCGTCGGCCGAGAGAACGTGAGCGTCCGTGCGATCGCGCGAACCGTGCGCGAGCTGGTCGGCGACGTGCCGATCCAGCACGTCGACGGCCGCGCAGGCGACCTGCGCGGCGCGAACATCTCGGGACGGCGCGCGCTCCTGGAGCTCGGCTGGGAGCCGACGACGCAGTTCCACGACGGCGTACGGCGCTATCTGGGCTGGGTCACGGAGACGGCCGGCACGCCCAGCGCAGCGATCGCGTCGAGCAGCGACGGGAGCGCCGCAACGGTTCGCCGCCACGATTCCCTCGAGCTGTAGGCGTCGGAGTCGTGCAGGAGCACGACGTCGCCCGGTCGCAGGCTTCGCGTCGCGAGCCGCGCGATCTCGGCCGGCGACGACCGGGCCGCCCAGTCACGGCCCCAGGCAGACCACAGCTGCGCACGCCAGCTTCGACGCCGCAACTCGTCGAGCGCGCCGGCACTGAACGCGCCGTACGGAGGCCGGTAGAGCGTGGGAGTCGCGCCCGTCGCATCCGCAACAGCCTGCTGCACCAGATCCCAGTCGTGCGCCACCGCCTGCGTCCGCCGCCGCAGCAGCAGCGTGTGACGATCCCCGTGCAGCGCGACCTCGTGACCCTCGTCGACGATCCGACGCGCCAGCTCCGGCCACCGCCGGACCTGCTCGCCGACGAGGAAGAAGGTCGCCCGAGCTCGATGGAGCCGCAGCACCTCCAGCACCGCCGGCGTCCCCGCCGGGTGCGGACCGTCGTCGAAGGTGACCGCGACGCCGCGCGTGTCGTCGAGCCGCAGCGGGAGATCCAGCAGCCGCGCCACCCGCGGAACGTGGGGGGCGAGCGCCGGCAGGAACCAGTCTGCCCGCAGCCGGGCGCCTATTCGCCGAGCACTGCGAGCAGCTCCCCGACGCGGTGGTCCCGCACGGAGGGATGGCGGAGCGGCTTTCCCTGGTCGATGCGGTAGCGATTCCGCCTGCCGATGCGCTCGCGCGCGACGTAGCCGTCGTCGACGAGGTCGGCCAGGATGCGATGCGTCTGCCTCTCCGTGAGCCGGGCCCGCGCCGCCAGGTCGCGCACGGTCGAGTCCGGAGTCCGGGCCACCTCGACGAGAACCAGCGCGTGCGACGTCATGAACGTCCAGTCCGGCCGCGAGCTCACCGCTGCAATCTACTGCGGCCCCTTGACGGGCGGCCAGTGAGGCGAGATGTCCGGGTCGCCGAGGACGCCGTAGGACGGGCATGCACGCGGGGCGCGCAAGGCGTCGCGATCGGCGATCAGGAGCTCGTTCACGCGCCGGTTCGCCGGCACCGCCTGCCGCCACGCGCGTCGCAGGCGCTCTCCGAGCTCGACGAGCTCGCGCGGTGGAGCCGCCGAGCGCGAGCGCACGACGAAGTAGCGACGTGTCGGCCGCGCGACGGTCACCAACCTGCGAAAACCGGCGAACGCGCGCGCCGCGGCCTGTTGCTCGGACGGCGCGACCGCGAAGAAGAGCCACATGCCGTGGACAGGCGTCGGTGAGCCGAGCAGGAACGGGGCGACGCGCGCGCAGCTGTCGTCGTCCACCAGCCGGAGGCCGTCGACCCGCAGCGCGACGTAGTGGTCGAGGATGTTCGCCGGGTGGCCGTAGTCGAACGACGCGAAGGCGGCGCCGCTCGTGCCGGTCGACCCGAACAGCACCGATCCCGGCGCCTCGCGCGCGACCGCGTGCGTGACGGCGCCGAGGTCGATCGAGGCGACGTCGTGCCGACGAGAGAGGTCGTACCGCAGCTCGACCACGAGCAGTCCCGCGACCAGCAGCGCGAGCACCGGGAACCGCAGCGGCCCGGCGAGACGGGCGAGGATCGCGCACCCTGCGACCACGACGACGAGAAACGCAGGCGTGACCGGGATCATGTAGCGGTCGAAGAAGAGGGCTGAGTCGCCGTTCGCCGGAATCACGGAGAAGAACACGACCGGAGCCGCGACGGTGAGGGCGCAGACGAGCAACACGCGCCAACGGCGCGCGAGGGCGAGCGCGACGATCCCCACCGCCGCGAGCGCCGTGAAGTAGTTGACGTCGTGGTTGCCCGGTGCGACGAAGCGAAGGGCGTCCTCCCAGACCGGGCGTCCGGTGAAGGTCCTGCTGCCGGCGCGGCCCGAGCCCACGCCGTACCGGTCACCGAGCACGTGCAACGTCTTCACGTAGTACGGCAGGAAGGTCACGACGAGCGCGACGACGCCCGGCCAGGCCTCGCGCGCCAGCTCTCGGGGCGGACGACGCGCGTAGACGAGCGCGACGCCGAACGCCGTCAACGCGTAGAGCGGGGCGGTCGGGTGCACGAAGACGGACGAGCCGAGCACGGCACCGGCGGCGACCCACCACCACCTGCCGCCTCTCCGGGCGGCGCGCAGCGCGAGCACGGTCCCCCACATCAGCCAGGCGAAGAGCAGCGTGTGCGGCCTGCCGAACGTGGCGTACGAGATCGGGATCGGCGAGACCGCCGTGAGGAGCACGACCGCGGCCGCGGCTTCCACTCCGGCAAGCTCCCGTGCGACGAGCGCCACCGCGGGCAGCGCGAGGCACAGGAAGACGAGCGAGGGGACTCGCAGCGCGGGCAGCCCCGGCCACCAGCCCTGCACGAAGTGCTCGAGCCAGAAGTGCAGCGGCCCTCCGCCCCGCTCGGAGGAGACGATGTGGAAGACGTGCGCGAACGAGAACTGTGCGACGCGGAGCGTCAGCTCCTCGTCGACGTTGAGCGGCGACCACCACACCGTCTGGACGCTGAGGCCGACGACGAGACCGACGGCGGCGGCGGTAGCCGCCGGCAGCAGCAGGCGCGTGAGGCGTTCGTTCGTCAGTGCCGCTGCGGGCCGCCGCTCTCCGCGAGAGCCTGCTTCATCTCGGGCGTGACCGGGGCGACCCGGTACGGATGCTCGTCCTCCACATGCGTCTCGTGGTAGACGCTCTCCGCGTTGACCTCCCAGATGTCGTGGTGCGCGCCCGCGAGCACGTTGTCGACTGCACGCATCGCCGTCAGCATCGAGTGGTCGGAGTTGTTGTAGCGATGCAGGCCGTTCCGGCCGACCTGCTGGAGGTTCTCGATCGTGTCGAGCCAGCGGCGAATCGTCTCGACGCGGCCCGCGTAGTTGCTGTCGTAGATCGGATACGCCTTCGGAACCCTGCTCACGAACCCACGCTCGACCGCCGACCGCGGCGCCAACCCGAGCTGCTCGAGCTCTGCGGCGGCCAGCGCGACGAGATCGTCGTCGGGCGTCGTCCACAGCTCGTCGCCCGCGAAGCAGAAGTACTCGAGGCCCACGCAGGCCTTCGTCGGATCGGGGACCATCCACGGCGACCACGACCGGTAGTTCTGGATGCGGCCCACCTGCACCCGCGGCTCGTGCACGTAGATCCAGTTGTCGGGGAACAGATCGTCGCCGTCGACGACGAGCGCGACGGTGAGGAAGTCCCGGTAGCGGAGCCCGCGCGCGGCGTCGAAGACCTCGCGCGGTGGGTGCGGATGCGCCATCTCGACCACTTCGCGCAGCGGCAGCGACGAGATGACGGCGTCTGGCAGCTCGTACAGCTCGTCGCCCGCTCCGATCTCGACGACGCGGCCGCCCGCGAGCTCGATCCGCTCGACGGGCGCCTGCAGCCGCACCTCTCCGCCCTGCTCGACGATCGCCCGCGCCATCGCCTCCCACATCTGGCCCGGCCCGTAACGCGGGTAGTTGAACTCGCCGATCAGGCTCTTGACGCGGTTTCCCTTGTTGCCGAAGAAGGCGGCGCGCGCCGCGGACAGGAACGACAGCCCGCGGATGCGCTGCGCGGCCCACTCGGCACGGATCTCCGACGCGGGTGCTCCCCAGACCTTCTCGTTGTACGTCTTGAAGAAGAGCTCGAAGAGGCGGCGCCCGAAGCGGTTCGTCACCCAGTCCTCGAGCGAGTCGTCCACCTTGTTCGGCTTCATCGCGGCACGCAGGTACGAGCTCATGCACCGGCCCAGCTCGACCGGTCCCAGCTTCCGGATCACGTCCGGGCCGCGCAGCGGGTAGTCGAGGTAGCGGTTGTTCCAGTAGATACGCGACATCCGCGGCCGCAGCAGGAACTCGTCGCCGAGGATCTCGTGCCACAACGCGTCGACCTCGACCGACTTCGTGAAGAACCGGTGGCCGCCGAGATCGAAGCGGTAGCCCTCCCGCTCGACCGTCTTCGCGAGCCCACCGACCTGATCCTCGGCCTCCAGGACGATCGCCGCCCGGCCCGCCTTGCCGAGGAGGTAGCCCGCGGTGAGACCGGCGGGACCGCCTCCGAGCACGAGCATCGTCTGAGGTGTCGCGCCGCTGTCGCTCATCAGGGACGGGCATCGGACGCCCGCGCCGGGGACTTTAGATGATCGCCCCCTACCCGACCTTCCGATAGACGAACGCCTGCAGCGGCTTGAAGTAGTTGATGTGGAGGGCGATCTCGTTCGTCGAAACGTGCTCGACGAGACGCAGACGCGGGTCTGTCTGGAGCAGATACGTCCAACGACGCGCCTTCTGCCAGACCAGCTTCGTCCACGTCGCGTCCCAGGCGCGGTAGTCGCGGAAGACCGGCGTGACCACGACGAGCTCGCTGCCGGGACGCACACCGGCCAGCAGCCGGTCGAGCGTCTGCTTCGGCGGGGTGGCCCGCAGCCGCGAGACCGCGTCCGCCCAGTCGAAGACCTGGTCGTCGGGCACCGGGCCGAGTGTGTTCGCCCAGCGCAGGCCCGGGCCGAAGTAGTAGCGCAGCACGGGGACCTGCTCGGGATGCGTGGAGATGACGAGCTCGCCGGGGTGCAGGCGGGGCGCGAGGACCGCGGCGATCTGCCGCGCGTTCTCCTTGTCGGGGTGCGCCGAGTAGCCGCCCCAGATGAAGATGACGGCGACGAGCGCGATCAGGCCGAGCCCGCCCGCCGCGACCAGGCCGCGCGCTGCGAGCAGGAGGAGCGCTCCGAGCACGACCGCGAAGTAGCGGCCCGTCCACGCAGGCGAGATCTGCGAGACGATCCAGGCGAGCACGATCGCGACCGCGGTGGCGTAGCCCAGGCCGGTGATGATCGTCCGCTCCTCGTCGCGGCGACGGATCGTGGCCGCGATCCCGGTGCCGCCGACGAGCGCGAACGCCATCAGCGCACCGTCGCCCGACAGCACCGCCCCGGGTGCGAGCACGAGATCGTGGAAGTTCGGCGGCGTCGACCACGGCGCGCCTGTGTGGCGGATCTGGAACCACAGCGTCGGCAGCCAGGGGGCATAGAGCGCGAGCACACCGACGCCGACGAGCGCCGCGCGGCGCCAGCGGTCGCGTGCGACCAGCGCGGTCGCCGCGACGAGCCCGGCGCAGACGAACAGCGCCCAGTTGTGCGTGTAGAGCAGGGCGACGAGCGACAGGGCGAGCGCGACACACCATGCACGCGAGCCGCGCAGGATCCCCTGCACGTACGCCCAGGCGACGAGCACCGACAGGAACGCGGCCATCGTGTACATGCGCGTCTCCTGGCCGTAGTACGTGAGGTACGGATCGAGCGCGGCGAGGATCGCGCAGACGAAGCCGGTGGTGCGATTGAAGATCGCTCGACCGGCGCCGAACGCCGCCGGGATGCAGCCGAGCGCGAAGACGAGCGACAGGGCGTGCGTCGCACGCTCGCCGTCGCCGAACGCGCGGATCCACAAGCCGAGCAGGAGGTAGTAGGCCGGCGGCGATCCGTCCTGGCGCAGGACGTGCGGAATCGAGGACCAGTGGTGGTGCGCGACGCCGACGGAGATCCCTTCGTCGATCCAGTAGCCGGCGCCGAGGATCCGCGTGCGCAGGAGGAGGGAGAGCGCGGTCAAGCCGGTGAGGACGAGCGGCGTCGCCCAGCGGGACTCGAGCCACTCGCGGTCGAGGACGACGCCCTGGACCTGGTTGGCGCCGCGGACGAGGTTCACGCGTCGACCGGCGTCAGGGACACGACGGTCCGTCGACCGCCGCGCGTGCAGACGACGTCCACCTTGTCGTCACGACGGTACGTCCCGGCGACTCCCATGAACAGCGACGTCCACCGCCAGAACCCGAGTCGTCCCTCGCTCTTGAGCCGCGCGGGGAAGAGAAGCACGCGCCCACGCTGCTCGAAGTCCGTGCCCGCACGCTGCAACACACCGTTGAGGTACACCTCGAACGGGCCGGTGACATCCTGCGGCAGCTCCACCTGACTGAGCGCTTCCACCCTCTATACGATGCCAACCGGCGTGCGCCGGGTCGCCCTTGCCACAGGAGTCACGATCGTCGTCGCACTCTCGACGGCTGCGGCGGCGCTGGCCGGCAACGGCGGTTTCCTTCCCGGGGAGCCGCACTCGCCGAACGCGCACCGCGTGACGTCCGCCTTCATCTTCGTCGGGATTCTCACCGGCTGCATCTTCGTGCTGGTCGAGGGAGCGCTGATCCTGTTCATCGTCAAGTACCGTCGCGGCCGCCGAGCGCGCGACGTGGAGGGGCCGCAGATCCACGGCGCAGGACGTCTCGAGGTTGCCTGGACGGTTGCGCCGGTGCTCATCCTCGCAGCGATCGCGGGCTTCGTGTTCTACAAGCTGCCGGGCATCGCAAACGCGCCGAAGGCGGCCGCTGCGGACGAGACGACGATCCAGGTCGAGGGGCACCAGTTCTACTGGCTCTTCCGCTATCGGAACGGCGCCGTCTCGATCGATCGGATGGTCGCGCCGGCCAACGAGGTCGTGAAGGAAGACGTGATCGGGCTTCCGTTCGACGTCAACCACTCCTGGTGGGTGCCCGACCTGGGCGGCAAGTACGACGCGATCCCCGGCAAGACGAACCACACCTGGTTCGACGCGCCGGTCGGCGACTATGTGGCACGCTGCGCGGAGCTCTGCGGCATCCAGCATGCGCTGATGACCGGCGTCGTCCACGTCGTGCCGCGCGCGCAGTACGAGGCGTTCATCGCGAAGCGCGCGTCGGCAGCGGGGACGTACGCGCTGGGGCGCGAGGAGTGGCAGGGCGTCTGCGAGTCGTGCCACCGCCTCGCGAACAAGTACGTCGGCCCTGCGCTCGGCGGCAACCCGCTGCTCGGCGACCGCAAGGGGATCGAGTCGCTGCTGCGCAACGGGACCGGGCTGATGCCGGCCGTCGGCAAGAACTGGACCGGCCACCAGATCGACGCGCTCATCTCGTACACGAAGCAGTTCGCGAAGCAGGGGTCGTAGCGTGGTCGCCGGCGCAGAGACCGCCCACCCGTATCGCGCCGACTGGCGCCGCGGCCGCGTCGCCTCCTGGCTGACGACGGTCGACCACAAACGGATCGGCATCCTCTACATCGCGACGGCGCTCGTCTTCTTCGCGGCCGGCGGCGCGCTCGCACTCGTCATCCGGACGCAGCTGATCGTCCCGAACAACCACGTCGCCGTGCGCGGCTCGTACAACGAGCTCGTGACGATTCACGGCACGACGATGATCTTCCTGGTGATCGTGCCGATCCTCGCCGGGTTCGGCAACTACCTCGTGCCGCTGATGATCGGGGCCCGCGACATGGCGTTCCCGAGGCTGAACGCGCTGTCGTACTGGCTGTACGTGCTCGGCGGCGTCGTGCTCTACCTGAGCTTCCTGACGAAGGGAGGCGCGGCGGAGAACGGCTGGACGAGCTACGTACCCCTCGCGACGCTGCATTCGAAGGGGCACGGCCAGGACCTCTGGATCCTCGCGATCCACACCCTGTCGATCGCGTCTTTCGTCGGCGCGATCAACTTCGTCGTCACCATCCACAACATGCGCGCCGCGGGCATGTCGTGGGTGCGCGTCCCGCTCTTCGTGTGGTCGATGTTGACCTACGGGTGGATGTTGATCCTCGTGCTGCCGACGCTGTCAGCCGGGCTCACGCTGATGCTGCTCGATCGCGAGGCGGGCACGCATTTCTTCGACCCGGCCCGCGGCGGCAACGCGATCCTCTACCAGCACGTGTTCTGGTTCTTCGGGCACCCCGAGGTCTACATCATGGTGCTGCCCGCGATGGGCATGCTCTCGGAGATCATCCCGGTGTTCTCGCGCAAGCCGATCTTCGGCTACCGGGCGGTCGCGTTCTCGACGATCGGCATCGCGTTCTTCTCGATGCTGGTCTGGGCGCATCACATGTTCGCCGTCGGGATGCCGATCGCGCTCGACTCGTTCTTCATGATCTCGTCGATGATCATCGCGGTGCCGACCGGGGTGAAGATCTTCAACTGGCTCGCGACACTCTGGCGCGGCAACATCTCGTTCGACACGCCGATGCTTTGGTGCCTCGGCTTCCTCGGCGTGTTCACCGTCGGCGGGCTCTCGGGCATCTTCCTCGCGGCCTTCCCGATCGACTGGCAGGTCACCGACACGTACTTCGTCGTCGCGCACCTGCACTACGTGCTGTTCGGCGGCTCGATGTTCGGCATCTTCGCCGGCATCTACTACTGGTGGCCGAAGATGTTCGGGCGGCTCCTCGACGAGCGTCTCGGGAAGCTCCACTTCTGGCTCATCTTCGTGGGCTTCAACGTCACGTTCTTCCCGCAGCACATGCTCGGCCTGCTCGGGATGCCGCGCCGCGTCTACACGTACCACCAGCACGGCCTGTGGGAGCTCTACAACATGATCTCCTCGATCGGCTCGTACATCATGGCCGCCGGCATGCTCGTGTTCCTCTGGAACGTCGTGCGCACCGCGCGCGTCGGCCGGCGCGCCGGGAACGACCCGTGGCTGGCGGACACGCTCGAGTGGTACACGACGTCGCCGCCGCCGCCGTGGAACTTCGACACGGTGCCGTACGTCTCGAGCGCTCGGCCGCTGCGCGACCTGCGGCGGCGGCTCGCGGAGACGCGAGGCTTCTGATGGGCTGGCCGGGACGCTCCACGGCGCTGGCCGCGGTGGCCGGAACGGCGCTCGCCGTCGTGTCGGGAGCGGCCGGCTGGGGGACCGCGCACCGCCTGCTGGCGGCGGTGGCGCTGCCGCCGCTCGCCGCGCTCGTCACGACGGCCTGGGTGACCGCGCGGCGGTTGCTCGCCCCGTCGGTTGCTGCGCTCATCCTCTTCGGCGCGGCCGCCGTCCTGATCGGCCGCGACGTGCACCTCGTGTTCGCGACGCTTGCGTTCACGGCCGCGGTGTACGCGACGGCACTCGCCTTCCGCCGCTCGATAACTGTTCCCGAAGCACAACAGTTAACAAACGACAACATTTACCGGTCGGCAACTCTTACGGACTACGTCACGCTGACGAAGCCGCGGATCATGTCGCTGCTCCTCCTGACGGGGGGCGCCGGCGCGTTCGTCGGTGCAGGCGGCGCGCCCGCCTGGGGCGCGTTCGCCGCGACGATGATCGGCCTCGCGCTCGCCTGCGGCGGTGCCTCTGCGCTGAACCACTACCTCGACCGGGACATCGACCGGATGATGGGCTCCCGCACCGAGAGCCGTCCCGTTGCATCGGGCCGCCTGGCGCCCACGCGTGCGCTCGAGTTCGGACTCGCGCTCTCCGCGGGGTCGTTCGTCCTGCTCGACGCGCTCGTCAACCTGCCGACGGCACTCCTCGCGCTCGCCGGAAACCTGTTCTACGTGCTGGTCTACACCCGCTGGCTCAAGCGGTCGACGCCGCGGAACATCGTCATCGGCGGGGCGGCCGGCGCCGTCCCGCCACTCGTCGGCTTTGCGGGCGCGACGGGGCATCTGGGCTGGGCGGCGCTCGCAATGTTCGCGATCGTCTTCGTCTGGACGCCGCCGCACTTCTGGGCACTCGCGCTGATGCTGCGCGAGCACTACGCGCGCGCCGGCGTGCCCATGCTGCCGGTCACACGCGGTGATCGCGCGACAGCGCGGCAGATCCTCGGGTACACCGTCGTGCTCGTCGCAGTCACGCTTGCTCCCGCGGCGTTCGGGATGTTCGGCGCCCTCTACGTCGTAGCAGCGCTGCTGCTCGGCGGCGTGTTCGCGTGGTACGCGCTCGCTCTCCAACGATCGCTGAGCCGCGCGGCCTCTGCGAAGCTGTTCCACTACTCGCTGCTCTACCTCGCGCTGCTGTTCGTCGCCATGGCGCTGGACACCGTCGTCTAGATGAGCGAGCCGCTTCCCGAGCCGATCCCGCCGCGCACCGAGCATCCGGCGCACGCGCCGTCGGAGGCGGAGCTCGCGCGGCGGAACATGATCTGGGGCTGGTCGCTGTTCGCGCTCTTCTGGATCCTCTTCGCGGGCACGATCGGCGTCGCCTACGTGTACCTCTGGCTGAGCTAGCCGGGATCTGGATCACCGAGCTCGCGCCGGCTCCGCCGGGAAGGCGGCTGGCGGTGAAGGATCTGTTCGACACGGCCGGTATTCGCACGACGTACGGCTCCGCGCTGTTCGCCGACCACGTGCCGGCGGCGACGGCGCCGGCGGTATCCCAGCTCGAGGCCGGAGGCTGGGTGAACGTCGGCAAGGCGAACCTGCACGAGTTCGCGTACGGCGTCACCTCGCAGAACCTCCACTACGGCACGGTCCCGAACCCGGTCACGCCGGAGCTGACCGCAGGAGGCTCCAGCGGCGGCTCGGCAGCGGCGCTCGCGGCCGGGCTTGCGGACGGCGCGCTCGGGACCGACACCGGCGGCTCGATCAGGATCCCTGCGGCGTGCTGCCGCGTTGTCGGCTTCAAGCCGACCTTCGGACTCGTCTCCGCGGAGGGCATCTTTCCGCTCGCGCCCAGCTTCGACCACGTCGGGCCGATGGCGCGCAGCGTCGACGGATGCATCGAGCTGCTGGCCGCGCTGACGCCGGAGGTTCGCGTCCCGGAGATTGCGCTCGCGGATCTGTCGTTCGCGTCCGCGTGGGGCGTCGCCGCCGGGCTGACGACGACGAAGGTCCAGATGCCGACTGCCGAGGAGGTCGTGCCCGCATTCATGCGGGAAGTCGGCGACGTGCACCGCGATCTGTATCCCGAGAACGCCGAGCTCTACGGCGAGAACGTCCGCGGCAAGATTGAGCGCTGCCTGGCCGTGGACGACGGGGAGTACGAGGCGGCCGTGCGGGCGCGTGCGACCTATGCCGAGCGGGTGCTCGAGCTGCTCGAGGGATGCGACCTGCTTCTCACGCCGACCCTGTCGTGCCCTGTGCCGGCGGCGGACGCAGTGGAGGTGGAGGTTCGGGCAGCGATGACACGGTTCACGTTTCCCTTTAACGCCCTCGGTTGGCCGGCGCTGGCACTTCCGTGGCCGGGGGGCTCGCTGCAGGTCGTCGGCAGGCCGGGAGACGACGGGCTCGTGCTCGCCGTGGGCCGTGAGCTCGAGCGGATGCAGGCGAGCGGCGACGCGACGTGAGCCTCGAGTCGGATCTCCGGTTCGCGCACCGACTCGCCGACGCTGCGGATGCCGTCACGCTCGCGCGGTTCCGAGCGCTCGATCTGCGAGTCGAGAGAAAGCCCGACCTGACGCCGGTCTCCGACGCCGATCGTGCGGCCGAGGAAACGGTGCGGCGGCTGATCGCTTCATCGGGCCGCAGTGAGGGCGTATTCGGCGAGGAGGGCGGTGATGACGGCGGTGAGTCTCGCTGGATCGTCGACCCGATCGACGGCACGACCTCCTACGTGCGGGGGGTGCCGATCTGGGCAACGCTGCTCGCACTCGAGCGCGAAGGGACGACGCACGTCGCCGTGGCATCCGCCCCGGCCCTGGGGCGGCGGTGGTGGGCAATTCGAGGCGGCGGCGCGTTCGTCGACGGAACGCGGTGCACCGTCTCGGCTGTGGAACGGATCGAGGATTGCGCGGTGTCCTGCACCTCCGCGCGCCGAATGCCGGACGGATGGCGGACGATCGTCGCGCGGGCGTGGTCGAATCGAGGGCTCGGAGACTTCTGGCAACACTGCCTCGTCGCGGAGGGCTCTCTCGACGTCGCCTGCGACGGCGCGTACATGCAGGTGTGGGACTACGTACCGGTGCAGTTGATCGTCGAGGAAGCGCGCGGTCGCTGCTCGACCTTCGACAGCGACGATCCTTTCCCCGGCTGCTCGTTCGTCACGACGAACGGTCTTCTCCACGACGAGGTCGTCGCCCTCCTCAGCCGCGAACGGTGACGAGACCCTTCCGGGGCCTGGTACGTACCTGGCCCCGCCGTACTCGCGGATCGCCCTCCTCGACGAACCTACGGTATGCCGCTCGAGAGCCGCCAACGGGTGCAAGGGCGGCGTCGAGATCGACGATCGGATCCCGCGGATACACACCGATGATCGAGCCGTATGACGACCAGCCGTACTCCTCGGGTGAGCCGCACATGTTCGCGCGCGGAGGGTTCAGGGCGATGTAGCGCGCCGTCTCGAGCTCGTCGCCCTCCCCTTCGACGACTCGCGTCTCGAATCGACGCTCGAACACGTGCCCGCGCCGGCCGTACCGCCTGTTGTAGTACCGGGCATAGCGAAGGTTGAGCCGCAAGAAACCGCTGCTCAGCGTGGCTTCGTCCAGACGCAGCAAGAGGTGGTAGTGCGTCGACATGACCGCGTAGGCAAGGCAGGTCCAGCCGCTGTGCCGCACCTGTTCGCGCAGGAGACTCAACAGCGCATCCTTGTCGACGTCATCGCGAAATAACGTGGTCCCCGATGTCGAATGCGCCCAGGCGTGGTACGTGAGACCGGGCAGATTCACTCGCGGCGACCGGGGCATCTCACGACGACGGTGCCGAAGGAGGGGCCGGCGCGCAACCGCTAAGAGCAGAACGTCACGCACTTGGTCGAATGTCGTTCGAGTTCCGGCACGTACCTGGTACGTGCCTGTCCCCTGAGTAGTCCCCCGGGTTTACGTCGCCGCCGCCCGAGCGGCGGCCTCGTAGATCGGGTCGCGGGTGAAGCGGTCGAGCTCGGCGGAGAGGACGTCGCTCGGGTGCGGCGGGTCGCCGGGGGGGAAGGGCGCCGCGCTGCCGTCGAGGTCGATGCCCTCGAGGCGCTCGCGCTCGTCGACCTCCAGCTCCACCTCGTGCCCGAGCCGCGAGCGCAGCCAGCCCGCCAGCAGGTGCCCCTGCGCCAACGTGCCGTGGACACGCAGCCGGCGCACCCCGGCGACATCCGGCCACAACGACGCCAGCAGAGCCCGCCACCGCTCCGTCCGCGCCCACGCGATGTCCGACACCGCCGTCTGCTCGAACAGCTCTGCCAGCCGCGCGTACGCGCCGGGCAGCGATTCCCACTCCGTCGAGTCGACGACCAGACGATCCGCGACTCCGACGAGCTGCTCGAACTCGGCGGCGCCGAACGGCGGCTCGCCGCGCCAGCGGCAGAACACCGGCAGGTCGGAGATCAGCAGCGGGGCCACGATCGACGCCGGCGCCACCGCGCGGTTGCCGCGCAGCGTGAGCTCGATCACCTCGCCGCAGACGGCGCGGTCGCCGATCGGGAAGCAGCGAATCGACAGCTGCGCGTCGAGGCCGTCCGGCTCCTCGGAGCGCGGCACCATGATGATGGTGCGCGACGGGTGACGCTCGGCCATACCGAGCAGCGTCGACTCGGCGAACTCCAGCCACGACGGCGGCACCCACGCGAGGTGCGTCATCACCGACGTCCTCAGGTTCGGCTGCGACCCGCCCTCAGACGTCGCATCGCGCAGCCGTGCGAGCTCCCGCTCGATCTGCGCGATCGAGACGTCCTCACCCGTCCAGGTGTCCTCGATCAGTGACGGCGCCACGACCTGCCGTCCCGATGAATCAGCTCGTCGGAGGCGGCCGGGCCCCAGCTCCCCGCCGCGTAGTTCGGGAACGAGGGCCGGTCGCGCTTCCAGAACGCGACAATCGCGTCCACGAGCGCCCACTGCTCCTCGATCTCGTCCGAGCGCGTGAACAGGGTGGCATCGCCGAGCATCGCGTCGAGGATCAGCCGCTCGTACGCGTCTGGCAGCCCCTCGCGGAACGCGCCGCCGTAGAGGAAGTCCATGTGCACCGTGCGGATCGTCATGCCAGCGCCCGGGACCTTCGCGCCGATCGCCAGCGAGACCCCCTCGTTCGGCTGCACGTGGATCAGCAGCACGTTCGGCCGCAGCCCCTCGCCTCCGTCCTCGAACGGCGGGTGCGGCGCGCGCTTGAACTGGATCGCGATCGTCGTCTCGCGCCGCGCGAGCCGCTTGCCCATGCGCACGTAGAACGGCGTGTCCGCCCAGCGCCAGTTGTCGACGAAGAGCTTCGCGGCCACGAACGTCTCGGTGATCGACTGCGGCGCGACGCCGTCCTCCTCGCGATAGCCCCGCACCTCCTCGCCCTCGACGAAGCCCGGCCCGTACTGCCCGCGCACGACGTGCTTCGGGCCCGGCGTGTGCATCGCCTTCAGCACCTTGACCTTCTCGTTACGCACGGAATCGGCCGTGAAGTCGATCGGCGGCTCCATCGCCGTCACGGCGACGAGCTGCAGCAGGTGGTTCTGGAAGATGTCGCGGATCGCGCCCGCCTGTTCGTAGTAGCCGGCGCGCGCCTCGATCCCGATCGACTCGGCCACGGTGATCTGCACGTGGTCGATGAACTGCCGGTTCCAGATCGGCTCGAAGATGCCGTTCGCAAACCGCAGCGCCAGCATGTTCTGCACCGTCTCCTTGCCGAGGTAGTGGTCGATCCGGAACACCTCGTTCTCCGCGAAGTGCTCCTGGATCTCCGCATTCAGCTCGCGCGCGGAGTCGAGGTCGTGCCCGAACGGCTTCTCGATCACCAGCCGCGCCCAGCCCTCCGTCGAACGCCGCTCGCCGAGCTCGCGCACCAGCGTTCCGATGGCGTTCGGCGGAACCGCGAAGTAATAGAGCCGGTTGCCCTGCGTCTCCCGCTCCTGCTCGACCGCGTTCAGCGTCTCGCGCAGTTTGTCCTCGCCCTGCTCGTCGGCGAAGTCGAGCGTCGTGTAGCGCATCCCGGCCGCGAGCTCCGACCACACGTCCTCGCGGAACGGATCGCGAGCGTGCTCCTGCACGGCCGCCTTCATCCGCTCGCGAAAGTCGTCGTCGGTCTCCTCGGTGCGCGCGGCGCCGACGACCGCGAAGTGCTCGGGCAGGAGCCGGCGGTACGCGAGCGCGTACAGGGCCGGCAGCAGCTTCTTCTGCGTCAGATCGCCGGAGGCGCCGAAGATGACGAGGATGCACGGGTCGGGTCGCCGGCGGATCTGCAGGCCGTCGAGCAGCGGGTTCTGCTCCTCGGCGCGCGGTGGAACGTGGGTGGTCGCCACGGCTAGCCCTCCGGCAGCACGGCGTGTCCGCCGAACTGGTTGCGCAGGGCCGCATTCACCTTCGCCGCGAACGACTCGTCCTGCCGGGAGGCGAAGCGCGCATACAGCGCCGCCGTGATCACCGGCACCGGCACGTCCTCGGCGATCGCCTCGTGAATCGTCCACCGGCCCTCGCCCGAGTCCTCGACGTAGCCGCGAATCTTCTCGAGCTTCGGCCCTTCGACCTCGAACGCCGCGTGGAGCAGCTCGAGCAGCCACGAGCGCACGACGGATCCGTAGCGCCAGATCCCCGCGATCTCGTGCAGGTCGAGATCGAACTCCGACGAGTTCATCACCTCGAACCCCTCCGCGTACGCCTGCATCAGCCCGTACTCGATCCCGTTGTGCACCATCTTCACGAAATGCCCGGCGCCGGACGGGCCGACGTGCGCGTAGCCGTTCTCCGGCGCGAGATCGCGGAACGCCGGCTCGACCTGGGCGACCGCGTCGTCGTCGCCGCCCACCATCAGGCAGTAGCCGACCTCGAGCCCCCAGACGCCCCCGGAGACGCCCGCGTCGACGAAGCGCACGCCGTGCTCCTTCGCGTCGGCGTAGCGCCGCTGCGAGTCGTGGAAGTTCGAGTTGCCGCCGTCGACGATCGCGTCGCCCTCGGCCGCGAGGCCGAGCAGCGTCCGGAAGGTGTCCTCCGTGACCTTCCCGGCTGGCACCATCGTCCAGAAGGTGCGCGGCGTCGAGAGCTGGTCGCGCAGCTCCTCGAGCGTCTTCGCCGTCGACTCGACGTTCGGGTCGTACGTCTTCACGTCGTGACCGTGCTCGGCGAGCCGCTTCGTCATGTTGCCGCCCATGCGGCCGAGGCCGATCATCCCGAGCTGCACCGCTACACCTCCTCCAGGCGGATGCGAGCGATGCGCCGGCCGCGCTCCCGCAGCGATTCGAAGTCGCCCGCGGCCTGGGCGCGGATCAGCCTGCCGAAGCCGAACGGCCTGCCGGGAATCGGCAGCTCGTCGCCGGTGTCGTCCACCACCTGCAGGAACACGCCGGTCGGCGGTCCGCCCTTGTGCAGCTGTCCGGTCGAGTGCAGGTAGCGAGGCCCGAAGCCGTGCGTGACGACGCAGCCGGTCGCCTCGCGCGCCCGTGCCGCCAGCCGCTCGACCGCTGCCTCGTTTGCCTCGTTCGGCTCGACGAACGCCTGGATGCAGACGTAGTCGCCCGGCTGCGCCTGCGCGAACAGCTCCTCCTCGGAGCCGACGGGCGACACGTCCGGCTCGTCGCCGGACGCGAGCACCGCATTCGTCTTGTCCTTCGCCGCCTGCACGTCCGGCTGGTCGAACGGGTCGATGCCGAGGATCGAGCCGGCGACCGCGGTCGCGAACTCCCAGCGGAAGAACTCCTGGCCGAGCTCGTACTCGCCGCTGACGCGAACCTCCTGCGCCTGCCGGTCCGGCCCCTCCTCCGTCTCGCCGGGACACGGCACGAGACCCTTGCCGTGCTTCCCCGTCGACTCCGCGAGCAACTGCTCCGCCCACAGTCCGAACCCGCCCGGCGTCGGGTTGATGAGCACCTTGTCACGTCCGTCGCGCCAGTGCTCGCCCAGCGACAGCCCGAGCTCGAGGCCGGGGTTGCCCTCGGCGAGCCGGCATGCCTCGGCCATCTCGCGCGACCGCTCGAGCAGCCGCGCGACGTCGACGCCCATCAGCGCCGCCGGCACCATGCCGAACGGCGAGAGCGCGGAGTAGCGGCCGCCGATCGTCGGCTCGCCGGGAAACACCGCCGCGAACTCGCGCTCGCGTGCGAGCGTCTCGAGCTCGGAGCCCGGGTCGGTAATCGCGGCCCAGCAGTCCCCGTTTCGGTTCTTCTCCCAGAAGTAGTCGGTGTGCGAGCGGGTCTCGAGCGTCGAGCCCGACTTCGATGCGGAGACGAACAGCGTCCGCTCGACGTCGATCTGCGCCTCGAGGGCGCGAATCGCCTTCGGGTGCGTCGTGTCGAGGACGTGGAAGCGCTCGTTGCGGAACGTCAGCCGCAGCACCTCGGGGGCGAGCGACGAGCCGCCCATCCCGAACAGCACGACCGAGTCGACGCGGTCGACGACCGAGTCCGCGAACTGCAGCAGCAGGTCGACGTCCTCCGCCGTCCGCCACGGCTCGTCCAGCCAGCCGAGCCATTTGCCCTCGTCCGTGCCCGTCCAGAGCGTCGCGTCGCGCGCCCAGATCCGCTCGACGATCTGAGCCGGCGAGGGGCTGCTCACGCAGCCGCCAGCACGTCGCGCTTCGAGTGGATCCCCTCGAGCAGCTCGTCGAACGAGTCGGCGAACTTCTGCACGCCTTCGGCCTCGAGCGTCTCGACGACGTCGTCGTAGTCGACGCCGGCGTCGCGCAGCTCGACGAGCAGCTTCTCCGCCTCGTCGACCCCCTCCAGCACCGTGTCGCCGCGCACCTCGCCGTGATCCTGGAACGCCTCGATCGTCTCGAGCGGCATCGTGTTCACCGTGTCCGGGCCGATCAGCTCCTCGACGTAGATCACGTCGCGGTACCCGGGATTCTTCGTCGACGTCGAAGCCCACAGGCACGGTTGCGTCCGCGCGCCCTTGCCGGCGAGGAACTCCCACCGCGGACCGTCGAACGTCTTCAGGTAGTGCTGGTATGCGAGCTTCGCGTTGGCGATCGCGAGCTTCCCCTGCAGCTTCGTGTTGCCGAGCGCCTCGAGCCGCTTGTCCGCCTCCGTGTCGACGCGCGAGACGAAGAACGACGCCACCGACGCGACCTTCGACGGATCGCCACCGCTTGCGATCAGCCGCTCCAGCCCGCGCAGGTAGGCCTCGACGACCGCCTTGTAGCGCTCGAGCGAGAAGATCAGCGTGATGTTGATCGAGCGCCCGTGCGCGATCGCGTCCTCGATCGCGGGCAGTCCCGCTGCGGTGCCGGGGATCTTCACCATCAGGTTCGGCTTGTCGACCTGCTCGTGGATCCACATCGCCTGGTCGAAGCTCTTCTGCGTGTCGTAGGCGATCCCGGGCTCGACCTCCATCGAGACGAAGCCGTCGCCGCCGTTCGAGGCTTCCCACGCCGGCCGCAGCACGTCGCAGGCGTCGCGGATGTCGTCGAGCGCGAGCTGGAAGAAGATCTCCTTGTCGTCGGTCGTCTCCTCGAGGCACGCCTTGAGCTGCTCGTCGTAGGCGTCGCCGTGCGAGATCGCCTTCTGGAAGATCGTCGGGTTCGAGGTGACGCCGGTGACGGCGTCCTCCTCCATCATCCGCTTCAGCTCGCCGCTCTCGACCAGCTGGCGCGAGAGCGTGTCGAACCAGACGGACTGTCCGTGCTCAGTGAGTCCATGTAGGCGTGACTTCGCCATCCTTCATCTCCTTTTCCATCGCGGCGACCTTCAGCAGCCGCTCGAGGTAACGCTCGCCACCGTTGAACGTCGCGCGCAGGAACGCATCGACCAGCTCGCGCGCGAGCGACGGCCCGACAACCTCCGAGCCGAGGCAGAGCACGTTCATGTCGTCGTGCTCGACGCCCTGGTGCGCGCTGTAG
>Ga0070739_10001626_pt1 | contig 32781 bp, 33 predicted proteins | sample Coa_R1_7_FD_66445 | JGI IMG/M metagenome (GOLD analysis project Ga0070739, IMG submission 66445) | Surface soil microbial communities from Centralia Pennsylvania, which are recovering from an underground coalmine fire - Coalmine... | ecosystem: Environmental > Terrestrial > Soil > Unclassified ...
AGCTTGATCTTCCAGTCGCGCACGCGGCTGTCGATGATCTCCAGCGCGGGCGTGACGTAGGCGGTCGCCGCCATCACCTGCTCGCGCGTAACGTTCGGCCCGACGAGATCGTCCTTCAGCACGAAAGCGATCTCGGGCTCGACGCGCGTCTGGATGAGGGCGTCGATGGGGCACTCGCCGCCTTCCATGACCGTCATGGTGTCGAGGAGGTGCCCGTAGTCCGGCTGGTCGACGTTCAGCATGCGCTGCATGGCCAGGCTGGTCAGCCCGATCTTCTTGCCGACGACGCGGGCGCCGTTCGCCAGCTTCCGGTCGATGATGGCGAGCTGCACCGCGTAGGCGTCGGCCTCGCCGAGGGCGGGGTAGCGCTCGGTGAGCGGCGCGATCGGCACGCGCGTGCGCTCGGCCTCCAGAAGCTCCGCGGCTAGCTGTTGCACGGTGGCGCGGTCGAGGGCCACGCTACTCCTCCGCTGGCCCCCGGTGGGCGGGGGCGCCTTCATCCGGCTCGGGGCGGCAGTTACGGCCGGCCGATCGCGGCGGCGCACGCCGCACCGAGCGCCCGCCAGCGCCGTACCAGTACCGTAACACTCAGCTTTTTGCCCTGTCAATCGGGGCGGCGTGCGCGCGGCCAGGCGGTCCGATGGTGGTCGGTGGCGGGGAGCGGCTAGTCGGCGGGAGGCGCGGCTGCGCCGGCGGACACGGGGATCGTGCGGCGCTCGGGGGCGGGGGGCAGCGCCAAGGGGGCCGGCGCGGCCCCGGGGCGGAGCCGCCGCCATACCTGGCCCAGCGCTTCGCGGGCCTCGGCCTCGATCTCGCGCACGCGGGCGTCGCTGGGCCGCACGCCGCTCTGGTAGTAGGCGCTGGCCAGGCCGCCGACGACGTAGGTGCCGATGTAGGCGACGCCGACCTTCGGCGCGAGCATGGCGAAGCCGGGGAGCAGGTCGATGAGCGTGCGGGCCGCCGTGCGCCAGAAGAACGCGCCGCCGACGACCGGCGCGGCCTCGGCGAGGAGCGCGCGCGGATTGTCCAGGCTCGCGCCCCAGATGGCGGCCAGCTTGAACATGAGCACGATCTGGTTGGTGGTGAGCACCAGGATGTCGGCGCCGGCGGCGGCCGCTCCGCCGACGCCGGGCAGGAACGTGGGCAGGTTGGTCACGAGCGCAAACTGGGCGTTGGCGAACGAGGCCTCGTGGATCAGCAGGCGCGCGAGCGGCGCCCGCAGGGCCGGGGCGACGCGCGCGGCGCCGAGCCGGCGCTGGTCGGGCAGGGCGTCGACGAGCGCGAGGCCGAGGCGCTCGTCGGTCGGCGGCGCGGCCGCGTCGACCACCAGGTAGGAGAGGTCGGGCTCGGTGGGCTGGGTGCCGGGCGGGACGAGGAGCAATACCGCCTGGTTGTGGTCCTGTAGCTCGCGCGCCTGGACGCTGGCGACCTCGAGCCGCGTCGGGTCGGCGGAGACGTCGAGGATCACGAGATCGGGCGGCGGCTCGTCGATGGGCAGGCCGATCGGGCCGCGGCGGAGATCGCCGTGCTCAAAGAGGCTGGCGATGCGGTCGAGCGTGGGGCTGGCGCCGAGCAGCGCGAGCCGCGGGGGCGTCTCGGCCTCGCGGCGGATGGGCCGCCAATCCAGCACGCGCCACATCCGCCAGGCGCTCAGTCCCAGGTCCTTCCACCTCGGCATACCGCTCCGCCCCTTGTCGGCGGCCGCTTCGGCCGCGCTCGGTCGTCCCAGGCTCCTTAGCAAGCAGTATACCGCCGTGGCTAGCGGACGACTCGCAGGCCGCCCGGACAGCCCAGGGCGGGGAGCCAGCTCCCCGCCCTGTGTCCGACGCCCTGATGGTCCCTAGGGTGCGCGCGCTGTGATGGCTCCACCGGGCGCGGCGCCCTGGCGGGACGGCAGGCCCGCGCGGCGCCTAGCAGCCGTAGCCCATGCCGCACATGCTCGGCGTGCCGTAGCTGCTACCGCTATAGCCCACACCGTAAGTGTTGCCATAGCCCGCGCCATAGCCGCTGCCATAGCCCGTGCTGTAGCTGCTGTCGTAGCCCGTGCCGTAGCTGCCATAGCTGCTGCCATAGCCCGTGCCATAGCCGCTGTAGCCCGCGCCGTAGCCGTAGGGGCTGGCGCCGACGCCCGGGTATCCGTAGCCGCCGTAGCCGCCGCCGTAAGTGCTGCCGTAGTACGGACCGAACGGCGAGCCGATGGGGGACAGGCTAGGGCTGCCCAGGGCGCCGTACAGCGGGTAGCCGCCGTAGTTGCCGATGGTGTTCGGGTAGCCGGCATAGGCGCCGAGGTACGGATAGCCGCCGGTGTTGTAGTACGGATAGCCGCCGGCGTAGCTGTAGCTGCCGCCGATGGTGCCGGGGTACGTGCTAGCCCCGTAGGCGCCGAGCGTGGCCGTGGGCGAGCCATAGCCGCCGGTCGCGTAGAACGGCGTGCCATAGGGCGAGTAGGGGCTGACCGCCCCGTAGGAGCCATAGCCCGGATAGCCGTAGGGCGTGCCGACACCGTAACCCGACTGAGCCGACGCGCCGGGGGTCCCGAGCGCGAGCGCGAAGAGGCCGCCGGCCGCGAGCGCCACCAGGAGTCGCTTCATGTACCTCTCTACCTTCCGCCAGACCGCAGTGGTCCGGCCAGCTCCCGACAGGTGGTCGCTGCCTTATGTTCGGGCCACCCATCGCCCGGTCGGGCCACACCGTAAAGCACCCACGCGCCCGTTGTCAAGACAGCGCGCGGCCTTTCGGCGCCATATTTGGGTCTGGCTGAATAACAACACTGTGACGGCGGCGTTCGGGCCGTCGGACGCCCGGGGCGACGTCGTGGCGCGGCGCGGCGAATCGCTGGAGCGCCGCCCACGGGAACGGTATAATGCGCCCGTTGCCCACCGCGCGCGGCCCACTGCCGCGGGACCCGGGGGCCGTACGAGGTGGGAAGATTATGGCTGCACCCAGCCGAGCGCTCCCGCGAGCCCAGGTGGCCACCGCCACGAGCGGCGCCTGGCTCCTCCGCCTGCTGCTAGTGCTCTTCTTCTGCTCGGGCATCAGCGGTCTCATCTACCAAGTGCTGTGGCTGCGCGTGCTCAGCCTGGTGTTCGGCGTCACGATCTTCGCCGTCAGCACGGTGTTGGCGAGCTTCATGGCCGGGCTGGCGGTCGGCAGCTTCGGCGCCGGCAAGCTGGCCGACCGCCTGCGCAACCCCCTGGCCGCCTACGGTATCGCCGAGACGCTGATCGGGCTGACCGCGCTGGTCACGCCCGAATTGATTCTCGGCCTGCAAGGGGTCTACCACGCGCTGTACGAGGCGCTCGGCGGCGCGCCGCTGCTCGTCGGCGGCGTGCGCATCGTCCTGGCGTTCCTGATCCTGCTGGTGCCCACCAGCCTGATGGGCGCGACGCTGCCGATCGTCATCAAGTCGTCGCTGATGCGCTCGGAGGGCCTCAGCCAGAACGTCAGCTTGCTCTACGCCGTCAACACGTTCGGTGCAATCGTGGGCGCGGGCACGGCCGGCTTCTTCCTCGTTGGCAGCCTGGGCATTCGCTCCACCACCAACGTCGCCGCGGCGATCAACCTGCTGGTCGGCGTCGCGGCGCTGCTCGCGGCGTGGCGGCTGGCGGGGGATAGGGGATGGGGGATAGGGGATAGGGGCCAGGGGCCGGCGAGCAGCGATGAGCCGCTGCATGCCGTGGCGCCCGTTACGGTGCACGGGACGAACGGCCGAGTGCTCGAGGGCGGGCTGGCCAGCGGACAGCTCGTAACCTCCGCGTCCCCTTCCCTATCCCCGGGGCTGCGGCTCGTCTTCTGGGCGTTCGGTATCTCCGGGTGCCTGTCGCTCGCGTACGAGGTCGTATGGTCGCGCGTGCTGTCGATGTTCTTCAACTCCAGCGTGTACGCCTTCACCGTCATGCTGTGCACGGTGCTGTTTGGCATCGCGCTGGGCAGCTATGCGATCAACCCGTTCATGCGGCGGCGCTGGAACTGGGTGCTGGTGTTCGCCATCCTCGAGCTGGCGGTGGCGCTCACGGCCGTGCTGTCGATTCTGACGCTGAGCGAGATGTACACGCTCACGGCCGCGCTGCAAGACACGCCAGGCATCCGTCGTGTGCTGAGCACGCCGATTCGCTTCATGGCCTTCGTATCGTTCGTGGCGATCTTCCCGCCGATGTTCTTGCTGGGCATGACGTTCCCGGTGGCCGCGCGCATCTACGCCGCCAACGCGGCCGACGCCGGGCGGCGGATCGGCGCGATCTACTCGGCCAACGTGTTCGGGGCGATCTTCGGCTCGGTCATCGCCGGCTTCCTGCTCATCCCGCACCTCGGCAGCCAGAACAGCCTGGCAGTGCTCGCCGCGGGCAACCTGCTCGTCGGCCTGGCGCTGCTGGCGGTGGCCCACGGCGTCAGGCCGCGGGCGCGGGCGCTCGTCGCACTCGTGCCGCTCGTGCTGCTCGGGGCCGTCGTCGTGCGGGCGCCCAACATGTACGCGACGATCTTCGAGGGCCGCGAGCAGTTCCTGCGCACGCGCCCGTTCGTGGCGGAGGACTCGTTCTGCGCGGGACCGACCGTCTGGTACGAGGAGAGCCTGGAGAACACGGTCAGCGTCGTGCAGACGCCGAGCGACATCTACTGCCTGTTCACGAACAGCCGCGGCCAGACGAACACCGACCCCGGGCTCGTGCGCTACCACCGGCTGATCGGGCATTTCGGCATGCTGCTGCACCCCCACCCGCGCGACGTGCTGGTGGTGGGCCTGGGCGGGGGCGCCACGCCCGGCGCGGCCAGCCAGTGGGAGGACGCCCGCGTGGACGTGGTCGAGCTGTCGGACGGCGTGGTCCACGCGGCGCCGTGGTTCGACGACGCCAGCTACGACGTGGTGAACCAGCCGAACGTTCACTTGCGGGTGGACGACGGCCGCAACTACCTGCTGCTCACGGACAAGCGGTACGACGTGGTGACGGCGGACATCATCCGCCCGAACGACGCGGGCGCCGCGAATCTCTACTCGGCCGACTACTACCGGCTGGTGCGCAACGTGCTGAAGGACGACGGGCTGATGGTCCAGTGGCTGGCGCCCTTCTCCGACTACCAGTACAAGCTGCTGATGCGCACCTTCCTCGACGTGTTCCCCTACGTGACGCTCTGGTCCGGCGGCGACCTGCTGGTGGGCTCGAAGTCGCCGATCACGGTGGACCCGGCGATGCTGGCGACGAAGTTCGAGCCGTCGCAGCACGCCAACGCGCTGGCCGACATCGGGCTCACCGACGCGCAGCAGGTGCTCGACATGTACAACGCGAGCAAGCCGGAGCTGCTCGACGTGGCCGGGCCTGGCCCGATCATCACCGACAACTTCCCGTACGTGGAGTACTTCCGCTCGCTGCCGAAGGACGGGTATCCGGACCTCAGCGTCTACAGCCACAACGTCGACGAGATCCTGAAGTAAGCACCCGTCCACGCCGCCCCGCGATGCGCTATGATGGACGCCACCGGGCACTGGCCCGCGGGGCCAGTGCCGCGTGTCAGGAGGTGGCGAGATGGCCGGGCGCGGCGCGCTCCTACTGGTCGGCGTGCTCTTGATCGCGGGCTGCGCGCGCGGGGCGGCTCCGTCCTCACAGCCCGCCACTGCCGGGGGCACCGCTGCCAGCCCGGCCGGCTCGCCCGCGGGCGGGGGGAGTGGGGGGACGCCGGCCGCGCCGATCGCCGTGCGCGCCTCGTACAGCGCGCTCTCCATGTCGCAGTCGCCCATCGCGATCGCCAAGGACGCCGGCTACTACGCCGAGCAAGGGCTCGACGTCGAGGTCATCGGCATCCGCTCCAGCGCCCAGAATGCCGCCGCGCTGCTCAGCGGCGAGGTGGACGTGAGCATCATCGGGGGCATCGGCCCCGTCCGCGCGCGGCTGAGCGGCAGCGACCTCCTGCTCATCGGGGCGACCAAGCCATATTTCGCGGGGGCGATCGTCGCGCGCCCGGACATCCATAGCGCGGCCGACCTGCGCGGCGGCCGGGTAGGAATCAGCGCCAAGGGCGGCAACACTGATCTGATGGCCCGCGCGGCGCTGCCACGGCTGGGCCTCGACCCCGACGTGGACGTAACGCTGCTCTCGACGGGCGACAGCCCAGAGCAGGTCGCCGCGCTGCTGGCGGGCAACGTGGACGCCGCCTCGCTCACCCCGCCAGCCGACGAGCACGCGAACAACGCCGGCTACCCGACCCTGTACGACATCACGGGCGCGCGCATCCCGTATCCGGCCGTGGCGCTCGGCACGTCCGGCCCGCGCCTGGCCGAGCGCCCCGACGCGCTGGAGCGCTTCCTGCGCGCCTACGGGCAGGCCGTACACCGCTACTTGACCGACAAGGCCTACACGCTCCAGGTCGCGGCCGACTTCCTCCGCAGCGACGATCCGAGCGCGAACGACGAGGCCTACGAGGTCGAGCGCCGCATCATGCAGGCCGACCTCGAGCTGCCGCTGAGCGCCATCCAGTCGACGCTCGACCTCATCAAGCCCGACGATCCGCGCGCCGCCGAGGCGCGGCCCGAGGAGTTCGTGGACCTCAGCCTCGTACACAAGCTGCAGCAGAGCGGCTTTTTCCAGCAGCTCGCGGCGTCCACGCCTACCCCGTGACGAGCGCGGCGCGGCCGGCGCCCGGCGCGGGAAGCCGTCGCCGGTGCGGCTCGGCGGGGACGCGCTGGGGCCGCCCGCCTCTAACCCCACTCTAAGAGGCATCTAACGCGTCTTTGATCGGATCGGGCGCCGAGGCGCGCTAGGGTGTTAGTGGAGCACGGTGGCCCGACCACGGCGAGGCGCCCGCGCCGCCCCTCGTGGCGAGCCAGGTCTATTCTGCACTCGGAGGCAGCGACCATGGCGATGGTACGATGGGACCCCTTCGGCGATATGGTCAGCCTGCGCGACGCGATGAACGACCTCCTCGAGCAGAGCATGGTGCGCCCCACGGGGACGTTCGGGCGCATGCTGAGCGCCCCGGTGGACGTTTCCACTGAGGGCGACAACTACGTCATCGAGTTCGCGCTGCCTGGCGTGAACCCGGACAGCGTGGACGTGTCGGTCCAGGACAACACGGTGACGGTCTCGGGCGACTTCGGGACGCCCATGGAGAGCCAGCACGACGCCCAGACGCAGCAACAGCAGACGCAGAGCCAGCAGACCCAATCGCAGGGATCGGGGCAGTCGAACCGCCGCTACCTGCACCGCGAGCTGATGCGGGGGCACTTCGAGCGCTCGATCACGCTGCCCACGGACCTGAACGGCGACCAGGCGCACGCCGAGTACCACAACGGCATCCTGTGTCTGACGATCCCGAAGGCCGAGTCGGCGAAGCGCAAGCGGATCGCGATCGGCAGTGGGCAGAGCCAGCAGACGTCGGGCACGAAGCGCTAGCGCGGACGAGGCCAGCACAGCAAGCGAGCGGGGGGCGGGCGCGGCGCCCCCCGCTCGCTTTGCGCCCCGCTCCCGTCGGCTCCATCGCTTCGTTCCGAGCCTGTATGGCACACCGTGTTGGCGCGGGCTGCCCGCCTGGCCGCGCGGCTCGCGGCCGCCCACGGCACGCCGCGTGCAGACGTGCAGGCGCGTCGTGCGACAGCACGATAGACTATTAAGTGTCCCCGAGGCGCGGTCAGACCGCGCTCGGCGGGCCCGGGCGTGTGGGGAGGGCCGGGGCGGCGCCTCGCCCACGCTAAAGTACCACGGGAGGAGATCGATGGCGGTTACCAAAGGAACCACCTCCCTGGCGAGCGAGACGACGGCGTTGAAGGTCGGCGACGAGGCGCCGGACTTCGAGCTCCGGAGCCATCTGGGCAGCAACGTCAAGCTCAGCCAGCTACGCGGCAAGAACGTGGTGATCGCGTTCTACCCCGCCGCCTGGACGCCTGTCTGAAGCGTCCAGATGCCCGAGTACGAGGCGCTTAAGTCTCGCTTCGAGGGCTTCGACGCCCAGGTCCTGGGCGTAAGCGTAGACAACGTTCCCAGCAACGCCGCGTGGGCGAACTCGCTGGGCGGCATCACCTATCCCCTCCTCAGCGACTTCTGGCCGCACGGCGGGATGGCGCGCACCTACGGCACGCTGATGGAAGACCGTGGCGTCACCTCGCGGACCGTCGTGGTGGTCGACAAGCAGGGCAAGGTCGCCTACGTCGACGTCCACAAGCTCGACGAGCAGCCGGACCCCGAGATGATCTTCGACGTGCTGCGCAAGCTCGCTTAAGCACAGCGGGGCGGGAGCGGAGGGCCGCCCCCGCCCCGTCGCGCGACGCTGAGGCCGGGCGGCGGGTAAGCGGCCGCCGGATGGGATGGGCAACATGGCGATGTCGCGGCGCTGCATTCCGTACACTCCGAATCGCCGCCCCTTGAGCGAGACGACGGTCGCGCTGGTCACGACGGCCGGCGTCCACCTGCGCGAGCAAGAGCCGTTCAATCCCGAGGGCGAAAAGGACTTCCGCGTCATCCCCGGCGACGTGGACACCGCGCAGCTCATGATTAGCCACCCGTACTACGATCACACGGATGCCGACCGTGACGTGAACTGCGTGTTCCCGATCGACCGTCTGCGGGAGCTGGCGGCCGAGGGCGCGATCGCCGGGGTGAGCAACATCAACGTGGGGTTCATGGGCACCTCGCCGCGGCTGCGCGAGGTGTACGAGGAGACGGCACCCGCGATCGCCGACCGCGTCGAGCGGTCCAAGGCCGACGCGGTCGTGCTGACCGCCGGCTGACCGCACGTCTGCCATCGCACGGTCGTTGCGATTCAACGCGAGATCGAGATGCGCGGCCTGCCCACGGTGCTGATCACGGTCAGTCCCGAGGCGTCGGCGCCGATGGGGCCGCCGCGCGCGCTCTACCCGGTCGGCTTCCCCATTGGCCACGTGCTCGGCGGCCCCGACATGCCCGGCCTTCAGCGCCAGGTGCTGCGCGACGCCCTGGAGCGCCTCGTCACCCCCGGCGAGCCCGGCACGATCGAGGAGCGAGGCTACCCTGACTATCCCCCGGAGGAGTGACCTAACCCCCCCAGCCCCCCTTCCCTACCAAGGAAGGGGGGAGCCACCCCGGCCTCGTCCTCGTCCCTCTCCCCCTTCCCGCTGCGGGAAGCGGCCCGAGGCCCGGGCCTCGTCCCTCTCCCCCTTCCCACATTGGGAGGGGGCCGGGGGAGTAGGTCCGGTGACCGCTTGCGCGGCGGCCCGTGGCTCGGCATGATAGAGCCATGCGCGGCCGATGCCTGCTCTCGAACCGGCGTCCCACCCGCGCGCAGCGCAGCGGAGGAGGGCCCCATGGGAGCGCACGGCGCGGGTCGCTGGTCCCGACGCGATTGGCTGAAAGCCTGCCTGGCAGGGGCGGCGGGCGCGGCGCTGGCCTGCTCGCGGGGCGGTGCGGCGCCCGCGGCAGCCCCCGCCGCGCCGACCGCGCCCGCGGCTCCACCGCCCCCGAGCGGGGCGCCGGCCGCCGGCGTCGCGCCCGCGGCGAGCGTGCCGCACGTTAACGCCACGATGAAGGTCGGCTACCTGCGCAACATCGGCAGCGGCCCGGTGTATCTCGCCATCGAGCGGGGCTACTTCCAGGAAGTGGGCGTGAACGTCGAGTCGGTACTGTTCCAGTCGGGCGCCGAGATGGTCGCCTCGCTGGGCACCGGCGAGCTGGGCCTCGGCAACGGCGCGCTTAGCCCTGGCCTGTACAACGCCTGGGGCCGGGACATCCGCATCCTCGTCACGGCCGACGGCGGCAGCCTGCACCCCGGCTACGGCAGCTCGTGGCTGATGGTGCGCACGGGGATCGCCGACCAGATCCACGACTGGACCGACCTCCGCGGCCGCAAGGTTAGCGCCTCGGTGGAGGGGAGCGTCATCGACTACATGATCCGGCAGGCGCTGCGTCAGAACGGCATGTCGCTGGAGGACGTCGACCTGGTGCGCCTGGCATCGCCGGACATGCTGTCGGCGTTCCAGGGCGGGGCGCTCGACGCGGGCGGCACGGCCGAGGCGTTCGCCACGCAGATCGCCGATCTGGGCCTGGCCGTGAAGTGGAAGAACGGCACCGACGTGACGCCCGGCGAGGAGTACTCGGCGCTCTTGATGTCGGAACAGGTGGCGCGCGACCGCGCCCTGGCGGTCGCCGTGCTCCACGCCTACCTGCGCGGCGTGCGCGACTACATGGCGGGCCAGAAGACCGATCCCGCGGTGCTGGCGATCCTGCAGCAGTACTCGGGCGTCGACCAGGCCCTGATTCGCAAGGCGACGCCCACGTTCGTCGACGTGAACGGCGAGGTGCAGCCCGACCGCATCCGCGGGCAGGAGGAGTTCTGGGTGCGCGAGGGCGTCATGCAGCGCGTCGTCGACCCGGCGCCGTTCATCAACCAGGAGTTTGCTGCCGAGGCGGTGCAGCTCCTCGGGCGGGCAACCAACCCGCCCGCGCCCGCCGTTTAGGGGCGGTCGGCGCGCAGCCCGTGGGTGCCCCAGGCCAACGCACGGAGGATAACCATGCCCGCGACCCGACGCAGCTCCCTCGCCGCGCTGCTGGCGATCCTGGCGCTGCTCGGTGTGGCGTGCGCGGCGCCGGCGGCCGCGCCGGCCGCCACCGGCGCGGTGGCGACCGCGGCGCGCCCGCCGGGCGGCGCGCCCGCGGCCAGCGCGGCCGCGCCGAGTTCTCCGCGCGCGCCCACCAAGGTGCGGATCGGCTACGTGACGATGGCGCCGAACACGCTGCCGATGTGGATGGCCGCGGACTACGGCGTGTTCGCCAAGTACGGGCTGGACGTGGAGCTGACGTACATCGAGGGCGCGTCGCGGATCGCGGGGGCGCTGGTCGCCGGCGACATCGACCTGGCGTCCGGCCCGGCCGAGGTGGCGATGGGGCCGGGCGTGCAGGGCGCCGACACGGTGATGATCGCGTCGTGGGCCGACAAGATGGGCTTTGCCCTGATGGGCCAGCCGGAGATTCGCTCGCTGGCCGACATCCGCGGCAAGCGGCTCGGCGTCACGCGGCGCGGCTCGAACAGCGAGGTGTGGGCAAGCGCGGTACTCGCGCCGCAGGGCCTGGAGGCGGACCGTGACTACACGGTGCTGGCCGTCGGCGGGCTGTTCGAGCAGATCGCCGCGCTCCAGGCGCGCTCGATCGACGTGGGGGTCGTGGGCATCCCCGCCAACCTGAAGGGGCGCGAGCTAGGGTTCCACGAGGTGATCCCACTGGAGCAGTCGGTCATCGACTTCGCCGACGTGGGGCTGGTCACGACGCGGCGCTACCTGCGGGAGCAGCCCGACACGGTGGACCGCTTGCTCCGCGCCTCGGCCGAGACCGTGGCGATGATCTTCGATCAGCCCGAGCCGACGCTGGCCTCGATCGAGCGCTACACCGACGTCCACGACCGCGCGCAGCTCGACGAAACCCTGGCCTTCCAACAGCTCCGCACGACGCGCACGATGCTCCCGACCGAGGCGGGGCTGCGCCAGGCGATGGACGAGCTGGCGCGCAACAACCCGGCCGCGGTGGGCGCCAAACCCGAGGACTTTGTGGACCTGACGCAGGTGCGGCAGCTCAACGACAGCGGCTTCATCCAGGGCCTCGCGCGCTGAGCCGGCAGGAGACGAACCGTGGGTGCGAGAGACGTTCTCGGGACGCTCGGCATGCTCCTGCTGCTGGGGGCGTTCCTGGCGAACGCAACGGGCCGGCTATCGGCCAGCGGACGACTGTACCACCTGCTGAACGCGCTGGGGGCTGGCACGCTGGCGTGGTATTCGGTGCAGCTTGGCGTCTGGGTGTTCGCGATCCTGGAGAGCGTCTGGGCGCTGGCCGCCCTCTGGAATCTCGTCCGCGCGCTGGCGCGGCGCGCGGAGAAGTGAGGAGCCGACCGTGCAGGCAGGAATGGGCTGGCGAGGTGGCTGCCGCGTCCTGGTGCTGCTCGGCAGCCTGCTGGCGGCGTGCGCCGCGCCGGGCGCGCCCGCCAGCCCCGCCAGCGCACCGCCGGGCGGCGCGCCGAGCGCGGGTGCCGCCAGCGCGACCGCAGCGCCCGCGCCGCCCGTCCGGGTGCGGGCGGCCTACGTGTCGATCGCGAGCAACATGCTGCCGGCCTGGATCGACGTGGACGAGGGCCTCTACCAGAAGTACGGGCTGGACGTGGAGCTGAGCTACATCGCCGGCGCGGCGAAGATCTCGGAAGCGGTGATGGCTGGCGAGCTGGACTTCGGCGTGGCGCCCGCGTCGTCGGCAATCGGCCCGGGCCTCGAGGGCGCGGACACGGTGATGCTCGCCTCCTGGACCAACAAGCTCTCCTTAGCGCGGCCCAAACGCTGTGGCAGCACCGTAGCGTAGCGGCCAAAAGCAGCGTACTTATTAGCCTACATTATGGGGGCGAGAGCGCCCACGGGGCCGCGCCCTACTGGCCCGCCGCACTTCCGTGCAGCCCCGACCCCCGGCCCGTACAATCCTAAGAAGACAAAATCGCGCGCCCAGTGCCCGCGGTGGTACCCGGCGCCTGAAGGAGTTACCCGCCGATGCTGTACGCCACGCACTTGACCCCGAGCGCCTACGCGGCACTCGAACTAGGCCTGGGCGACGCCTGCGAGCTGGTGTTGATCGACGACACTGTGTGCGTGGACACCGACGCGGCCACGCTGGCGACCGCGCCGCGCCCGGCGCCCTACCGCCAGCTGCCGGACTAAGCGCCACCCGCGTAGTCGTGCCGCTGATCGACGACACCCCGTTTTTGAGTCTCGCTCAGGCCGATGCCCTGATCTCCCCGCCAGCTCCCGGCGCCCCCGGGGGCGGGGTGGACGACCGAGGCGCACCCGTACTACAGCGAGGAGGAGTTCCAGCCATGGGGGGTGGCGGCGGAGGCCAAGGGGTACGAGCTGCTCGCCGTCCCCAAGCCGCGGTCCGGCGACGCGCCGCCTCCCCGGCGCCCTGAGCGTGGCGGCGCTGGGCGGGTGGCTCGTCCCCGGCGGGCCGATCGTGGCGGCGAGCGCCGGGCTCCCGAAAGCGGCGACCGTGGCCGACCCCGCGCTGGCCGATCGGCTGCCCGGGTTCCGGTGACCCGCAGCGCAGTCGGTCGCGGAGAGACGACCAAGGGGCGGGGGCATGCCCCCGGCCCTTGGCTCGAAGCCGACCTGGCTATTGACCGCCGGCGCCCCCGCGGCCCCTATTGATTATTGTTCGTGCCGCCGGTGACCGGGTTGTTCGGCTCAGCGCACGTGGCGGGGATCGGCCCGGCGCTCGCATCCGGGCCAGACCCGGCGGTGCCCGGCCCGAGCGTCGCACCCAGGTTATCCACGGCCGGAGCGGCCGAGCCAATCTGAGCTGGCGGCGCCTCGGGATTGGGCGCGACGGGGACACTGCCCGCCCCGGTAGCGGGCGCCGGGCCGGTCACGGGCAGCGCGCCGGCGCCAGGACCCTGCCCCCCAGTCGTCGTGCCGGGTCCCGTCCCACTCCCCGCGTCCGTGCCCGGCGCATAGCCGGTGATGGGGCCGGTGGCCGGGCCTAAGCTGTTGTCGTTCGGCCGTTCGGCGCAGCTGGGCAGCGCCGGCTGGCTGCCCGTCGCCATCTGGTCGCCGGATTCCGGCACGGCGGAACTCCCGCCCGGCTGCCCCTCCTGGGCGACCGCTCCCCCGGCGGTCCCGAGGGCCAGCGCGAGCGCCGCCACTAATCCCGCAGCGCGGAGTAGGCGAATCGGTTTCATGGCCTTAGGCCTCCTCGCAGCGCTCGACCCGAGCGGATGCGCGCAACGTTGCGCGCCTCGTAGCAGGCACGATGCATGCCAGCCGATCGTTGGCCTGCGCCCCAGGGCCGTCCGCCTAGCCTGCTTGACCAAGTGCGCCAGGCCAGCGCCGGTCCGGTGCCCGCAAGTTAGCCTCCATCCCCCCGGCTGAACCGGGCACCGGCGGAGCACCTGCGCCGAAGCCCCAGGCGCTGCGTCGCGTCTCCGCACCTGTAACGCTTCTCCGTCCGTCTCGTTTATTTAAGGTAAGCCAAGGCGCGTCGGCCGCCGCCTAGGCGACTCGCACGGGGTGCTCGCGGGCGGCTCGGGTCGCAGCCATCGAAGCCGATTCCCGGCTGGGACCGTCGAGCCGGAGGACAGGGAGGCGACGATGAGCGGGACGCCATGGGCACACTCCTTGGTTCGGCGCGCCTTGCACGCTGCTCTGCTGGCGGTACTCGTGTTCGGGTTCCTGCGGGCGGTGGAGATCCCGGGGGTGGGGGGGCTCCGCGTCCTGGCGGGGGTCCAGGCGAGTACCGCGGGAGCCGGCGACGCGGCAGACGGCAGCTCGGCGCACCTGACGCTGGACCCTTCCGGCCACGAGCATCATTTCGGCTTCAGCCCAGCCAGCGTGCTCGCCCAAGCGACCCCCAGCCTCACGCCCGGTGGCCTCGGACCCGGGTGCACCTCGACCTCCACCCTGTTCACCGCCACCCTCACCGGCACGCAAGAGGTGCCCCCGACCGGGTCGGCGGCCACGGGGACCGCCACCTTCCAGTTGAACCCCGGGGGCAACTCGCTGAGTGTGACCGTCTTCACCACCGGCCTCACCCTACAGACGGTGACCCTATCGCACATCCACGGGGACCTCGCTAACCCCGGGCCGCCGGGCGTCAGTGCCCCCGTCACGGCGGACATCTTCAATCCGGCGAATCCCGCGGCCCAAGGTCCGTTCACCAACCCATTCACGAACCCGAACGTGATGGCGAACCAGTCGGGCAACTTCCCCAGCATCTTGGCCGCCATGCGCGCGGGGCTGACCTACATCAACATCCACACGCAGCGCTTCCCGGGCGGCGAGATCCGGGGCCAGATCAGTTGTCTACCGGCCACGCCGACGCCTACGGCGACGCCGCCGCCGACGGCCACGGTGACGCCGCCGCCGACGGCTACGGCGACCGCGACGGCGACCACGCCGGCGACGCCGACCACGCCGGCGACGACCATCCCAACGGCGACAGCGATGCCCGCGGCGGTGCTGCTCCCCAACCTGGGGGTGGTGCCCCCGCCGCCACTGCCGTTCCTCCCACCGCCACCCCCACCGCTGCTGCCGCCCCCTCCGCCGGCGCCGACAGGTCCGGTCGCTCCGGCGCGCGGGGCTTTCCCCGAGGTCCCCGTCATCCCAGAGGCAGGCAGCCTAGGACTGCTAAGCAGCGGTCTGGCAGCGCTCGCTGGGCTGCTCGTCCTGCGGCGCCGCCGCGGCTAGCCCGTACCCTGAAGGGTTCGCAGTCACGCGGCGCCGAGGTTCCGTAAGCCCCCAGGGAGCCTCGGCGCCCCCATCTTGTCGAGCCCTGGCGGGTGCCTGGAGCGCGGAGTGCCCGCCTAGTCCGCCGGGCCGAGCGCGCCCAGCAGCCGCCAGCCCGGGGGCCGCGCGGCGACCGCGAGCGCGCCGTCGAAGGCGTCGAGCAGGTCGTCGTGGGCCGAGCGCGGGTACTCCCGGCTCTGCTGGTAGAAATCCACAGCGGAGTGATGGACCCGCCGCCCGCCCAGTTCGTCCATCGCGGTCCCGTTCTCGTGCGGTAGCGCCTCGCGCAGATGCACCAGCCCGCGCTCGACCAAGAGCGAGCGGGCGGCGAGGCGCAGCTCCTTACTGGGGCGCGCGCCGCGGTCGGCGTGGACGTGCCGGGCCAGGTCGCCGCCCAGGCCCAGCGGCCGCTCGACCGCGCGCTCGCCCTGCAGGCCCTGCACGGGCAAGTCTGGGCGGCGCACCAGCACCTGCTCCCGGAGCGCCGCCTGGTAGGCGATCACCTCGATGCCGATCGTGCGCGGCCGCCAGAAGTCGGCGCGCTCGATGATGCGGTCGACCTGGCTGGGGAAATCCAGGCGCTCCTGGCGCGCCTCCAGCACCAGCACGCGGCCGTCCGGGGTGATGCCCACGGTCACCAGCGCCGTGAAGTCGGCGCTTTCCTTGAGCGAGATCGCGGGGTCGACGCCCATGTACAGCGTGAGCGGCAGGTCCCGCCAGACCCAGCAGCCGAGCACCTCGTCCCAGCGCACCTGGTCCTTGGTGTACCACTGCCACCACTGCGGCTTGAAGATTTGCGTCTCCGAGTCGGTGGGGTCGTTGCGGTACTCGGAGTTGAACGCCAACGACCCGATACGGGCGCGCTCGCGGGCCAGCCAGGCGGCGTCGTAGCGCTCGGGCCACAAGGGCGCCTGCTCGTCGGTGCGAAAGACCGCCGTGCGGTACACGGCGCCCTGCTTGAGGAGATTGGCCAGCAGGCTGTCAAAGTGCAAGATCGTCCCGACCACCAGCACGGTGCCTGCCTTCGGGTCGAGCGCCGGCAGCACCACCTTGTGGAACCAGTCGGCGATCTTGGTGCGCTGCTCTAGCGTGCGGCAGTGCTCATCCTTCTCGGCGTCGTCCAGGATGATGAGCGTCGGGCGCTGCTCGCGGTGCTTGGTGCCCCGGAGCTGGGAGCCGACCGAGCGGGCCGTGACCCGAATGTCCGTGCGCGTCTCGAACGCGCTGTCGCCCCACTTCGGCCCACGGAGGTCGCCAAAGTCCTGCCGGAGTAAGTCGTTCTGCTCCAGTTCGAGCCGTAAGTCGCGCACCAGGCTGGCGCTCAGGTAATGGGTGTTGGAGATGAGCACGATGCAGCGGTGCCGCTGGTACGCGATGGCGTGCAGCGGCTCGATAAAGGACAGCAGGGTGGATTTGCTATGGCCGCGGGGCGTCGCGATAATGGCGCCCGTGCGCTCGGCCTGCGCCTGGGCGGCGAGCGCCAGCAGCTCGTGGTGAAATGGGGCGGTAGCGTCCCCGATCCGCTCCGGCAGGTAGACCTGGGCGAACCGCACGCGGTCCGCGCGGCACGCTTCGCGGCGCTGCTCGGGCGTGACGTCGGGCGCCCACAGCGGATGAGCGCTGGCGGGGGTGGCGTCGGGGCCGGGACTCGCTTGGCGCGCCCGCACGGCGGCGAGCGCGAGCGCGACGACGCCGGACAGCGGCGGCCGGGCCTTGGGCTTGGGCGCCAGGACGCCGGCTCTCATTGATGCTGGCGGAGCAGCCGTTGGGCTTCGGCCAAGGCGGCCTGCGGATCCAGGCCCTCCGCTTCGGCCGCCTGCCGCACCCACCGTTCGAGGTCCTGCACCGGCTGGTCCAGGCCGAGCAGTTTACACCGACGATCGATGGCCCACTGGATGCCCGCCAGGTAGCGCGGGTCGCCGTAGCTGGGCTGCTTGCGGATCGCCGCGTGGGTCTGGCCCACGCCCGTCTGGCCGGCCACCGTCGTGATCTGCTGCTCGCCCTTGCTGGCTTCCCACGCCGCCCAGCACTCGCGCTCGACCTGGTTGATCTTGGCCAGCTCGCGGGCTCGCGCCTCGTCCAGTAGGGCCGTCGCCTCCTGCCGCCATTGCTCTACCAGCACCTTTAGGTCGTAGCTGACCTGCTGCTGACTGACGCCCACGCGCTGGGCAATCTCCGCCTGGGTGTAGCCCCGCACGTACAGGCTGGCGATCTCCAACCGCTTCGCGTGGCGCTCGACCGGGTGGCGCTTATTCGCCGGCATTTACCAAGCCCCTCTTACCAACCGCGTCGACCGCCGCCGGGCTGAGCCTTCAAGCCCGCGGGCTCCTAGCCGCGCGTGTCGGTTCTGTGAGTAATTATGAGCAGGGGATGCGCCCCCGTGCACGGAAGTCCCGGGCCTGCTTGCATCCGTCGCGGAGCGGGCCGCGGGCCGTGTTCTGGCATGCGCGCTGCGCCGCGGTGAGTGCCAGTGAAGTAGTTCGGCTCCGCGGAGACTGGAATGGAGGAGGCGACGCAAATGCCGGAACACGGGGACTTCGCCACGGTCGTCCGGCAGAAGGTTCTGGAGGGCATGCCCGGGCCGCGGCACGCCTTTCGCCGCAAGGTTCTGGAGGGGCGCGCGACGCGGGCCGATCTGGCCGTGTTCGCGGTACAGACTTACCACCGCAACCTCTACAGCTCGCGGTTTGCCAGCGCGAACCATGCCCGCTGTCCCGACCCCGAGATCCGCCGGGCGTTGCTGAAGGTCGCCAGCGAAGAAGAGCTGTCCGCCCCCGGCGCCCCCCCCTCGCATGCGGAGTTGATGGTGCGGTTCGCGATGGCTTTGGGCCTAGCCCGGGATGACGTGGTGAACGCCCGGCCGCTACCGAGTACCCGGGCCTTTGTCGACACGATTATGCAGCTCTCGCAAGGGCACTGGTTAGAGGGGATGGCGTTCCGGGCCTCGGAGCTCGGGGTCCCCCGGAGTGCGGCGCGGTGGTACGACGCCTTGCAGCAACACTACGGGCTACCACCTCACGCGGTCGCGTGGTGGAGCGCCCACGCGGTGGACGACGTGGCGCACGGGAATATCGCGCTGGAGGCGTATGGGCGGTGGGCGCGTGACCCGTCCACGCAAGCCCTCGCGCTGCAGGCGATCGACCGGATGCTGGCGGCCTGGTGGGTGTTCTTCGACGGGATCGAGCGCGGGAGTGAGGCCGCCTACCGCGGCGACGATGTCGGGTTTCCCGTGCCGGCGCCAGCGGCCTGGCCGGGGCCGGTAGGCTCGTAGCGGTCGGGGGCCGGGCGGTGCCGCGGCGCTGGCGCTAGCCGCTCGTGCCAGTCGTGGAAAGGAGGGGGCTATGGCTGGTACGCACCACGCGTGTCCGAGCCGCCGCCACTTCTTGCAGCTGGCCGGATCCGCCGGGGCGGCCGGGTTGGCGGCGTGCACAGCGGGCGCCCGGGCGCCCGTCCCGGGCGCGTCCAGCACCGGCGCCCTCCCACCGGCCGGTACGGCCGCGGCGACGAATGCGACCCGCGCCTCGGCGGCCCCGTCCACTCCCCCACCGGTCCAGTGCCCGCCCGCTCACGCTAGGCGCGAGATTAGGGGCCGCCCCGCCTCGCGCGCTGTCGGCCGAGAGCGCGCAGACCGCCCGGACCCTCGCTAGTGCATGCGGGCACCCTACGCGAAAGAGATGCCTGATTGCGGCGGGCGTGATTTTTGCCCGGGCGGCCGCTCAGAACGGCCAATTCCAAAGGCGCTGTGCTCACATGGCCGCTCTCGCGGTCATATGGGGCCTGGCACAAATTCACATGTGTGCATCGAGGTGGATCACGCTGGGGTATGCCACAACTCGTTGCCAGGGCTGCCCCTCGCGCCGCCCAACAGTCAGAAGGATGGCACGCCCCGAGGTGCGCGGCTTCTGATCGTCCGAGCAGGCAATCCGCGGGGACTGGCGCTTCCCCCGAACGCACATCGTGCTGTGTCTTGCCGCTGCAGCAGGTCAGGCCGTCGCGGCTCAGGTCACCGTGATTGTGGTGACGGAGGTCGCCGTATTCGGCGTTGTCGGATCGAAGGTGCTGCTTGTGACCGTCGCAGTGTTGCTCGCTTGCCCGAAGATCCCCGTGACATTGATCGTGACCGACGCCGTCGCCCCGTTCGCCAACGTCCCCAGGCTGCAGATCAGGGTACCACCCGCCGTGCCGACTACCGGCTGCGTAGGGCAACTGCCTAGGCTGGGCACTGCCGCAGCGAACTGCACCTCCACCGGGAGCACGTCTGTTATGGTCACGTTCTGCGCAGCATTCGGCCCGTTGTTGGTGACCGTGACCGTGTAGCTGAAGTTGGGATTGATGTCTACGAAAACGGTCGCCGGCCCCGTCTTGGAGATCGTCAGGTCAGCGACGGGAGTAGGCGTCAGCGTCGGCGTGAGGCTCGGCGTGGGCGTGGAGCTGGGCGTGGGGGTCAGGCTCGACGTCGCTGTGGGGCTGGGCGTCGGGGTGGCAGTCGCTGTCGTCGTGCCCGTCGCTGTTGCGGTTGCGGTCGCCGTCGGCGTGCCCGTCGGCGTTGCTGTGCCCGTCGGGGGCGGGGTGCTGGTCGGCGTTCCGGTCCGCGCTGGCGGGGGCGTCAACGCCCGCGTGGCCGTGCTCGTCGGGGTAGGCGCCGGGCCGGGGCCACCGACGAGGCCCGTGACGATGCCGGTCACGCTGGTCGCGATCGCGGTCCCGCCGGCTGGCACCGTGGCGGACAGCGTCCAGGTCTGGCTGCCCGTGACCACCCCGCTCCCCGACACCTGCCCGGTCACCGGACAGCCCTGGCCAATCCGGGTGGCGCAGGGCACACTGGGCTGCCCGCTGGTCCGCACCTGCGCCAGCGCCTGCGGCACCGTGAGCCCCGGTGCGAAGACCACGGAGACCGTCGAGCCCAGGAGGGCGGTCCCGGTCGTTGTGCCCGTACACGAGACCGTGGCCTGACCGGGCGCCACCGCACTACACGGGATCGTCTCGAGTCCGGCCGTGGTGGAGAACACCGCGATCGCGAGCGTGGTCTGCGTTTGTGGGGCTTGTTGCGATGCCGCCACCAGGTTCGCGATGGTATTTAGAAAGGCGTTCTGCGCCGCGCCGGCCGCAGCGGCGAGGGCGGCCCCGGCCGCTTGCGCCGCGCCGGCTTGTGCCGCCTGACCCTGCGCGGCGGCCAGCGCCTGCGCCTGCTGCTGGGCCTGCTGCGCCTGGTCCTGCTGCATCTGCTCTTGCTGCGCCGTGGTCCCCGCCGGCACCACCGGCCCGGGTCCCTGGCCCTCCGTCGCCAGCGTCTCCTCGCCCCCACGGATCGTGCGGCAGGTGCCTACGCCCCCGTTGGGGGGCGCCGGCGTCGGGGTGCCCGGCGGGAGGGAGGCCACGCCGGGGCCGCCGCACACATCGACCGGATTGGCGCCAGGCGGACTGGTCAGGTTCTGGAACAGGAAGCGCCGCGCCCCGTTCACCGCCGAGGGATGCTGCTCGGTCCGCAAGTCCGTGCCGCGCACGAACGCCGTCGCCGCTGGTGTCTCCACCTCGAACCGCGCCGCTGGGTCGACGAGCTGGACCACGCGGCTCACTGTCGTCCCCGCAGACTGGAGCAGACGGGTAACCACGTTGCCCTCGGACGTCCGCTCCAGCCGCTGGACCAGCAGGCCGGTGCTCGCCTCCACCTCCACGACCGTGCCCTCGAAGTACACCAGGCGGGCGCTGGCCCCCGGCCCGGTGCGCACCCGATCGCCGGCGCGGACCTCTTGCCGCGTGGGCACGGACTGCCAATCGGTCGCGCCCGCCGGCGACCATTGCACCTCCGGCAGACGTGTCTCCAGCGTAGCCTGGTCGGCGGGTTCTTGCAGCAGGATGGAATGGAAGGGCGGTGTGCCTCCCAAGAGTGGCGCCGCTGCCTGCGAGCCCACGTCGTTGGTGCTCAAGGCTGGCCCATCGTCTTGTCGGTCGGCGGAGGTGGGCGCCGGAAACCACCCCGCCAGGGGGACGAACAGCGTGAGAGCGATGCGCAAGCCAGCAACGACCCAGACTGGGAGGTCGGTTCGCCGGGAGCGGTAGCGCCTCTTCACAGCCGACGGTCTCTTCCGACGCGCTGGTACGCCCGGGCTGACCGGGCACGGGAGCGGCTGGCCAACATGGTCGGCGTCGGCGCGGGCTCTCGCCGCCCGCCAACGCCGACCAGCTGGTGGCCTGCCCGCACGCGGCGTGGTCGACCACCACACTTGATCAAACGGCTGCCGCGACGCCGCGTTACAGCTTCAGGCGGAAGGCGTGGAACGGACCGAGCACATGGCCGAGCGCACTGTGCGGCCAGTGGTGCTCGGGCGCACCGGACCGCGACGGATGGCGCTTGCGATACGCCACGGGGCTTGCCGTCGAGGCGGTACGGCAGGTGAGAGTCGGGGTTACTCAGGCGCATCCTCGCCGGGGAGCGGCACTGGTAGCGTACCGATCACCCGGGCAAACTCCGCAACGGTCGGCGGCTCGACCGCTAGGGCGGCCGCGAGCTGACGAACCACGCGGAAGCTCGGCCGCGTCCGTCCGGCTTCGATCGGGTAAACCGTGCTCGGGGCGACCCCGGCCCGCCGATAGAATCCCCGGGCGTGGTGTAAAAGGGAGCCCTTGACGGCGAAGGCCACCGTGTGCTGTCCCAGGAGTTGCTGAGACGCCTGAAGGAAAGGAGCACACGATGGCCGAGGAGAGGATGGCGCTTTCGGACGTGCTGCGCAAGGGCGAGGAGCCGGCCGAAGACCCGCTGCGCCAGATCGTGCGGTGGGCCGTCCAGGAGCTGATGGAAGCCGAAGTGGCGGCGCAGATCGGAGCCGGGCGGTACGAGCGGAGCGCGGAGCGGAGCGCGCAGCGCAACGGCTAGCGCTCCCGCCTCTGGGACACGCGGGTGGGCTCGCTGGCGCTGCCGATCCCGAAGCGGCGGCAAGGGAGCGACTTCCCCAGCTGGCTGGAACCGCGGCGGCGGGCGGAGCAAGCGTTGGTGGTGGTGATCGCCGAGGCCCACGTGCCGGGCGTGAGCACGCGCAAGGTGGACGCGCTGGTCCAGGCTCTGGGCATCGCCGGCATCGCCAAGAGCGAAGTGAGCCGGCTGGCGGCGTCGCTGGACGAGCAGGTGGAGGCGTTCCGGACGCGGCGGTTGGAGGCGAGCTACCCGTATGTGTGGGTGGATGCCCGCTACGAGCCCGTGCGCGAAGACGGCCGGGTCGTCTCGATGGCGGTGCGCGTCGCCTACGGCGTCCGGGCGGATGGGGTACGGGAAGTGCTCGGGATGGACGTGGGCCTGAGCGAAGACGTGGCGTTGTGGCGCGCGTTCTTCCAGGGGCTGGTAGGCCGCGGCCTCCGGGGCGTCCAGCGCGGGATCTCGGACGCGCACCCCGGCCTCAAGCAGGCGATCCGGGAAGTGTTCGTGGGGGCCGCTTGGCGACGCTGCCGCGTCCCCTTCATGCGCAATCTCTGGGCGCGGGTGCCCAAGACCGCCGCGGCGCTGGTCGCCGCCACGGTGCGGACGATCTTCCAGCAGCCCGAGCGGACCAGCGCTCAGCGCCAGTGGCGGGAGGTCTGCAAGACGCTGCAGGCGCGGTTCCCGCAGGCGGTGGCACGGCTGGAGGAGGCCGAAGAAGAGAGCTTCACCTTCTACGACTTCCCGGCCGAGCATCGGCGCCAGATCTACAGCACGAACCCCTTGGAGCGGCTCAACAAGGAGCTGAAGCGGCGCAGCGCGGTGGTCGGCCTCTTTCCCAACCGGGCGGCGATGATCCGGCTGCTCGGGGCGTTGCTCGCGGAGCAGAACGACGAGTGGCTGGTGGGGCGGCACTATTTCAGCGAGACGTCCATGCACAAGCTGCTCCACCCACCGCCGGGCACGCCGCTCCCGATGGCGCTGGAGGCGTCGGCGAGCTAACCAACAACACCGGACAACCAACAAACCGGCAAGCCACGGTGGCCCTTTACACCACTTGACGGGACGCTATCCCGAGGTGACAGTGGGCCGCGAGCGGGCACATGCCGACTTCATCGGCCACGGCCAGGGCCTAGCGATGGTAATGCTCGGCCTGCCGCGCATCGGGTGGGTCGCTCTGCGCCACTATTTCACCGAGGAGGTGGAGCGCCCCCCATGACCGCGTTTAGGTATTGGCCTCGGGGGGCCGCTGCCAACGCATGCTTGCTCGGCTGCCGCCCGGCCATCCTCACTGCTCCGTTGGTAGGCTCTGTTGTACGGCAACGATCCTGCCCCGGGTAGCCGGAGTTTTGAGGCAATGCGAGAGGTTGCGGCTGCGTGCCTAGTTGGCGTAACATTGGCAACCCCCAGATGGATGGTACCGACCAGCTCTGGGGCTCGGCTTCCAACGCATGATTGCCGCCAGAGGGAGTCCCGGCGAACAGCCACGGCGCTTATATGGTGGCGCGGAGCCCTGCGATGAGCGCGTTGCCTGACGTGCTAGCGGGCATCGATCTGGATGTCGTCGTACGCGTGGTCGTCGGACTGCGGTTGAGCGGCCGCTTGTGCGTCCAGCGCGACGGGTGGACGGGCAGTGTGTCCTTCGACCACGGGCAGATCATCGCGGCCGAGTTCGAGACGGAGCAGGGCTGGTCGGCTCTTGAAGCCATTCTGGTTACGCTAGCCGACGGGCAGTGTACGTTCAGCCACCAGGCGATTGCCACAGACGGCAGTCTTCCCGAGCCGCCGGAGAGCCTTGAGGCGCAGCTCGACCGAGCCGCCCGCCGACGGGCGCGACTGGCGAGCGCAGGGCCCTCGCTCAGCGCGGTCCCGCAGCTGCACCCGCTTGAGGGCGCCCGGCAATCCGGCGGAGAGGTCACCTTGCCTTGCAGTGCGCTCACTACCCTCATGGCCATCGATGGGCAGCGTACTGTTGGGCAACTCGGCTTAGCCGGTGGGCTGGTGCGGACGCTGGAAAATTTGGCTACCCTGGTGGACCTCGGTCTAGTCGTAATCGCGGAGCCCGCTCGCTCGGCGGTGCCGTCCGACAGTGCAAGCCCATCGGGGTATGGGCCAGGTCCCGGACCTCAGCCGGCGGGAACGGGGGACCCGACACTCTCAGCCGGGCGGGCGCCGCAAGCACGCGGTCCCCTCGCCGCCTGGGCGCGCCCGCTTTATCACGGCGCCGCGTGGCTACGGACCCAAATACATGCAACCGCGCCCCAGGTGCGTTGGCTCGCGTCGGTCGTTGTTGCCACCGCGATCGTGATCGGCTTGGCCGGCGCCTTCCAGGCAGTCGTGGGGCAAACCGCCGAGTCTTCGGCGTCTCCCGGGCCGGACGTAACCTTCGGCGGAGCATCAGGCGAGTCGCCCCCGCCCGCAGTGGCCACTCCCGGGGCGCCGCCGCGTGTTCTCTTAGACGAGCAATTTGCCAGCAGTCCCGCCAATTGGCTCAACAATCCGCAATCCACCGCGTGGTTGGCCGATGGCGCCTACCACCTCTTGGCGCGGGTGCCCGGGCAGTTCGTTGCCGTGGCCGCACCGGTCACCCCGACGGCGGGCGACATCGCCGTGTCTGCCAGTCTGCGGAAGGTCGGGGGGCCGCCCGGCGGTGGATACGGCATCATCCTGCGAGACCAGGGCCCCGGCCCGCGCGACGGTGTCAACCAACAGGGGACCTTCTACGTGCTGCTGGTGAACGATCGTGGTGAAATCGGGATCTCCCGGCGCGCGGGTGATCACTGGGAGGATCTCCTGCCCTGGCAACCCTCCAGTGCGGTGCACCCGGGGAATGCCGCGAACCAACTCCTCGCACTGGCGACAGGCGAGTATCTGGGGTTCGCGGTCAACGGGGTTGCCGTCGCCATGCAGCACGACGCGGCGCTGAGCGGCGGGGCGGTTGGACTGTATGTCGGTGGTGACGGCACTGAAGTCACGGTGGAGCGGTTTCGAGTGGAAGAGCCGCTCTCGAATCTCGGCGGCGACCGCTAACTGGATACGCTGAGGGCAAGAAGGCGCCCGCCGCGGCCCCCTCCAGAATGCTGCCTCGTGCCCTGGCTATGCTAGAGGCTTCTCCACTAGACCGAGAGCCTGGGCGAGCGCACCGGCTCCTCGCGGCGCCCTGCCTTGGCCCGCCCCACCCGGCGACGGCGCAGCTCCCGCGCGGCCACGAGAGCGCCAACCACCAGCAGACCAGTCCCCAGCAGGGCGGAGCTCTCCGCTTCCGGCACCACAGGCACCGGAGTGACGGTTGCCGCCACCCCCGGAGCCCCCGTTGGCGAGATGGGAGTGGCGGCGGGACCTGTTGTCCCCGCAGGGGTCGCAGCAAGGACGGCGGTTGCCGTCGGGACCGTGGTCGGGGTGGACGGTGCTTGAGCGACTGTGATGGGACCGGCGGTGCTACACGCGGAGCGGCCTGGTCCGAAATCGACAAGGATGGCAGCCTGGTCGGGTCGCGCGCCGCTTGGAACGGTCACCGTAAGCTGAGCATTGCCGCTGTTGTCCGTCGCACCTTGAGCGACCAGGCTACTGGTCGGGCCGTTCCGAAGCAGCACCAGGAACGGAGCATCCACACACTGGGGGCTCCCAGCACCGCTATATGTCACATTGATCTGTCCAGCGGCCGATCCTGCCGTGGGACTCGCGGTCACGCTTTGTGCATGCACCCTGACGGTGGGCAGCGCGCTTAGACCCAGGAGGATCAATACTACTGCTCGTAACCCGTACCTAAAGCTCGGACGCATACTCGCCTCCTCAACGTGCTATTCCGGTGAGTCGCGGGGCATGTCTGCGTCATTCGAGGCGCCGGAGTGGGTGGATCAAGCATGGCACCGACCGCCAAGGCTGTCAAGCCCGCGTGCCAGAACCACCTGGAGTGAGCTTGGTTGCACGGCCCCTGCCATGAGACAGTACCGCACCTCAGCGTCGCTGTAGCAAGTCCCGAGTAGGAGACTCGGCCCAGCGATTGAAAGGCGTTTCCCGACTAGACAGCGCTAGCGGGATAGTGCTCCGCTGCATGCGCGAACCTAGATAGCGTCCCGTCAAGTATGCCGTTGTCAATTTCGACCGCTACTCCCCGGCCCGCCGCGTGCCCGTCGCTCAGCTTCAGCCCGCGCCGTGAGCGGTGCCCCTCCCCCTATGGGGCCGCCGCATGTGGGCACGGATGGGGCCCCGATCAGGTCCCCAGGCGACCGATTTCCACGCCAATTCCTCTCTATACGTTACGGAACGGGTCAGTCCCAATCGGCGCGGCCGCCTTGGGATGAGACGTTGATTCGTGTGACGGGCTTTTGAGAGGGGGCGATGAAACGCGCCACCGTGGGTCGGGAGCGCCGCGGGGAGTCTCGGGAAACCTACTCCAAGCACTCTGTCGTTGCTCCGGTCCAGTCCCTGAGTGCGTTAAGCCCTGGCCTAGAATCTGCAATACTGCCCGCCGAGACCAGGCGGTCTGCCTAAGAAGCGTCCTGGAGGACGTATGGGGTCCGGGGCTTCGCGTGGTGTTAGCAGCGCCGCGCTGACATTCCGCGCGCTGCTCGGTGGGGCGTCGCTGCTCCTCGGTATGTACTCGGTGGCTTTCGCACAACCCGCCACGCAAGGTGGTGCGCCGACCGCCGATATCTATGATGCGAACGGACAGATGGTGGGGACCGCCACTCTGACTGAGGATGCCAACGGAGTCACGCTCGCAGTGCAGGGCAGTGGAATGCCGCTGGGGGAGCACGGGATTCACTTCCACGAGATCGGGCGCTGCGATCCTCCAAACTTCGCCACCGCCGGCGAACACTTTAACCCGACCGGGATGGAGCATGGGCTGCAGAATCCGCGGGGGCCGCATGCGGGAGATCTGCCCAACCTAACGGTGGGGACGGATGGAACGACCAGCTACACTACTACCACCACGACCGTCACGCCGGCGCCTGGCGCTCCAAACTCGCTGCAGTGGCCCAACGGGACGGCCCTGGTGATCCATAGCAACGCCGATGACGAGAAGACCAATCCGGCGGGCAATACAGATGGTCGGATCGCTTGTGCGGTCATCGCGCCACCGCAGCCGGGGCCATGAAGTAGTAGGGCCGCCGGCGAGTGCTGCGAGCGGGCCTTGCCCTAGCATGACCCCGTGAAGCTCATCCACTACTGTGAGGTGAAGCCGAACTCGCACACCACCGCGTGGAGCCACACTCGTCTTCCTGCCCAGCGGCGAGGAGCGACCTGAGGGTCCACGACATCCGGGACGAGCCGACGCAGACTTGCCGCTAGTCCTCGTTGTTCTTTAGCAGGCGAGCGCGGTAACCGCCGCGCTCGCCTGTTGCTTAGTTTCTCGCCCGAGTGTAGGCGGCGCAGGCCGGGCAGCGCAGCCGACTAGCCAGTGCTGCGCAGGCAGGCAACTGCATCCGATGCGTCAATCAGGAGGGACTCCTCGGTTGTCGAGGCGAGCTCCTTTTGGAGGCGCGACACTACAAGCCCGTACACCCCGAAGGAAGGGGGGCGCCACGGATCGAATCGTGCGGCGCCTACTTGGTCGCTAGCTGCTCTCGGCAACCATGCCCCGAGCGGCGTCGAGTGCCTCCTGGGTCTTTCGTATACCGGGCTCTTGGCTAGGCTGCAGCAGCTTGTGGACCAGAGCGAGGAGGAGGAGCGTCGGCGGCCACTGGCCCACAAAGAGCGCCGCATCCTTTTTCCCGGCTACACGGAGCCCGGCCGAGGTGAGGACACTCCCCAGCGCGAGTCCCAGGTAGACCTGGGTCGGTACCTTCTCCATCATTCGCAGGTACTGGTCTTTCTTGGCTTGCGCCGTCGCGGTCGCCTGGTCTTGCGGTGCGAACTCCATGACAGTCTCCCTCTGAGCGAGCCGACTACAACCGATGCTCCCGGCGGGGAGCCGAGTTGTCGATGCCGGGCAGATGAGCTGGAAGTGCCCCCAGTTCTCTGGTGGGCGGACGGTAATTAGGCTGCCTGTATCTCGCCCCCACGTCGCCAAAATCGCCGCCAGATCCCAGGCGCAGATACCGCCGCGGCTTCCCTGCGTCCCACTTCGATCCCGGCGGCCAGCCCGCGTGCTTCTCCCCTCCGCTGCCCAATCCCCAGGCCGCCGACAAACCCGAGTGCGGCACCGAGCGCCATGCTGAGAACCAGCCCGGTCTTGCCCCCGGCCGGGAGAGAACCCCCCTGGCCTGTAGGGTATGCACCTCCCGGGTTGTCCAGATCGCTCATGGTCATCTTGACCCCCCTACGTGAACCTCCGGACGCCTTCCCGTCCGGAGCGGCCCGCAGTAATGCACGCCTCGTACCACGGGAATCGCCAGTCACCCGTGTCCCTCACAGACCGAGCGTGGGCCGGTGATCCGGAGACTTGAATGGGGCAGCCCGGCCCGGTGCGTATGAGTCCCGGGGCGATACTGTTCGCGGATTGGCGCCGGTCATGCGGCGGGTTCCAACGCCGCGAAGCGGGAGCGGCGGGTCTGCGCCCGTGGGATCTCGTCCAGCTAGTCGACGAGCCGTTCCACGTTCATGGCGGCAGCGGTAGCAACGTGCTGGAGGTGAGTTCTGGCGAGGCCGCGATAGCGCGCCGGCGGAGGCCAAAGGCGCGCACGCCTTGCGAGATCGTCCCTTCGACCCCGGCTCGCTGGGCGTAGAGCGTAGCGTACTCCGCCGTCTGCTGGCGCTGCCGTACTCCCTGGATCATCTCGTGCTCGGCATGCGGCTGGAGCAGCAGGCTACGGGCCGGGGTGCGGGCCCGCGTACACGCCGGCCGCACCGGGCAAGCGGTGCAGTCGGCGGCCGCGAACTCCACGCGGGTCATGGTCCGCCCACGAGCGGTGTGGGTCTCGGTCCAGCGGACGCTCGTTCGGCCCCGCGGGCACGTGACCACTTGCGCGTCCCAATCCACCACGAACCGGGACACGTCAAAGCCCGTTTTCGCCTTGGCCTGCCACTGGTGGTCCGCAGGGATGGGCCCCACGACATCCACCTGATAGTGCTCGCGCGCTTCCACCAGGTTCTGCGCCTGAACGTAGGCGGCATCGACGAGGTGCTGTGCGGGCAACAGCTCGCCCTGGGCGAGGCCCGCATGGATCGCGGCGAGCTGGTGAACGTCGCTCGCGGGAGCGACGGTCGTCTCCACCTGAGTCAGTAGGTGCGGCAGCGCGGCGTCGCAGGTCTCCGTGAGATGCACCTCGTAGCCCACCCAGTCCCGCTCGCGCTTGGTCCCGTAGCGGGCTTCGGACTCATAGGGCGACTCGATCAGGTCGGCCGCGGCCGGCATCGCTTTTGGGTCGCGCAGCTGTGGCTGCCCCTCGCCCACGGTGAACTCCGCACTCCATACGCGCCGGAGCAGGTCCACGGCCGGGAGCTGGGCCAGGTGCTTCGGTGTGTCGGGCGCCGTAAGGGCCTCCAGCAGCCGCTCGCCATCGGCGCCAATGGTGGCCGCGTACGCCAGGCGCGCCTCCCGGCCGCGGGGCAGCCGATAGTCTTCGATGCGGCGGTCGTAGCGCTAGTACCATTCGGGCGGCGCGAGGGACCGTAGCCAGTCCGGCGCTTCGGCGGCGCGGGCGTTCAGGGCTGCGCGGAGGGTCTCGGCCACGCGCTCCAAGCGATTGAGCACCCGCAGCGCGCCCAGGATGTGGGTGGAGACCGTCCGCTGCCGTCCCGGTGCCTGGAGCCAACGGTGCTCACGGCACACCGTGAGCGGGCGCTCCAGCAACAGGTGCTCCGCCGAGCCGGCGACCAGGCGCGCGCGGAACTCGGACAGCGCCGAGCAGTCGAAGCCAGGATCGGTCAACTCCAGGCCCAGCGCGTACTTCCAGTCGATCCGGGCCCGCACCGCCTCCGCGGCTTGGCGATCCGACAGCCCCTCGGCAAACTGCATCACGGTCACGAGCGCCAGCCGCCACGGTGCCTCCGCGGGGCGCTCACGGCGAACACACAAGGGGGCAAAGCTGGCATCGTCGTAAATCGGCCCAGCGGTGTCGCGTAGGCCCCTCCAAGTATTCCCGCGTGGAAAGGCGGCGTGAGCCACCCGAACGGTTTCCTCGGGCACTGGGGCAGCGGGCGCGGGGTGCAGCGACATCAACGCCTCCGGGAGCGGCGAGTGTGCGTGACTGTCGCTGCCCGCACGCTTCATGCCGGGGCCGGCGAATTCGCCAACGGATCCTCCTGGGACTCTATCCTGCTGCAGACTCTGGTCTACGTGCTTCCTGTATCGGAGCGACAAGCGGTGGTGCCTCGGTGCACCCCGGGTCCAACTGTTAAGCGGGCTCGTGGCACCAGGCGGAGCCGACCTCAGCGCTCGGACCGTCTGGCGACGAGCATAACGCGCCTGGCAGCCATTTTCATCCCCGGGCGGTGCCGCACCGCGGCATGCGCAACTGGTAGGCCGCTTCGACCGCCCGCCGCACCGCTTGCGTCGAAAAATGAGCCAGGCGGCGCCGCAGCGTTTCGGCCGTCGGCACCCCGTCCACGCCCAGCAGAAGCACCAGCAAGGGCTCCGCCAGGTGGTCGAGGGGGGAGGGCCGGCCACTGCCGTGCCAGGCGCGGACCAGCCCTAGCAGACTCAGCACGAGCGTGGACAGCCCGCGTTTCGGGCGCCGGAGCTATCGCTCCAGGCCCAGTGTCTGGGGGTACGCCAATCGCTCGGCAAGCGGCACCGCACCGGTCGGCTGCGCCGGGAGCAGCGCGCACGCTACACTAACCATGACGATCGGGCCTCCGCGGGAGTGGTGAGAAACCCCCAGGATGCCCGATCTTCTTTGCGTCCGCAACTCAAGCGGTGCAATCTACGCTGTGCGTACTCGCCTGTCAACGCTATGGCAGCACGATTGGGCGGGTACCCTTTTTCTGTTCAGTTATCGTGTCGAATAGATGGCCTTACCGCTGCCCCCGGCTCCCTTATTCGCGGTCGGCTACCACACGCCCCTGTACGACACCGACCGCGGGGCCCAAGCGAACCTCGAAGAGGGCCGTCTCACCCCCACCGTTTCTTTCTAGCTGCACTCGCCCCGTGGTGAGCGCTTGGCCCCCGCGCCCAATCCCTTGGCGCGCACCACAGCCTTCAACGGGCCGTCGCAGTTGTTACGCACCACCCTGGTGGCCATCCAGTCCTGGTTACCGCGCTGTATCTGGCGCCATGCCGACACGGGGCACTGATCCGGTCCTGGGCGCCCGCTCGCTTATTGACGGTTGGCGATGCCTCGGGTATTCTGCTCGTACGTGCGGTGGGGGGCTAGCTGGCGGAGGCCGCCGATGCCAACGCACCGTCCCTCGTTCCTCATCGCGGTCGTCCTCAGTGCGGCGGCGCTGGCCGTCCTCCTGACGGCGCTGCTGAGTGTGCTCGTCGACCAGCAGACCCTCTACTTCGCCCCCTAGCGCCCGGCGAGGCGACCTTGCATGCGGCTACCAACTCCCCCCAGCGTGGTGGCGCCGCCGCCGCGCCGGGCGCTAGACTGCGCGCAACCCGGCCGCAGCTCCCGATCAGTGCGGATCGGGCCAGCGGCCGCGGCAGGATGGGCCTGCCGCGGCCGCGCTGCCCTAATGTTGTCGTAGAAAGGGCGCCCGGCTCCTCCCGTGGACGCGCGGCTGCCGTACAATCGGGCTAATCCGATGGCCTGCATCCGCCATAGCGGGACGTCGGGGGGCCGTGCTGCACCCCCGAGCGGCAGCACGGTCGGGACCGCGCCAGCATTCGAGCGGCTAGGCGCGGTCCCGTTCTGTGGTGGCCCCGTCACGGCACGTCGGCATGCCTGAACGCCTCACCGTAGGCCACCGCCGCCTCCTGCAGCCGGCGCCGCGCGGTCGCGAGCTGCGCCTGGCTACAGCCGTCCTGGCCCGCCATCTGGGCGACCGCGCTGAACTGCTCGGCGCAGTGCTCTAGCTCGACCGCAGCGAGCGCCTGAGCAAGGTGGGTGTCGCGGTCGGCTGCGTATGCGTGGCACCACCACGACCCATCCCGACCGGTGTACCTGACGCACTGGGCGGTCATCGGGCCTCCCGACGGTCAAGGCTAATCCACCCTAGCGACGGCCCTGGCGGCGGCCGAGGCTATAGGAGCGCACGAGCCAGAGGGCAGCCCGCGCCCCGGCTCGGGCGGTCAGCAGAACGCATGGGGAGGAGCGCGCCGCCCGCGTGCCAGCGCGCCGGCAGCGGGGACCGTGGGGCAAAAAGAACGTCGGGGAGACGAAGACGCTCCCCGGCGGGCGAACCCCCCGCGCGCGACACCGGAGACATCGCGAGCGTACGCCCCACGGCGCCAACTGTCAGCGGGTCCGGGTTACATGGGAGGCACCGCGATGGCGCAGCCGAACGGCCCCACGTAGACGATCACGGGCACGGGAGGCCGTGAACGAGCGCGGCATCCGTGTGCAGGGCGCCTGGTACAACGTCAGCCAGTATCGGCCCGTGGCCCTGCCGCTGCGCGGGCAGCACGGCGTCCGCGACATGAAGGGCAAAGGGATGGAGCGCTGCGAGGTGCTTGACACGGAGATGCCCCGTGCAGCGACGGCGACAGGGTAAAACCCCACTAGTACTCCGTCACGCGTGAATTGCGAGGCGGTTGTGATCATGGTATGCTGCGTAGCCTCCCGTGTGAAGGAGGCTGCGTGTGAACACCAAATACGCCGTCAAGCTCTCCGAGGCCGAG
>Ga0070739_10001630_pt1 | contig 32763 bp, 25 predicted proteins | sample Coa_R1_7_FD_66445 | JGI IMG/M metagenome (GOLD analysis project Ga0070739, IMG submission 66445) | Surface soil microbial communities from Centralia Pennsylvania, which are recovering from an underground coalmine fire - Coalmine... | ecosystem: Environmental > Terrestrial > Soil > Unclassified ...
ATCGGTTTCTATTTCATCGTCAACCACGGCGTCCCGCCGGCGCAGATCGAGGCGGTGTTCCGCGAAGCGGCGCGCTTTCACGCGCTGCCGCTGGAGGAGAAGCTCAAGGTCAAGCTCGACAGGCACAATGTCGGGTATCTGCCGATGCGCGGCGATACGCTTCGCACCTCCACCGTCGAGACGGTGACCAAGGCGAACATGAACGAAGCGTTCTTCGTGGCGCGCGACCTGCCGACCGACCATCCCGACGTCTTGGCCGATCGGCGCTTCCGCAGCGCCAATCGCTGGCCGCCGGGTCTGCCGGGGTTTCGGGAAGCGGTTGCCGGATATTGCGACACGCTGGAACAGCTCGTGCGCAAGCTGGTGCGCCTCTACGCCCGCGCCCTCGACCTGCCGCCGGAATATTTCGATCAGGCGTTCACGGAGCCGCAATACAAGCTGCGGATGACGCACTACCCGTACCAGAGCGAGTTTGCGGACGACGAATTCGGCATTGCGCCGCACACCGACACCAGCTTCCTGACGCTGCTGGCGCCCAACGAGGTTCCGGGCCTCGCGATCCGCACCCAAGGCGGCAAATGGATCGATGCGCCCGCCGTGCCCGACGCCTTCGTCGTCAACGGCGGCCAGCTCTTGCAGCGCTGGACGAACGATTATTTCCTCGCCACCCCGCATCGTGCCGTTAACCGCTCGGGCGGCGAGCGCTACGCCCTCGCCTTCTTCTGCGACAGCAATATCGATTGGCCGATCGCCGCCGTGCCGACCTGCGTCGGGCCTGATCGGCCGCCGAAATATCCGACGACCTACTACACCGAGTACATGGTCCACTACCAGCAGCGGACCTACAACGTTTTCGGCCCCGACAACCGCGACGCCGCGGAGTGAATTGCAGCCTTCGCGCCGGGGGAAGGCTCCCCGTACCCCCGGCTCTTAAGCCCTCGCCTGCTTAGGGGAGCAGCCGCTCTTAAAGCCCTCCCCCGCTCGCGGGGGAGGGAGGGGTGGGGGCTTCGCCGCGCCCAGCACTTCCAGATTGTGCATGATCGCCTGCAGTATTTCCTAGCCGAGCTGCCTCGCCCGAAGTTCGCGCCATCGGGCGGCCGCCGCGCATGTTCTGGCGGCGAGGCCGCGCAGCCCCCACCCCGACCCTCCCCCGCTCGCGGGGGAGGGAAGACTTTGAAGCCCCCGCTTGGCTTGCGGGGCGCGCTCGCGCATCCGTGAACGTGACGCGGCCGCGGAGCGGCCTACATGATCCTCAGAGCGAGACGAGCCGGAGACGTCACATGGCGAGCCAGCTGCGGAGAGCCTGTGTTTTTGGTGCGCTGACGGCGCTTATCGCCGGCGTCCTCTACGGCGTCTCACCCACGGCCGCGCAAAGTACGCGCGTGGTCGCCGCCCCGGCGCTCGACGAACCGCCGTCGTCCTCGCGTGAAGTCGCGGTTTTGGCGGGCGGCTGCTTCTGGGGCGTCCAGGGCGTGTTTCAGCACGTCGACGGCGTGATCTCCGCCGTCTCCGGCTATGCCGGCGGCGCCCGCGATACCGCCCACTACGACATGACCAGCAGCGGTACGACCGGACATGCAGAGTCGGTGCAGATCACCTTCGATCCGCACCGCATAACCTATGGCCGCATCCTCCAGATCTTCTTCTCCGTCGCCCATGACCCGACCGAGCTCAACCGCCAAGGCCCGGATACCGGCACGCAATACCGCTCCGCCATCTTCCCGCAGAGTTCCGAGCAGGCCCGCGTCGCCGCGGCTTACATCGCGCAATTGAACACGGCGAAGGCGTTCCCCGAGCCGATCGTGACGACGGTCGAGCCGGGGAAGGAATTCTATCCGGCCGAGGCCTACCATCAGGATTATCTGACGCTGCACCCCCACCAGCCCTACATCGCGATCAACGACATCCCCAAGATCGAGGCGTTGAAGCGGCTGTTTCCCGACCACTATCGCGCCAACCCGGTTCTGGTGGCCGCGGCGCAACCGGCAAAGCAATAGCGCTTCTCCGTCATGGCCGGGCTTCGACCCGGCCATCTCGTGCCGCCGCCGCAGGCGCCATCGACGGCCCCGCCGAGCAGGGCCGACTACTTGCCTTCCGCGGTTTCGTTGATGGCCGAAGCCGGCAGATTTGCCAGAGCGAGTTCCGACTCGGCGTCGAGCGCGTCGCGATCGACGGCCTCGACCGCGACGACCAGCTCCTCGGCGGTGGGATTTTCGGTCGGGGCAAAAACCTCGATCACGCGACCCGTCATCTCGGTGCCGCCGAGGCTGAACGTGACCAGCACGCCCGGCTGCGCCTCGTCGCCCTCGAAGACGATGGGCGGTTCGAGCCGCACGGTCTCCCCTCCGGGACGCAACAAATTGACGACCATGCTCAACCTCCTGCGTTCGGGAGGTAAACTTTCCGCGACCCGACCGCGTTCCGCGGCCGCCCGTCGGCAAAACCGACCAATTTTGCGGCAGCGCGGCCGGTTTTGCCGGACGCGGCCGGCGCGTTGTCGCAAGACACGCGCGGCCCGATCCCATAAGATGACGCCAAGTCCGCTCGGCAGGAGCGGCATAATGAAGAAGGAGGGGGGCCGATGCCGTCTGTGCATTCCGATCCGTCGCCGCGTGCCGGCATCGATTTGACGCGACGCGATCTGTTGGCGCTGTCGGCGCTCGGTCTTGTTGCCGGCGCGCCGCGCCTCGCCCGGGCGGCGGCGCCCTCGGGACAGCTCAACTGGGGCATCCATGTCTCGCTGGCGCCGACCTGGTTCGACCCGGCGGACACGCTCGGCATCATCACGCCCTTCATGGTGCTGTACGCGCTGCACGACGCGATGGTGAAGCCGATGCCCGGCAAGCTGCAGGCGCCGTGCCTGGCGGAATCGTGGTCCGCCTCGGAGGATCACCTCACCTACGAATTCGTCGTCCGCGACGGCGTCAAGTTCCACAACGGCGAACCCGTCACTGCGGAGGACGTGAAGTTCTCGTTCGACCGCTATCGCGGCGCGGCGCACGAGCTGATGAAGAGCCAGGTGGCCTCAGTCGAGGCGCCGGACGAGCGGCATGTCCGCTTCAAGCTGAAGAAGCCGTGGCCGGACTTTCTGACGTTCTATTCGAGCGCGAGCGGCGCCGGCTGGATCGTGCCGAAGAAATACGTCGAAAAGGTCGGCGACGAAGGCTTCAAGCAGGCGCCGATCGGCGCCGGCCCCTACAAATTCGTGTCGTTCAAGCCGGGCGTCGAACTCGTGCTGGAGGCCTTCGAGGGCTACTGGCGCAAGCCGCCGAGCGTCAAGCGCCTGGTCATGAAGGTGATTCCGGAGGAGACCACCCGGCTGGCCGCCCTCAAGCAGGGCGAAGTGGACATCGCCTATTCGATCCGCGGCGAGCTGGCGGACGAATTGCAGAAGACGCCGGGCCTGACGCTCAAGCCGGTCGTCCTGCAGGCGCCGAACTGGCTCTATTTCCCGGAGCAATGGGATCCGAAATCGCCGTGGCACGACGTCCGCGTGCGGCAGGCAGCCAACTTCGCGATCGACCGCGAAGGCATGAGCAAGGCGCTGTTCCTCGGGTATTGCAAGGTCACGAACAACGCCGTCGTCCCCTACACGTTCGAGTACTACTGGCAGCCGCCCGACGCCGTGTACGACCCGGCCAAGGCAAAGAAGCTGCTCGCCGACGCGGGGTATCCGAACGGCTTCAATGCCGGGGTCATGTATTGCGACAGCTCGTACTCGAACATGGCCGAGGTGTCGGTCGACAACCTGGCCCAGATCGGCATCATGCTGAAATTGCAGCCGATCGAGCGGGCCGGGTTCTTCGCCGGCTATACCAGCAAGAAATACACCCGCGGCGTGATCCAGGGCGCGAGCGGAGCTTTCGGCAACGCCGCGACCCGCATGGCCTCGTTTGTCGTCAAGGGCGGCGCCTACGCCTACGGCAACTACCCCGACATTGACGAGCTCTATCCGCAGCAGGCGGACGAGATGGACCCGAAAAAGCGCGGCGCCATCCTCGACAAGATGCAGCAGCTCGTCCACGAGAAGGCGATCTACGCGCCGATCTGGCAGCTCGGCTTTCTCAACGGCGTGGGGCCGCGGGTTGGAGAATCCGCGTTCGGCCAGATCCCGGGCTTTGCCTACACCGCGCCGTTCGAGGACATCACGATCAAATCATAGAGAGGACGCGCGCCTCCGCGGGCTGCACCGTGCCGGGACCGCAGCCGGCGCCGCGGCAGACGGCGCGCGATGATCGCGCCGGCCGGCACGCCACGGCCAACCGGTTGCGAAAGACTTTCCCGCGCCGCTTCGCTACAGTGATGCAAAGCCCCGACAAAAAAGGGCGGCATGAACGGAGGAGGCGATGGAAGCGGGATTTTGCCCTGGCGGGCGAGCGTCATTAAACATGGGCGGGGGCGTTTCGCGGCGGGAGCTCCTTGCCTTGGCCGCCCTCGGGCTTGTCGCGGGCCGATCCTCGGCCGCGTGGGCCGGCGCACCTGCCGGTCAGCTGACCTGGGCCATTCACGTATCGTTGGCGCCGGCCTGGTTCGACCCCGCCGACACGCAGGGCATCATCACGCCGTTCATGGTGCTGTACGCGTTGCAGGACGCGCTGGTGAAGCCGATGCCGGGGGCGCCGCTGGCGCCAAGCCTGGCGGAGTCGTGGGTGGCCTCGGAGGACGGGCTTACCTACGATTTCACATTGCGCAGCGGCGCCAAATTCCACAATGGCGACCCCGTCACCGCGGACGACGTCAAGTTTTCCTTCCAGCGCTACCGCGGCGCCTCGCACGACCTGATGGCGTCGCGCGTCGCCGAGATCGAGACGCCCGACCCGCGCCACGTGCGCTTCAAGCTCAAGGAGCCTTGGCCCGACTTTCTGACCTTCTACGGCAGCGCCACCGGAGCCGGATGGATCGTGCCGCGAAAGTACGTCGAGAAGGTCGGCGACGAGGGCTACAAGCAAGCCCCGGTCGGCGCCGGCCCCTACAAGTTCGTCTCGTTCAACCCCGGCGTCGAGCTGGTGCTCGAGGCGTTCGAGGGCTATTGGCGCAAGACGCCGAGCGTCAAGCGGCTGGTCTTCCGGGTCATTCCCGACGAGGCGACGCGGCTCGCGGCGCTGACCCGCGGCGAGGTCGACATCGCCTACTCGATCCGCGGCGAGCTCGCCGAGCAGGTGCGGCATACGCCCGGCCTCACCCTAAAGCCGGTACACCCGCCGGCGCCGTTCTGGCTGTCCTTCGTCGATCAATGGGACCCCAAATCGCCATGGCACGACGCGCGGGTGCGGCAGGCCGCCAACCTCGCGATCGACCGCGAGGGCATCAACCAGGCGCTGACCCTCGGCTATTCCAAGCTGACCGGCAGCCTGATCCCGGCCAGCTTCGAGTACTATTGGCAGCCCCCCGCCCCGGTTTACGACCCCGCGAAGGCCAAAGAGCTGCTTGCCGCCGCCGGCCATCCCGCCGGGTTCGACGCCGGCGAGTACTACTGCGACAGCTCCTACGCCAATGTTGGAGAAGCGGTCCTGAACAATTTCGGCCAGGTCGGGATCAACGCCAAGCTGGTCCCGGTCGAACGGGCCGGGTTCCTCAAGGGCGCCGCCGAGAAGAAATACCGCAACATCGTCCAGCTCGGCAGCGGCGCCTTCGGCAACGCCGCGACCAGGCTGGCGTCGTTCATCGTCAAGGGCGGGGCCTACGTCTACGGCAGCTATCCCGATATCGACGACCTGTTCAAGGAACAGGCCGTCCAGCTCGACCAGAAGAAGCGTGCGGCAACCCTCGACAAGATCCAGCAGCTCGTCGTCGAGAAGGCGATGGTTGCGCCGATCTGGGAACTCGCCTTCATCAATGCGGTCGGGCCGCGGGTCGGCGAGTCGGGGTTCGGTCTGATCCCGGCGTTTGCGTATACCGGGCCGTTCGAAGACATTACGATCAAATCATAACGACAACGCGGCGCGCGGCCGGGATCACGAGGGAGCAATGAAGCGCTACATCATCCGGCGGGCGAGCTATTGCCTGCTTTCGCTGTTTTTGCTGTCGCTGACGATCTTCTTTTTCGTCCGCGTCACGGGCGATCCCGCCGCCCTCCTCGTCGAACCCGGCGCGAGCCCCGGCGACATCGCCGCCATCCATCATCAGTTCGGCCTCGACCGCCCGCTGTGGGTGCAATACTGGCTGTTCATGACGAGCCTGCTCCGCGGCGATTTCGGGCAATCGTTCTACTACCAGGTGCCGGTATTGCAGCTCTACCTGAGCCGGCTGCCGAACTCGCTGCTGCTGGCGGCCGTGGCGATGGGGCTGTCGCTCGTGATCGGGATCCCGAGCGGCATCCTCGCCTCCGTGCGGGTCGGCAGGTTCTGGGACAGCGCCGGGAAGGTGTTCGCGCTGCTCGGGCTGTCCCTGCCCTCCTTCTGGGTCGGCCTGGTGCTGATCCTGATCTTCTCGGTCTATCTCGGCTGGCTGCCGTCCTCGGGCGCCGGAACTCCGCTGCATCTGATCATGCCGGCCTTCGCGCTCGGCTGGTATTTCGCTGCCTCCCTTATGCGGCTCACGCGCTCCTCGATGCTGGAAGTGCTGGGCTCCGAATACATCAAGCTCGCACGTCTCAAGGGCCTGCCGCAGTCGATGGTCATCGCCAAGCACGCCTTCAAAAACGCGCTGATCCCGGTGCTGACGCTGGCCGGCATCAACCTCGTCATCATGGTGAACGTCGCCGTCATCGTGGAGGTCGTGTTCGCCTGGCCGGGCATCGGCCGGCTGCTTTACGAGGGGATCGCCTTCCGCGACTTTCCGGTCGTGCAATGCGTCGTCATCATGGCCGGCGCGATGATCATCGGCGTCAATCTGGTGGTCGATATCCTCTACGGGATCATCGACCCGCGCATCCGGTTGGAGAAGTGAAATCATGAGCAGCCCCGCCGACGTCGTCCGCCTGCTGCAGCCGGCGCGACGCTTTACCCTGCTCCAGAGCCTGCGCCGGGCGCAGTTCCCGGTGGTCCCCACGCTCATCCTGGGCGTGATCGCGTTGGTTGCGATCTTCGCCAACCAGCTGGCGCCGCATAACCCCGAGGTCGGCAGCCTCGTCGCCCGCTTCAAGCCGCCGTTCTGGATGGCGAAGGGCAGCACCGAATACCTCCTCGGCACCGATCAGCTCGGGCGCGACGTGCTCTCCCGCCTCATTTTCGGGGCGCGGATCTCGATGGTGGTGGGCTTGACCGCGGTAGTCTTCGCCGGCGTGCTCGGCACCACGCTCGGCATCGTCTCCGGCTATCTCGGCGGCTGGGTCGATCAGGTGGTCATGCGCGTCACCGATACGTGGCTGGCGCTGCCGGCGCTGACCTTCGCGATCTTCCTCGCCGCGATCGTCGGCCCGAGCATGTGGAACATCGTCATCATCCTCGGCCTCACCTATTGGACGCGGTACGCCCGCGTGATCCGAGGGGAGGTGCTGTCGCTGAAGGAGCGCGAGTTCGTGCGGCTCGCGATCGTCGCCGGCTGCTCGAAATGGACGATCATGCGCCGGCACATGCTGCCCAACGTCATCAACACCGCGGTCGTGCTCGGCTCGCTGATGCTCGGCGTCGTCATCATCGCCGAGGCGTCGCTGTCCTTCCTCGGCGTCGGGGTGCCGCCGCCGGAGCCGGCGTGGGGGCTGATGCTGTCGGACGGCAAGCAGGGGCTGATGGTCGGCTACTGGTGGCTGACCGTGTTCCCCGGCTGCTGCATCATGCTGATGGTGCTGTCGGCCAACCTCTTGGGCGATTGGCTGCGCGTCAAGCTCGACCCCCAGCTGCGGCAGCTCTGACATATGGCCGGCGAACCCCTCCTCCAGCTCGACCGCCTCTCGACTCATTACGTGTCGGCGCAAGGCACGCGCGTGGTGCGCGCGGTCGACGAAGTGTCGCTGACCGTCCATGCCGGCGAGACCCTCGGCATCGTCGGCGAGTCGGGCTCCGGCAAGAGCACGCTGGCGCTGACCATCCTGCGCGTGCTGCCGCCCGCGGCGCAGATCGTCGGCGGCCGGATGCTGTTCGAGGGCGAAGACCTCGTGCGGAAGTCGGATGCGGAGATGCGCGAAATCCGCGGCAAGCGGATCGCAATGATTCTGCAGGACCCGATGGCTTCGCTGAACCCGCTGTTCACGATCGGTGATCAGGTCAGCGAGCCAATCCGCGTCCACGAGCGCGTCCCGCGGGCGTCCGCCTGGAACCGGGCGCGCGATCTGTTGAAGGCCGTGCGCATCCCATCGGCCGAGACGCGGGTCAAACAGCATCCGCACGAGATGTCGGGCGGCATGCGCCAGCGCATCGTCGGCGCCATCGGCATTTCCTGCGAGCCGCGCCTGCTGATCGCGGACGAGCCGACGACCAGCCTCGACCTGACGATCCAGGCGCAATACCTCAACCTGCTGCGCGACCTGCAGCGCGAGCACGGCCTCGCGCTGATCTTCATCACCCACAACCTCGGCATCGTCGCTAAGATGTGCGACCAGCTCGCGGTCATGTACGCCGGGCGGCTGGTCGAGTCCGGACCCGTCTCGCAGGTCTTCAACGCGCCGGTGCATCCCTATACGAAAGCCTTGTTGAACTCGATCCCCCGGCTCACCGAGAGAGATCAGCGGCTGACGGCGATCGAGGGGCAACCGCCCGACCTCGCGGCGCTGCCGCGCGGCTGCGCCTTCGCACCGCGCTGCGTCGAGGCGTTCGACCGCTGCCGCGAGGAAGCGCCGCCGGAGTTCACGCCGGGCACCCGCCACACCGCGCGCTGCTGGCTGGCGCCCAAGGCGCAGACGGCCGGCCTGCAGCGGGAAGCGGTGTGATGAGCCTGCTTCAGGCCGAGGGCCTCACCAAGCATTTCCTGGCCAAGCGCGGATTGTTCGGCGGCAGCCAGGGCGTCGTCCGCGCGGTCGACGGCGTCTCTTTCCAGATCGAGCCCGGCCGCACGCTCGGCGTGGTCGGCGAATCCGGCTGCGGCAAGACCACGACCGCGAAGCTCGTGCTCGGGCTGGAAGAGCCAAGCGGCGGACGCATCCTCTTCCAGGGGCGCGACCTCGCCACTCTCGACGCCGCCGGCCGCCGCACCTACCGCAAATCGGTGCAGGCGGTGTTTCAGGATCCCTACGCGTCGCTCAACCCGCGCATGCGCATCAGCCAGATCATCGCCGAGCCGCTCGTCACCAACGAGCGCCTGACGGCGGACGCGACGCGGCAGCGCGTGCTCGAACTGCTCGATCTCGTCGGCTTGCCGCCGCGCGCCGCCGACCTGTTTCCGCACGAATTTTCCGGCGGTCAGCGTCAGCGCATCGCAATCGCCCGGGCCTTGGCGCTGTCGCCCAAGCTGATCGTGCTGGACGAGCCGGTTTCCGCGCTCGACGTCTCGATCAGGGCGCAAATCCTCAACCTGCTGCGCGACCTGCAGGCACGGCTCGGCCTCTCCTATCTGTTCATCGCGCACGACCTCGCCGCCGTCGCGCATATGAGCCACACGGTCGTCGTCATGTATCTCGGCAAGATCGTCGAGAGCGGCGAGGCGCGGCGGCTCTCGCTCGCGCCGAAACACCCCTACACCCAGGCGCTGTTTTCCGCGGCCCTGCCGAGCCACCCCGACGAGCGGCGCGAGGACATCGTCCTGTCGGGCGAGGTGCCCAGCCCGCTCAACCCGCCGTCCGGCTGCCGCTTTCACCCGCGCTGCCCGCATGTCATGCCGCAATGCGGCGAGCGCGAGCCGCCCCTCATCGAAACCGAGAGCCGCTTTGTCGCCTGTCATCTCTATGGGGACGCGGCTGCGGCGCCGGCCGCGGCGGACCGCGTCGCGGCCGGGTAAGGTCAAGCAGCGGTGGGCGCGCCGACGCCGCCGCCAATAACAAAGCGGGAGGGAATATGTCCGGTTTCATGGCGCGCCGCTGCCGGCTCGCATTCTCGGCGGTCCTGGTCTTGGCGGCTTTCGGCGTCGCCGCCGGTGCCGCGGCGGCCGACCGAAGAGCGCCGTCGGGGAAGGCGGTCATGGCCTGGCACGTGACCATATCGCCGAGCTGGTTCGACCCCTCGACGGCGCCGCCGCAGATCACGCCGTTCGGGATGCTCTACGCAATCCACGACGCGCTGGTGCGTCCCTATCCGGGGCAGAAGATGGGGCCGAGCCTCGCCGAGTCGTGGAGCGAAAGCGAGGACGGCCTCGTCTACGAATTCAAGCTGCGCCCCGACCTCAAGTTCCACAACGGCGAACCGCTCACGACGGAAGACGTCAAGTTCAGCTTCGACCGCTACAAGGGGGCCGCGGCTGACGTGCTGCATCGGCACGTCAAGCAGGTGGAGATCGTCGATCCACGGATCGTGCGCTTTCACCTGGACGCGCCCTGGCCCGACTTCATGACGTTCTTCGGCACCACGGCGAGCGCGGCGGGGATCGTGCTGCCCAAGAAATACCTGACCGAGGTCGGCGACGACGGCTTCAAACAGCATCCGATCGGCGCCGGCCCCTACAAGTTCGTCAGCAGCAAGCCCGGCATCGAGATCGTTCTCGAGGCCTTTCCCGATTATTGGCGGCGGGCGCCGAACGTGAAGACGCTGATCATGCGCAGCGTGCCCGACGCCACCACCCGCGCATTGATGCTCAAGACCGGCGAGGCCGATATCGCCTACGCCCTCGACGGCCCGGATGCCGAAGGTCTGCAGAACCAGGCGGGCATTCGCATCGTCGCGTCGAAGCACGCCTCGATCTTCTGGATCAACTTCGCCAGCCAATGGGACCCGAAATCGCCGTGGCATGACGTGCGGCTGCGGCAGGCGGTCAACTACGCGCTCGACCGCAAGGGCATCAGCCACGCCGCCTGCCTCGACTTCTGCCCGCCGGCCGGAGTCATCGTGCCGCGCGTCATGGAATTCGCGCTCCAGGTCGAACCGCCTCCCTACGACCCCGAAAAGGCGAAGAAGCTTCTCGCCGAGGCGGGCTACCCCAACGGCTTCGACGCCGGCAACTTTGCCGCGATCCCCGGCTTTCCCACCGTGGCCGACGCCGTCGTCAACGACCTCAACGCCGTCGGCATCCGCGTCAGGCTGCAGCAAATGGAGCGTGCGACGTTCTACGCGAACTGGCTCCAGAAGAAGCTGCCGCCAATCTACATGACCGCCTCCGGCAGTTCGGGCAACGCCGCCAGCCGGGTCGACTCGTTCATCTATTCCAAGGGCGCCTATGCCGATGGCGGCTACCCGGACATCGACGCGCTGTTTCTGCAGCAGGCGTCCGAGCGCGATCCGAAAAAGCGCGAGGCCATGCTCGACAAGATCCAGCAGCTGACGGTGGATCGCGTCATGTTCGCGCCAATCATGGACCTGCGCGCGCTGATGGGGGTCGGGCCGCGCGTCACCAAGGACACGATCACCGACGTGTGGATGAGTCCGTTTCCGTCGTACGAGGACATGGAGATCAAGGAATAGGTCGGTTCGGCCGCAGTCGATTGGCCTAGGCAAGGCGGCGGGCAGGCGGGCATTCTCTGCACAGGCAAGGGGGAGGATGATCCGATGGCGTTCCGCCTGATTGACGACGGCGACGGCGCGACCCCGATCGTCGCGCTCAGCAAAGCAGGCCTATCAAGCTGGCTCGAACGCGCCCCCGCCGGCGAGCGGACCTGGGTCGGCGCCACCGGCTTTACCGCCGAGGCCGGAAAGATCGCGCTGGTGCCGGGCGCCGAGGGGCGGCTTTCCCGGGTGCTGGTCGGGGTGGGTGACAAGGACCCGCCGATCTGGGCCTTGGGTGGACTGCCGAACACCCTGCCGGAGGGCCGCTACCGCCTCGAAGAAGCGCCGGCTGGCGCGGATCCGACGCGGCTTGCGCTGGGTTGGGCGCTCGGCACTTATGCCTTTACCCGCTACCGCGAGAAGAAGCCGGCCAAGGAAGCGAGGCTGGTATGGCCGCAAGAAGCGGACCGCGGCCAAATCGAAAACCTCGCCGGCGCCGTCTTTCTCGCCCGCGACCTCGCCAACACTCCGGCGTCGGACATGGGGCCGGCGGAGCTCGCGGCCGAGGCGGCGCGCGTCGCCGAAGCCGAGGGAGCGCGGTGCAAGATCATCGTCGGCGATGAATTGCTGGCGGAGAACTATCCGACGATATACGCGGTCGGCCGCGCCAGCGCTCGGCCGCCGCGGCTCGTCGACATCGTGTGGGGCGACCCCGCGGCGCCGAAGGTGACGCTCGTCGGCAAAGGCGTGTGCTTCGACACTGGCGGCCTCGATCTGAAGACCGCTTCCGGCATGCGCATGATGAAAAAGGACATGGCCGGCGCGGCAATCATGCTCGGCCTCGGCCAGGCAATCATGCGGGCGCGGCTGCCGGTGCGGCTGCGGGTATTGTTGCCCTGCGTCGAGAATTCGGTGTCGGGCAACGCGATGCGGCCGCTCGATGTCGTGCGTACCCGCAAGGGGCTGACCGTCGAGATCGGCAACACCGACGCCGAGGGGCGGCTCATCCTGTGCGACGCGCTGGCCGAGGCGTGCACCGAGAAGCCCGCGGCAATTGTCGATGCCGCGACGTTGACGGGGGCGGCGCGGGTCGCGCTCGGGCCGGAACTGCCGGCCCTGTTCTGCAACGACGACGGCCTCGCCGAAGGCCTCCTCGCCGCCGGCGCGGCCGAGGACGACCCGCTATGGCGGATGCCGCTGTGGCGCCCCTATCGTCGCCTCATCGACAGCAAGGTGGCCGACGTCAACAACGTGTCGGAATCGCCGCACGCCGGCGCCATCACCGCCGCGCTTTACCTCGCCGAGTTCATCGACGAGGGTATCCCGTGGGCGCATCTGGACGTGATGGCGTGGAACGTCCGCGCGCGCCCGGGCCGGCCGGAAGGCGCCGAAGCGCAAGGCCTGCGCGCCGCCTACGCCTACATCGCACAGCGCTTCGGCTAAATCCTGATCCTGAAGTTGATGTGACGCCGCCGGGCCATCCTCATCGTCATGCCGGCGGAGGCCGGCATCCACGCGTCCATAATCGAGTGGCTGATGGGTGGGTCCCGGCCTGCGCCAGGACGACGAAAGGGAAGCACGGCGATCGGCGAATTCAGAATTACAGCGCTTCCCGATCAGGTGCGAACGTTCTTTTCTCGTCATCGCCGGGCTTGACCCGGCGATCTCGGTGCCGCAGGCAGATGGCCGGTCGAGCCCGGCCATGACTAGGTTCGATATAAAATAACCGGTTCCGATCGGGCGGGCGCTCTGGCCGGGCCGCTATCAGCAGCGCGCGCCCGGGCGGGTTGCGCGGAAGCTCTGGGTGCCGTTCGGCTCGGTGATGTCGAACGACGCCGAGCACGCGTCGTTCAGTTTAAGGACGATCTTCGTGTCCATTGTATAGTTGCTGACCGACGACTTCTCCGGGACGATGTCGAACGAGAAATCGCCGTTGTCGAGGTCGTGCCGGGTGAAGACTTCGTCGGCGGTGGCCTTTTCGCCTTTGTAGGTGCAGTCGATCTGCCAGCGCGCCGATGACTCGTCGACGGTGAACGTGCCGGTGCAGCCTTCGAACGGGCTTACCTTCCACGTTCCCGCCGGGCTTCGCGATTGCGCGATGGCGGCCGGTGCGAGCGCGGTTGCCGCGATCGCCAGTGCACCGAACACAACGGAACTGATCGTCAGTCTCATCTGGTCTCCCGTTCCCCTTCTACGGCCGCCGCGGCAGGGCGATCCCCAGCCCGCCGGGCGGGTTGACGAAAACGTGATCGTACACACCGGCCATGCGCCCGTCACGCCAGCGGCAAGCTCACGCAAAAAGCGACGCAAGCCTCAGTTCGGGATTGATCTGGCCGTCCGCCTTTGCGAGTCTGGCCAGCGCGCGCCGCCGCCGAGATGGGCGGGTGTAGCTCAATGGTAGAGCAGAAGCTTCCCAAGCTTACGACGAGGGTTCGATTCCCTTCACCCGCTCCAGCGCGCAACGAGACTACCTTACTCCCGAAATGACGATCGCGGCCCGGCCGCCGGTTTTGCCGCGGCGTCCTTGCGTTGACAGCGCCACGCAAGGCCGTTACGACAACGTTACAGAAAATAATGTCGCAGTTCCCGACAGGTAGGCGGATGTCACAGAGGGGGGAGGCGCAGCGGATACTGCTCGACGTTCGGGACTTGCACACCGAATTCCGTACCGGAGTCGGCGTTGTGCGGGCCGTGGACGGCGTCTCCTATACGGTCGAGCGCGGCGAAACCGTCGCCATCGTCGGTGAAAGCGGCTCCGGCAAATCGGTCGGGGCGATGTCGATCCTGCGCCTGATCCCGAACCCGCCCGGGCGGATCACCCAGGGCGAGGTCATCTTCGACGGCCGCGACCTGATGCGCCTGTCGGAAGCGGAGATGCGGCATGTGCGCGGCGGCGACATCGGCATGGTGTTCCAGGAGCCGATGACCTCTCTGAACCCGGTGCTGACGATCGGCCGGCAGATCACCGAAACGCTGGAACAGCACCGCGGCGCCAGCCGCGCCGAGGCGCATCGGCGCGCCGTCGAACTGCTCGGGCTGGTGGGCATCGCCGACCCGGAGCGGCGATTGCGGCAATACCCGCATCAGCTGTCGGGCGGCATGCGCCAGCGCGTCATGATCGCGGTCGCGCTGACCTGCGAACCGAAGCTGATCATCGCCGACGAGCCGACGACGGCGCTCGACGTGACAATCCAGGCGCAGATCCTGGAGCTGATGAAGTCGCTGACGGAGCGGCTCGGGGTGGCGCTGATCATCATCACCCACAATCTCGGCGTCGTCGCGCGCTACGCCCATCGCGTCAACGTCATGTACGCCGGCCGGATTGTCGAGAGCGGGCCGGCGGCGGCGATCTACCGGGACCCGCGGCACCCCTACACGATGGCGCTGCTGCGCTCGGTGCCGCGGCTCGACCGGCCGCGCCAGGCGCGGCTCGACCCGGTCGAGGGGCAGCCGCCCGACCTTACCCGCCTCGACCAGGGCTGCTCGTTCCGGCCGCGCTGCCGCTTTGCCGTCGCGGCCTGCGCCGCGAGCCGCCCGCCGTTGACGCCGGCGGGAGCCAGCGGGCAGCTCGCCGCGTGCTTCCGCGCCACCGAACTCGCCGGCGGAGCGGCGGCATGAGCGCCGCCCTGGCGGCGCATGAGGCGCCGCTGCTCGAAGTCCGCGGGCTGCGGATGCACTTCCCGGTCACCGAGGGCATCGTCGCCCGCCGCACGATCGGCACGGTCAAGGCAGTGGACGGCATCGACTTCACCGTCGGCCGCGGCGAGACGCTCGGCCTCGTCGGCGAAAGCGGCTGCGGCAAGACCACCACGGGCCGCTGCATTCTGCGGCTGGAGACACCGACCGCCGGCGAAATCCGCTACAAGGGTCAAGACATCGCCAAGCTCGACCGCAAGTCGCTGCTGGCGCTGCGGCGGCGCATCCAGGTCATTTTCCAGGACCCGTACAGCTCGCTGAACCCGCGCATGAAGGTCGGTGCCATTATCGCCGAGCCGATGAAGGTGCACGGGGTCGTCCCCGATGCGGCGAAGCGCGCCGACCGGGTCCGCGAACTCCTCTCAGTCTGCGGCCTCGATCCGCGCTTTGCCGACCGCTATCCGCACGAGATGTCGGGCGGACAGCGCCAGCGCGTCGGGATCGCGCGGGCGCTGGCGCTCGAACCCGAGTTCATCGTCTGCGACGAGGCCGTGTCGGCGCTCGACGTGTCGATCCAGGCGCAGATCGTCAACCTGCTCGAGGACCTGCGCGAGCGGTTTCACCTGACCTATCTGTTTATCGCGCACGACCTGTCGGTCGTGCGGCACATCTGCCAGCGCGTCGCGGTCATGTATCTCGGCCATATCGTCGAGTTGGCGTCGTGCGACGAGCTGTTCGGCAACCCACTCCACCCCTATACCCAGGCATTGCTGGCGGCGGTGCCGGTGCCCGACCCCTCCGTCGAGGCGGCGCGGACGTTCCGTCCGGTGCAGGGCGAGGTGCCGAGCCCGATGAACCCGCCCTCCGGTTGCGTCTTCCATCCGCGCTGCCCGCTCGCCGTCGATCGTTGCCGACGCGAGGCGCCGCAGCCGCGCGAACTGCGTCCCGGTCACTGGGTCGCGTGCAGCGAGGTGCAATAGGTCCGGCTGCGGCCGCGGAGTGTGTTCAACAACAAGAAGCGAGAGGGAAGGAAGAGATGAGGTACGGGTTGGGGTGTTGCGTTATCGCGGCCGGCGCGATCGTCGCCGCGGTGGGGCCGACGGCGGCGGAGGAGACGCCTAAGCACGGCGGGACATTGACCTATCTGATCCCGGCCGATGCGCCGCCGAGCTTCGACGGCCACCGCGAGGAGACTTTCGCGACCGTCCACGCGACAGCGCCGTTCTACAGCGTGCTGATCCGCGTCAACCCGCAGAACCCGTCCTCGACGACCGACTTCGTCTGCGACCTGTGCACCGAGATGCCGCAGCCGACCGACGGCGGCAAGACCTATACCTTCAAGATCCGCCAGGGCGTCAAGTTCCACGATGGCTCGCCGCTGACGGCGGCCGACGTGGCGGCAAGCTGGAACGAGATCACATTTCCGCCGGAAGGCGTGCTGAGCGCGCGCGGCAGCAACTACCGCGACCTGATCGAGAAGATCGAGTCGCCCGACCCGACGACGGTGGTGTTCCACCTGAAATTCCCGACCTCGGCATTCCTGCCGGCGCTGGCCGACCCGTTCGCCTACATCTACGAGAAGAAAATTCTCGACGATCCGGCGCGGGGACCGCACTGGTACGAGAAAAACATCATGGGGTCCGGCCCGTTCAAGTTCACGGGCTATGAGGCCGGGCAGTCGATCAAGGGCGACCGCAACCCCGATTACTATCATCAGGGCAAGCCCTATCTCGACCACATCGTCGGCATCTTCGCGCCGAAGCAGGCGACGCGGGTCGATGCCATCCGCAGCGGCCGCGCGGCCATGGAGTTCCGCGGCCTGCCGCCGGCGGCGCGCGACGAGCTGAAGAAGGAGCTCGGCGACAAGATCGCGGTGCAGGAAAGCGACTGGAACTGCGGCAGCGACCTGTTCTTCAACGAGAAGAAAAAGCCGTTCGACGATCCCCGCGTCCGCCGCGCGCTGAGCCTCGCCATCGACCGCTGGGGCGGGGCGCCGGCGCTCTCGAAGATCGCGATTGTCAAGACCGTCGGCGGCATCGTGTTCCCCGGCTCGCCACTCGCCGCGACCCCGGAGGAATTGCACGAGATGGCGGGCTTCTGGACCGACATCAACAAGTCGCGCGACGAGGCCAAGCGCCTGCTGAAAGAGGCCGGCGTCGACAACCTCAGCTTCGAACTGCTGAACCGCGACGTGGACCAGCCCTACAAGTATGTCGGCATCTGGCTCGTCGATCAGTGGAGCAAGATCGGCGTGAAGGTGACGCAGCGGGTCGTGCCGACCGGGCCGTGGTTCGCTGCAATGCGCTCGGGCGATTTCAGCGTCGTCCACTATCCGATCTGCCACAGCACCGTGAACCCGGTGCTCGACGTGCAGCCCTACCTGCCCGGCAGCGCGGAAAACATGGGCGGCGCGCCCGATCCGAAGTCCACCGAACTGTACGAGGCGCTGCTGCACGAGACCGACCCGAAGAAGCAGCACCAGGACATGGTCCAGTTCGAGAAGTACATCATGGACACGGCGGCGCACGCGACCGAGGTCATCTGGTGGAACCGGATCATCCCCTATCGCTCCTACGTCAAAGGCTGGAAGATCGGCCCCAGCCACTACATCAACCAGGACCTGTCCGACATCTGGCTCGACGAGTAGTCTGACAGGCCGCCGAGAAGGCGGCGCCGGCAAGGGGAGGAGGGCATGGTGAAGTCCGCACTCGCGGCGGTCGCCGCCGCCCTCCTCGCCGTTGTCCTCGCGGGCGGCGAGGCGGCCGACGCGCAGACGCCGAAGCGCGGCGGCATCCTGACCTATTTGATCCCGGCCGATGCGCCGCCGAGCTTCGACGGCCATAAGGAGAGCACCTTCGCGACGGTGCATGCGTTCGCGCCGTTCTATAGCCTCTTGGTCCGCATCAACCCTGACAACCCGTCATCGACGACCGACATCGTCTGCGATCTGTGCACCGCGATGCCGCAGCCGACCGACGACGGCAAGACCTACAGGTTCAAAATCCGCCAGGGGGTCAAGTTCCACGACGGCACGCCGCTGACGGCGGCCGATATCGCCGCCAGCTTCAACGAGATCATCTTTCCGCCGCCCGGCGTGTTGAGCCCGCGGGTCAGCAATTTCCTGATGGTCGATAAGGTCGAGGCGCCGGACCCGCAGGCCGTCATCTTCCATCTCAAATTCGCGACGGGCGCCTTTCTTCCGGCGATCGCCAGCCCGTTCAACTGGATCTACGAGAAGGCGATCCTGGATAAGGACCCGCACTGGTACGAGAAGAACGTGATGGGCACCGGCCCATTCAAGTTCGCGGGCTACGAGACGGGCCAGGAAATCAAGGGGGTGCGCAACCCCGACTACTACGACCCCGCCCTCCCGTACCTCGACGGCTTCGTCGGCATCTACGCGCCGAAGCAGGCGACGCGGATCGACGCGATCCGCAGCGACCGCGCCGCGATGGAGTTCCGCGGCATGGCGCCATCGGCCCGCGACGAGCTGAAGGCGGCGCTCGGCGACAAGCTCGACGTGCAGCAGGGCGATTGGGATGTCGGCAGCGCGATCACTCCCAACCACCAGAAAAAGCCGTTCGACGACCCGCGCGTCCGCCGCGCGCTGACCCTCGCGATCGACCGATGGGGCGGCGCACCCGCGCTATCCAAGATCGCTATCGTGCAGACCGTCGGCGGCATCGTCTACCCCGGCTCGCCGCTGGCGGCGACCAAGGAAGAGCTGCAGCAGCTCGCGGGTTATAGGCCCGACATCGAGAAGTCGCGCGCCGAGGCGCGGCGGCTGCTCAAAGAAGCCGGCGCCGAGGGTCTGTCGTTCGAGTTGCTCAACCGCAACGTGGATCAACCCTACAAGTATGTCGCGGCCTGGGTCATCGACCAGTGGAGCAAGATCGGGCTGCATGTGACGCAGAAGGTCGTGCCGACCGGCCCATGGTTCGACGCGATGCGCAAGGGCGATTTCGACGTCGTCGTCGAAGCGCCCGGCTACGGCATCGTCAACCCGCTGATGGACATTCAGAAGCTGCTGCCGTCCTCGGTCGATGCCGAGAACTACGCGCGTTACGAGGACCCGGAACTGGTCGCCATCTACGACAAGATGCTGCACGAGCCGGACCCGGCGAAGCAGCGTGAGGATATGCGGGCGGTAGAGAAGCGCCTCGTCGATACCGAGGCGCACGAGATCTGGGCGCTGTGGTGGCACCGCATCGTGCCGTATCGCGCGTATGTAAAGGGCTTCAAGATCGCGCCGACGCATTTCATCAACCAGGACCTGGCGCGCCTCTGGCTCGACCGCTGAGCGAGCCGGCGGCCGCATAAGAGGTGGAACGGCCGCCGCCGCTCCTTTATCAATGCGCGCCTGAACGAGGCGCAGAGCCGCGACCGAGCGCGGCCGGAGCAGGGGGAGACGATGGGGCTTTCACGATTGCATGCGGCTATAGCCGCGCTGCTTCTTTTGACGGCGCCGGCGATGGCCGAGGAAACGCCGAAGCGCGGCGGCATCCTGACCTACATGATCCCGGCCGACGCGCCGCCAAGCTTCGACGCGCAGCGCGAGGAGACCTACGCGACGATCCACTCCGCGGCGCCGTTCTACAGCGTCCTTATCCGGGCCAACCCGATGGACCCGGCGTCACCCGACATGGTCTGCGATCTGTGCACCGAAATGCCGACGCCGACCGACAACGGCACGACCTATACCTTCAAGATCCGCCAGGGCGTCAAATTCCACGACGGCACGTCATTGACCGCGGCCGACGTTGTCGCCTCGTGGAAAAAGATCATCTTTCCGCCGCCGGGCGTCGTCAGCCCGCGCCAAAGCAATTTCGTCATGGTTGACAAGGTCGAGGCGACCGACCCGCAGACCGTCGTGTTTCGCCTGAAATTCGCCACCGACGCCTTCATTCCAGCGCTCGCCGACCCCTATGCCTGGATTTACAGCAAAGCGAAGCTCGACCAGGACATCCACTGGTACGAGAAGAACATCCTCGGGTCGGGCCCCTTCAAGTTCGTCCGCTACGAGACCGGCCAGTCGATCGAGGGGGTGCGCAACCCGGACTATTATCATCCGGGCCTGCCCTACCTCGACGGCTTCAAGGGCATTTACGCACCGAAGCAGGCGACGCGGGTCGATGCGATCCGCAGCGACCGCGCCGCGATCGAATTCCGCGGCTTCCCGCCGAGCGTGCGCGACGAGCTGAAGCAGGCGCTCGGCGACAAGCTCGCGGTGCAGACCAGCGACTGGAATTGCGGCGGCCTGCTGACCCCAAACCACAAGCGCAAGCCCTTCGACGACCCGCGCGTGCGCCGCGCCCTGAGCCTCGCGATCGACCGCTGGGGCACGGCGCCGCAACTCTCGAAGATCGCAATCGTCCACACCGTCGGCGGCGTCACTTTCCCCGGCTCGCCGCTGGCGCCGAGCAAGGAGGAGCTGGAGCAGATTGCCGGCTATTGGCCCGACATCGAGAAATCCCGGGCGGAGGCGCGGCGCCTGTTGAAGGAGGCGGGTGCCGAGAACTTGAGCTTCACGCTGCTCAACCGCGACGTCGATCAGCCGTACAAGTATTACGGCATTTGGGTCGTCGATCAGTGGGCCAAGATCGGGGTGCACGCGACGCAGCGGGTGTTGCCGACCGGCCCCTGGTTTCAGGCGATGCGCGACGAGGATTTCGACGTGACCGTCGAAGGAAACTGCCAGAACGTCGTCAACCCGCTCGCCGATGTCGGGAAATACCTGCCGCACAAGGTATCTCCCTCGAACTACGGCAACTTCGATGACGATCATGAGGTGCAGCTGTACAACGCGCTCCTGCGCGAGCTGGACAAGAAGAAGCAGAAGCAGCGGCTGCTCGAATTCGCCAAGTACGTGCTCGACGATCAGGCGCACGGCATCTTTCTGCTGTGGTGGCAGAGGATCGTTCCTTATCAATCTTACGTGAAGGGCTGGAAGATCGGCCCGAGCCATTACGTCAACCAGGATCTCGCGACGATATGGCTCGACAAGTAGTCGAGGCGCGGCGAAAATTGCCGCCAAGCAATAAGTGAACGGGGAGAAGCCGATGGGTCGGGGAGCATGGCTGGGAGCGGCCGCCGGTGCTGCGTTCTTGCTGATTGCGGGTCCGGCAACGGCGGACGAGACGCCGAAGCGCGGCGGCACGCTGACCTACCTGATCCCGGCCGACGCGCCGCCCACCTTCGACGGGCACCGCGAAACCACCTATGCCACGATCCACAGCGTCGCGCCGTATTACAGCGTGCTGATCCGCGTCAACCCGGGGGACCCGGCCTCGACGACAGACCTCGTGTGCGACCTCTGCACCGAGATGCCGAAGCCGACCGACGACGGCAAGACCTATACCTTCAAGATCCGCGAGGGCGTCAAATTCCACAATGGCGATCCGCTGACCGCCGCCGACGTCGCCGCGAGCTGGAACGAGATCATCTTCCCGCCGCAGGGCATCCTCAGCCCGCGCGCCAGCAATTTCATGATGGTCGACAAGGTCGAGGCGCCCGACCCCCAGACCGTGGTCTTCCACCTCAAATTCGCGACGAGCGCGTTTCTGCCGGCGCTGTCCGACCCGTTCGCCTTCATCTACGAGAAGAAGATCCTCGATAAGGACCCGCACTTCTTCGAGAAGAACGTGATGGGGTCAGGCCCCTTCAAGTTCGCCGAGTATCAGGTCGGTCAGTCGATCAAGGGCGACCGCAACCCCGACTACTACCACGAGGGTCTGCCCTATCTCGACCACATCGTCGGCATCTATGCGCCGAAGCAGGCGACGCGCATCGACGCGATCCGCGCCGACCGCGGCGCCATCGATTTCCGCGGCCTGCCGCCGGCCTCGCGCGACGAACTCGTGCGAAACCTCGGCGACAAGATCACGGTGCAGGAGAGCGACTGGAATTGCGGCAGCGTCGTCACGATCAACGAGCAGAAGAAACCGTTCGACGACCCGCGGGTGCGGCGCGCGCTGACCTTGGCGATCGACCGCTGGGGCGGCGCGGCGGCGTTGTCGAAGATTGCCGACGTGCGCACCGTCGGCAGCATCATCTTCCCGGGCTCGCCGCTGGCCCCGAGCAAGGAGGAGTTGCACGAAATCGCGGGGTTCTGGCCCGACATCGAGAAGTCGCGGGCCGAGGCGCGGCGCCTGCTGAAGGAGGCCGGGGTCGAAAATCTCAGCTTCGAGATGCTGAACCGCGACGTCGACCAGCCCTACAAATATGTTGGCATCTGGCTGGTCGACGAATGGAGCAAGATCGGCGTGCACGTGACGCAGCGCGTGTTGCCGACGGGGCCGTGGTTCGAGGCCGAGCGCAGCGGCAACTTCACCGTCGATCTCCAGGCCAACTGCCACAGCGTCGTCAACCCGCTGATCGATGTGCAGCCCTACCTGCCGACCTCGGTGAGCAAGCAGAACTACGGGAACTACGAAGACCCGGAAGAAATGGCGCTCTACGACAAGGCCTTGCACGAGACCGACCCGGCGAAGCAGAAACAGGACATGTTCCAGTTCGCCAAGTACGTGATGGACGTTAAGGCGCACAAGCTGATGATTTTATGGTGGTATCGGATCGTGCCCTACCGCTCCTACGTCAAAGGCTGGAAGATCAGCCCCAGCCACTACGTCAACCAGGACCTGTCCAACATCTGGCTCGACAAATAAGACAACCGCGTCAAGGGCCGCAGCCGAAGATCTTCGAGGAGCCATGTACCGCTACATCGTCAGACGCTTGTTGCTGGTGATACCGACGCTGCTGGGGGCGGCGACGCTCGTGTTCGTGTTGATGCGGCTCATTCCCGGCGACATCTGCCTCGTCCGCCTCGGCTCCGGCGGCACGACCTTCAGCGAGCAGGCGCTGGCGGCCTGCCATGCCGAAATCGGCTTCGACCGGCCGCTGTGGCTGCAATACGTGGAGTTCCTGTGGGACCTCGCGCGGCTCCATTTCGGCATCTCGATGTGGTCGGGCAAGCCGGTCGTCGTCGAGATCGCGACCCGGTTCCCGATCTCGCTGGAAGTGGCGTTGATGGCGACGGTCGTCGCGGTGCTGATCGCCATTCCGCTCGGCACGATCTCCGCGCTGAAGCAGAACGGCTGGATCGACCTCGTCGTCCGCACCTTCTCGATCGCCGGCCTCGCGACGCCGTCGTTCTGGCTCGGCATCGTGTCGATCCTGGTGGTCCTCGACTTCACCCAGGTGTTTCTCGGCCATCCGTGGATGCCGCCGATCGACTACGTGCCCCTGTGGCAAGACCCGGTCCGCAACCTGTCGATCGTCATGCTGCCGGCGCTGACGATCGGCTATCGCTATGCCGCCGTCTCGATGCGCATGACGCGCTCGGCGATGCTCGAGGTCCTGCGCGAAGATTACATCCGTACCGCACGCGCCAAGGGGCTCCTCGAAAAGATCATCATCAACCGGCACGCGCTGAAGAACGCGATGCTTCCAGTCGTGACCGTGATCGGCATCGAGTTCGCCTTTCTGATCGGCGGGCTCGTCGTGACCGAGCAGGTGTTCAACCTCAACGGCATCGGCCGGCTGATGGTGCTGTCGGTGCAGAACCAGGACTACACGCTGACCCAGGCGCTAGTCATGCTCGTGGTCACGATCGCGATCCTGACCAATCTTGTCGTCGACATGTTCTACGCCTGGCTCGACCCCCGCATTCGGCTGTCATAGAGAGGGCGACACGATGACCATTGCCGCGCCGTCCCCCAATGCAACCGCCGCCCTGATCGATGACGGCCTGCCCCGCTCGCGCGGCGTTTTCGGCAGCGTCTTCGCCTTCGTGCGGCGTCAGCCGGTCGGCACGATCGGCATGGTGCTGGTACTGCTGTTCGGCTTTGCCGGAATTTTCGCGGACTGGATCGCGCCCTACAACCCGACGGAGAACGATTTTGCCGCGATGACCCAGGCGCCGAGCTGGGCGCATCTGCTCGGGACCGACCAGCTCGGCCGCGACCTGCTCTCGCGCATTCTGTACGGCGCCCGCACCGCCTTCATCGTCGGGTTGACCTCGGCCCTCGTCGGCGGCCTCAGCGGCCTCGTCCTCGGCGTCGCCAGCGCCTATTTCGGCGGCCGTTTCGACCTGTTCCTGCAGCGGGTCCTCGACATCGTCATGTCGTTCCCGCTGATTATCATGGCGCTCGCCGTCGTCTCGATCTTCGGCACCGGCGTCGTCAACGTCATCATTGCGATCACGATCCCGCTGGTGCCGCGCTGCGCCCGCGTCGTGCGGTCGAGCGCCCTGGCGATCCGCGAGGTGCCCTACGTGGATGCGGCACGCGCCCTCGGCTTCAGCCATGGCCGGATCATCCTGCGCCACATGGCGCCGAACGTCGTCGCGCCGTTCCTGATCATGCTGACCGCGTTCGTCGGGCAGGCGATCCTCGCCGAGGCCTCGCTGTCTTATCTCGGCCTCGGGGTGCAGGAGCCGACCCCGGCGTGGGGGCTGATGCTGCAGGGCGGCGCCGAGGAATACGCGACGACGGCGCCGTGGATCGCGGTCTTCCCCGGCCTCGCGATCATGCTGACGGTGTTCGGCATCAACCTTTTCGGCGACGCCCTGCGCGACGTGCTCGACCCAAAATTGCGCGAGCGCTAGTCTCGCCGCAGCCGCCCGCACGGATTTCCCGCCATCTTCACGCAGTCCCGCGAACGCGGGAATCCGGGGCCAATGCCGCCCTGGTTCTGCCGATGAACGACGTTCTGCCTCCCCCGGCGGAGGCCGCCCCGCCCGCCGCGGCGTCGCCGATGATGGCGCAATACCACGAGATCAAGCGCGCCCATCCAGGCTGCCTGCTGTTCTTCCGGATGGGCGATTTCTACGAGCTGTTCTTCGACGACGCGCTCGCCGCCGCGCCGGCGCTCGACATCGCGCTGACTAAGCGCGGCCGCCACGAGGGCGCCGACATCCCGATGTGCGGCGTCCCCGTCCACACCGCCGAATCCTATCTCGCGCGCCTGATCCGCGCCGGCTTCAAGGTCGCGATCTGCGAGCAGATGGAGGATCCCGCGGAGGCGCGCCGGCGCGGGCCGAAATCGCCGGTGAAGCGCGCCGTCGTGCGGGTCGTCACGGCCGGCACCTTGACCGAGGAAGGGCTGCTCGAAGCGCGGCGGCACAACTATCTCGCCGGCATCGCCGATGCCGGCGGCGAGATGGGTCTTGCCTGGCTCGACCTTTCCACCGGCGAATTCGCGCTGAGCCCGACGGGCGAGGCGGCGCTGGCGGGCGACCTGGCGCGGCTGCAGCCCGGGGAGATCCTGCTGCCCGAGCGTCTGCTGGCGCGGCCCGGGCTGTTCGAGCTGCTGGGGGAATGGAAGCCGGCGCTGACCCCGCTCCCCAACCCGCGCTTCGACAGCGAGGCCGGCCGCCGCCGCCTCGAAGCCTTTTATGGCGTCCGGGCCCTCGACGGGTTCGGCGCCTTCGGCCGCGCCGAGGTCGCCGCGGCCGGGGCGCTCGTCGATTACGTCGCGTTGACACAGCAGGGGAAGGCGCCACACCTCGCGCCCCCGCGCCGCCTCGCGCCGGGTTCGATCATGCAGATCGACGCCGCGACGCGGCGCAACCTCGAGCTGGTCACGACCCTTGCGGGCGAGCGCAAGGGCAGCCTCCTCGCGGTCATCGACCGCACCGTCACCGCCGGCGGCGCCCGCCTCCTCGCCGACCGCCTCGCCGCCCCGTTGACCGACCCGGCGGCGATCGCGGGGCGGCTCGACGCCGTTCAGTTCTTCGCCGAGCGCTCCGAGTTGCGCGCGGCATTGCGCGACCGCCTGCGCCGCTGTCCCGATATCGAACGCGCCTTGACCCGCCTCAGCCTCGCCCGCGGCGGCCCGCGCGACGTGGCGGCGCTGCGCGATGCGCTGGCGGAAACCGCCACGCTGCGCGAGATGCTGGCGGCGCCCGACGCCGCTTCCTTCGTGCCGCTCCCGGAAGAGGTCGCTGCGGCGCGGCAGGGGCTCGGCGAGCATGGCGTTCTCGTCGAGCGGCTGCGGCGCGCACTCGCGGCCGAATTGCCGCTGTTCGCGCGCGACGGCGGCTTCATCGAATCAGGCTACGTCGCCGAACTCGACCAGTGGCGCGAATTGCGCGACGAGAGCCGCCGCACGATCGCGGCATTGCAGGCCCGCTATGCCGAGGCGACCGGGGTTGCCTCGCTCCGCATCCGCCACAACAACGTTATCGGCTATTACATCGAGGTCTCGGCGAGCAACGCCGGCAAGCTCGGCGCCGACTTCATCCATCGCCAGACGATGGCGGGGGCGCAGCGCTTCACGACGACGGAACTCGCCGACCTCGAAACCAGGATCGCGAGCGCCGCCGAACGCGCCTTGGCGCTGGAACTGAAGCTGTACGACGACCTCGTCGCGGAAATCATGGCGCGGCGCACCGAAATCGCCGCCGCCGCCGCCGCGCTCGCCGCCCTCGATCTCGCGGCCGCGCTCGCCGAATTGGCGGTCGCCGGCCGCTGGGTACGCCCCGAGATCGTCGCCGGCGCCGCTCTCGCGGTGCGCGGCGGGCGGCACCCGACGGTGGAGGCTGCCCTAACCGATGGCGGCTTCGTCGCGAATGACTGCGTCCTCGGCGACGACCGCATCTGGCTCGTCACCGGCCCCAACATGGCCGGCAAGAGCACGTTTCTGCGCCAGAACGCGCTGATCGCGATCCTCGCGCAGATGGGGTCGTTCGTGCCGGCGCAGGCGGCGCGCATCGGCGTCGTGGACCGGCTGTTCAGCCGGGTCGGCGCCGCCGACGACCTGGCGCGCGGCCGCTCGACCTTCATGGTCGAGATGGTCGAGACCGCCGCGATCCTGAACCAGGCCGGCCCCGGCGCCTTCGTGATCCTCGACGAGATCGGCCGCGGCACCGCGACCTTCGACGGTCTCTCGATTGCCTGGGCGGCGCTCGAACACCTGCACGAGGTCAACCGCTGCCGCGCCCTCTTCGCGACGCATTACCACGAGCTGACGGCGCTTGCCGGCCAATTGCCAGCGCTGACCTGCCACACGATGCGGGTCAAGGAATGGAAGGGCGACGTCGTCTTCCTGCACGAGGTCGCGCCGGGCACCGCCGACCGCTCCTACGGCATCCAAGTGGCGAAGCTCGCCGGCCTGCCCGCCGCCGTCACCGCGCGCGCCGAGGAGGTGCTGGCGATCCTCGAAAAAGGCGACGAGGCGGGAGCGCTGGCGCGGCTCGCCGACGACCTGCCGCTGTTCCGCGCCGCGCGACATACGGCGCCCGAAGCCGCGGCGAAGCCGTCGCCGGTCGAAGCCCTGCTCGCCGAAATCAACCCCGACGAACTGACCCCGCGGGAGGCTCTGGATTTTCTCTATCAGCTCAAGGCGCTGCCGCCGGCATGACGGCTACTTCGCCTGCGGGCGGAAGTCCTGATCGGGATACGGCGAGGCGCGGGGGACCTGTATTACGATCATCGCGTGTCCGGCGCTGCGGTGACAGGCGTTGCAGCCGTCGGTCAGAGCGGCATAGGCCTGGTTGAAGGCGGCAGCGTCCTTCGCGGCGATTGCTGCGGCAAGCGCTTCCAGCGGCTGTTTTACGGTAGCGCCCACCGCCTCTGGTATCGACAGATCGCCGTGCTTCGGCACGAGCGTCTCGATGTCGCCGAACGCCTCGCGCAATTCGTCCAGCTCATAAGCAGCGTATGCCCAGTTCTGCGCTTCGCCGGCCAATCCGAGTTTGGTATGGCGCGGCTGGACGAACGCCGTCATCAGTTCGCCGAGGTGCGGATGATAAGGCGCCGCCGATTTCGTCTCCTCCATCGGCATGCCCGGCATTTGGTGGCGGTGCTGCGCCAGGACGGGCACTGGCTCAAGACCAGCGACAACCACGGCGAAGGCCAAGGTGACGAGCCGCCCGACGAGAAGCCTCATCGTGGGATGCCTCGGTCAGGCAACGGCAATAAGCTCGGCGGCCGCCGCGCCCAGGATCACGACGAGCCACGGCGGTGCCTTCCACAGCGCGAGGAGGAGGAAGGCGACGATGCCGATCGCGAAATCAGCCGGGGCGTGGATCGCGCTTGTCCACACCGGGTTGTAGAGCGCGGCCAGCAGGATGCCGACGACGGCGGCGTTAACCCCGCGGAGCGCGGACCGGATGGCGGGCATGCGCCGCAGCCGGTCCCAGAACGGCAGCACCCCGATCAGCAGCAGAAACGACGGCAGGAAGATCGCACCGAGACAGATGAGGCCGCCGACCCAGCCGTTCGGCGGCGGCCCCATGACCGTGCCGAGATAGGCGGAAAAGGTGAAGAGCGGCCCCGGCACCGCCTGCGCCGCGCCGTAGCCGGCGAGAAAGGCGTCGTTGGTGACCCATCCCGGCTGCACGACCGCAGCCTGCAGCAGCGGCAGCACGACATGGCCGCCGCCGAACACAAGCGCGCCCGAGCGGTAGAACGACGCGACGAGGTTGACCGGCTGCCATCGCAGCGCCGCGGCAAGCACCGGCAGCCCGAACAGCAACACAAAGAACACGATGGCGACGGCCGCCGACAGCGCACGCGGCACACGAATGCCCAGGGCCGCCGCGTCGAGCGGCGCCGGCGCGCCGCCGAGCAACGCCCAGCCGATCAGCCCGCCCACCGCGATTGCCCCGACCTGACCGGCCGCCGAATGTACGAACAGCGTCAGAATGGCGGCGCCCACCGCCAGGGTCGCGCGCTCGCGGTCGGGGCACAGATTTCGCGCCATGCCCCACACCGCCTGCGCCACGACCGCGACCGCGACGATCTTGAGGCCGTGCAGCCAAGCCGCGCCGGAGACGTTGCCGAGGCTCGCGACGCCGTAGCCGAACAGGATCATCGCCACGGCCGACGGCATCGTGAACCCGAGCCAGGCGGCGAAGGCGCCCGGAACGCCGGCGCGCAGGATGCCGATCGACATGCCGGTCTGGCTGCTGGCCGGCCCCGGCAGGAACTGGCACAGCGCGACGATGTCGGCATAACTCGCCTCGTCAAGCCAGCAGCGGCGCTCGACGAACTCGCGGCGGAAATAGCCGAGATGCGCGACCGGCCCGCCGAACGAGATCAGCCCAAGCCGAAAGAACGCCCGCAACACCTCGAGAAAGGATCCCCGGGCCTCGGACGCGCTGCGGCCGGGAATGACGGCGGCGGCCCCCTCCGCGCCGTCGGCCATCACGACTTCGGAGGCGGCGGCGCCGTGAACTGCGCCAAATCGGCGAAACCGAGCGCCTGCTCGATATTGCCGATTTGCGTCACGGCGTCGTCAAACCCGTCTTTGCCGAAGGTCTGGCGCTCAATCTGCTCGAACTTGTCGCCCATCGCATCGAGTTCCGTGGCGGAGAGGACCGCCTTCCATGCCGGAAAGACGATCGTGTCCTCGCGCGCGGTATGGTTCTGGTACATCAGCACGAAACTGGCGAAGGCTCGGGCCAGAGGCTCCGCCTCGCCGCCGCCGATCGTGCCCTTGCTGACGATGCCAAGGATGTAATCCGTAATCTCGCGGCCACGCTCGTGCTGCGCCTTCAGCACATCGACATAGTTCGCCGCCGGCCCGCCGGCCTTCTTCAGGGCGGGGAAGATGTAGGCTTCTTCGAGCTTGCGCTCGTGGTAGTCCTCGCCGAAATCACGAAAGAGCTTGGCCGCCTGGGCCAGCGGCGTCGTCGGCAGCGCCGTCGGGCTGGCACGCAGCTTCGGCACGCAGTCGATATAGACGAGCAGCGCACGCCGCAAGACGCCGTGCTCGCGCATCAGATCCTCGACGGCGCCGACCTCTTTCTCGCCGCCCGGCTTCGGCACCTCCGGAGCGGCGAAGGCGGGTCGCGTCCCGGCCAATCCCAGCAACAGGCCGCTGCCGGTCAGCAACAGGCGGCGACGTTCATTGAGAGCGGTGATCATTGCGGCGTCCTCGAGCTGCATCCTCCATCGGTTGCGGAACATCGGGGTCGCCGAGAAGGTCCGGTGCCTTCGTGCGCCTCAGGCGGCCTCGCGCGGCAGGGGGCGGCCGTCCATGTCGTCGTGGCCGATATGCAGGTGCCGCAGCGCCGTCGGCGCGATGTCGATCAGCGAGGTGGCAAGGCCGCGCCGCCCCGGCACGAAGCCGCCGCCGCAAATCATCAGGAACGGCCGCTGCTCGTTCGGGCCGAGACCGCCGTGCTGACCGAAGCCGGTGAACTCCTTGCCCTCGATCGTGTCGCGCACGATCGCGCCATAGCCGCGCACGCCGTGCGGGTTGAGCCGGTCGTCGGCGGCAAGCGTGATCGCGACCTGCATCGGCGTATCCGCCGGCAGGCCGACGCCGGCGAGTTGGCCGCGCGCAAACACCCCGCTCACCCAGTCCTGCCCCGCCAGGAATTCTGCAATCCGGCCGGGAAGCTCGCCTTGCGGCTCGGCGAAATAAAGCGTGGCGGCGGTCCCGTTCGGCGCCACCACGACATCGTGCGACCCCTCGCCCGCCTTCAGCCCAGCCTCGATCAAGAGCGCGTCGAGGTCGATCGTGTCGCCGACGGTCTCCATGCCGTGGTCGGAACCGACGACGAACAGGATGCGCTCGCCGCCCGGGTCGAGCCGCCGCACGGTCTCGGCCACCTGACGGACGCAATAGTCGGCGCCGGCGATGGCGCGGCGGTGCTGCGGCGACCCCAGCGGCGCGCTGTGCCCGGTGTAATCCGGCTCCGACAGCCACAGGATCGCGACGCTCGGCTCGCGCTCTTCGAGCATCTCGCCGCAGAATCGCGCCGTCATCGCCTCGTCGCCCGGCAGCCCCTTCTTGAGCGCGGCGCTGGCGGGATCGTCGAGCGGGCGCAGCCCGGGGCCGAAACTGCCGGCCGGATGGTAGACAAAACCGTGTCCGTCGGGGTCCTGGAAATAGCCGGCGCCGGCCGAGACGTTGGCGCAGCTGATCGCGGTCTCGCCGTGCCAGCGCAGCCGCTCCGCCAGGGTCGGCACGCGCAGGGTGCGGCCGGTGGCGCGGCGCAGGCGGTCGCGGAAATCGACGTGGCCGGCGGAGCGCAGGACGAGGCCGTCGCCCTCGTCGAGCGCCATCGTGTTGCCGAGCAGGCCGTGGCGCGCCGGCCGGCAGCCGGTCGCGATCGACGCCGCGCTGGCCCGCGTCGTCGACGGAAAGACGCTGCGATGCGAGGCGAACCACGCCGAGCGCTCGCGCAGTTCAGAGAGGAACGGCGCGTCGGCCTCGGTGATCAGATCGGCGCGCAGGCTGTCGCAGATGACGATGACGACGGCGGGCTCATTTCTCATGCCATGACCCCGTTCAGCGCGAAGTCGAAGATATCGAAATTGCGCAGCGGCCGCGATTGGGCGCGCGCCCGGTATTCCGGCGTCAACGGATGCGACAGCAGGAACGGCACCGCCTGCTCCGCCAGGCCGCCGTGCGAGCGCAGCCGGTGCCCGGTGAGCGCCGACAAATCGTGCTCCGACCGGGTTGCGCCGATGACGGTGTTGCGGTCGCCGACGACGACGAAGTCCGCCTCGCGGTCAATCGGCAATTCCCACTCCGCGCAGGCCGCCTCGCGCGGCAGCACCGCCTCGACGCCCCGCAGGTCGCGGGTCGCCCGGATCAGCTCCGTGAGCGCAGCGGCGCCGCGGCGGTAGACGCGGACGAACGAGCCGAGGGCGCCGTGATGCCGCACGAACGGGTCGGTGATCGGGCAGATCACGCGCACGCTGCCGGTCCCGAAGCACTCGTTCAGCAGGTCTTCGAGGAACAGCACGTGCGGCTCGCCGCCGGGCAGCGCCTTGTCGTTCATGCCGTGGTCGGCGGTCACGCCGACCACGGCGCCGAGCTCGACGAGCCGGGCCAGGCGATCGTCGAGCGTCCGGTGGAACTCATTGGCCTCGGCGGTGCCGGGCGCGTGGCCGTGCTGCACATAATCCGACAATGACAGGTAGAGCAGCCGCGCCTGGCCGGTCTCGATCAGCCGGATGCCGGCGTCGAGCACGAACAGCGACAGATCCGCCGAATACATGTCCGGGCTGGATCGCCCGACCAGCACCTCTACGTCGGTAATGCCGTGCTCCTCGCGCGTGCAGTTGGCCGCCTTTTCCGAGGAAAAGCAGATGCCAGCGAGGCCGTGGCCGAGCATCCGGCGCAATTTGTCCTTGGCGGTGACGGCTGCGGTCGGCACGCCCGCCCGCGACATCAGCGCGAGCAGCGTCTCGCTGCGCACCAGCGCCGGCTCGGTCATCATGATTTCGGCGCCGCTGTCGCGGTCAAGGTAGAAATTTCCCGAAATGCCGTGCACTGCCGGCGGCACGCCGGTGACGATCGAGACATTGTTGGGATTGGTGAAGGTCGGCATCGCCGCTTGCGCCGTGGCGAGAAACCCCTCGTCGCGGAAGCGCGCGACCGCCGGTAGCGAGCCGGTCGCCAGCCCGTGTTCGATATAGGCGGGGTCGCAGCCGTCGGCGCAGATGACCACGGCCGGCCGGTCGGGAGCCCGATAGCGGCGCCCGTTGAGTTCGATGCTCGTCATCCCGCCATGCTACTCTATTCGCCGCGTAGATGCGGCTGTCATCTGCGGCGGGACAAGCGCTGCGCCTATGGACAGGGGTCGGGCGCAATGGGCCGAGATCGCGTTGTTTGTATGGGTGGGGGCGTGGGGGGCCTGGCGGCGACCTACTCTTCCGCGGCTTTTGCCGCAGTACCATTGGCGCTGAGGGTTTTCACGGCCGAGTTCGGGATGGGATCGGGT
>Ga0070739_10001631_pt1 | contig 32753 bp, 37 predicted proteins | sample Coa_R1_7_FD_66445 | JGI IMG/M metagenome (GOLD analysis project Ga0070739, IMG submission 66445) | Surface soil microbial communities from Centralia Pennsylvania, which are recovering from an underground coalmine fire - Coalmine... | ecosystem: Environmental > Terrestrial > Soil > Unclassified ...
GGCGCTCCACCGCCGTCGCTGCTATCAGCGCGTCGGCCATTGGGATCCCGACCTCGCGGCGGATGCGTCCGGCTCGCTCAGCAATGGACCGATCAACCTCTACCTCACGAAACGGACCGAGGAGACGGGTCACAGCATCGCTGGCAGAGGTCCCGGCGAACAGCTCGGCTCGGGTGATCACCGAGTAGTGGACTCGGTGGCGACCGGGCTCGAGCGAGGCGTGGCCGCGGATGTGATCGATGAAGATGTCGGTGTCGACCAGGACGTCAGCCACGGTCCCATTCGCCCCGATCGGGGGCCTTGGCCTCGGGATCCGCACCGAAGGTTGCCTGAAGCGCCCCGGCCGGGTCGGTCTCGGCCGGCAGGTACTTCTCCAGCGCCCGGCGTACAACCTCAGCCATGGTCACTCCCTCTGCCTTTGCCATCTCGTCAATACGTTGCCGCTGGTCTTCGCTGAGGTAGATCTGGGTGCGAGTGGCAGGCATACAGCACTACTATACAGCACAGACAGAGGTAGTAGCCACGCTAAATGCCGGATATCGCTCGGGGTCCGCTGCCGATCTGGCCGGATAGAGATGCCCCCTATTCGCGGACCCGTCCGGGGTGGGAGCCTGCCCCACTCCGCCGGATAGATGGGCACCCGGCGGCAGCGTCGATCGAGCCGTGCCAAGTTCGCCAAGCGCCCCCAAACGTGCGCGCGCTAGCGGCTGACAGGGCGACGTGACGGCGGTGGCTGACACTGGAGGTGGTTGAGCCGTGCGGCCAGCCTCTGGGCCGGGTCGGTCTCGTCGACCGGTCGTGGCTCTATGACGGGTTGGCCGCGGAGCTTGTCGCGTGTGGCGTGGGCGGTGACGCCGTTGGCCGGGCGACGGATGACTCCGGCCAGCGCCTCGGCGGGATCGGCCACACCCGAACGGTCGAGTACAAACGCGGTATTGGTCCTGCGCCCTCTCGTCATGCCCACGTAGGCGCCGGCCCGCGAGGTGGTCGGCTCGATCACGCATATGCCGTGGTCGACCGTGACGCCTTGGTTCCCGTAGCCGGTCACCGCCCAGCCCAGCTCGACGTGCCGGGACGCATGCGAAACGGGCAGGACGACCTCGCCGCGTTTCGGGTGGCGGACGACGAGGCCTCCGTCTGGTCGGACCTCCTCCACCGTCCAGGTCTGGCGGTTGCGTACCGACGCCCCTTGCGAGGCGACCAGGCGGCGGTCGTTGTGGCGAGTGGCGACGGTATCGCCGGCGAAGACCTCGGTGCCGTCATGCAACCGAACGCCGACGCCGCTCCGCCAGTGGCCCAGTTCGTGCTGGATGGCCCGGTTGATATCCCGGGCCACCTCGGCGCTGGCGGTGGTGATCGCCACGCTTCCGCCCTCCGCCGTCAGCGCGTGATGACGCCGGGCTACTCGCTCGGCCGCCATTGCGGGGTGTGCCCCCTTCACCCGGCCGTGGCGGGCGTAGACCTCGGCGACGCTTTCGTCCCCGGCCCGCAGCCGGAGGCTGGCATCGGCCTCCCAGGCGTTCTCGAACCGGCGGACCTGGTCCAACCCGATGGTGGGCAGGGTCGCGCACCAGTAGCCGAACATGCCGCCCCGGCCCACCGCCGGCAGCTGGAAGCCGTCGCCCACCGCCACCAGGCGCCAGCCCTGGGCACGAACCAAGCCGACCAGCCTGTCGAGGTCCTCGCTCGACGCCATGCCGGCCTCGTCCAGGATCACGGTGGTCCCCGCCGGGGGCAGGTCCGTCCGGGGCTCCAACAGCTTGGCCAGGGTCATGGCAGGACAGCCCGCCTCGGCCGCCAGGACATCGGCCGCCTTGCCGGAGGGCGCCAGGCCGAGGACGGCCCGGCCCTGGCCTGCGAGCTGCTCGACGGCCGTGCGCAGCGCGGTGGTCTTGCCGGCCCCGGCCGGACCTGAGACCAGGACCAGCCCGGCGGACCCGGACACCGCGCCGCCGGCGGCCGCCTGGGCGCCGCTCAGGCTCCAAGGGGGCTCGGGGTCGAGGTGTCCCGCGCCGACGGCCGAGCGGGCCCACCCGAGGAGGCGGGCTTCCTGGTCGAGCACGGCCCGGGAGGAGAGCCTTCGGTCGGTGACGTGCACCCCGGAGCCGGGCTCGCGTCCCGGGACGACGCCGGGATACAACTCGACGCAGCGGGATGCGGCCTGCTCAGCCAGGTGGTCGACCAGCGTGACCACTGCCGTCCCGTTCCCGGCGCCGTCAGCCGGCAGGAGTATGGCGATCTCCCGGGCCAGGTCGGCACGCAACCAGGTGGACGAGCGCTGGGCCACCCGGGCCAGGGCCTCGCTGACCAGGGCCTCCTCGTCCACGGGATTCCCCCGGGACGGATCCGGGACGGAAACGGGAACGCTCACGGGACCGAACCCGGCGTCCCGGGCCCGTCCCGCCCAGGCGGCCCGCAGCTCCTCCGGCGCCCGGACGGTCCCCTTGCCCGGCCGGGAGTGCTCGGCGGCCAGGCGCTCGAGGCGGTACAGGGTGGCGGGAGAGGGATCAGCTCCGTCGTGGTCGGCCACCCAGGTGCGGACGTACTCACGGAACCGGGCCTCGACCTGTACGGCGCGGGCGCTGAAGCACTCCCGCAGTCCCTCCGGGATGCCGGCGATCTCGGGGATGTCGCTGTCGGCGACGGGTTCCCAGGACACCCCCAGCCGAGAGATGAGCTCTGCACGCAGGGCCGCCTGGTACACGTAGCCGGCCGAGCGCTGCTGGTACTTGAGGAACCGGGCGTCGAGGGCCAGCCAGGTCCCGCCGGCGTTCTGCACCTTGGACCAGACGATGGCATGGGTGTGCAGCTGGGGATCGGCGGCCCGGCTGGTGTGCTGGCGGAACAGCGCCACCGTGAGGCCCCGGGTCGGCACCTGGTCCACCCCATCGCGTCCCCGGCGGGTCAGCGCGCCGTGTCTTTCGATCCAGGACAGCGCGGAGGTGACGGCGTCGTCGTGGGCGGCGGCGACCTCGGCGCGGGTCCAGGGGTCCTCGGCCAGCGCCCAGAGCACGGAGACCGACTTGGGAGCCGAGAAGGTGGCGTCGAAGGCGCGGGCCGAACGCTCCCCGAAGCCCCGGCCCACCCGCTCTGCGGTGAACGGATGGTGGGCGACGAGCATGCGGCCGAGCTGTTCGGCTTCGACCTCGCCACCCAAACCGACCGCCTCGGCGCCCCGACCCCACCACAGCCCCGGAGGCTCGTTCTCGTCGACGTAATAGTCGATCGGCCCGCGTCCAGCCGAGCCCGCCTTGGCCGGCTGGCGGGCCAGGGACTCGTAGTACTCGACGACGCGGGCGATGGAGTCCCCGCCGGCCTTGATGGTGGTCACCCGCAGCACGGGCGTCCCCCGGGACCCAATGCACCTGTCTGTTGGAGAGAGCGAGCTATGTGGGAACTAGGCCGCTGGGGCCGGGAACTTCGCGGAGAAGTTGAAGAAGTTGGTGAGTAGGCCGGGTTGGCGGGTGTGGCGCGGGGCTCTAGCCACTCGGGTCAGCTCGTCCGCAAGAGGAGGTGTGGACCATCGCCGCCCAGTTCCCCGGGCCCCCGGGATCCGCTGACGGGTATCCACCGCCCGCCCCAGCGGCGCCGTCAGACTCGCCGAGTGGGGATCAACAACAAGCAGCGGCGCCGGATGAAGCAGGCCAAGCGCCAGGAGAGGCGCCGAGCCACCCAGGACGGCTACGGACCTCCCCGTGCTCAGCACGGCTGGCACGAGGAAGGCGTCGACCTCATGATCGACCTGGCCATCGAGGCCGCCATCCAGGCCGACGATCCGGCCAAGGCGCCGCAGCTGGCCATGCTGGTCGAGCGCGACGCCACGATCCGGACCCGCGTCGTTCCACGGCTGCAGTCGTGGCTGGCCCAGGTCCACCGGGCAGCGCTCCGCCACGGCTGGCACACAGACGAGATGGCCCGGGTGGCCCGCCGCCGGGCGGGCGCCGCTGCCGCCGACCTCGTAGGCGGGCTGGTTGACGGAGCACCAGCCGCCGTGGAACCCACCAACACCGAGTCCTGGCCCGCGACGGTCGCCGCGGCGGTGGGCGCCCTGGCGGTGATGGCGCACCTGCCTCCGCTGCCTGACCTCGGCGCCGTCCGACGGGGGGCTGCGCCAGGGGTGGACGAGCGCCTGTTGGCCCGGGTGCGGGCGCTGCTGGCCAAGGCCGAGTCGACCGAGTTCTCCCAGGAAGCCGAAGCCTGCCTGGCCAAGGCTCAGGCCCTCATGGCCCGTCACTCCCTCGACCACCTGGCCATCGAGGGCCACGCCAGTGAGGCCTGCCCGCTCGAGGCCCGGCGCCTGTGGCTCGACGACCCGTACCTGCAGGCCAAGGCCCTGCGGCCGGAGCCGTCGCTTCGGCCAACCGCTGCCGGGCGGTGGTGTCGTCTGAACTCGGCCTCGTCACCCTGGTTGGCCGTCCCGAGGACCTCGACGCCGTCGAGCTCCTCTTCACCGCCCTCCTGGTGCATGCCACCGACCGCATGACCGCGGCGGCCAAGGAGGCGGGGTCGGGCGCCCTCGCCACGCGGGCCCGGCGGCCCTCCTTCCGTCGGTCGTTCCTGGTCGCCTACGCCAACCGGATCGGGGCCCGGCTCCGGGAGGCCGCCGAGGCCGCCCTCGTAGAGGCCGACCGCGAGCACGGGCGCAGCCTGCTTCCCGTCCTCGCCCGCCAGAGCGACGAGGTAGAAGCGGCCGTGGCCCAGCTCTTCCCTGGGCTGGTGCACCAGCGCATCCCGGTCAGCGACCGGGGCGGATGGGTGGCGGGCTCCGCCGCCGCCGACCTCGCTGACCTGGTGGTGCAGCCGCAGCTGGAGGACCTGCTCCCGGTCTGACGCTCAGAAGGCTGGTGCGGCCGCCCTGTCCCGCAGCCAGCGGTCGATCTCCCTGGGGTCGAAGCGCACCAGCCGGCCCCACTTCACGTAGGGAATGCGGCGCTCGAAGACCAGCCGTCGGACGTGGCGGACGTTCACGCCGAGCACCTCGGCCACCTCCTCGACGTTGAGCAGCCGGGGAAGCTCCCCCGCCGCTGTGCTCCTGGGTTCCCTCAGTTGTCCTCTCATGCCCTCACTAGGCCGGTGGGGGCCCAGAACTTCGCGGGCTATCACGCCCGCCCAGCAGCGGCCGGGACCCCAGCCGCCAGGCCCGACGCCTGGACGGCGGCCAGCCTCTCCCCGAACGCCGTTGCGATCGACTCGTCCAGCTCCGGGAAGAGGTGGCCGTAGCGGTCGAGGGTGACGTTGATCGAGGAGTGGCCCATGCGGGTCTGGATGGCCTTGGGGTGGGCGCCCTCGGCAATCGCCAGGGCCACGCTCGAGTGCCTCAGATCATGGAACCGGCAGGACACCCCGGCCCGGCGCAGCGCCCGGCGGAAGTGGTTGTTCCAGAAGCTCGAGGAGATGAGCGGGTGGCCTGCCTCGTTGACGAACACGAGGCCGTCCACGCCCGGCTCGGCAAAGTGGTCCAGGTGGTGGGCCAGCAGCCCGGCGGTGAACGATGAGATCGTGATGGATCGGACCGACGACGGTGTCTTGGGCTCCTTGCGGATCCACTCACCGGCATCCAGGCGGATCAGCTGCTCGGTCACCCGCACCTTGCGCGTGCGCAGGTCGACCCGGGCCCGGCGCAGCCCGATGAGCTCGCTCCAGCGCATGCCGGAGTCCACCGCCAGGTAGATGAGCGCCCGGTACCGGTCCGAGTGGGCGTTGGCGAGGCCGGCCGCCTGCTCCCAACCCAGGAAGACCATCTCCCGGCCCGGCACGCGGGGCGGCTGCACGCGCAGGCACGGGTTGGCCAGCAGCTTCTGCTTGTCCACCGCCACCTGCAGCATCCGGCGGAGGGTGCGGTAGTGGCGGTGGACTGAGGAGGGGGCGATGCCGGCGTCGATCTCGTCGTTGAGCCAGTTCTCGATCTCGTCGGGCGGGATGCGCCCTATCCGGTAGGCGCCGAATCGGGGCAGCACGTACTTGTCGAGGTCGCGCCGGTAGGTCTGCTGCGTCGTGGCCGCCAGCCGCCGGCCGAGGCGCAGGAACTCCTCGGCCCACTCGGCCAGGGCCACGTCGGCACCGCGCGGGTCGATCCAGTTGCCCCGAGCCTTGTCCGACTCCATCTCCAGCAGGAAGCGCTGCGCGTCGGCCTTGCGAGCGAACGAGCGGCTGCGCTGGCGGCCCAGCGGATCGCGGTACCGGGCCCGGTAACCGGTGTTGGCAGAACGCCTCTCGACGAAGCCCATGTCGACCACCTCCCCCGCCACCGAGTGAGCGAAAAGTGAGCACGCGGTGAGCGAATCAACGGATTCTGGTGGCCAACCCGGGACTCCATCGGACACTGCCTGGCTGGCGAAAACAGTGTCTGACCTGGGACTTTATCGGTCCCAGCGCTTGAGGCGGCGCCGGGAATCGAACCCGGGTACAGGGCTTTGCAGGCCCTTGCCTAAGCCACTCGGCCACGCCGCCGGCGGGGCTCACCATAGTGGGCGGGCCGTAGGCTCACCCACAATGCGCTTCCGGCTGACCCAGGCGATCCGAGCGCCCCGCACGCTGGTGGAGGACGCCTTCCTCGACCCCGGTTTCTACCGAGCCTTGGGCGAGATGCCCAACCTCGGCGAGCCCGAAGTCCTCGACCTGGCCGAGGAGGGTGAGGTTGTGGTCCTGCGAGTCCGCTACCGCTTCGCCGGCCAGCTGCCCTCGGCCGCCCGGCGTGTGCTCGATCCGGCCAAGCTCACCTGGGTGCAGGAGTCGCAGATGCGCCGGAGCGACCACCAGGCCGAGTTCCGGATACTGCCCGACTACTACGCCAACCGCCTGTCATGTCAAGGCCAGTACTACTTCCACGAAGCCGACGAGGGGACCGACCAGGTGGTCGAGGGTGACCTGGTCGTGCGCTACCCGCTGGTGGGGCCACTGGTAGAGCGGGCCATCCTCAGCGGGATGCGCGATCACCTGGTGGACGAGGCGCGGATACTGGAGGGCTGGGCCTCCTGAGACGGGCCGCCCTGGCCGTCTTCCACCGCAGCCTGGATGCTCCCTCCGAAAATCCATGCCGCCGCCACGATCACCAGCCCACAGGCGAACAGCACCGCCCGCGTCGGCGCCAGCCGGCCGACGCCGGGGAACGAGGTGTGCTTGATCAGGTCACCGGCGGCCCCGGCGCCCAGTGCCCCCAGCACCAGGGCGATGCGCAGCCCGACATGGAAGGCGGCGAAGGCCAGCTGGCGCTCGGTGTCATCCTTCAAGGCCTTCTGGATGCCTGTCATGCCCCCGACCATGGCGTAGGACGCCGCCGCCCCGAACCCGACGGCGCCGGCGAAGGCGGCCCACAGGTTGGGGGCCAGGCTCATGCCGGCGAGGATGAGGCCGATGGCGGTCACCCCCGGCCGCAGCACCCGGAGGGGCTGTTTGGGCCGGCGGATCTGCAGTACCGCCATCCCGATGGCAGCGCCGACGCCGAAGAGGATGATGAGAGCTCCGAACTCGCTGTCGGAGGCATTGAGGTCGTGGCGGACGTAGTCGATGCCCAACGAGAACAACGACCCCAGGCCGATGGCCACTCCCAGCACGGGGGGCAAGGCTCCCCTGACCAGCGGGAGGCGCAGCGCGGACAGGAACGGCATGCTTCCCATTGAGTCCGACTCAGGGTCCTCCAGCGCCGGGTGCACCCCGCGTAGGGACGTGATACGGGCGATTAGGACGTAGCCGAGGACGAAGGTGGCGGCGTCGAGCCAGAAGGCGATGGCGAAGCGACCGCCGGGCAGGAACGTGACGGCCTTGCCGCTGACGGCGGTGATGAGGGTGAACAGCGCCGCGCCCAGGGGGAGCGTCCCATAGGACGAGCCCAGGATCAGCCCGTTGGCGAGGGTCAGGTCGTCCTCGTCGTTGAGCAGGTGGATGATCGATCCGTCCCGTGCCGGCAGGAAGATCAGGCTGCACAGCTCGAGGAAGAAGGCCCAGAAGAAGACCCACCACACTGCCTGGACGAAGGGGATGGCGGCCACGATGCCGGCCCGGATGGCGTTCATGGCGAGCATGGTCCGCCGGGGGTTCCACCGGGCGACGATCCGGGCCGCAACCGGACCGGCGACCGCCGCCGGGGCCAGGCGGAGGGTCAGCATGCCGCCGACTGCGGTCGCCGAGTGGGTGATGGCGAAGACGAGGGCGATGAAGGCGACCGTGCCCATCCAGTCGCCCAGCGCCGACACCGACTCGGCGATCAGGAGATCGCGGTAGTCGCCGGCCCGCAGGACCCGGGGGACCGCCATCAGAGCTCGTCCCACTCGTCGCGGTCGAACAGGAGCCGGGCCATGTACACCCTGGCAGGGGCGTCGGGCTTGGGCGGCGCGTTGCCCAGCAGGCGCTTGGCCAGCATCGGGACCACCATGGCCAGGCCGGCCAGGCCGCCGGCCGGGCCCCGCCGGGCAGCGAGGGCGGGCGCCAGGGCCAGCTGGGAGGCGAAGGTTCCCAGCCCGGTCTGCCGGGTGAGCCGGCCCGCCACCAGTCCGGCCAGCAGGAGTAGGGAGCCTTCCGGAGCGACCACCGCCAGTGCGCCAAGGGCGGGCGAGACCCCCCGGCCACCGGCCCCGTGAAGGAACGGCGACCAGTTGTGGCCCACCACGACCATGCCGGCGGCGGCCGCCTCGGTGCCGGTCGGTGCCCGCCAGCCCTTGGCAGGGGTCGGACCGCCCCCAGGATCGTCGGCGGAGGGCGTGGCGGCCCGACGCGACGCCCGCCGGGCCAAGGTCGCCACCAGGCCCCCCTTGGCGACGTCGAGTACCCCGGCCACCGCCAGGGGCTTGAATCCGGCCACCCGGTACAGGGCTGTGCCCGACACGGTCCCCGATCCGACCTGGCGCAGGTCGACGCCGGACAGGCGGGCCGCGAACAGGTTGGAGAACGGGACGGCCCCGACCAGGTAGGCAAAGGCCAGCGTGGCGATTCTGCTCAACAGGACCTCCCTCCCTATCCTCTCATGCCCGCTACGGGCCGAGGACGATCAAAAACGGGCCCGCTCAAGGCCCGAGGGCCGTCGGCCGACACTGTGGAGTGGCCTCCGTCCCGGTGTCAGCAGCAGCCGATCCCGGCGCAGCACCGGGGGTGGACGACGCGGAGGGTGCTCCGCTGTCCCCCGAACCGGCCCGGCCGGCGCCGGGGCACACGGTGCACCTGCCTGCCTTCCGGCACATCGCCCGCTCCGCCGGCGCCCACCTCCTCGAGGCCACCCTGGTGCCGCTGGCGCTCTTCTACGTGATCCTCTGGCAGCTCAGCCTGCGCTGGGCGCTGGTGGCCGCCCTGCTGTGGTCCTACGCCGCCGTGGCCCGCCGGGTGGTCACCGGGCAGCGCATACCGGGCATCCTCCTGTTGGGCTCGGCCCTGTTCACCGTGCGGACGGTGATCGGCCTGGCCACCGGCAGCGCCTTCGTGTACTTCCTGCAGCCCACCCTGGGCACCTTCATGGTGGCCGGCCTGTTCCTCCTGTCGCTGCGCTCCGGCCGCCCCCTGGCCGAGCGCCTGGCCAATGACTTCTGCCCCCTCCCCGACGGGCTGGTCGCCAACCAGGCCGTGCGGCGCTTCTTCGGCCGCATCTCCCTGCTGTGGGCCCTGGTCTACGCCGTCAACGGGGCCACCACCCTCGCACTCCTCCTCAACTCCTCCATCGGTGCCTTCCTGGTGCTGCGCACCGCCACCTCGACGACCTTGACCGTTGGGGCCATCGCCCTTTCTGTCCTGTGGTTCCGCCGGTCCCTGCAACAGGAGGGCGTCGTGCTGCGGTGGGCCCGGGCCACCTGAGGCATTCGGCCGGCCCCTGAGTCGGCACGGGGCGCCCGGTAGCATCGGGCGGCGATGTCCGAGCCGTTGGCCTTCAGCGACGCCCCGCCCTCCCGCCGCTTCAGCGGCCCCCTGGTCGCCATCGCGGTGGTGCTCATGGCGGTGGCGGTGGTGGTCGCCTTCGCCATCGAAGCGCTCCGGTCGGGACCGACCACACCGGTCTCCACCACCACCGACCTGTCCCCCACCCCGGCCCGACCGTTCCTGGCCCCGTTGATCACCCTCGGCCAGCCCCCGGCCGACGTGGTCGACGCCCTGGTGGTGCCAATGGGCTCGACGGCGGCCGGCTATCTCAACCGGGCGGCCGGAGCCAGCCAGTACGACGCCAGCCTCCAGCTCCGGGTACCGGCGGCGGTGGACGACGTGGTCGGCTTCTACGCCGGGGAGCTGCGGGATCTGGGCTGGAACGTGCGCTCTGTCGGGGTGGCCCACGGTGGCACCGGTCGGCAGGTCATCGCCATCCGCCAGAGCAGCGACAGCTACACCTGGGAGGTGGGGGTGACCGCAGTGGCCTCGACCACCTCGACCGGGTCGGCCCGTTCGACCGGGTCGGCCCGTTCGACCGGCTCGGCCGGCTCGCCGGCCACATCGGTCACCCTGCGGCTGTTCCAGATGAGCGACGGCTGATCCGGCCGCCGTCGGCGGCGGGGGCTCCCTTCCTCACTCCTCGCTGATCGAAGATGCCAGCGGCGGTGAGGAACGCCCGCGGGGCGGCGCTGCGCACAGAGGGCAGGATCCCCATCCATCGGGGCACCCAACGCTCGAAGCGGCCCCCCGCCACACAGGCCATCACCGCTCGGCTCACCTGCTCAGGCGGGTGGAAGCGGCCGTGGTATCCGGCCGGCTCGGCCAGCTTGGTCCAGATTTCGGTCTGGATGGGGCCGGGGTAGACCAGGTGCAGCCGCACCCCCGTGCCTACCAGGTCGGCGGCGGCGGCCTCGGTGAACCCGGTCAGCGCGAACTTGCTTGCGGTGTAGGCCGACTCCCGCGGGCTGCCGATCCGGCCGGCTATGGACGCGATGTTCACCACGTGGCCGCTGCCGGCTGCGAGCATGGTCGGCAGGACCGCCAGGGTCGTGCGTACGGCGACCATGAAGTTGATCTCCATCGCCCGGCGCACCTCGTCGACGGTCAGCCGACTGACGTGGACCCGCATCGGCACCGCCGCGTTGTTCACCACCAGGTCGGGGCCCCCGATCTCCCGTCTGGTCCGGTCGATGACCTCCTCGGCGCAGCCGGGCTCGGACAGATCGGCGACGATGGCCCGGCTGGCCGGGGCGGCGCGCCGGCAGCTCTCCATCACCTGATCCAGCTCCGTCCGGCGCCGGGCCACCCCCACGACCGTGGTGCCTCGTTCGGCCAGGTCCAGGGCCAGGCGGGCGCCGATGCCGGACGAGGCGCCGGTGACCACGGCCACCTTGCCGTCCCAGGACCATCGGAAGGCCACGTCTCAGCATCGCACCGGCCGGACCCTCCTGGCGCCTCCGGTACGATCGGGGCCGATCGCCCATGACCTCCTCCGCCCCCTCGACCGGCGCCACGGACGTGGCCGTGGTGGGTGGGGGCCCCATCGGCCTGGCGACGGCGTGGAGGCTGGCCGGCGCCGGTGCCTCGGTGACCGTGTTCGACCCCGCCCCCGATCGGGGCGCCTGGCGGGTGGCGGCCGGCATGCTCGCCCCCGTCACCGAGGTCCACTACGGCGAGGAGCCGCTACTCGGCCTGAACCTCGAGTCGGCCGCCCTCTATCCCGCCTTCTGCGCCGAGCTGGAGGATGCCACCGGGCTCTCCTGCGGCTACCGGTCCTGCGGGACCCTGGCCGTGGCGGCCGACAACGACGACCTGGCCGCCCTGCGGGACCTGCAGGCCTTCCAGGAGCGCCTGGGCCTCGAGGTGGCCCGCCTCTCCAGCCGCCAGTGCCGGGCGATGGTGCCCTCTCTGTCCCCGTCGGTGCGCGGCGGTCTCCACGTCGCCGGGGACCACCAGGTGGACCCCCGCCGGCTGGTGGGGGCTCTGCGGGAGGCCTGCTCGGTCGCCGGTGTGCGCCTGGTGCGCGAGGCGGTGGTGCGCCTCGACAGCGCCAGGGGCCGGGTGGCAGCGGTGGTGACGGCCCATGACGCCCATCCCTGTGCTGCGGTGGTCGTGGCGGCTGGAGCCTGGTCGGGGCTGGTCGACGGTCTGGCGACCATGGTGCCGGTACGGCCGGTCAAGGGTCAGGTGGTCCGCCTGGCCGGGGCCGACCCCGACCTGATCGGGCTCAACCTGCGGGCCCTGGTGGCCGGGTCGTCGGTGTACCTGGTGCCCCGAGCCGACGGGGAGGTCGTGATCGGGGCCACCGTGGAGGAGAAGGCCTACGACCCCCGGGTCACGGCGGGGGCCGTGCACGACCTGCTGCGGGACTCGTGGTCGGTCGTTCCCGAGCTGCGCGAGCTTGAGGTGGCCGAGCTGTCGGCCGGCTTCCGACCCGGCACCCCCGACAACGCCCCCCTGATCGGCCCGGCCGCTCCGGTGGGGGTCTTCCTCGCCACCGGCCACTACCGCAACGGCGTGCTGCTGACCCCGGTCACCGCCCAGGCGGTGGCGACCGCGGTCCTCACCGGGCGGATCCCCGACGTGGTCGCCCCGTTCAGCCCCCTGCGCTTCGGGGAGCGGGCGGCGTGAACCTGCGGCTCAACGGGGAGCCGGCCGAGTTCGTCGACGGCACCGACCTGGCTTCGGTGGTGGCGGTGCTGTCATGCGCTGGGCGGGGCGTGGCGGTGGCGGTCAACGGCGAGGTCGTGCCCCGCAGCCTCTGGTCCACCACCACCCTGCGGGCGGGCGACGCCGTCGAGGTTCTCACGGCCGCCCAGGGAGGATGACGGTGCCGGACGACACCGGGGAAGCCCTGGTCATCGCAGGCGAGAAGCTCGGGTCCCGCCTCATCCTCGGCACCGGGGGGGCCGCCAGCCTCGAGGTGCTGGAGAGGGCGCTGCTCGCCTCGGGGGCCGAGCTGGCCACCGTCGCCCTGCGCCGGGTCGATCCGAACGCCCGGGGCTCGGTCCTCGACGTGCTGGCCCGCGCCGGGGTGCGCTGCCTGCCCAACACCGCCGGTTGCCACACCAGCCGCGACGCCGTGCTCACGGCCCAGCTGTGCCGCGAGGCGTTCGAGACCGACTGGATCAAGCTTGAGGTGATCGGGGACGAGCGCACCCTCCTGCCCGACGTCACCGAGTTGACCGACGCCGCCGAGCGGCTGGTCGACCAAGGGTTCGTCGTCCTGCCCTACACGACCGACGACCCCGTTGTGGCCCGCCGGCTGCAGGACATCGGCTGCGCCGCGGTGATGCCCCTGGGGGCGCCTATCGGCAGCGGCATGGGCATCCGCAACCCCTACAACCTGGCCATCATCCGCGAGCAGGTGAGCGTTCCCATCGTCCTCGACGCCGGCATCGGGACAGCCTCGGACGCCGCCCTGGCCATGGAGCTGGGCTGCGACGCCGTCATGGTGGCTAGCGCCGTCACCAGGGCCGAGGATCCGGAGGCGATGGCCACCGCCATGCGCCTGGCGGTTGAGGCCGGCCGGCTGGCCAGCGGGGCCGGTCGCATCCCCCGCCGGCTCTACGCCCGGGCCTCCACCGACCCCGAGGGCCTGGCCGATCTGGGCCCGGGGTGACACCGGCCGTCGTCCTGAGCGTGGCCGGCTCCGACCCCGGCGGTGGAGCCGGGCTTCAGGCCGACCTGCGCACCTTCGCCGCCCTCGGGGTGCACGGGGCCAGCGCCCTCTGCGCCCTGACCGTGCAGGACACCACGGGCGTGAGCGCCTTACACCCGGTGGAGCCGGCGGTGGTGGCCGACCAGATCGACGCCGTCGTCGGCGACCTGGCGGTGCTCGCCACCAAGACCGGCATGCTGGGGCGGCCGGACACCGCCTCGGTCGTGACCGCCCGGCGTGCCCGCCTCGGTGCCCTGGTGGTCGACCCCGTGCTGCGGGCCTCGACCGGGGACTCCCTGGCCCCTACCGGCATGGTCGAGGCCTACCGGAAGGTGCTGATCCCTGTGGCCACGGTGGTGTGTCCCAATCTGGACGAGGCCTCCGTCCTGTGCGGGATGCCTGTGGCGGACGTGTCCGCCATGGAGGATGCCGCCGTGGCGCTGGTGGCGATGGGGGCGTCGGCAGCCGTCGTGACCGGCGGCCACCTCGAAGGCGAGGTGGTGGTCGACGTGTTCGCCGACCGCTCGGGGGCCACCGCCCTGCGCCGCCCGAGGGTGGCGACGATCAACGATCACGGCACCGGCTGCACCTTCTCTGCCGCCCTGGCCGCCTACCTGGCCCTGGGTCACTGCCCGGTCGACGCCGCCGGCGCCGCCGGCCGCTTCGTGGCCCGGGCGCTGACCGGAGCCGCGCATTGGCACCTGGGCCGGGGTCGCGGTCCGCTGGACCAGCTGGGGTGGGACGCCGAAGCCGGCTGATCCGGTCCGGTTCCCGAGCGCCGGGCGATCAGCGCAGGCCGGAGAAGAGGTCGTCCTCCACCACACCGCCTGGGGGACCGCCAAAGCGGCGCACGAATGATTCGCTGCCGAATGCCATCCGGAACGTCTCCGGCGGCAGGCGAAGGAACATGGAGTTGTCGGTCTGGCTGGCGTGCGCGGCCAGGGCGTCCCGCTTGCGCTCGGCGTAGGCGCCGACGTCGACCACCGCCCCCACCAGCTCGTCCGGGGTCCCCCACGAGACGTCGGCGTCGTCGGGCATGTCCCGGTCCAGCTCGGTGCCGGCGGCACCCGCCATCTCCATGAACCGACGCATGGCGCTGCGGGGGAAGGCGATCTCGTAGAGCTTGGCCGGAATGCCGCTGGCCTCGGCCGCGGCGACCGTCACCCGGTGGGCCTGGATGTGGTCGGGGTGGCCGTAGTTGCCGTTCTCGTCGTAGGTGACGACGACCTGGGGCCGGTAGCGGGCCATCAGCTCGGACAGCCGCCCCACCACCTGGCCGAAGTCGGCGTTGCAGAACGAGTCCGAGCGCTGGTTGGCCTCCCAGCCGTCCATGCCCGAGTCGCGGTAGCCAAGCAGCTCGAGGGCGCTCACCCCGAGGATGGAACAGGCCTTCTCGAGCTCCGCCCGTCGGATCCGCACCACCTCGGCCTCGTCGTGGCCGGCGTCCTGCGGCTTGAGGCCGCCGGGCCCGTCGCCCTGCTCCCCATTGGTGCAGGTGACCACCACCGTGCGCAGCCCCTCGTCCCCGTAGCGGGCCAGGACCCCGCCGGTGGCCACCGCCTCGTCGTCGGGATGGGCGTGGACCGCCATGAGGGTGAGCCGGTCGGTCACTTGATGGCCTTGGCCGCCCCGGTCTTCCTGGGCGCCGCCGGGGCGGCCGGGGCCACGGCGGCGGCCGCCTTGCGCAGCTCGTCGAGAGCCTCGTCGATGTGGCGGGCGATGGCGTCGACATCGGGCACGACCTCGCGGCAGGCCACCAGGCCGAAGTACATGGTGCCCATGTAGCTCATCACCGTTATGTTGAGACCGGCCCCGTCGGCGATGGGGCCCATCGGGTACATCGCCACCATGCGGGCGCCGGCCGAGTAGAGCGGGAACGGCGGGCCGGGCACGTTGGAGATGGTCAGGTTGTAGATCGGGTTCACCCGCTCCATGACCCGCATGGACGAGGCCAGGCGGGCGGCCCGGGCGGCCACGGTCGGAGCGGCGAACTCGGCCCAGTCGGTGAGGAACTCGGCGCCGATGGCCTTCTCCTGGTCCTTGGCGTGCCTGGTGCCCTCGGTGATGGCCGCCAGGCGCTTGACCGGGTCCTCTATGTCGGTGGCCAGCGACACCAGCATGGACGACACCCGGTTGCCCATGGTGCCCTTCTGGTCCTCGGTGCGGACCGACACCGGAACCATGGCCACCAGCGCCTTGGACGGAAGCTCGTCCCGCTCGGCCAGGTAGCGGCGCAGGGCACCCGAGCACACCGCCAGCACCACGTCGTTGACGGTGCCGCCCAGGGCGACCCTCACCTCCTTCACCTCGTCGAGGGGGATGTCGGTGAAGGCGAAGGTGCGGTGGGCGGTGATGTTCTGGTTGAGCGGGGTCCGGGGAGCGCTGAACGGCGCCGGGGGCGGGGTGACGTCCGGGCGGCGGTTGCGCCGGCGCAGGTTGACCGCCATCTCGAGGGTGCGCCGGGCCGCCTTGGCGGCGGCCAGCGGCTGGCGGGCCAGCGAGTTGAGGGCCCACGCCACCAGCTCGAAGTCACTCGGGATGCGGTCCGGCTCCCAGGTGTCCTCCTCGCTCATGGGGGTGGGCTCCGGCTGCAGGTCGAGGAGGTTGACCGTCAGCTCGGCACCCGAAACCCCGTCGATGGCCGAGTGATGGGTCTTGGTGACCGTGGCGATCAGGCCGCCCTCGAGCCCCTCTATGACGTACATCTCCCACAGGGGCCGGCTGCGGTCCAGGGGACGACCCATGACGTCGGCGGCGAACTGGGCCAGCTCGACCGCCCCACCCGGAGCAGGCAGAGCCGCCCGTCTCAGGTGGTAGTCGAGGTCGAAGTCGGGGTCCTCGATCCAGAGGGGGTGGTGGAGGCCGAAGGGGATCTCGACCAGCCGGCGGCGGAACGGGGGCAGCAGGGGCAGCCGCTCCCGCACCAGGTCGCGCACCTTGTCGAAGGAGTAGCCCCCCGGCACGGTGTTGGGGTCGAAGACCGTCGTCGACGCCACGTGCATGTGGTTGGTCGGCGTCTCGAGGTACAGGAAGCTGGCGTCCAGGCCGGTGAGTCGCTGCATCGGGCATCCTCCCGCGGTAAGAGCCTTTCCCGACGCTACTGGCTCGGGGGCCGGCATCCCCCTGGCCACCGACCGCAGCTAGCGAGCCACCGCCCGTCGTCGACTGCGCCGGGACCCCGGCCGACCGCGCCGAGGAGGGGTCAGGGGCCGAAGCGGGCGGCGTCCTCGGCGGCGTAGGCGGCCACGGCGCTGTCGGCCCGGTTGGTGCGATCGAGGCTCTCGATCACCTCGGCCAGGCGGCCGGCGGGGATGGCGGCGGTCATATCGGTGCTGGGAAGCCCGGTGCGCACCCGGCTGAGCATGCACCCCACGCTGACGGCCACCTGGCCGTCCTCCTTGGCCATGGGGATGATGTGGCACTGGGGCTTGCCCTCGAAGCGCAGGCCGGGCACGGCGTCGGAGAGGACCATGGCCTGCTTGGGGTTGAGCCGGAGGAGGACCACGTCGGGATCGGTACCGGCGTCGGCCAGGGGCCCGTAGCTGACATGGGCCGGCCTGGTCCTGATCCGGGGCAGGACGTCGAGGATGCCTGGCGGAGCCCATCCGGTCTCGACCAGGGCGGCGACATCGCCCTTGCCGGCGATGTCGGCGGCATCGACGAAGCCGTGGGTGAAGCTGCCCACGCTGCAGTTGGCGTGGTCGGCGGCCTCGGTGGTGAAGCTGCGCTCGGCCGCCTTGATCCAAAAGACGCACCCGGCCGGCACCCGCCCGGTGCGGCCGTCGGCCAGGGGGTCGGGCATCGGCTCGTCGAAGGCCGGCACCCCCGGCGGCGGACGGTCGGAGAAGGTGATGGCGATGGGCGGCTGGCTCAGGTGCAGCACGTCGCTGAGGTCGCGGGCCAGGCGGCTCCAGTCGGGCACAGGGTTCTCCTCGCTGGGTCGCCCGCCTCGCGGCAGGCGCGCCGCCAACCCTAGTATCCGGGCCCATTGAGCCAAGGAGGGGGCCGAGTGGCCGGAATCTGTGAAGGAAGGGTCGTCGTTGTCACCGGGGCAGGGCGGGGCATCGGCAGGGGTCATGCCGTCGAGTTCGCCAGGCAGGGGGCCAAGGTCGTGGTCAACGACTTGGGCGCCGAGGTCGACGGCACGGGCAGCTCGACCGGTCCGGCCGGCGAGGTCGTCGACGAGATCCGCGCCATGGGCGGCGAGGCGGTGGCCAACGGCGACGACGTGTCGGACTGGGAGGGCGCCCAGCGGCTGATAAACGCGGCCGTGGAGAGCTTCGGCCGGCTCGACGTGCTGGTCAACAACGCCGGCATCCTGCGGGACCGGATGCTGGTCAACATGACCGACGGCGAGTGGGACGCCGTCATCAAGGTGCACCTGCGGGGGACCTTCGCCCCCACCCGCTGGGCCGCCACCTACTGGCGGGAGCGGGTCAAGGAGGGCCAGGAGAACGACGCCCGCATCATCAACACCACGTCGTCGTCGGGCATCTACGGCAACGTGGGCCAGACCAACTACGGGGCGGCCAAGGCCGGCATCGCCGCCTTCACCATCATCGCCGCCAAGGAGCTCGCCCGCTACGGGATCACCGTCAACGCCGTGGCCCCCGGCGCCCTCACCCGCATGACCGAGAACCTCGGCATGGGCCGGGCCGCCGCCGAACGCAAGCCGGAGGAGTTCGACCAGCGCTCCCCCGACAACATCGCTCCCCTGGTGGTGTGGCTCGGGAGCGCCGAGTCCAAGGAAATCACCGGTCGGGTCTTCAACGTCGCCGGCGGCCGCATCAGCGTGGCCGAGGGCTGGGTCGCCGGCCCCGGCGTGGACAAGGGCGACCGGTGGGACCCGGCCGAGCTGGGCAAGGTCGTGCCCGACCTCGTGGCCAAGGCCGCCCCCAACGCCGAGATGTCCGGGCGCCGCCCGGGCTGATCGCCCTTTCGACGGCCCGGCCCCCCTCCCCGGCCTCGGCCGGGGAGGCCCGCGCCCCGATCAGCGCTCGAGAGGGGCGAAGCGGGGCGGCCGGCGCTCCAGGAAGCTGGCCACGCCCTCGTTGAAGTCGGGGGCGGCCAGCGACTTGGCCATCAGCCGGTTGGAGTCCTCGAGGGCGGCGCTCAGGCCGGTGTCGAGGTGGTCGTAGACCTGGGCTTTGATGGTGGCCAGCGACGCCGGCGCGCAGTTGGTGGCGATGTCGCGGGCGTAGTCCATGGTGTGGTCGAGCAGGTGGGTGGGCGGAAGGACCTTGTTGACCAGCCCCATTTCGGCAGCCTCCTCGGCCAGCACCACCCGGGCCGACAGGAGCAGGTCGAGGGCGGCGGCCTGGCCCACCAGCCGGGGCAGCATCCACGACATGCCGTGCTCGGCCACGAGACCGCGGCGGGCGAAGGACGTGGTCAGCTTGGCCCCGGCGGCGGCGAAGCGGATGTCGCACATCAGCGCCTGCACCAGCCCGACCCCGGCGGCGGCGCCGTTCATGGCGGCGATGATCGGCTTGGGGATGCCGAGCGGGAAGGTCTGGGGCCGCCGGCTGCCCCGCATCCCGCCGGCCCTGCCGATGGCCTGCAGGTCGTCCATGTCGGCTCCGGCGCAGAAGCCCCGCCCCGCTCCGGTCACCACGATGACCCTGACGTCGGGGTCGTCGGCCGACTCCTGCAGCAGGTCGAAGTAGCGCCGCTCCATGGCCCCGGTCCAGGCGTTGAGGCGGTCAGGGCGGTTGAGGGTGAGGAGGGCGACCCCGTCGGACACCTGACGCAGCACGACATCGGCGTCGGGTACCGCCTCGGCGGTGGATGGCTCGCTCATCGGATCAGTACTTGGGGACGTAGCCGCCCCGGCCCAGGGCGAGGCTCTCCTCGAGGTCGAAGGACTCGTCCACGTCCCCCTTGACCTCGGTCACCCACTTGAGCCGGTCCTTGAGGATGCGCTCGACCCCGGCCTGCAGGGTCGTAGAGCTGATGGCGCAGGAGCTGCAGGCGCCCTGCAGCATCACCTCGATGACCCCGGACTCCACGTCGGCGTCGCGCAGCACCAGGTCGCCCCCGTCGGCCTGAACGGCCGGGCGCATCATCTCGATGAGCGAGTTGAGGTCGCCCAGGCGGCGGCCCCGTTCCTCGTCGGTCAGCACGTGTGAACCTCCCCGGTGTCGGCCATCCATTCTGCCAACACCGGGGCCGGCCCGGATCTGCCCGCCCGGCCGCCGGCACCTGGCCACGGCTCGGGAGGGCGCCGAAAGGGCCGGATCCCTCGGGCCCTCCCGCCGCCCGTGTGGTCAGCCCTTGCCGAGCATCCGGTTCATCTTCGTGCCGCACACCGGGCACTGGCCCTGGGCGGCCCGCCGGCCGTTGGCCAGCTCGACCTCGCTGCCGTCGAACTGCCGCTTCTCCCGACACTTCACGCAATAGCCCTCGAAGGTGGGCATACCGTCTCCTTTGTCGGCGGTGCATCGACCGTACCCGCTGCTCCCGCCAAAACCGCGCATCCCCCCTCCCCCTGCGCGCTCTTCGTGGCCAGAGGACCACATGCCTGCCGAAGCGCCAGCGGGCTCTCCAGCCCTCCGGGGCCCCCGCGGTGGGCGTCAGCGGAAACGGCGGCCCCACCAGCCCGGGTCACGGGCGTGGGCGTGGAAGTGGTCCGGTATCTGGCGCATGACCCGGTCGACGCTGTAGCCGCCGGCCCCGAAGCGCTCGGTGGCCACCCGCTCGAGCTCACCCAGCATGTGGGCGAGGTCCTCCTCCGGGGGGGTGGGGCCGTGGCTGCGCCACACCACCATCGGCACGTCGCACACCTCGCAGTCGGCCACCCAGCACACCTCGTCCTCGTGGTACCAGGTGCTCATCCGGGCGGCCTCGCACAGCTCGCAGTCCGCCATCAGCCCCCGTCCAGGGCGGCCCGGATCGACCCGACGAAGTCGGCCGCCGCCTCGGGACCGCCCCCCTCCAACAGCCGTCGCACCACGGCCGAGCCCACGACCACCCCGTCGGCGGCCTGGCACACCTCCAGTGCCTGGGCCGGGGTGGACACCCCGATGCCGATCAGCACCGGCTTGTCGGTGACCGCCCGCAGGCGCCTGCCCATCACCGACGCCGTGGCCGCCAGCGACTCCCGTTCGCCGGTGACCCCCATGAGGCCGATGCCGTAGACGAAGCCGCGGGAGCGCTCGCAGATGCGGCCCAGCCGCTCGTCCGGGGTGGTCGGGGCGGCCAGCATCACCGTCTCCACCCCGGCGTCGTCGGCCGCCCGGGCCCACTCCCCCACCTCGTCGAGGGGGAGGTCGGGCACGATGGCCCCGGCCACGCCGGCGTCGACCAGGGAACGGGCCATGCGCCGGTGGCCCCCCCTGAAGATCAGGTTGTAGTAGGTCATCACCGCCACCGGCACCGCCACCTCGAGGCTGCGGAGGTCGCCGAGCACCCCGGCCGGGGTGGCCCCGCCGGCCAGAGCCCGGGCGGAGGCCTCCTGGATGACAGGGCCGTCGATCATGGGGTCGGAGAACGGGATCCCCACCTCGACGGCGTCGGCCCCAGCCGCCACGACCCCCTCCAGGGCCCGGGTCCAGTCCGGCCCCAGCCCGCCGGTGACGTAGGGGACCAGCAGCTTGTGACCGGCGTCCCGGCGCCGGCGCAGGGCCGCCTCGAGGGGGCCCGGACCGCCGGGCGGCCCCGCCGTAGCCGGCGAGGTGGCGGCCGGGCTGGAGGCAGGGGTGGCGGTCATCCCAGCATGTCCATGGCCTGGGCGGCGTCCTTGTCGCCCCGGCCGGACAGGGTGACCAGCACGGTGGACCCCGCCGGTATCGCCCGGCCGGCCTCGCGGGCGAGGTAGGCCAGGGCGTGGGCGGGCTCGAAGGCCGGAATGATGCCCTCCGTGCGCGAGAGCAGCTGGAACGCCTCGAGCACCTCGGCGTCGCCGACCTGGACGTAGGAGGCCCGCCCGGCGGAGGCCAGGTGGGCGTGCTCGGGGCCCACACCGGGATAGTCGAGCCCGGCGGATATCGACTCCGCCTCGAGGACCTGGCCGTACTCGTCCTGCATGAGATACGACTTCATCCCGTGCACCACCCCGGGCACCCCGTGGCCGATGGCGGCGCCCCCGGCCGGCTCCACCCCGATCAGCGTGGCCCCGGTGTCGACGAAGCCGGCGAAGGTGCCGGCTGCGTTGGAGCCGCCGCCGACGCAGGCCATGACGTAGTCGGGATCGGCGCCCTCGAGGATCGAGCGGCACTGCTGGCGGGCCTCCTCGCCAACGACCCTCTGGAACTCGCGGACCATCCACGGATAGGGGTGGGGGCCCATCACCGACCCGATGCAGTAGTGGGTCGTCTCGACGCTGGCCACCCACTCCCGCAGCGCCTCGTTGACGGCGTCTTTGAGGGTGCGGCTGCCTGAGTCGACCGGGCGGACCTCGGCGCCCAGCAGCTTCATGCGGAAGACGTTGAGGGCCTGGCGGCGGACGTCCACCTCGCCCATGTAGACCACGCAGTCCAGCCCGAACAGGGCGGCGGCGGTGGCCGTAGCCACCCCGTGCTGGCCGGCCCCGGTTTCGGCGATGACCCGGGGCTTGCCCATCCGCCTGGTCAGCAGGGCCTGGCCGATCACGTTGTTGAGCTTGTGGGAGCCGGTGTGGACCAGGTCCTCCCGCTTGAGCAGGACCCTGACGCCGAGGTGGGCCGACAGCCGGCGGCACTCGGTGACCGGGGTGGGTCGTCCGCCGTAGCCGGCCAGGATGTCGCCGTACTCCCGGCGGAACGACGGGTCGGCCCAGGCGGCCCTGAACTCCCGCTCCAGCTCCTCACACGCCGCCACCAGCGACTCGGGCACGAAGCGCCCGCCGAACTCCCCGAAGCGCCCGTCCGGACCGGGCTCGCCCATCAGCTCCCCGCCGGGCTCACCCCCGGCGCCCCCACCGCCAGGCTCGGCCCCGCTCACTGGTCCTCCTGCCAGTCGTAGGGGCCGTCCTCGGCGCCCTCGTAGGCCGGCACCTCGGCCGCCTTGGCGGCGGCGATGAAGGCCCGCAGCCGGGCCGGGTCCTTGCGCCCGGGTGAAGCCTCCACCCCGGTCACCACGTCAACGCCCCAGGGCCGGACCTGCTCGATGGCCAGGGCCACGTTGGCGGGGTTGAGCCCGCCGGCCAGGAGCAGGCGGTGCCCGTCGGGCACCCCGTCGGCCAGCTTCCAGTCGAAGATCTGGCCCGAGCCGGGCGAGGGGGCGTCCAGCATCACCACGTCGGCGCCGTAGTCGGCCGCCTGGCGGACCGCCGCGTGGCCGGCCGGGAAGGCCTTGATCGTCATCCCCACCCGGGCGGCCACGAAGCGGGTCTGCTCGGGGTTCTCGCGCCCGTGGAGCTGGGCCCCCCGCAGGCCGGCCCGGTTGACGACCTCCACCACCCGTTCGGGCAATTCGTCGCGGAACACCCCGAAGGTCACCACCTCGGGGGGCAGGCGCTTGGCGATGTCGGCCGCCACCGACGGGGCGATCTGGCGGGGGGAGGGAGCGAAGATGAATCCCACCGCGTCGGCCCCCAGGGCCACCGCCAGCAGGGCGTCCTCCTCGCTGGTGGTGCCGCATATCTTGACGAACACCGCCGGCCCCTCAGCGCACCGACGCCGCCGCGGCGGACCGCATGTCGGCCACGGCGGCGGCCGGATCGGCCGCCCTCATCAGGGCCTCCCCCACCAGCACGGCGTCGTAGCCGGCCTGGGCCAGCCTGGCGGCATCGGCGGCGGACCGGATGCCCGACTCGGCCACCTTCACCACCCCGGTCGGGATGCTGGCCGCCACCCGCAGCGCCCTGCCGGTGTCGACCTCGAAGGTGAGCAGATCGCGCTGGTTGACCCCGATCAGGTCGGCGCCGGCGGCGGCGGCCCGCTCCACCTCGGCCTCGTCGTGGCACTCGACCAGGGCGGCCAGGCCGAGGCGGCGGGCGATCCCGAGGAGCTCGGGCAGCTCGGTCCCGTCGAGGGCGGCCACGATCAGCAGCACGGCGTCGGCGCCCATCAGACGGGCGTCGCACACGTCGGCCACCGAGACGGTGAAGTCCTTGCGCAGGACGGGCACCTCGACGGCGGCCCTGGCCGCGGCCAGATCGGCCGGTGACCCCCCGAAGAACTCGGCGTCGGTCAGCACCGAAAGAGCCGCCGCCCCGCCACTGGCGTAGGCCCTGGCCTGGGCGGCCGGGTCAACGTCGGCGGAGATGGCACCGGCCGACGGGGAGCGGCGCTTGACCTCGGCGATCACCGCCAGACCGGGCCCGGTCAGGGCGGACCTGAACGGACGGGGGCCGGGCCGGGCCTCGGCGTCGGCCAGCAGTTGGACCACATCGCGCCGGTCGAGGCCCGCCTGATGCCGGTGGCTGGCGATGATCCGGTCTAGGTAGGTGGTCACGACCAGGAAATCCTACCGACGGCCCCCCGCCGCCCCCGGTGACGTCGAGGCCGGGCCGTCAGCGTCCGGTGGTCGTGGAGGTGGTCGAGGTGCTGGTGGTGCTGGAGCGGCCCAGGGTGCTCGACGTCGACGGGCGGGTCGTCGAGGTGGTGGTGGTCGAGGCGGCCTCGACGCAGCTGGTCGGCTGGGAGAGCTGGTAGGCCGAGCCGCCGGTCACCTGCACCGCCAGCGGAGCGGAGCCGGCCGCTTCGCAGTACAGCTCCCAGCTGGCCATGCCGCTGGCGTCGGTGATGGTCGGGTTCGGGCTCTCCAGGGCCCAGGTGCTCGGCCCGGTCAGCTCCACCTGGGCCCCCGACACCCCGGTGGAGCGGACGACCCCGGTCTGGCTGTCCACCGAGGTGGTGGCGAGCTCGATGACCAGGTTGGCGGGCTGGCCGACCACCGGGGGGTCGGGAGCCACCGATGCCGTCACCGACACCCCGCCGTAGGCCTGCACCTGCAGCTGCACCTGGCGGGTCTCGGTGGAGGACAGGAACAGCTCGGTCGGAGTGGTCATCGACAGGTCGGGCGCCCGCCAGGCCCGCACCCGGTAGGCACCCCCGAGGATGCCCGCGACGGTCCAGGTGCCGTCGGGGTTGGTGGTCGTGGTGGCGATGGCGTTGCCGGCCCTGGTCACCCGGTTCACCTCGACCACCGCCCCGGGCACCGCCCCCTGAGGGCCGGACACCGTGCCGGTCAGAGTGGCCTGGCCCGGGCCGATGGCGGCGGCCGTGGTCGTGGTCTGGCCGGCCACGCCGTTGAGGGAGACCCCGGCCAGGTCGGGCAGGGTCGTGGTCGGAGACGTCGCCGGCACCGCCGGTGGGGCCGGAAGGCCAGCGATCGAGCCGCTCACGCACCCGCAGAGGACCAGGGCGGCGACGGTCAGGGCCCCGGCGGCGCCGGCAGCCCCCCGACCCGACCGCAGCCAGCCCAACGCCCGGCTCGCCAGGGGTGGCAGCGCCGCCCTCACCGCTGCGCCGACCTCAACGGCAGGGCCCGCACAGTCCCCCGGCAGGACCCCTCCGGCCACCGCAGGGTGCATGACAGCGGCACCTCGAAGCCGCGCTTGAGGTAGGCCAGCGCCACCGGCCCCAGCTCGGGCGAGACGGCGGAGCTGGTGACAGAGCCCACCGTCTGTTCGTCCACGACCAGCTCGGCCCCCAGCGGAACCTCGGAATCGGCCACCACGCCCCGCAGGCGGCGGGGGACGTTGGCGCCCCGGGCGTCGATGCGGGCCACCAGCTCCTGGCCGGTGTAGCAGCCCTTGGTGAAGCTGACGGTGGCCGCCACCAGACCGGCCTCCTCGGGGATGGTGCGGGCGTCGAGGTCACTGCCCATGCGGGGCAGGCCGATCTCGATGCGGGCCGCCTCCCAGTCCTGCGCCGGGCACGGCGTGGCCTCCGGAGGCAGCTGGGGCACCGGGCCGAGCAGGTCCAGCCCGGCCAGGGCGGGCCAGGCGAACTCGGCCGCCAGCTCGGTGCCGACCCCGGCCGACGTCGGCGACCACCCGGACAGGCCCGGGCCCCGCAGGGCCAGGCAGCGCCATCCCTCCACCGCCTCGATGTCGACCTTGGTGCGGAGCTTGAACCGGCGCAGGCGCTCGAGGGCCCCCTCGCCGGCGCCGGGGTCGGTGTCGATGACCAGGCGGTCCTCGTCCAGCCGGCTGACCCGGGCGAAGGCCACCAGGCGGCCCTGGGGCTCCAGCAGGAGGGTGAGCGCCGACCGGCCCGGGGCCAGATCGGAGACGTCCTGGCTGAGCTGACCCTGCAGGTACTCGACGGCCTGCGGACCCGACACGGCGATGAAGTCGCGCTCGAGGCTCACCGCTGCCAGCCCGGCCCACATCGCCCGGTAGCCGGAGGGCCCGACGTCCACGTCAGCTGCGGGCCGCCGCCGCGATGCCGGGGTGGACGCCGGCGGTGGCGGCGGCGCTCTCCAGTCGGGCGGCGCTCATGCGGCGGGCGGCGGGCACCGCCGCCAGCAGGGCGGCGGCCTTGTTCGAGCACTCCAGATCCTCGTCGGCCGGGTCGCTGTCGGCCACGATGCCGGCGCCGGCCTGCACCATGGCCCGGCCCCCGGGCTCGACGATCATGGTGCGGATGGCGATGGCGGTGTCGAGGTTGCCGGAGAAGTCGAGGTAGCCGACCACCCCGGCATACGGACCCCGCTTGGTCGGCTCCAGCTGGTCGATTATCTCCATGGCCCGCACCTTGGGGGCGCCGCTCACCGTGCCTGCCGGCAGGGTCGCCCGCAGCACGTCCACCGGCCCCAGTCCGGCAACGAGCTGGCCCGACACCTGCGAGGTCAGGTGCATGACGTGGCTGTAGCGCTCCAGGGTCATCAGCTCGTCGACGTGCTCGGTGCCGAAGGCGACCACCCGACCGACGTCGTTGCGGGCCAGGTCCACCAGCATCACGTGCTCGGCGATCTCCTTGGGGTGCTCGGAGAGCTCGGCGGCCATGCGCCGGTCGTCCTCCTCGGTCCGGCCCCGCCGGCGGGTGCCGGCTATGGGCCTCGAGATGACCCGCCCGTCGATCAGCTGCACCATCGGCTCGGGCGAGGAGCCCACCACGCTCAGCTCCGGGTGGCGCAACAGGTACATGTACGGGCTGGGGTTCACCTGGCGCAGGACGCGGTAGAGGTCGAGCGGGGTGGCGCCCAGGTCGAGGTCGAAGCGCTGGGAGAGCACCACCTGGAAGATGTCCCCCTCGACGATGTGGTGCTTGGCCGCCTCAACCGCCGCCCGGTACTGCTCCGAGGTGAAGGTGCGCCGCACCCCGGGGAGCTGGTCGGAGCGCTCGGGCGGCTCCATGGCCGGCTCGCTCAGGGGCCGGGCCAGGTCGGCGGCCAGGCGGTGGATGGTCTCGGCGGCCCGGTCGTAGGCGGCGTCGGTCTCATCCGCCGTCCAGCGCCGGTCAACCACCACGTTGTCGATGAGGAAGGCGCGCTGGCGCCAGTGGTCGAAGGCGGCCATGGGCCCGATCACGGACAGCACGGCGTCGGGCAGGCCGGTGTCGTCGGCCGGTACCGAGGGCAGGCGCTCGATCTCCCGCACCACGTCGTAGCCGAGGTAGCCCACCAGCCCGCCGTGCAGAGGAGGCAGCCCGTCGATGCGGGGCGAGCGGTACTCGGCCAGCAGGACCTCGAGGGCGGCCAGCACCCCCCGGTCGCGGGGCACCGCCGCCGGAATGCTCCCCTCGACACTGAGCTTGCTGCCCCGGGCGATCAGCCTGGCGTGGTGGCCGGCGCCGGCGAAGGAGAACCGGGCCCAGCGCTCGCCGTGCTCCACCGACTCCAGCAGGAACCCGGGGCCGTCGTCGGTGAGGCGCATGAAGGCCGCCACCGGCGTCTGGAGGTCGGCGACCACCTCCAGCCAGACCGGTACGACGGAGTACTCGGCCACCAGGGAGTGGAAGCCCGCGCGGTCGGGCTGGAGCCTCACAGGTACAGCCCGGTGCCGTCCTCTATCCGCTCCGAGGCCACGGCGTGGATGTCGCGCTCGCGCAGGATGAGGTAGTCATCGCCCTGCACCTCGACCTCGTAGCGATCCTCGGGGTTGAACAGCACCTTGTCGCCCGGGCGGATGGAACGGACGTGGGGCCCCACCGCCACCACCTCGGCCCAGGTGAGCCGCTTGGAGACCTGGGCGGTGGCCGGTATCAGGATGCCGGCCCGCGAGCGACGCTCGCCCTCGGACTGGGGCACCTGGACCAGCACCCGGTCGGCCAGGACCGAAATCGGCTCCTTGCTGGTCTTGGCCACCACCGAACGCTACCTCAGCGTGCCGACGGCCCTAGGGCACCGGGCGGACGGGGACGCCCGCCGCCGCCAGATGGCCCTTGGCCTGGGCCACGGTGTGCTCGCCGTAGTGGAAGATGGAAGCCGCCAGCACGGCGTCGGCCCCGCCCTCGACCGCTCCGGCCACCAGGTGCTCGAGGCGGCCCACTCCCCCGCTGGCGATCACCGGTATGCCCACGGCGGAGCTGACGGCGGCGGTGAGCTCGAGGTCGAACCCGTCGCCGGTCCCGTCGCGGTCCATGCTCGTCAACAGGATCTCGCCCGCCCCGAGGCGCTCGGCGATCACCGCCCACGACACGGTGTCGATGCCGGTCGGGGTGCGCCCACCGTGGGTGTAGACCTCGAAGCCGCCGGTCCGCCGGCGGGCGTCGATGGCCACCACCACGCACTGGCGACCGAACTCGGCCGCCACCTCGCCGACCAGGCCCGGGCGCTGCACCGCCGCCGTGTTCAGGCTCACCTTGTCCGCCCCGGCCCGGAGCAGCCGGCGGGCGTCCTCGACCGAGCGGATTCCGCCGCCGACGGTCAGGGGGATGAACACCTGCTCGGCCGTGCTGGCGACGACGTCGACCATGGTGTCGCGCCGGTCCGACGACGCCGTGATGTCGAGGAACACGATCTCGTCGGCGCCCTCCTTGTCGTAGCGGGCGGCCAGCTCCACCGGGTCGCCGGCGTCGCGGAGCCCGACGAAGTTGACCCCCTTCACCACCCGCCCGGCGTCGACGTCGAGGCAGGGGATCACCCTCACCGTGCGCACGCCGCCACCGCCTCCTCCACCGTCAGGCGACCCTCGTGGAGGGCCTTGCCGACGATGACGCCCTCGAGGCCGCGGCCGTCGGCCGACAGCCGGGCCAGGGCGGTCAGGTCGGCGGCCGAGGAGACCCCGCCCGAGGCCACCACCGGCACCGGACTGGCCGCCAGCACCTCCGCCATCCCATCGAGGTCAGGGCCCGCCAGCATCCCGTCGCGGTCGATGTTGGTCACCACCACCACCGCCGCCCCGGAGTCGGCGACCCGGCGCACCGCTTCGAGCAGGCCGACCCCGGAGCCCTCGGTCCAGCCCCGCAAGGCGATCTCCCTGGTCTCGCCCACCAAGCGGTGATCGAGGCCGACCGCCACCCGGCCCGGGTGGGCCCCGGCCACCCTCTCGACCAGACCGGGGTCGGTTATCGCCGCCGTGCCGATCACCGCCCGCGCCACCCCCATCTCGAGCAGCTCCCGCACGGAGTCGGGGTCCCGCAGGCCTCCGCTGGCCTCGACGGGGATCGACACCGCCTCGGCAACCGCAGCGATGACGGCGCGGTTGGCCGGTACCCCGGAGCGGGCGGCGTCGAGGTCGACCACATGGAGCCACGGGGCCCCGGCGGCCTCGAAGGCCCGGGCCGTCTGCACCGGGTCGGCGTCGTAGGTGCGGCACTGGTCGTAGTCGCCCTGGGTCAGGCGCACGCAGCGGCCGCCCAGCAGGTCGATGGCGGCGAAGAGCTGCACCGGGTCAGACGGCGCCGGCGGGGGCCCGGCTGCAGGCGGCCACGAAGTTGCCCAGCAGGGCCAGGCCGTTGGCCCCTGACTTCTCCGGGTGGAACTGGGTGCCCCAGACGTTGCCCGCCTCGATGGCCGCCGTCAGCGGCGACCCGTAGTCGCAGGTGGCCACCACGGCGTCGGTCACCTCGGGGGCGTAGGAGTGCACGAAGTAGAACCACGGCTCCGGGCCCAGTCCGACCAGGAGTGCGCTCTCGTCCCGTCGCCGCACCAGCTGGTTCCACTGCATCTGGGGCCGCTTCTGGCCCGGCGGTATGGCGCGCACCTGCCCCGCCACAACGCCTAGGCCGTCCACGCCCGGAGCTTCCTCGGAGCCCTCGTAGAGCATCTGCAGCCCCACGCAGATCCCCAGGAACGGCCGTCCGGAGTCGATGGCTGCCCTGGCCACCACGTCCAGACCGCTGTGCCGCAGGGCCTCGATGCAGCGGCCGAAGGCACCAACCCCGGGCAGCACCACGCCATCTGCTCGGCCCGCCTCCTCGGGATCGGACGTGAGACGGGCGTCGGCGCCCAGGTGCTGCAGGGCCTTCTCAGCCGAGCGCAGGTTCCCGATGCCGTAGTCGAGCACGGCGATCACGACGGCGCCCCCAGCGTCCCCTTCGTCGACGGGACGCCCTCCCCCTCGACCCGCACGGCGTCGCGCAGCGCCCGAGCCACGCCCTTGAACGACGCTTCGAGGATGTGGTGGGTGTTGCGGCCGCTGCGCATCCGGATGTGCAGGGTGATGCCGGCGGCACCCACCACCGCCCGCCAGAACTCCTCGGCCAGCTGGGCCTCGAAGGCCGGGCTTCCGAGGGCCAGGGCGTCGGGGCTCACCTCGACGTCGTAGACGAGGAAGGCCCGCCCCGACAGGTCCAGGGCCACCTCGACCAGGGCCTCGTCCAGAGGCAGGGCGATCGATCCGAACCGCCTCACCCCCTCCTTGGCCCCGAGGGCCTCGGCCAGGGCCTCCCCCAGCACGATGCCGACGTCCTCCACGGTGTGGTGGGCGTCGACCTCGAGGTCGCCCACCGCCTTGATCGTAAGGTCGAGACCGCCGTGGCGGCCCAGCTGGGAGAGCATGTGGTCGAAGAACGGAAGGCCGGTGCTCACCTCGGTGAGGCCGCTCCCGTCGATGGTGACGGCCACCTCGATGGTGGTCTCCTTGGTCGCCCGGCTGCGGCGGGCGACGCGGGAGCCGGCTGCGCCGGTCACCCCAGCACCTCGGCGAGGGCGGCGAGGAAGCAGTCGTTCTCCGCCGGCGTCCCTACCGTCACCCGCAGGCAGCCCTCAAGGCCGGGCCACTCGTTGCAGTCCCGCACCAGCACCGAGCGCTCGACCAGGCCGGCCCACACTGCGGGGCCGTCGAGGAGCCGGGGCCGGAACAGGACGAAGTTGGCGTCCGAGGGCCACGTGTCCACCGGCAGGTCGCCGAGCGCCGCCGCCAGGCGCCCCCGCTCCTCGACCACGCCGGCCACCCTGGCTTCCATCTCCGCCGTGAACCCGAGGGCGATCCGCCCGGCGGCCTGCTTTATGGAGTCGAGGTGATACGGGAGCACGACCTTCTCGAGCATCTCCACCACCGCCGGCGGCGCCACCAGGTAGCCGAGGCGCGCTCCCGCCATCGACCACGTCTTGGAGAAGGTCCGCACGACCGCCACCCGGCCCCCGTCGGCCACCAGCGGCACGGCCGACCACCTGGCGAACTGGCCGTAGGCCTCGTCCACGACCACGAGACCGGGGGCCATGTCGACCACCGCCTCGATGGTCTCCTTCGGCTCGCTCATGCCGGTGGGGTTGTTGGGAGAGCACAGGAAGGTGATGGCCGGCGAGGCCTGCCGCAGCACCCGGGACACCTCGTCGAGATCGAGGCTGAAGTCGGCCGCCCTGCCGCCGGCGGCGACGCCGGTGCCGGTGATGCCGGCGATGTGGCTGTGCAGCCGGTAGGTGGGCTCGAACACCGCCACGTTGCGGCCATGGCCGCCCAGGGCCAGCAGCAGGCACTGCAGCACCTCGTTGGAGCCGTTCCCGCAGAAGATCTGCTCCGGCCCCATACCGTGCAGGCGGGAGAGCGCCAGGCGCAGATCCCACGCCCGGCGGTCGGGGTAACGGTTGAACGGGATGCGGCGGATCTCCTCGGCCAGGGCGTCGACGAAGGCGGGCGGAGGCGACAGCGGCGCCTCGTTGGTGTTCAACCGCACGGTCACGTCGACCTGGGGGGAGTGGTACCCGTCGAGGGCGACGAGGTCGTCACGAGGCCGGATGAGCGGAGCGCCCATCGTCGCCTCAGCCGTTCCTTCTCATCCGCACCGAGGCGGCGTGGGCCGACAGGCCCTCGGCCTCGGCGATGGCCTCCACGTGGGGTGCCACCTTCTCCAGCGCCGCCGCCTCGAGGCTCACCACGTGGATGTGCTTCAGGAAGTCGTCCACCCTGAGGGCGCTGGCGAAGCGGGCCGACCCGTAGGTAGGCAGCACGTGGTTTGGCCCGGCCAGGTAGTCCCCCACGCTGGCGGGGGCGAACACGCCGGTGAACACGGCGCCGGCGCTGCGCACCATCGCCAGCAGCGCCTCCGGGTCGGAGGTCATCAGCTCGAGGTGCTCGGGGGCGATGGCGTTGGCCACCGCCATGGCCTGCTCGGGACCGTCCACCACCACGGCGTAGCCGCCGTCGCGCAGGGTCGACTCGATCTCCTGGCGCCTGGGGGCCCCGGCCACCAGCCGTGCCACCGCCTCCGACACGGCGTCGGCCGTCTCCGGAGACCAGGTGACCAGCCAGGCCAGCCCGTCGGGGCCGTGCTCGGCCTGCACGATGACGTCGATGGCGGCGAGGTCGGCCGGCGTAGACCCGTCGGCCACCACGACCACCTCGGACGGTCCGGCGAAGGCGGAGGGGATGCCGACGACCCCGGCCACCTCCTGCTTGGCCAGCGAGACGTAGATGTTGCCTGGCCCGACGATGACGTCCACCGGGCGCACCGACTCGGTGCCGTAGGCCATCGCCGCCACCGCCTGGGCGCCTCCGACCCGGTAGACCTCGTCCACCCCGGCCAGGGCGGCCGCCGCCAGCGTGGCCGCCGGCACCGACCCGTCGGGCCCGGGGGGCACGCAGAGCACCAGCTCGGGTACCCCGGCCACCCGGGCCGGTACCGCCGTCATGAGGACCGTCGAGGGGTAGCGGGCCCGCCCCCCCGGAACGTAGAGCCCCGCCCGACCGACCGGGCGCACCAGCTCCCGCACCGTCACCCCGTCCCGTTCATGGGTGTGGTCGGGGTGCAGCTGGGTGCGGTGGTAGGCCTCGATGGACGCCCTGGCCACCTCGAGGGCCTCGCGCAGCTCGTCCCCTATGGTCGACAGGGCCCCGGTCAGCGCGGCGACGGGAACCCGGATGTCGTCGATGCGCACCCCGTCGAAGCGCTCGGTCAGCGCCCGCAGGGCCGAGTCACCCCCCTGCCTGACCTCGGCGATGATGGCCCTGACGGCGTCGACCGGGGGGTCGCCGGCCACCTGGGGACGGGGCAGG
>Ga0070739_10001632_pt1 | contig 32750 bp, 30 predicted proteins | sample Coa_R1_7_FD_66445 | JGI IMG/M metagenome (GOLD analysis project Ga0070739, IMG submission 66445) | Surface soil microbial communities from Centralia Pennsylvania, which are recovering from an underground coalmine fire - Coalmine... | ecosystem: Environmental > Terrestrial > Soil > Unclassified ...
GTTGGCCGCAATGGTCAATGCACCACCGTGTCGAGGTATTTGTCCCCCAAACGGAGTATCTATAGTAGCGTGCGGTCTCGTTGATGAGGCGGCGCTCTCCCAGGGTTGCATTGAAGGCGCCCGATCATGTCAACTCCACCGATCGTACATTCGTCGGCGGACGATTTGAAGGCGTTCGGCCCGAGCAGTAGAGGGGCATCCTCTTCCCTTACTCCTCCTACTGGCACCATCGTGACTATCGCCGTCACCGTGCCTCCTTCTATTATCGCAGTTCAGATAGAGGTTGTGGTTCGACGGTCAGGGTGTTTTCGATGTGGCTGGGGGCTTGGCCTCGTCCGGATTGAGGGCCCGAATGCCGCCCGGTCCGATGGCCCCCCGGTTGCCTTCCAGTCGCCGCGTCGGGGGCTGCTCTTTGGTGCAGCCGCCAACGGCCAGCAAGACGGCCAGTGCCAGTCCGATATCCCTCAACGCGCGCATGGCAGAGATCTCCTTCCGTTCCAAAGCCTCACGGCAGGCTTGCGACCTCGCCGCCATTGCGTGTCCCCATAGCCGCCATGACATCGACAGCGCCATAGGTAACGAACGTGACCGACCCGTCGCCCGCCAGGAAATTGCTGCCACCGGTGTGCAGGCTCCAGAAATGAAACTGGTCGCACGGGTTTTTTAGGTTACCTGGCCCATATTTATAGGGCCCTGGGGGGCAAGAATCGAGGCTGGAGATGCCGTTGGTCCGAAGGTTGATCTCGGCCATGCCCAAGGTTACGTCACAGGAGCCGGTGTTGCGCACGGGGTAATTGCCGACCGACCCGCCGCCGAAGTCCCACTGGCCGGCGCCGCTATACCACCAGCCGAAATCCAATGTCTCGCCTGGAGGCCGTTCACCGGCCACCAAGGTGTTGCTTAGCCCATCAGCCATGTCTCCGAACTTGACCCTGGAATTCCAGTAAAGGGTGCCGTCCATCGTGCGCAGGTTCGTCCCACTGATCCCCAGGTAGCCGGTGAAGGCAATTACGATCCCTTCGGAATAAGCCACGGTATACTGGCGCGAATCGGACGGGCACCGTAGGACGGACAGCGGCAGCGATAACCCCATATGCGGCGGATTTAGGAAGGGGTTGGGGTTGTTCCCCTGGCTGGCGAAGGCGGCCTCCATGTTGCGGGCCAAGTTGCCCTGTTCATAGAAAGGCATGAGCCGTCCGAGCCAGCTCAGCCATCGATGCGGATCAGTCGGGAGCGGATAGTAGTCGCGGAGGGCGGGCGGCAGACTGCCGTTGGCGTCATGGTAGTTGTGCAGGGCCAAGCCGATCTGCTTGAGGTTGTTGGTGCAAGTGATGCGGGCGGCGGCGTCGCGCGCCTTCTGAACGGCAGGCAGGAGGAGACCGATCAGCACGGCAATGATGGCGATCACCACTAACAATTCGATGAGGGTAAAACCGTGGTGCCGGATGCGCATGTTGTGGTTCTCCTGCAGCGCAGACTACATGGAGTTCTAATGCTCGTCATTTTCTCACGATCGGACGCGAGAGCAAGAGCAAACGCGGCTAAGTCGATCTTACCTCGATGACCCTTCCGTTCAGCAAGGCACCTCGACGGCACCCGCCTCGACGAATCGTTCGCTCCAATTCCATACATCGGGATCATCCGCGATCAGTTCCCAGCATGATTCAACAAAGGCGATCGCGGCGGCGCGCACGAAGGGGACACGGCGATGCTGTTTGATCCCTGCATCCGGAGTTAGGACGAGTGGACCCAAACAGGAAAGCGAAACACTAAACGCAGCAGTCGGCCACGCAGGAGAGGCGCAGAACTTGCTGAAACCCTCACTCGCTGAGCCGGTCAGCTCTTGAGGTTGCTTCGGCCGGACTCTCCGCTGGGACTAGCAAGCCAGCGATCTTATCAGCGAGCCGGCCCAGGTCCCCCGTATCGAACAGGACGAAGGTGCCATAGCGAAGCTGAATGTACAGTCCCGAATGGGACTGCGCGAGAGCCAATTCGAGCGGCACGTTCTCTCCATCGGGGAGGGGCAGAGTCCAAGGATTCTCAGTCCCGAACCTTCGGAACACCGCGTAAGCCGGGTGCGATGAATGGAGCTGGAACCCGTGTTGCTGAAGGATCTGCTTGGCATCGCCAAAAGAAATGCTCGGCTCTACAAGACGTTCGACCGCCTTCCATCCCCACATGATGTATCTCCTTTCCGGTTGAGATTGGGCTACGATACGACTACGCGGCTGCACCGCCCAGTCATTCATTTATTCGCAGGATTCAAAATGATCTTTTAGGGGGGAACGAGGGGCATTGTACATTGCTCGGAGGCGGACGTACACTGTCCCCCTGTCGCCCAATCGGGGTCATAACTTTTACTCTTCCAGACGAATCGATTCTGTCTCACCCGGGCGACCGCTCACAAAGCGAAGTATGGAGGCGCAGATTACCCTGAATGGAGTGCTGTTGCCAAATTGAAGCTAGTCGATCTCCGAACGGAAATAGCCTGTTTGGGATTGGCGGAGACTTTCTGCACGATGCGTTCGTCCTCCTCCTTGCTCTCGCACAGTGCGATGGAATACTCATCTATTGAAGATCGTAAAGCCACGAGAAAGCCGTTCATCAATCTCCCTTCTTCCTCCGCGACTTCTTCGCAGGCGCCGGCTCGTCCTGGCCGGCGTCACTTAATGACTAGATTAATTTCTCGACCGGCACACCGAGTCGGAATTATTCGCGGCGATACCACAAGTGAAGATCCGTCGCGGACGCTTCCAGCTCTTCTTCTTCCTTCAAACGTTCCTCCCTCACTTCTTGGGCGGCGGTGGAGGTGCGGGAGGCGGTGTCATTTTGTTAACGGAATCCTTGTTGAGAGGAGCTGTTGCTCTCCCTTTGTGGGAGGAGGAATCACAACCCATAGCAAGGATAGCGATTAGCGCCCCCGGAACTGCCAAGCTCATCAGAATACGCATTGGATCCTCAACAAAAAGCAAGGAATGTTGCGATGAAATTCCTCCTCAAGAAGCCTGGCGGGGAAATCCACCCGATGCCTCATCCATGTGCCATGCGTCACTGGCCAAGCTGACTGAAATCCACGGGCACGCCATCCTGGTTGCCGGAAGCATAGATATAGTTCGCATAGGCGGATGATGCCCAGTTACTGGGGCCTACTCGTGTCACCGGGCGTACCGAGCCGTCGGCAAAGGCGAATTGGACAATGCCCGCTGTATGTTGGCTGCCGAACGTATACCACTGATAAGGATTCGGGAGGCCATACGCCGTCGGCATGGCGCCGCCGCCGATCCAGCAGATGCTGAAGTCTCGTTGGCCTTGGCTTGTTCCCCCGAGCGTTTCTCCGAAGGCGATGGTCTGTGAGGTGCCGTCTGTAATGGAGGACATGCGGGTGCTCGAGCCGGTGTAGTAGATGCCCGCGACCTGTGTCCATGCGTCTCCTGGCAGGTAGCCCATCCCTCCAGCGCACGGCATATAGTTCGTTAAACCTATATTTAAAGTCCCATCTGTTCCTCCGAAGTAGTAGACACCAACGTTGGCCACGTTGGCGCCGTCTGCTTTTTCGTAAAAGTCAAACATCACTCCTTGCGAGTAGTTATAGAGAGAGCCATCGGAGGGACATTCGAACGTCTTGACGTGATAAGTGTAGGCAATCGAGTCATAGTTAAACCAGCCGCCGCCTGTCCAGTTCTGATTGAACCAGGCGTTCGGGATCAAGTTGAAGAGGTTCTGTTGTTCTAGGTTGGGCAAGAGGTAAGCCAGGCAACTAAGCCCGGCGGCCGTGCCGGGGGCATTGATCGGATCGCCGCTCAATCCCGGCGGCAGCACGTTGAAGGCGGAGTGATAGTTGTGCGATGCCAAGACGATTTGCTTGAGGTTGTTCTGGCATTGCGAGCGGGCGGCCGCCTCGCGGACTTTCTGCACGGCGGGCAATAACAGCCCGATGAGGATGGCGATAATAGCGATTACCACCAGCAACTCGATAAGCGTAAAGCCCATCCTCCTGGGAACGATTCGATTCATGATTTCTCCTCTACTGGTAGATAACAAGAGGTAACGACTTTGATACCGGGAGAAACAGCCCAAGCAAGCGATAGCAGCCATTGCCCAGGGCTGATGCAGCTTTTCCTTCCTCTCTTTTCTCAAGCCGCAAGGCGGTGCGAGCTGGGGAACGCGTGCTCGAATTAGAGCAATCATTTGTTGCGCAGAACACAACATTGCGCCTCGCAACAACGCTATTGTTGTCGGAGAGGAAGAGTTCTTTCAGCTTGGGCGGACGAGCAATTCATCGCTTCTTCATCAAATTCATAGATGAAAATACGTCGATTGAGTCCGCCAAGAGAGCAATGCTTTCGTCCTCTTATTAATCTTATCTTTAGAATTACAAGTTAAAAACTAATAATATATTTACTTTTTTAACCTTTGCCCTTCTGCTGTCGAAAATGCAATTTCATTTCGTTAGAGACTGTTTCAAAACTCGGCGAACAGAGGTTTCTTTGTACCAGCTTTTTCCCACAAATTCCTATGTCTGGGTGCGAGTTGGTCCGCAAGAGGGTTAGAACGGCCCACCGAGGGACAAACGGCGATTAATGGGTTACAGCCGAGGGGCGGGGCCGCTGGAGAGATAATCGGCATGGAAGTGAAGACGGGCGGGGTCGGCAATAGAAGGACAGCGGGGAGGATGAAAGTGTGACCCGCTGTAGACTCGCTTCGCCGAACCCGCCCCCGAGAGTGTCAGTCCAGATTAGCAGTTCCTTTACTATCCGCCAAAGGTTTGAACATAAATCGCTATTTTCGCGGGGTAAGTTGGGCCGCAACAGGGATGAAAGGTCTCGCGACAGTAGCAAGAAAACGAGCAGTCTTCTTTGCTTGGGTCGCTGCTACCGCTCAGGCAGCTGTTGGAGGGGCATGGGGTTTGTTATCGCCCTGAGCCAAGCGCGTCGTGGCAGCCATCCCTCTTGCAAGTTTCGCCAGGGAGCAAGGACTGCCCTCAATGTCTCAAGATGGCTGTTTTGCAAGAGGCGATCCTATCATGAAACCGGCGCCGATACGACAACCTAGATTCCTTCTCGCCTACGCTCGCCGCTGTTGCGTCCACGGTCCATCAGCCAAGGGGGCGGAGGGTCACTTGCATGGTAATCGTGCAAGGGACGCGGGCTTATGTGTGGGCATAGTCAGAGTTATGCGGTTAGAGCAACTGGTTGGCTGGTTTGACCTACGCTATTCCGATACCAGCGATTACTTAACGGCCAACGCAATGGATCTTCGCCGCAACCAGCAAGAACTGACGAGTCCGCCCAGTCCCAACCCCATCAAGATCACACTGCTCGGCTCCGGTGCTGCTCCGCCCCCAAACCCGCTGATCGTTCCACCCCCCGGCGCCAGTGGTGTTTCGAAAGCCAAGCCGCGGGGAAAGTTCAGTCCCCCACTGACAAAGGTGCTGACCTTTCCATCCGGCGTCACTTCGCTGATGGTGCCGTTGTGGATGTTGGTGCCCATATTGGCGACAAAGAGGTCGCCGCGGGAGTTGAAGGCCAAACCTTGCGGATTGCTGAACCCGCTGGCGAAGAGGCTGACCTTGCCGCCCGGCGTCACTTCGCTGATGGTACCGTTGCCTGAGTTCGCAACGAAGAGGTTACCTTTGGAATCGAAGGCCATACCGGTGGGATAGTTGAGCGCCTTGCCCGGGACGACGGTTGTGAGTTTGCCGTTGGGCGTGATTTCATCGATGCCGTGGGCGGTGGAGGCAAAGAGGTTGCCTTTGGAATCGAAGGCTAGGAAGGTCAGACCGTTTCCCAGCTTGCTGGCGACCGTGCTGACCGTGCCGCCCGGCGTCACCTTGAAGATGGTATTGCTGTTCTGGTCGGCGACGAAGAGGTTGCCTTTGGCATCGAAAGCCGAGCCGATGGGGCCATTCATCCCAATGGCTAACGTATTGGCCTTGCTCGTCAGCGTCATTTCGCTGATGGAGCCGGTGCCAATGCCCGGGCCGGTGCTGGAGACGAAGGCGGTGTTGCCTTTGAAGAAGGTCAGGGATTCGGAACCTTGGAACCCCTTTGCGAACGTGCTGACCTTGCCTTGCGGCGTCACCTCATCGATGACTCCGGTGCCAACATTGGAGACGAAGAGGAGATCCGCTCGTACCGGCGATGCGACAGCGCATCCAAGCGCGAGCCAACCGCATAACAGCAAACGCGTCCTTGTGTTCATCGATCTCATTTCTCCAAAAAAATCGAATGTCCATGCACGGCCGCGAGGCATTCAAGCTGCCGCCTGTTTTGACAAGGCACAGAAAACTAACAACAAGGAGAGATTGCCGTGCCAGAGTTAGCGTTTTCCGCCCTCTCGACCCACCGCCGGAAGGCAGCGCCGTCCCAAAACAGCGGGTTAATATGACTCGATATTGTAAACTTATGAGTTAGACTGTCAATCGCTTCTGATATCCTTTCGGTATGTCCCCGGCATCCGACGCCCAATTTCCACTTGCCCAGAGGAACAACTGGCGAGCACTCGCCAGTTATTCGTCTGGGCGTCAGCATTCCAGGAATCCCGGCGGCAATTGGTCCGGCCACTCGGCCGCGAATTCCATCGCCCCGCTTCCGCCGCTAGATCGACTAGACTAATCCGGGCGTTAGCTTCGCCTTCTCTACGCTGCGGCTTGGCGGCGTGGCTCTCCTGAGGATTTTTTCGCAAATTCGCCGGGCCGGTCGCTCGATCGTATCAGCGGGTATGACCCTCCGAACTCTCGCGGCCCTCGTCACCGGCAGCGGAGGTGAGGTCATCCGTGGCGATTTCTGATTCCTTTCGCTCGATCTCGATCTCCTCAGAAGTAGATTTTACCTCGCACGTCCCCGATTTTATCATGGCGGCGGCCAATACCTCTACGACCTCCATCGCGTCAGGTCTCGCAAGTAACTTCCTCTCTTTTCGGCACGCCATTCTCGCCACGCCCCGTCTGCCTCAAAACCCCGGAGGTTTTTAGACAAGTCGAGGTTGTGAGGCAAAGCCCTATTCCGTGGCTCCGCTGGCCTGCGACCCAGCGGCGCGGGAGAATGGCGGGGAGCAATTTTGTCCAGCTGCGAACCGACACCGCATCGTAGAGCCTGAAGGATCATTCTTCCGCCACCGCATGGGAACGACCTATGTCGGCGGCAACCGTCAGCCCCTAGCATTCCTTGCCCAACACTCAACCCCTAGAATTAACTTTAGGCATTGGACGTTAAAGGAAGCATGGGATGGGAGCTAAACCGATGGTCCAAAATGGGGTGAAACCAATGCGGAAGGATGGGTGTAGCGATGGTGAAGACAAAGGCTATCACAGAGGAAACGACAGTTGGCCAGAAACATGAAGAAACCGTGCAACGCCACAAGGAAGCCATGCAGCGCTTGAACGAAGCCTTCCAAGAAATAGGCACTCTAGGCGTTATGAAAGCGCTAGTGGAAAGAGTAGCGTATTGTGATCGCAGAGGGATTGAATTCGCTCTACTCAAAATGTACTCGCTTATGGGGGAAATAACGGACGAATTGATAGCGGTTAAAGACTATGAAAAGGACGAAGTGCTCTTAGAAGAGTGACAACCGTGTTCATCGTAAGGGGCGAAGCGCCAACACAAGCCGTTGACCTTCGCCCCGATTATGTACCTCTGTTGGGTTTGACTGACGGCTCTGCACGGCACCCTGTCGGGCCGGGAAGCACAAAGCTCCACGATGTGATGTCGGTAAAACCTCTACGATGCGCTGTCGGTTCGCATCCAGCAAAGATGAAGGAGAGGGGAAATGTCAGATCGAGGTTTTCGCCTTATCGCTTCTGCAATCGTGGCGTCAGGTGGCGGAATCAGCTTGGCACTCGCCAGAGGAGACGCCCGTATCCTCGTGGGCTTTGCCCTCGTGGTCATAGGCGGTGGCCTCTGTCTAGCGGATTGGTTCGCTTCATGGCGCGAAGACCAGACAAAGCAGTCGAATCCGAAGCCTCCCTCTGATACCCGTTTTACGCCTCAAGTCTGATCTTCTGTAGTTCCGACCATCCTATACAGCCGTTCGCGCTCTCGGCTTTTGGCACACCGTGGCGGTTGCAAAAACCCTAGAATTGTGCGGTAAATTGAATAGTATACCGCGATAAAATCGGGCAACACCCCGCGTCCGCTCCGCAAAGGATTCTCTCCATGCTTTTTGCCGTGTATCAGCAGAGCCTCGATCCGTTAGCCGGCAAACTTCCTGCCTCGAATTTGCTCTCCATCGTCTTCGCCGCCTTGCCGGTATTGGTGCTGTTTTGGCTGTTGGTGCCGCGCCGCTGGTTGGCGTCCAAGGCCGGAGCGATGGCGGCGCTCGTCGCTTGGATCATCGCTGTCACCGTTTATGGCATGCCTCCGTTGATGGCCGGCCTGGCTTTTCTCAATGGCGCGCTGTTCGGCTTGCTGCCAGTCGGCTGGACCATCTTCAACGCCATGCTGCTGTACAACGTCACGGTGCAGACCGGCAAATTCGACATTGTGCGACGCTCCGTCGCCGGACTGTCCGGAGATGCCCGCGTCCAGGCTATCCTCATCGCTTTCGCCTTCGGTGCTTTCCTCGAAGGCTCGGCCGGCGGCGGCACTCCCGTGGCCATCTGCGGTGCCATTCTCGTTGGCCTGGGCTTCGATCCGTTCCTGGCCGCCGTGCTGTGCCTGATCGCCAACACGTCGCCCGTCGCCTACGGTGGTTTGGGGACACCGCTCATCACTCTCACTGGCGTGACCGGGTTATCCACCGATACGCTCAGCGTGATGGCCGGGCATCAGCTGCCGCTGTTGTCGCTTTTTATACCGCTGTACATGGTCAAGTGCATGTGTTCGTGGAAGCAGACCTGGGAAGTGTGGCCGGCCTTGCTTGTGGCCGGCGGCTCTTTCGCCGTCTTTCAGTTCTGCTTCGCCACCATCCACGCCTGGCCCGGCCTGTCGCACATCGTCATTTATCCCATGACTGACATCGGCGGCGGTATCTTCTCGCTAGTCGTCACAGCGATCTTCCTCAAGTTCTGGAAGCCGCGCGAAGAATGGCACTTCGACTCCGCCATCCGCCATCCGCCATCCGCCATCCGCCAAGCAGAAAAAACGGAAAGCGGAAAGCGGATGGCGGATGGCGGAAAGGAGCCGCCATTGACCGCCTGGAACATCACCGTGGCCTGGTTCCCCTTTGTGTTAATGTCGATTCTGTTGCTGCTGACAGGACTGGTGCGCCAGCGCGAAGGCGAACGCAAGAAGCTCAGCCCGGTGATGATCGGTCCCGTCGAAACCAATTACATCTTCACCATTCCCGGTCTGGACAAGCAATCGTTCCGCGATGCGCGTCTGCAAGAGGGCAACGGTAAAGCGCAGGTAGCCGAGGAGGCGACGTTCAATTTCGCCTGGCTGACGGCGCCTGGCACGGCGGTATTCGTCGCCGCTCTCCTGTCGATGGCTCTCTTACGCATGAATCAGCACCAAATCCGCTGGACATTCAAGCGAACCTTCTTGCAAATGAAAATTCCCATCCCGACGATCTGTTTCATGCTGGGCCTCAGTTACGTGACGCGCTACGCCGGCATGGACGCAACACTCGGCTACGCCTTCGCCGGTTCGGGAATGCTATATCCGTTCTTCGCTCCGCTGTTGGGCTGGCTGGGCGTGTTTCTGACCGGCACCGACGCCGGCAGCAACGCCCTGTTCGGCAGCTTGCAGAAGATCACCGCCACGCAAATTCACAGCCCCGTCGTGTTTCCCCATCTGGATTTGTCGCAATTGCAGGTACTGATCTGCACATCCAACAGCACCGGCGGCGTCATGGGCAAAATGATTGACGCGCAAAGCATCGTGGTAGCGACGGCGGCGACCAACCAGCTCGGCAAGGAGGCAGACATTTTCAAGGCGGTGCTGTGGCACAGCATCTTGCTCGCGGTCGTGGTGGGACTGCTGACACTGTTGCAAGCGTATGTGTTTCCCTTCACGCTGTTGGTGCCGCATTTGCCGAAGTGATAATATTGCTTGGGGTGCGAAGCGGGCGCATCAAAAGACGGACAGTCTTCAGCCAATTGAGAGACGAGCCGTGACAGGTAGCGTATCTATTAACAAGTTAGGTGGCGTGGAGGTCGAATTATGGTGGAGGGGGCTGAACGTAGAGCCACTGTTATCACAGCCGATGAAGTACCGCCCGGGTTCCAAGATCTTATCGCTATAGCGGAGCGTTGGGGTATCAGGAGTAATGTCGAGCGCGACGAGGTTCTGGAGTCGGCGACCATCGAGGAACTTCGGGAATTCGTCCTCACACTGGAGTCGCGCTGCCCGGAGATCGATCGCTGGCTCGCTGCGATGCCGAAAGACGTTGGTCAGTGGCCCCGCGCGGCGGTAGCTTTCCTCTGGCTGAGAAGAACGTGGCACGAGGCGGCCTGTGAGCTGTATGGTCGGGAAAAATACGGCGGCACCTAGCCTGGCGCTGCCCGCTCACAAGGGGATAGCGAGAGTCGTACATTCGAAAAGGCCGAAAAGGGGACACCCATGATCGAACTGACCGAACAACAAATGCAGGCGCTGGAAAAACCCGAAGTCACACCACCGCGCATCGTGAATTCTCGGACGAGGGAGACGTTTGTCTTGATCCGCGTCGAGGAGTACGAGCGCCCGAAGGAAGAGGAGTACGACGATAGTCCGCGGACAAAGGAGGAACTTCAGGCGCTGGCTTGGGAACTCACCGAGCGGATTGGCTGGGAGGAGTATGACGATGATTCGGAGAAGCCATGAACCGGGGCGACGTGATCCTAGTACTGGTATTGCGGTATCCGGGCCTACCACATGTATAAGAAACCGAGAGCAGGCCTCAGTGGCAAGGAAGCAGCAAGTGATGTTCCGAGTTGGGCGAAGGGACAGCGTCCTTTGACGACGGAGAGTGGCCGTCAATTCGCCGAGCGGTTGCTGGATGCTAAATATGGGAAAGGCAACTATCCTACAGGCCCAGGCAGCGAATTCAGTAAAATCAGGAAATGGGGTGATCGGGCATTCGAGTAAAAATCAGTAAGGAGGTTGTCCATGACGAAGGTTTACGTGTTGCAACACGAGCATGTAATGGAAGACGGCAGAGAAGACGTCAAGTTCATCGGTGTCTATTCCTCACGGGAGCATGCACAGGCCGCAATCGCACGCCTAAGCCAGACTCCAGGTTTTTCGGATGCGCTAGATGGGTTCTACATCGACGAATACCAGTTGGACAAAGATCAATGGGTAGAAGGGTATTCGACATTTACAGGCGATTGTCAACTCACAGGGGATGGAAGAGGCTCTTGAGTCGTTCTCTTTTCGACACCGACGATACGCCTCCCTTGGCCGCGCGGCTTGCGCCGGCCTTGAAGGCGCTCGCCCAGCGCGGCGTTTACTTCGGAACCAGCTCGTGGAAGTACGAGGGCTGGCTCAGCTCGATTTACACGCACGAGCGCTACGTCACCCGCGGCAAGTTTTCGCGCAAGAAGTTCGAGGACCAGTGTCTGCGCGAGTACGCGGAGACGTTCCCGGTTGTCGGCGGCGATTTCAGTTTCTATCAGTTTCCGACGCCGGAATACTGGGCGAAGCTCTTCCACGGCCTTCCGGCGACCTTTGGCTTCGGACTGAAAGTTCCCGAAGAGATCACCGTCAAGCGCTGGCCGGGGCACGCCCGTTATGGAAATCGGGCAGGACGCCCCAATGAACACTTTCTCGATGTCGCGCACTTTGATCGCGCTTTCACTCGCGTGCTGCAGCCGCACCGCAATCATGTGGCCGTGATGATGTTTGAGTTCGGGACGTTCAGCCCGGCGGATTTCCCCAGAGTGGCCGACTTTATCGAGAGCCTGGAGCGGTTCCTTCAGGCATTGCCGGCGGGTTGGCGCTACGCGGTCGAGATTCGGAACAAGGACTATCTCGTCCCGGACTACTTCACCGTCCTGGCCCGGTACAATGTGGCGCATGTCTTCAACGCCTGGACGTGGATGCCGCGCATCGCCGACCAGATGGCGCTTGCGAACGCCTTCACCGCGGATTTCGTAGTTGTGCGGGCGTTGTTGTCCAAAGGCCGTGCCTACGAGCAGGCTGTGAAGCAGTTCGCCCCCTATCAGGAAATTCAACAGCCGGACCATTCCACGCGTGATGCCTTGCGACAGGTCGTAGATCGCGCCCAGCGTATCGGCCAGCGTGCCTACATGTTCGTGAACAACCGTTTGGAAGGCAATGCTCCCGCGACGATCGACGCAGTTGTCTCTGCAAACCCTCCATCGGATGCTGGCTAACAAAGCGCTGCGGCGTGGATTCACCTTGGCCGATCAACCCCCTGCTGCTATAAGGGCCGGCCACGCGCCGGGCTGTTCGCCGCGGCGCCGGCATCTCGAAGCCGCGGAGGAAACCAAAAATGACCCAAAAATGTCCGAATACCTGGCGCTCGATACTATGTGCGTTGGCCGTGTTGCTCGGCGCCGCTGTCAACGTCCGAGCCGCCGATAGCGAGACACGCGAGTTTACCGTCAAGGTCGATGGCAAGCCGGCCGGCTACGCCAACATGACCATTCAGCGGCAGGACGATGGCACGACCATCGTTTCCTGCGACACCAATGTGCGCGTCAAGGTTCTGATTAAAACCTACGTCTACACCTGCCGGACGCAGGAGACGTGGAAGAATGGCCGCCTGCAACAGCTCGTCAGCCAGTGCAACGACGACGGCAAACAATTTCAGGTGGCGGCGGCCGCCCAAGCGGACGGCATCCATGTCCGCGTCAATGGACGGGAGCATATCGCCAAAGCGGAGGCATGGGTGTCGAGTTACTTGACCTTGCCGGACGCCAAGCTGCGCGACGGAGTCATTCCGGTCATCGACGCCGACACTGGCCGCGACCTGCAGGGACGCTTGCAGTACCTCGGCGAGACGCAGATCGCCGTGGCTGGGCAGATGCAAAATGTGCAGCACTATCGCTTCAACAGTTCCGACCGTATCGAGCTGTATTATGATGCTTCTCAACGTCTGGTGCGGCGGGAGTGGGTTGAAGACGGTCATCCCACGGCCCTGGAATTAGCGCGCGTGCGCCGGTGAAGCGCTCTTGTCAAAAATACGGCGGGGAGGGTAACTTCCGTTTAGCCGCGAGCCGTAGGCGAGCGTCTGACCGGCGAGACGCCGGTCCCACCAGAGATGGACCGGCGAGACGCCGGTCCCACCGCGCTCCCCTTCGGGTCGCGGCTAAACTGGGCAAATGGAATTGGGAAGGTAAAGTATGAAGGACCGTGCATTTATCCGCCGTACCCTCATTGAGTTGCTTGAAGCGGACACCGGCGAAAAACACGACGATCTCGACGAGTCGGCCAATCTCCGCGAAGGACTCGGCCTGGATTCCGTTGACGTCGTCAGCATCGTTTCACAAATCGAACGCCGATTTCACCTTCGCTTGACCCACCAAGAGCTGGAAAAGCTCGTCACCGTCGCCGACGTACTCGATCTGCTGCAAGCCAAGCTGGCCGATGCGCCCTCGTCCCAGTCGGCAGCGGCGTAAGGACAAAAAGGACTCCCAGAGACACAAAAAATTGCCTTCTTTTCTTTGTGTCTCTGGGAGTCCCTTTTGTCCTTTTTTGTCCTTACGCCGCCCGGCGTGGGGCCACCTCGGGTTGCGGCAAGCGAATCTTTTTCGACAACTTGGCCACAGCGTCAAGCAGACCGGAGATCGATTCGCTGAGATGATTAGCATTTATCTGGATGCGCAGCACGCCGGCATGATAGGGCACAGCCGGGAACGTCACCGACTGCACGTAATAGCCCTGCTCGAACAAGAAATTGCCTGCGTTGAGCGTGTCCTCCTCATCGCCGACAAGCACCGATAGAATCGGCGTCCGTCCTCCCAGCACGACCAATCCCATGTTGCAGAGACCGGTGCTCATCTGACGGATGTTGCGCTGCAAGCGAGCGGCGAGCAATTCATACTCCGGCGAATTGAGAATGTCACAGACGGTGCAGATGGCTTCCAGATAGCACGGAGCCACCGGGCCGCCGAAAATGTAGGTGTTCGAGCGCATCTTGAGCAGCAGTTTCATCTCCTCGGTGCAGCCGATGAAACCGCCCAGGCACGAGAAGCCCTTCGATAGCGAGCCGATGACGAGCGTGTTGTCATAATTGCCCAGAGCGTCGAGAACGGTGCCGCGGCCTTGCCGGCCCAGCACGCCGGTACCGTGAGCATCATCGACGTAAAGGACGGCCCGGCGGTGCAGACAGACGCGATTGAGTTCCGCCAACGGCGGCAGCTCGCCGCTCATGCTGTAGACGCCGTCGATGGCGACGACGGCACAGCGATAGTCTCCCGCCTCATGCAGCACCTTCTCCAACGCTTGCGGATTGCAATGCGAGAAGAAGAGAACGCGCGTGCCGTTGGCCTTGGCGATCTTGGCCCCTTCTTGAATCGAGTTGTGCGCCTGCTCATCCACGACCAGCACATCTTGCCGGCCGACCAAGCCGGGTATGGCACCCATGTTGGCCAGCGTCACGGAAGGATAAATCAACGTCGCTTCCGTGCCTAGCCATTCTGCCAGCTTTGCCTCGGCTTCGACATTGGCCTGGACGCTGGAGAAAGCGCGCGAGGCGCCGTTGTGGGTGCCCCAGCGGCGGATGCCGCGCCGCAGTGCGTCCTGGACGCGCGGATCTTGATCCAGTCCCAGGAAGCTATCGGAGCCGAAATTGACGACTTTCTTGCCGGCCACTTCGATGATGCGGTTAGGCCCCATGCGCTCGACGACCAGGTCTTTCAGGTGTGTGGTCGGAAACAACTCAGCAAAATGCTCGATAAAGCGTATCAAGCCGTTCTGGCGCAAAGCGCCGGCCAGCTGCTGCATGGGGGAGGAACTCATACGAACCTTCATTTCCGGTTTACGAGAAGAACCCAGCCGGCTTCGGCAGAGATGCGAGACGCAGGAGCGGGCACATCAAACCAAAAACTATGAGAGCGGGCAAGCGCAATCGCCTCCCGCTCGGAACATCATCGGCTACGTGCGTCTCATAATTAAGTTTTTTCCTTTGAATGAGCCGGAAGTGTCAGCGACTGCATCTCCACCGTCGCTTACGCTTCCGGCTCGTTCACTGGATTTCCTCGTTCGCCCAAGTCAGCAGCGCACCGTTAATCCCTCATGTACGATTCGCGCCCGGCAGCTATCCTCGGCGCGCCCTGAACGCCGCAGCTCCTCGTGGAGGCATTGCTGCAGGAAATCTTGCAGATGGGCGATGTCTTCATCACTGCGAGCTGGATCGCGATGTCCCAGATGCAACTCGCGGACACCGGCGGCGACGGCGGTAGACACGCAGGCTTCGATGGAGCTGTGCCCCCAACCCCGGCGCGGCAGTGCCGGGCTGCTGCCGATTTTATCGCGGCCCTCATATTCGCCGCTGGTGTACTGGCCTTCGGTGTAAAAATAATCCGCTCCGCGCGCGAACTCCGCCAGTCGGCGATCCGGCACCTCCACCTCTTCGTGATCGGTGGCAAAAACGTACACGCGGCCGGCGTTCTCCAGACGGTACGCCAGGCAGCCGCCGGGATGCGTCAGGGCATGGGTGCGAATGTGCGTGGAACCGATCGCAAAGGTGCTGCCCGGCGGAATGGGACGAAAGTTCTTTAGCGCCCCCATCTGCTCATAGGTCGGCGGGAAATAGCGCCGGCTTAACTCCGACTGTGGATCAAACAGCACCCCCAGGTGGTGAAGGGTATCCGGCGAGCCGTAGATGGTGAAGTGGTTGTCCGAATCGAAGTAGGGCAGGAAATACGGCGTGGCGTAGATGTGATCGATGTGCGGATGCGTGACCAGGACATGAGCGGTGCGCTCGGCCCCGACAGGTTTGGACTGCCAGCGCGCCGCCAGCGCGTTGCCCAGCTCGCGGAAGCCGCTGCCGCAATCGAGAATCAGCAACGCATCGGGCGTTTGCACTTCGACGCAAGTCGTGTTGCCGCCGTAGCTGCTGCGTAGGTGAAAGGGCAGCTCTTCCTCGATTCGCCGGCGGAGGTTTGCTTCGAGATCCGGGCCGGGCTGCAAGTCGGCCAGACGATTCCGCTCGATCAGGCACTGGAGGGCGGCAACCAGTTTGTCGGTCACTTCCTCCGCCCGCAGCGGGGTCGTCAAGGTCCCTGTCACCCCCCAATAGGTGAGGGTGAAGACGTCTTGTCCCAACGATGACTCGGAAGTCGGTTCGAGCATGACGGGAACCTCCTGCACGCATCATATCAGGTTTGCGACCAGCGCGACGGAAGACCGAGCCTGAAGCGTAAGCGAAGGCAGTACTTCGCTTACGCTTCAGGCTCGGAGTTCGCAGCAACTTGTCTATTTGTATGGACATGTGTATAATGATTTGTGGTAAATGCTGTAGAATCAAGGTTGAATTGAAACGCCGACAGATTGGCACCGAACCAACCCCCTCCCTACGCCAGTCTTAGCATTATCCCGGCAAGAAAGAAAATCAGGACCGCGAAGCGATGCGGACTGCTCTTGCTTATTGCTGCCTGGCTCGGAACGGAGGAGGAACTACCTATGAAGCGATTTGAAGACCTTTATCATCCCTGGGACGAGGAGACGAATCCGGCCGGAGAGCTTGCCGAGCAGAAAGAGGAGCTTGAGCAGGATCTGGAAGAGGCGGATGCCCTGGCGACAGCTACCAGCCCGGAAGAGGTTGAGAGCGTCTCCGCAAGCGATCCCTTTGGCCTGTATCTCCAGCAGATGGGGGCCAAGCGTCTGCTCACGCGCCCGCAAGAGCTGGAGCTGACCCAGCGTCTGGATCGGTTGAAGCGGCGCTTTCGCCATGCGGCGCTGTGCAGTGCCTTTGTCCTCGCTCGCGTGGCTGATACTTTTGAACGCATCCGCGCCGGCAAGTTGCCGTTGGAGCGCACCATTGATGACGTGCCCAGCTTGGGGCTGACCGCTGTGCAGATCCGCAAGCGGATGCCGCGTTACTTGCCGAAGCTGCGGAAGCTGCTCGCCGAATCCGAAAAGGAGTTCCGTCTGTTTCTCCGCGCTCGTTCGGCTGCCGAGCGTCTGCGCCAGCGCCGCGCCCACGGCTCGCTGCTGCGGCGAGCGGCAGCACTGGCCGAAGATCTATCGCCGCGGACGGAGTTGCTGGATGCCTGGACGGCCGAGCTACGGCAGCAGGCGGCGCGGATGGACGCGCTGGCCCAGGAGCGAAAAGAACTCCGGGCTTTGCTGGTTCAGCTTCAGACCACGCCGGACGAGCTGGACGGGCTGCTCCGCGTGCTCGAACGCCGTCGATCCGCCTACCGAGCGGTCCGGAGTCAGTTGGCCGAGGCCAATCTTCGCCTGGTCGTCTCCATCGCCAAACGCTACCGCGGCCAGGGCTTGTCCTTCGCGGACATGATCCAGGAAGGCAACGGCGGATTGATGCGGGCAGTGGACAAGTTCGATTATCGGCTGGGCTGGAAGTTCGGCACCTACGCTACCTGGTGGATTCGGCAAGGCATCACCCGTGCCCTGGCCGACCATTCGCGGACAGTGCGGGTGCCTTCTCATCAGGTAAGCGTGCTGCGGGCCTTGGAGCGGGCGCGCGGCGAGCTAACGGCCAAGCACGGCGTCGAACCGACGTTGGAGGAAATCGCCACCGCTGTGGGCATCTCCCCCACGGAAGCCCGAGCGCTGGAAGCCGCGAGCCGTCAGCCGGCCAGTCTCGATCTGTCCTTCGCAGGCGATCAGGAAGACGGCAGCTTGCAGGACTTCCTGAACGATTCGACAACGCCCGATGTGGCCCGCGAGGTCGATCTCCAGCTCTTGCGGCAGCGGATCGATGAAGTGCTGCGCTGCCTGGCCCCGCGCGATCGGGAGGTGATTGAGCTGCGTTTTGGTCTCAAGGACGGCCGGCCCCGCTCGCTCGATGAAATCGCCCAGCGCTTCGGCATCACCCGCGAGCGCATCCGCCAGATCGAGTCGCGTGGGTTGGCCAAGCTGCGCCATCCCGACCGCAGCGGCCGCCTGGCCGGATTCGCCGTAGTCGCATAAACGAGCCGCAAGCGTAAGCGTAGTTTTAAGAGTCGGCGAGCGGGGCGTGTGAACGCCCCGGTTGCTGCCTTCACCGGGACGTTCACACGCCCCGCTCGCCCGTTTTTGAAACGACTGTTACGCTTCTGACTCGTTAGGTTCGGAAAAAAACTTAATGCAAACGTCCCATTTTGCCGGTATAATAATAAGTGTGTAGCCAATGGAAGTGAAACGGCGAGAGCGGGTGGGCACGGAAGGCCCGGTTAATTCCGCGGGAAGCGGAATGATCTTGTTATTATCTCTGGGCTTGTAGCGCGTCTGCAAGTTGGACACGAATCACCCGTCTTTGGCCGGCTAACCTGTCTGGATCGCAAGGATGGCTTCCCTCCAGACGGGAGCGAACATAGTGGATTGACCTTCCGTGCAGCGCGATCGGCTTGCGTTTTCGTGGTCCGGCCAGGACGCGAAAGGAGCCGATGCCATGTTCCGCCGCCTACTTTGGATCGCCCAGGGAGTTACCCTGTTTACTGCGCTGTTTCTTTGCACCTCCGCAGCGAGAGCGCAAACCTCCTCCCTCAGCCACGTTCCCGCTCGCGGCACTGCCGCTCAGTCCAACTCCCGAGGTCTTCCGCCCTTCGGCATCTATCCCGGCGACCGCATGTTCCAGGCCGCGATGAAAATCAGCAGCACCTATCAAGCCGTGGAGCGTTCCGCGCCGGTCGTGGTCTATCGCCGGCCAGCACCGCGTGTGGTGCAGGAAGAAGCGACGCCGGTGGGAGTTACCGTCACGGAGCCGGAAGGAGCGACGGAGATGGTCAAGATCCGGGGACCCAACGGGGAAGTTCGTTCCTTCCCCATTGAGGGCGGCCGGAAAGCCATCAAGGCCCGCACCATTATCGTTCGTCCCGGGCAGAGCCTTCACCTCACGGTTAACGCAGGAAGCGTTACCATAACGACGCGACGATAGCGGCGGCGCAGACAACAAATGTACATCACGGCGAAGACTCGGCGTCAGTCTCCGCCGTACAGGGCGGTTGCATGCCTAGCGCAATACGTGTTGCTTCCGACCGCAAGATGAATACACTGCTTCCGGTCTTGTGATTGCTAACCTCAATGTGAGGCAAGCTTCATGCGGCAGACGATGAATGTCAATCCAGCTTCCGAGCACGGAGTCTTCCTCCGGCTTTTCATCACCAACAGCGGCGGCTTGTGATGCCGGCGCCCTTTCATCTCCATTTCGTATCTTCCATTCTCTTTGCTTGACCGCATGAAGGGACAATGTTCATGGGAACAAACCTTACCTTAGCGAACCTGCGCGATCCGGTGACGGCGCACATGCACCAGGATTTCACCCGCGTTTTCTTGGGCCAGACCGTCGGCGAAGCGCTGGACGGACTGCGCCAGAATCCTCCCAAGGGACGGATCATCTATTTCTACGTGGTGGACGAACAGGGCCGGCTGCAAGGCGTAGTACCCACACGCCGGCTGGTCCTCAGTCCGCGTGAGCAAAAGCTGGCTGACATCATGGTGCAGCGTGTCGTGACGTTGCCGGCGGAGGCTACCGTCGAAAACGCTTGCGAATTTTTCATCCAGCACCGCCTGCTTGCTTTGCCGGTCGTGGACGCCGACAAGCGGCTGCTGGGTGTGGTGGACGTGGAATTGTACACCGATGAATTGGGGCAGTTGGAGGAAGTTAGTAAAGGTGAAGACTTGTTTCAGCTGTTGGGCGTAAAGATGACCACGGCCCAGCAGCGCTCTCCTCTGCTGGCATTCCGCCATCGCGCTCCCTGGCTGAGCTGCAACCTGGCTGCCGGCATCCTGGCTGCTTTTCTCTCCGGCGTATATGAGAATGAGCTGAACAAAGTGGTGGCGTTGGCGTTTTTTATTCCCGTGGTGTTGAATTTGGCCGAGAGTGTCAGTAGTCAATCAGTCAGCTTGGCGTTACAGTGGCTACACGGTTCGCCGCCGAGTTGGTCCGCCTTGCTGGGGCGGCTCCGCAGCGAATTGGCGACTGGCTTTCTTCTCGGCCTGGTCAGTAGCTCGGTGCTGGCGCTGGTGGCCCTCGTCTGGCTAGGACAGGGGCAGTTCAAGGTGGCGCTGTGCCTGCTGGGCGGGATCACCGGAGGAGTGGCCGTGGCCGCGCTGATGGGAATTAGCATCCCGGTCGTCTTACGTTGGCTCCGCTTGGAGCCGCGCGTCGCCGCCGGTCCCATCGCTCTGGCCGGCGCAGACATCGTGACGATATTGCTTTACTTTAATCTGGCCCGCTGGCTGCTGGCCTAAACGTAAGGAGGTGGAACATGGTTGCGCGACGTAGAGGGAGTGGCCGGCGAAAAGTCGGTCGCAAGAAACGCCGCATGCGCAGCAAAATCCGGCATCGGAAGTAGTCCGCGCCGCGCGTATTTCCGAGCCGCGCACGCAGCGCAGCGGAGTAAGCGGCCATCCCATGCAACCGCATACTCCGCTGCGCTGCGTGCGCGGCTCAGATAGGTTCCTGCTGAGTCAAGCAGTGCAACGTACCTAGGCCCAGGACCAAATCGACCGCGTGAATGCCGATCACCGTCCGCTGCGGGAACAACTCCGCCAGCATGTTCAGAGCCCGGCGATCATTTGGATCGTTGAACGTCGGCACCAGAACGCGGTCATTGGCGATGTAGAAATTGGCGTAGCTGGCCGGCAGACGTTGGCCGGCGAACGACAACGGCGCCGGCATCGGTAGCGTGTGAATCTCCAGCGGCTGACCGTCCACGTCCGTCATGCCGCGCAGCCGATCCAGGTTTTCCTGAAGCGGTTCATAATTCACGTCGCCGCGATCCTCTTCCACCACCGTCACCACCGAACGCGGACCGACGAACCGCGCCAAGTCGTCGATATGGCCATGCGTGTCGTCGCCGGCAATGCCGCGTCCCAGCCACAGCACCTTGCGAGCACCGAGATAGTCGGCAAACAGCCGCTCGTAATCCGCGCGCGTGAAACCCGGATTGCGCTCTTGTACATCGCTGAGTAAGCATTCCTCCGTGGTCAGCAGCAATCCTTGACCGTTGACCTCGATGCTGCCGCCTTCCAGCACGACGCGGCGGCCATTGATTTCCGGCTGCCACATTTGCCGCCGCAGCTTGTCGTTGATCTGCTGTGTCACCGCATCATCGCGTTGCCAATTGTCGTACTTGGCCCAGCCGTTGAAGGCGAAATTCACCAAAGCTCCGACCGGCGAGACGCCGGTCCCACCTTCATCCTCGACCGGCGAGACGCCGGTCCCACCACTTGTTTGGACCGGCGAGACGCCGGTCCCACCCGTGAGGAACAGCGGTCCATAGTCGCGCGTCCAGACGCGATCGGTGGGAATGTGCCAAAACGAGATGCGGCTACGATCAAGATCGAGGTTATCGAGGATTAAGTCTGCTTGCCATTGGCCGTCCGCGTCGTTGACGAGAATGCAAACTTCCTCGCTGTAGTGCAGATGACGGACAATCTCGCCGTAGACCCAGGGAATGGGAGCGAACTTTCCCGGCCAGTCGTCGCGCTGGTGCGGCCAAGCCAGCCAGGTCGCCCGGTGCGGCTCCCATTCGGCGGGCATACGCAAACCCAATTGCGAGGGAAGGGCAGACATCATCATCGGAAGGATGCAAGAAGAAGGGTGAAGGATGAAGGGTGAATTGATTTTATTTCCTCCCTCATCCTTCATCCTTCATCCTTTAAGTGCCAGCGTGCCGCGTTCGGGATCTTCGGCGTAAGCGCCGCGTTCCAGTGCGGTGACAAATGCCTCCAGCCAGGCCGATAGCGACGGCGCTACCACGGGATGATCGGCCCGTCCACGCCAGCACTCCAGCACGGGACAGTCGGGCGAGCTGGCATCGAGACAGAGGTAATCGCCATTGTCATCGCTGAGGAACGGCAGAAAATGACTATGCCAACCCTCGTGCGGATGCTCGTCCAGTTCCTTCTTGGCCTCGGCGATTTCATCGGTGCTCATGAGCATCCAGTTTTGCTCAAAAGCGCCCGGTACATCAGGATTTTGGCCGTTGTGCCACATCAGCAAGGCGCGCAGCTCTTCCGGCAGCGGTCTGCCTAGCGCGGATGTCAGCGCGTCGCATTCCGCCGTTGTGGCGCCCGGTCGAAGCGCTTGCTGGAAGCGTTCGCGTTTGGTGTTCAGCCATTGATCCAATCGCGCCAGCAGCACCGTCATGTTGTCTGCGTCTTTCGCCGAAGCGCCAGCCCCCTGAGTCTTTACCTCAGGCGAGCGAGGGGCTGACGCCCCCTGATGCGAGCCATCCGAGGGCTGACGCCCCTCGCTCGCCTTGGCCGCGCCGGCGCGAACCGCCTTGAGGGCTTCGTGAACCTGATCGGTGGACGGTTCGTGGCTACCCCCTGTCACGCACGCACACACACAAGCGGCCCAGCTCATCGTGTGCGGCGGACGCCGCCCGCCCACCGGACGCACTGAGAGACCTTCTTTACTCAGCGTGATGGCCAACCGTTCGCCGCCCACTTCGATTTCGCGCGTCAAGGCTCGGGTGAACTGTTGCATGGCGAGCGCTCCTCTTTGGAAGGATAAAGGATGAACGATGAAGGATGAATCAAAGCCCGTTTGTCTGGATTCATCCTTCATCGTTCATCCTTCATCCTTTCGTCATCCTACCGGCAGCAAGGCAGCGTGGACAGGCTTGCGCCGCCAGGGTAAAACGAGAGCGGTAAACGAATGGCCGATGACGAGGGAGAACTGACCGTATGAGCACTTCCGCACTCGAACGGCCTGTGCCGCCGCAGCGCACGTTCCTCGGCCATCCACTTGGCTTGTACGTTCTGTTCCTCAGCGAAATGTGGGAGCGCTTCTGCTTCTACGGCATGAGGGCGCTTCTCATCCTGTACATGGTCAATTACTTTAAATGGTCGCAAAAGGACGCCTCGACCGTCTATAAGGTCTACACCAGTTTTGTCTACGTTACGCCGATATTGGGCGGCTATCTCGCCGACCGCTACCTGGGCAATAAAGTCGCCGTCATCATCGGGGCGCTTCTGATGGCGTTCGGCGAATTCTCGCTGGCTTTCGAGGAATATCCCGTCTTTATCATGGGCTTGGTTTTCCTGATCTGCGGCAACGGCATGTTCAAACCGAACATCTCCACGCAGGTTGGCCGTTTGTATCCCATCGGCGACGGCCGCCGCGACGGCGCTTACACCATCTTCTACATGGGCATCAACCTCGGAGCGTGCATCTCTCCGTTCATCTGTGGCTGGTTGGCGGAAAATACACGGGGCGGCTATCACACGGGATTCACCATGGCCGGAATCGGCATGATTCTCGGTCTATTGGTTTATCTGTTCGGTCAACCGCTCGTCCATGAAATCATCGTCGATCCAAGGGCTGCGTCCAACAAGCCTAAGCAGGCTCCGATGCCAAGCAATGCGATCCAGAGTGGAGTCTCGCCGCAAACGCGAGAGTTGGAGGCGAGAAGCACGGCCATCGCGCTCACTCCCATAAACAAGCCGCTGACGGAGGCGGAAGCCGAACATACGCCGTCGGTGCTGGGCAGTCTGTCGCCGCTGGTGCCTCCGGCGCTGCTGATCCTGGCCCTTGTTATCATGGCAGCCGCGCCGGTGGTATGGTGGCTGGAGTACTTGAACCAGTGGAATGCCCTCATGTTGGGCATCGCCGGCTTCTGCCTGATGCTCTTCGCCTCCGTATGCAGCCAAGCAGGAGGCGGACTGCGCGATCGCGTCTTCGCCATTCTCATGCTGGGCCTGTTCGTCATGTTTTTCTGGGCGGCGTTCGAGCAGACGGGCAACGTCCTCAATCTCTGGGCCGACAAGTCCACCGAGCGATACCTGACGCAACCGGCCCCCAGGCCTTCTCTCAAATCCGCCGAAGCCAAGCAACTGGCCGAAGCGCCAAGCGAAGAAGCGGAGCCGGAAGCGCAGAGCGTGCTGGAACGCTATCGCACTATGTTCCTGCCCAAGCCGCAGCCTTCCGGCAAGCCGAAGCAGACCTGGGGCCAATCAATTCGCGCCTTGCTCAATCCGGTACCGACGGCCTGGTTTCAATCGATCAACGCCGTGGCCATCATCCTCCTCGCTCCCTTCTTTGCCTGGCTGTGGGTGTTTCTGGACAGCCGAGGTTGGCAGCCGTCGATTCCCACGAAAATGGTGCTGGGATTGGTCTTCATGAGCCTGTCGATGGTTGTCATGGTGGCTGCCGCCAACCGCGAAAACCGATCCACCTCCGTTCCACTTCAAGGCGATAAGCTGCCCGCCCCCCTCACCTTGACGGAGGACGGCAAGATCGGCCAGGAGAAAAACGGCAAAGTGGAGCTGTTCCACGCCGGCCGTCTGACCTTCGCCCCTGCGACGCGGACCCTGCACATTTCCGGCGTGCTGACGGACAATGAAGCCAATCTTCTCATCGAAAGCACCGCGCCGCCGGACTACGGCCAAAAGGTGGAGGAGCTGCGGCAAGCCTCCGCGAAAATCGATGGCCAACAGGTGCGATCCGTCATGGTGCAACTGGAAAAAACGCCGCCGGAGTTCAACATGGACTGGTCCGGCCTGAATCCATCTGTCATCCGCTACAACCCCATGACGCATACGCTGACCGCCTACAAGCGGATGGCCGAGAAGGAGGTCAAGGCGCTGTTGGTAGCCGGCGGCGATCCGAAATTCCGTGCCACGGTGGATCAGCTGTACGCCGCCTCCAATGCGTTCCGCGTCAGTCCTTGGTGGCTGGTTTGGAGCTACGTTTTGGCCACGATGGGCGAATTGTGCCTATCGCCGGTGGGTCTGTCGATGGTGTCGAAGCTGGCCCCGGCCAAGTTCGCAACGATGCTTATGGGCGTGTGGCTGTTGACCAACGCCTTCGGCAATTTCATCGCCGGCACGCTGGGGGAAATTTGGGGCACCATCCCGCCGATGCAATTTTTCCTGCTGTCTGCCGCAGTGGTCGCGGGGGCGGCGCTGATATTGCTGGTTCTAGTGCGGCTCGTTACCCGTGCCATGCACGGTGTGAAATGACCCAAAGGGCGCCAAGGACAGAATTCGCCCTTCTGGCCTTTCTGTCCTTTCTGTCCTTTCTGTCCTTGAGATTCTCATGACACGCTCGAAAACCTGGACCCTGACCGACGTGCAAGGCGATGTCTGGCTCGACAGTTTCGCCGCCGGCAACGATACGCTGCACCTACCGACACCGTTCGACTGGTCGCTGCGCAAACGCACCCTGCGCGGCGGTTTGCGCGACGGACTGGATCTGATCGAGGTTCACAACGGTGTGTTGTCGTTCTTGATTTTGCCGACGCGCGGCATGGGTTTGTGGCGCGGCGATTATCGCGGTCAGCCGCTGGGCTGGCGTTCTCCCATCGTTGGCCCCGTCCATCCCAAATACGTGCAGCTAACGGATCGCGGCGGCATCGGCTGGCTGGCCGGCTTCGACGAATGGCTGTGCCGTTGCGGCCTCGCCTCCAACGGTCCACCCGGCGACGACGATGGTACCCCGCTTACGCTGCACGGCCGCATCGCTAATCTGCCGGCCCAAATCGTCGAGGTCCGCGTGAATCTTGATCCGCCCTATGAGTTGAGCGTCACCGGCGAAGTCGAGGAAGGCGCTCTGTTTTGTCCTCATTTCCGACTGACTACTACTTACACAACCGTCCCCGGCTCCAATCGGCTGGTGATTCACGATGTCGTGACCAATCGCGCCGCCCGGCCGGTCGAGATGCAGTTGCTCTACCATTGCAATTTCGGCCCGCCCTTTCTCGAAGCCGGCAGCCGTGTGCTTGCTCCCATCCGCGAACTGGCCCCGCAGACGCCGCGTGCCGCCGAGAGCATCGACACACACGAAACCTACGCCGGACCTCGCGCCGGCTTCGCCGAACAGGTTTACCTCTACGATCTGCTCGCCGACACGCGCGGCCACACCCTCGCCCTGCTGGTCAATGCGAACACCGACCGCGCCGTGGCACTGCGCTTCAATCGTCAGGAATTGCCTTGCTTTACCGTGTGGAAGAACACTGGAGCGATTGAGGATGGTTACGTCACTGGCCTGGAGCCAGCGACGAACTATCCGAATTTCAAGCGCTTTGAGCGGCAGCAAAACCGCGTGCCGCTGCTGCCGCCGGGCGGCCGCTGGGAGTGTCGTTGGATGATCGAAGTCGCTGACCAAGCCCCCGCCGTCGCCGCACTGATGGCCGAAGTCGCCACGTTGCAGGCCCACGCCCGCGCCGTGATCCATCGCACGCCCAATCCACGATTTTCACCAACATGAGGGTTTACCATGCGCTGTTTGCTTGCTTCGCTGTTCGTGTTCTCGCTGGCCGTTCCCTGCTGGGCGGCTGACAAGGCCAAACCCAACACGCTGGCGCCGAAAGAGATCGCCGAAGGGTGGATTCTGCTCTTTGATGGCGAAACGACATTCGGCTGGGATACAGCCGGTAAACCGGCGGTACGAGAAGGCGCCCTCATCTACGGCGGCGATCAAGACATTCGCGCCTCTACAACGACGGCGTTCCCTCGTTATATGCTGAAGTTTGAATATCTTATCGAGAAAACTGCGAAAGACGCAGCACCCGTCACTTGGATAGCCGACACGGATTCAAAGTTCGAACTCTTTGCGTTCCACGGCTGGTACTCTGCTACCTTTATAGTCGGTAAAGCTAACATTCTCCGTGCCACCTTCCCTCTAACTGATAATAAAGATGTTACATCCGGGGTTGGATTCAGGGAGGCTCATACACCCAAGTTCCCCCAACCGATCTCCTTTAGCGTCCCCAAGGGGAACAAATTATCGTTGCGCAATGTTAAACTCAGTCTGATGGAAGCGAAGCTTCTTTTTAACGGTAAAGACCTCTCCGGCTGGAAAAAATTCGACGCCGACCCCAAGCGTGCGAAATCGCAATTCGTCGTCACGAAAAGTCCCTGGCTGAGCATCACGAACGGCCCCGGCGATTTGCAGACGACCAGCGAATGGGCTGATTTCGTTCTACAACTCGATTGCCGTACCAACGGCGACAATCTCAACGGCGGTGTTTTCTTCCGCTGCATTCCCGGCGAGTATCAGAACGGCTACGAGGCCCAGATTCAGAACCAGGCGGCCAAGCAGCCGAAATCGTACACCATCGACGAATACGATCCCAAGACGCACCAGCTCGTGGCCAAGAAAAAGATCGAGAACTGGTCGCAGGATTACGGCACCGGAGCGATCTATCGGCGTATGCCGGCGCGGCGAGCGGCGGCGAAGGACCGCGAATGGTTCACGATGACCGTGGCCGCACAAGGCCGGCACATCGCCACCTGGGTCAACGGCATTCAGGTTTTGGACTGGACCGATAATCGCCCGGAGAACGAAAACGCTCGCAACGGCTGCCGGCTCAAGAAGGGACCGATCAGCCTACAAGGACACGATCCAACAACGGATTTGTCCTTCCGCAACATCCGCATTGCCGATTTGAAAGAAAAAGATTAACCACAGAGACACAGAGAAGAGAACACGGAGAAAAAACAAGTTTCAAAACAATCCAAGATTTCTTACTTTTCTCTCTTTTTCTTTTTCTCTCTGTGCCTCTGTGTCTCTGTGGTTAATTCTGTGTTCTTTGTCCGCGGCGGATGGCGTCTTTCATGTCGCGCACGGCCTGCTGCATCCCTACCAACATGGCCCGCGAGACGATGCTGTGGCCGATGTTCAGCTCCTCGACACCGCGAATCGCCGCGACTTCCTGGACATTCTGATAATTCAACCCGTGGCCCATGTGGACGTGCAGGCCGCGCTCACTGGCAAATTCGGCGGCTTGGCGCAGCGCGTCCAACTCACGCTGGCGATCGGCCGGCGTCTTCGCCTCGGAATAGCGCGCCGTCTGAATCTCCACCGCACGAACGTGCAGAACGTGGGCAACTTCGATTTGCCGCGGATCGGGATCGAGAAACAGCGATACTTCAATGCCGGCTGCGTGCAGCTGCTTGACGATGCGCTCGATGGCCTTCTCGTGAGCGGCGGCGTCGAGGCCGCCCTCGGTGGTCAATTCCTGGCGCTTCTCCGGCACCAGCGTGGCTTCGTCGGGCTTGATCTCGCAAGCGAGGTCGGCAATCGACTTCACCGCCGCCATTTCCAGGTTCAGGCGATTGGTGACAACCGGACGCAGCAAGCGCAGATCACGTTCCTGAATGTGGCGGCGATCCTCGCGGAGATGGACGGTGATGCCGTCGGCGCCGCCGAGCAGGGCCAGCACCGCCGCCGCCACCGGATCGGGTTCGACCGCACGGCGGGCCTGCCGCAGCGTGGCCACGTGATCGATGTTGACGCCGAGCCGAATCATGACGATGAATCCTCCTTGAATGAAATTCGCCGCCAGCGTATCACAACCGCAACTTCGCCGGCAAGTCCGGCGAAGTCTGCCGATAGCGCCGCGCCTCGTGGCCCAGCCATTTGAACAACAAAAAGGCCAAGAACAAATCGACGAATTTGACCAACAGCCAACTGCCCAAGAACGGGATCGAGGAAAACGGTACCCAGTATTTCGAGGTCAGGATGGCGACCAAGAGGATTAACGGCAACACACGCGCCGACCAGGGCAGGTTGTAGCGTGGATCGACAAACATGCGGACGATGGCTCGCACCTCCGCCCAGGTATCCCACAACAGCCACAACACGCTGCTGCGCGTGGTGGAGTGGAGGATGCTTGGAGCGGAAGAAGGAACGGGAGCCGGGGCGGCGGTAGCGACCGGAAGTGGCTTGGCCATGTCGATCCGTATTGCCGTCGGCGCGATTGGCGGTACGGGCGGCGCGTCGGGTTGTCCATCCGCAGGGCGCGGCGGTTCTGCAACAGTAGCTCGGCGCGGCTGATGTTCCTGAAGCAGCGTTACGACTTCTTCCAAACGCCGGACGCGCAACTCTAAAGATAGCGCACTTGGCGGCTCCCCGCTCGGTGGGACCGGCGTCTCGCCGGTCGATGAGGGCGGCCCGCCATCATCGGCCAGACGCGCCAGGGCGGCGTCCTCCTCGCCATTGGCGGAGGGAAGAGATGGGGGAATCGGCGGCGTTGTATCCGTTTCCGGAATCGGCGGCGGGGGCGCGGGATCTGTCAGGGATTCGCTGGGAGGCACGGCCGTTTTCCTCCGTGCAGCACGTTCAGTCTTGCTCTTGGGCCTGTTCACGCTGGCATGGACTCCCGATCCATAGGCATCCTCCAGCATACCTCCCCGGCAATTTCTCTACCAGCCCGGCGGTAAGAGATCCGAGCCTGAAGCGTGAGCGAAGAGATACCTTCACTTACGCTTCAGGCTCAGACTTCTAGGGCAGCGAGCTTACTTGACCATCTCGTTGAGCGCCTTGAGCGCCCGCGGCCGCACTTTGTTGCGGGCCGGCTTGGCCTTGACTTGCATCATCTGGCCGGGATGGAACGGGTCAGGCTTCGTCGTCGCCTTGGTGGCCGGATAACGCTTCAACGTCAGCTTGACCAGTCCGGGGATGGCGAACACGCCGGGGCCTTTCTTGCCCAACTCACGCTTGATGAGCTTGGTCAGCGCGTCGAACACTTCCGCCACCTGCTTCCGTGTCAGATTTGCAGTGCTGGCGATCTCCTGATACACGGCGGATTTGGTCATCGCCTTGGCCTTGGGTGCTTCGTTGTTGGCCATCGATCTCCTCGCAAAAACGTGTTTGGGTTGTCAGACGACTACGCGATATGAGCGAGAGTAGAAGGCTAAGGCGAGATTGTCAACCAAATATTCCCGGAAAAATTGCGATTTTGCAAATGTCTCCCGCAAATTCTCCGTACCTGCGCTCATCCGACCCACCTATTTGCCTGGACTTTCATACGGTACATGCGTACACTAATCTTAGGTTCCAAACCGCGAAACAGATGAGGACAACCAACCATGCAAGTTTCCGTTCCCCTGGAGTCGGCCCGCGTCGAGGAATGCACGGAGGCGTTGGCCGCTCCCTTTGATCCGCGTGAGGTGAAGTTCAAGCCGGCGGTCGTCAACGGCAATCGCGCCCTGGCCCTGGCTTATGTGGATGCCCGCGTCATTCAGGACCGTCTCGATGATGTGCTGGGCGTTGCCGGCTGGCAGGACGAATACGAGTGTCTGCCGGACGGCTCGGTCGTCTGCCGCTTGCGTTTACGGCTGGGCGACGAATGGATCACCAAAATGGATGTCGGTGGACCGAGCGAGCAGCCCGACGAGGGCGACCGCCGCAAAGCCGCCTTCAGCGATGCACTCAAGCGTGCGGCGGTCAAGTTCGGCGTCGGCCGGTATCTGTATCGTCTACCGTCGCAGTGGGTCGATTATGATCCCCGCAAAAAGCAGTTCGCCAAGACGCCGACGCTGCCGCCGTCCGCTATCCGCCAACCGCCGTCCGCTGTCCGCCAACTGTCCGTGCAAACGGCGAAACGTGATGCAGAAAGAGCGGAAAGCGACGAGCGGAAAGCGGAAAGCGGCAGGCGGAAGGCGGACATGCCGGCCAACGGTGTCGAATTGCAGCGGCGCGTCCACGACTACGATGCCCGGCTGGCGAAGCAGGGTGTGTGTCAAGCCGGCGAGTTGGTCAAGCATATCGTGCAGGCCGGCGTCAAGGCGGGCTACGAGTCCGACCTAGCAACTTGGAGCGGTCCCGCAATTGCCTTGGCCGTTGAGGAGGCCCGTGCTTTCGAGGCGCGCCTGCGCCGACAAAAAAGCGAACGCAAGGAAGTAGCCTGATCTCCAAGTAATTCACCACGGAAAACACGGAAAGCACGGAAAAGAAAAGTATAAAAAGGCAGTTTAATTGTCTTTATTTCTTTTTTTCTTTTTCCGTGCTTTCCGTGTTTTCCGTGGTGATATTCTGGGGTTCTTCGGGTGGTGTGCGGCGGAAGAGCAGGAAATCGACGCTGCCGGCCACGAGGTGCTGCACCAGGTTGTACAAGATGATCGGCAGCATGACGCGCGGATATTGGGGCAGCGCCATCGTGGCCAGCACCAAGCCGGTGCCGTTGTTGTTCATGCCCAGACCGAACATCAGACTGATTTGCTGCGGCAACTCCACGCGAAACAAGCGGCTAATCAGCCAGCCCGCCGTGAAGGCCGCCAGGCACATGCCAACCACGATCATCAAGACCACACTCAGGAAGTCCCAATCGTGTTCGGTCAGCGCCTGCGGCAGCGATACGGAGGCGTTGGAGTAATTGAGCACCAACAAGTTGAGCGAGTTGAGCAGCTTCACCGTCGGCTTGGCCGCGGTGGTTCGGGCTTCGCCGAGAGCGAGCCGGGCAGTTATCCCCAAGAGCGAGGGAAGAATGACACAGATTATTAGGAAAACTCCGCCGCCCTGCGTCTCCAGGTCCTCCAAGATTTGAACGTACTTTCCTTGGGCCATGTGTTCGACCAGGTCGAAGCAAATCGGCGTCGTCAGCGGACTGAGGAAAGTCGAGAACAGCACCAGTCCAAGGCTCAACGACAGGTCGCCGTTGGCGTTCTGCGTCCAGGCCGTCGAGGAACCGGCGATCGGCATGGCCGCCACCAGGGCCAAACCAACGAGAATGTGCTGCACTTCTTCGGGGTTGTGCCATAGACGCATGGTCTGGGCCACGGCGAAGATGTAGGCGACGGGAATGAACAGGTTGGCCGTCAGACCGGTGAGAAGACCCCACGGCCGCCGCAGCAGATGACGCAGCTGCGCCGTCTGTACACCCAGTCCGGCGTTGAACAGTAACAATGCCAACAACAACATCGGCAGAGACAAGTGAAGCGATTCGCCAAACAAGTACGAGCGGCCCAGCGAGACATTCTTGATCGCCAGCCCGGGCCGTGGCACCACGGCAGCCATGACGTAAGACCCCAGCAGAAACCAGATGAAATTGCGATGCAGGAAGCGCGAGAAACGAGCCAAAGGATGTCCGTGATTGTCCATATTCGACCTCGTGCCGGGATGTCGCCTTCTTTCATCCTATGGAATTGGTTTTCCGTTTAGCCGCGAGCCGTAGATGACCGGCGTCTCGCCGGTCGAGCGCTCGCCTACGGCTCGCGGCTAAACGAAGGATGATCCATTCATTCGACCTCTTGCACACCCGGTATCGTCCTCCTATGATGCCCGCATGATGCCTGCCGTGTTGAGTCGCTTCTTACCGTTCCTCTGGGTGATAGCGCCGGTTGTGCTTGTTCTGCCGCCCCTCTGTGCGGCGGAGGAAAAGATCAACGCCGACGGTCATCCGATCGTTCCGGGTTTCGAGCGCTTCTTCGCCGATACGGGATCAGGCGCCGTCAAGGGCGGCCGGCTGCTGCTGGGCGAATTGAGCTGCACCAGCTGTCACAAACCAGAAGCCGGCCAGGAAGCCCTCTTGCCGCGCAAGCAAGCACCGATTCTCGATGGCGTCGGCAGCCGCGTAAGCCGGAGTTATCTGCGCAAGTTTCTCCGCGATCCCAAAGCGATCAAGCCGGGCACTACCATGCCGAACCTCTTCCTCGCCTTGCCCGAAGCAGAGCGCAAGGAGAAGATCGAAGCCCTGGTCCATTTTCTTGCCTCTACCGGTACGCTGAAGCAAGCGCGGCCCGATCGCAAATCAATCGCTCTGGGCAAGCAGCTTTATCATCAGGTCGGCTGCGTCGCTTGCCACGGCAGCCGCGACGCCAAGGGGAATGCCGCCAAGGTTTTCGCCACCTCCGTCCCGCTTGCCGACCTGCGGGCCAAGTACACGCTCGGCAGCCTGCGGCAGTTCCTGGAGAATCCGCACCAGGCGCGCCCGTCGGGGCGCATGCCGGTGCTGCTCAATGCGAAGGAGGCGACGGAGGTTGCCAACTACCTCCTCCAGGGGATCAGCGCTCCGCCGACCG
>Ga0070739_10001633_pt1 | contig 32723 bp, 30 predicted proteins | sample Coa_R1_7_FD_66445 | JGI IMG/M metagenome (GOLD analysis project Ga0070739, IMG submission 66445) | Surface soil microbial communities from Centralia Pennsylvania, which are recovering from an underground coalmine fire - Coalmine... | ecosystem: Environmental > Terrestrial > Soil > Unclassified ...
GTACCGCCATCCGTCATGGTGGCCGGTCCAGGAATGTAGCCCGTTGGTAGTCGCACCCTTCATGGGTGCCCGGCCGCCCGACGGACATGTCGCCTATTTCGGACGATCTACCGCAGCGTCTTCGCGGGCCAACAGGAGTTGTGGTTGGGAGAGGGGCGCGGGACCCATAAAGGGTGCGACTACAAGCGATGCGTGAACCGATCGGGTGACGTTGGGCTGCCAGGACCAACGCCAGCTCTTTGTTCCGGCGATAATGACCCGCACAACCCGGGTAGGAGGCCACGATGGATTACGCCGAGCGGCGCGAGCGACTGAAACGGCAACTGGCTGACCAGGGCGAGACCCTGTTGGCGATCTCCCCGGGGCCGGATATGCTCTACCTCCTGGGCTACCATCCCATGGCCGACGAGCGTCCCTGCTTCCTCCTGCTGACGCCGGATCGTGAGTTGCTGATCGTTCCGGAGCTCAATGCCGAGCAGACCGCCGCCCATGTCCAGATCCCGATGAAAACGTATTCGGATAACGCCGGACCGGCAGCGGTCCTGGGCGAGGCTCGGCGCGAGCTGAATCTCGACCGCGTTTCGACGATCCTGGTGGACGGACCGATGCGCGCCGACTTCGCCATCCTGCTGCAACAGACCGTACCGGGCGCTCGCCTCGACGTCTCCACACCACTCTTGAGCGCAATGCGGATGCGCAAGGAGCCGGAGGAGATCGACTTATTGCGGGCGAATGCCGCGCAGGCCGATGCAGCGATGGGGGCGGCCTGGTCGGCGATTCGCCCCGGCGTAACCGAGCTCGACGTCGCCCGGGCGGTCGGTGAGGCGTTCGATGCGGCCGGCGCTCAGCGCCACGGCCTTGGCATTGTCGGCAGCGGTCCGAACGGCGCCTTCCCCCACCACGCGACTAGCGACCGCGTGATCCAACCGGGCGACGCGATCGTCATCGACATCGGCGCCTCATCTGATAAGTACAACAGCGATATCACCCGTATGGCGTACGTCGGCGAACCGACCGACGAGTACCTGAAGGTGCACGAGACGGTCGACGCCGCCGTCCGGGCGGCGATCGCGGCGGCGAAGCCGGGCGTGCGGGCCGGTGCTGTTGATGATGCCGCCCGCCAGGTGATTACCGATGCCGGCTACGGCGAATACTTCACTCACCGCGTCGGCCACGGCATCGGCCTGCAGGGCCACGAGCCTCCCTACATGACCGCTTCCAACGACCTCCCGCTCGAAAAGGGCATGACGTTCTCCATCGAGCCGGGGATCTATCTCCCCGGCAAGTTCGGCGTTCGCCTGGAGGAGATCGTGGTCGTCACCGACGATGGTGTCGAGGTTCTAAGCCGCCTTCCCCGCGAGGTTCACCGCGTCAATCCCTAGGAAGTACTGGACAAGGGCCCGCTTCGCGTGGCAGCCGAAGGTCGGCTGCCACCGGACCTTCCGGCTTTTGCCGTGCCCGGTCCCATCTTGCAATGGCAGCGCTGCGTCGTATACTGACTTATCGTCAGAAATAGGAAGTACGCCAGATGCAAAATGAAGTGGCAAAAATAGACACGAGCGGCAGAATACTTCTGCCCGCCGCGTTTCGACGTGAGCTGAATGTGCAACCGGGCGATGATGTTCTGCTGGTACTTGGCAATGACAGCGTGGTGCGAGTCCTGCCGGTCCGAGCGGCGATCCGGGAAGCACAAGCGGTAGTGCGGCGTTACGTCCCGGTCGGCACCCGTCTCTCGGATGAGCTTATCCGTGAGCGGCGTGCAGAGGCGGTAGCCGAGACTGACATCAGCGACGCGTGACCAAAATCGTGCTTGACGCCTCGGCACTTCTCGCACTGCTCGCCGCGGAGCCGGGTGCCGAGATGGTCGCCGACACGATCCCCGGCGCCAACATCGGTGCTGTCAACCTGGAGGAGGTTGTCGGCAAGTTGGCGTTACGAGGGATGCCTGAGGCTGAGATCAGGAACGCTGTTTCCGCGCTTGGGCTGAGCGTCCACCCCTTTACCGAACAACTAGCCGTTGAGTCTGGGCTTCTGAGACCGACCACCGATCACTATGGGCTTTCGCTCGGCGATCGAGCCGCGCTGGCACTCGCCCGGCATCTTGGCTTGCCCACTTACACGAGTGATTCTGCCTGGCAGGATGTCGGGCCTGCAATTGACGTGACGGTCCGGCTAATTCGCTAGCTTGCCTGGTTCTGGCATCACGTCTCGGTAACTCATTACCCAAACAGCGAAAGCTGCTCCACCATCGGACGGCGCTCATCCTCCTCCTGCACGTCGACGAACCCGTGCGCGGCCTTGATCGCCGCCACCCGATCCCGGACCGTTTGAATATATCCATACGTGGCGTTCTGCCCCCGGTACAGCTGGCGGTAGCGGGCAACCAGATCAGGAAATTCTCTCTCCAGAAACGGCAGATAGTACTCGTCGATACCCGGGCCGAGGCGAAGAATGCCGTCCCAGATGAACTGGGCGCCGCACTCGGCCGCGGCGGAGACGACGGCATCGATCTGGTCATCGCCGTCGGTGATGAACGGCAGAATAGGCGCCAGGAAGATGCCGGCCCGGATGCCGTGTTCACGTAGCTTCGCCAGCGCCTCCAGCCGCTTGCGGGGCTTAGATGTCGTCGGCTCGAGCTTGCGCCAGAGCGATTCGTCGAGCGTCGTGATCGTGAGGTGAATGGTCACCCGGGCGTCCCGGGCCAGGTCGGTCAGGATATCGAGGTCGCGCAGCACCATCGGCGACTTGGTGGTGATCGAAAGCGGGTTGCGGAAGTCGCGAAATGCCTCGAGGATGCCGCGCGTCAGCCGGTAGCGTGACTCGGCCTGCTGATACGGATCGGTCGCGGTGCCGATCGCAACCGGCTCGCCTCGCCAGCTTCTCCGGCCCAATTCCGCTCGCACCACCCGCGGCGCATTCACCTTGGCAAAGATGACCTCCTGGAATTCATCCGCGCCGTTCATTCCGAGATACTCGTGCGTCGGTCTGGCGTAGCAGTAGACGCAGGCATGCCGGCAGCCGCGGTAGGGGTTGATGCTCCAGCGAAACGGCATGTTCTGAACGCGGTTGATCACGCTTTTGGCGTCAATCTCGCGCACAACGAATGAAGCCATCACTTTCAGAGTAGACGATATAGAACACCCGTTCCATCGTTGGAAACATCTCGTCGCGACGTACAATAACGGGACTGCTTTCCATTGGCGTTGTCAGGGCTAGGAGAAAACGTGACCGATACCGGCGTAAATACGGGACAGGCAGCGCCTGCCGGCCACGACGGAACCGACGCGGTCGTGCGGATGTTGCGGACGATCATCGAACGCATCCCGATGGGAGTGATCGTGGTCGATGCCGGGGGAGATCTGGTCTTCATGAATGAGGCCGGTCGCCGGATCAGCGGCGAGCAGCCGCAAGATGCCGCGCCGGTTGCTGATCAGGCCGCCGCGTACGCCATTCGCGAACCGGTTACCGACCGCGAGCTCACGCCCGAAGAGACGCCGATCGGCCGGGCGGTCAACGGCGAGACGGTTGAAGATTTCGAGTACGTGTTCGCGGCGCCCGGGGGCGGGGGCGACCGCTGGGTACGGGTCTCGGCGGCGCCGTTTCTCGCTCCCGACGGAACTGTCGAAGGGGCTGTTGCGATCTTCGCCGACGTCACGGAGGAGCGGAGGATCGAGCAACGGCGAGTAAACTTCCTGGCCGGCGCTATGCATGATCTCAAGACCCCGCTTACGGCCATCAAGGGGTACACCCAGATCCTCCAGCGCCAGCTCGCTCGCAACGGCGCGCTCACCCCCGAAACCGCCGATCGATCGCTGGCCCAGATCGAAACCACCGTCAATCGGATGAACGGGCTGATAAGCGAGCTACTCGACGTCGCCCGGCTGCGTATGGGCGAGAAGATCGCTCTGAACCGCGAGCACGTCGACCTCACAGCACTGACGGTGAGGTTGGTGCAGCAGTATCGCGAGCTTGCCCCCGAACACCGGTTCGTGCTCGAAGTGAACGGCGAGGTGACGGGTCAATGGGACGAGCTCCAGCTCGAGCGCGTGCTGGACAATCTCCTGTCCAATGCCGTGAAATACAGCGCCGAAGGTACGCAGATCACCATCTCGCTCGAACGTCGCGACAGCGGCGGGAGACCGGAGGCGATCCTGACCGTCCGCGACGAAGGGGTCGGTATCCCGGCCGACGACCTCCCGCACATCTTCGAGCGCTTCTTCCGCGCCGGCAACGCCCGGGACGAGGCCGGTGGCCAGGGCATTGGGCTATCGGGCGCGCGTCAGCTCATCGAGCAGCACAGAGGGACGATCGTGGCCGACAGCGTCCTCGGCCAGGGAACGGTCTTTACGATCCGCCTTCCAGCCGAGCCAGGCACGTAGGGGCCGGCTCCCGCCTGCTCCACCGGGGCTGATTAGACCGAGTCGAAATCCCCCGCGCTGTAGCGTTCGATCCGCTCCGGCAGACAAACCGGGCAAACGTGGTAGATAGCCGGGGAGATACCACCGCTCTCGAATATCTCCTCGAGGTGCCCGCAGCGGTAGCAGTACGTCGGAGCGCCCGGCCGCGGCATGAGCGCATGACCGTGCTCGGCCCGGCAGGGCTCGCACATCATGAACTCGACCGGCTGACGTGATCGTTCCGTGCGGCTGCGCGTCTCGAGCGGCGCGCCGCAGCCCTTACAGTAGACGGTTCGTTCGGTCGGCGTCTCGGGCGCCGCCTCGGTTGCTGTTTGCGCGTTGCGTGTCGTGGGAATGATCCTACCCCGATCCAGACGAATGTGACCGCGCCCCGCGGCCACGCCTCAGACGAGGCACTTCCATTGTACGCTTTCCATAATGAATGACCGCCGACCGTGCCGTAGCGTAGCCTTGGCTACGGCAGTCTCCCTCCTGCCTACCCAGGCATGGACACAACTCCTCGCGCTACGGAAATACGAAAAGGCTATGGCTGCGGCTTGGCCTGCGGCGGTAGCCTCACCCCTTGCGCATTGTCCTGCGCGATGTCGTCAAGCGACTGCGTGATCAACGCGCTTTGCAACCTTGTCAGCGACGCGCGAAGTGTATTCTGCGTCGCCACGTCCTGCGCCGTCGCCGATGCAACCGCGTCGGCCAGCACGACGCCATCCATCTTCGGAACCGGCACGCCGAGCAGACGAAGCAGCGTCGGGGCAATATCGATGAGGCGTGCCGGAAACTGCGACGCGGTCGAGCGAACGCCGGGGCCGGCAATCACCAGCGGGATGTGCTGCGCGCCCCAGTTGGCCCCGCCGTGATCGCCATGGAGGTTTTGGTTCTGATGGCCGATCGTGTTCTCTCGAAAGAGCGCGACGACATCGGGAGCCGTGGGACCGGCAAACGAGCCGAGTATGTAGCGATTGGCCAGGTCCAGATCCGGGTCGATGCTGACGCCGGACGCCAGTTCGTACCCGTATGAGCCGGCGCTCGACGTCTGAAAGTAGGCGGTGGTGACATTTGGTAGCGCCGCCACCGACGTCGCGACCTTCGGCGCCGCGGTTGGATTGTTGATGTAAATATCGGCCGCCGTTCCGCCGGTGTGCCAGAAGTAGTCACCGCCGCCCGCCCGGACTGCCGCCTTGACGATATTCACCGGAACGGTGTGGGCGTTGGGAACCATGCCGTGATCGGCGGTCACCGCAAAGATCGTCTGGTTGTAGATCCCGGCGCGCTTGTAAGCCCGAATAACCCGGCCGATGTTCTTGTCGATCCCCGTCGCAACCGTTCCCATGATCTTCGGTGATGCCGGTCCCCCGTAGGGGTGACCGTAGACATCGCCGCCGGGGAAATTGATCATCAGGACGCGCGGGTGGAAAGCATCGATCGCCGCCATCGCCAGCATCCCGGAGAGCCAGTCCCAGTCGGTGAAGTGGCGCGGCGGCATCGCGAAGTTCAGGTGCGGGTGCTGAAAGAACGCCGAGTCGGGCTGGTATCCGGTCACCGCGGCGGGGACCAGGCTCTGATGCCCGGTTCGTGCCTCATAGAGGATGTAATCTGCCCCCAGGCTCCCCATCGCTCCCGCCGCATACACCTTCTCCGAGGAAAGCGAGATCGACACCGCCGACGGGTCGGCCGCTTTCACCGCCAGCGAGATCGAGCTCGCTCCCGATGCCTGCATGTCACGTTCCATGGCGCCACTGACCACGCCCTTGCCCCAACCGTCCTGAATCTCAATGGTCGGCACTGCCGGGTCGCGCCACTCGAAGCCAATGATCCCGTCGTTGCGCGGGAAGGAGCCGGTCGCAATGGTAGCATGGCCGGGCGGTGTCTCGCTTTCCATCTGCCCGACCCAGGCGCGGTTGAAGGTCGTCCCGCGCTTCATCAGTCCTTCCAGATTCGGCATGTGGCCCATTCGGATGTACTCGGGCCGGAAGGCGTCGAGCACCATGAGGACGAGATAGCGAGCGGGCGGTGTCTGCGCTTCGACCGGCAGCGGCTTGCTTCCGAGCAGCAGCTCCAGTCCGGAAGTGGTTAGCCCCAGCGCCAGCAGCGATCGCGCAAATTCGTTGCGTGAAATCTCCCCGCCACGGAAGAGGCGCTCCAGGTCGCTCAACCCAGGCCCATCGCGCATGATCCTTGCCCCTCTCAACCGTCCTAACTATAGCGCTGTAATCACAAAATGTGCAGACCTATACTGAACTGAGGGCTACATGCCGCGGCTGCGCGTAGACGCCGTCCTCTTTGACATGGACGGCACCTTGATCGACGAGAGCGCCTCGTACCGGGAGGCGATCCGCAAAACCGCCGAGCTATTCCTGTCCGAAGCGGTGGCGATGGACGAGGTCGACGAAATCAAGCGCCGACCCGGGTTCAACAACGATGTCGACGCGACGTGGGCGCTCATCGGTTACCGGACGCACGGCCATGCCTTTCAGCCCGATACCGCCGACCGCGCATCGTATGCCTACCGCCGCATTCGCAGCGTCTTTCAAACCTACTACCTGGGCGATCGCCTCTGGCGGGAGATCAGCGGCACCGAGCCGCCGTTTGCCTGGTCCGAGCCGCTCATGGCACGCGAATCCTTATTAGTAACGCACGAAGCGCTGGCCCGGCTGAGTACCCTCGCGCTCGGCATCGTTACCTCGCGCCCCCGCGTCGAAGCGCTGATGGCGCTGCACGAGCATGACCTCGATCGCTACTTTCCTGCCGAGGCAATCGTCACCGTCGACGACATCGAGGAGGAGAAGCCGCATCCCGCCCCGGTTCTGGCCTTGATCGACAGACTGGGCGCTCGCGAGCCGGTCCTGGTCGGCGACACGATCAACGATGCCCTCGCCGCCCTCGCCGCCGGCATCCCCTTCGTCCAAATCGGCACCGAGCCGCTGTCCGATACCGAAGCCGAAAACCACACCACCCGCCGCATCGAATCGGTCAACGACCTGCTAGAGCTAATCGAAACCCTGGTCAGTGCGTAGCCCCGGGCATTTCGCTCGTAGTCGCGCCCTTTATGGGCGCCCGCCTGGCCTACGAACATGCCGCCTATACCAGACGATCTACCCGGACGCTGTCGTGCGCCAACAGACGCTGTCGATGGGATAGGGGCGTGGCACCCATGAAGGGTGCGACTACAAACGGTGTCTCCGCGGCACGACGATTCATGCCTCAGCCAGCGACATGCGGCATGATTTCTGCGGTGTATTTCGTCTGTTAAAGGCAACAAATCACCGCAATTTTTACAGTGCATATTGACTGTTGCCCAATATCCCCGTAATCTGGTCGTACATTCACGAGCGCGCAATGCCTCGCCACCCGCTAGAAGGAGGCGACCATGATTCTGGTAGTAGATGACGAGCCGGCCATCACCGAACTCCTGACCGATATCCTCGAATATCACGGGCATCCGGTCATGATTGCCAACGATGCCGAGACTGCTCTGGAGATGCTGAGCCTCACGAGCCCGGACGTGATCCTGATGGATCTCATGATGCCATCGGTGGATGGCCTCAGCCTGGCCCTTGCGCTACGGCGCGGTTCGGGCAGCCGGAGCATTCCGATCATCGCCATGTCGGCGTCCGACAGCGCGCTGGAGCTGGCCGACCGCGTCGGCGATTTCGATGCCTATCTCAGCAAGCCGTTCGAGCACCAGGAGCTGGTATCGCTGGTCGAGCGCTATCTCTCCGTTCCCACATGAGGTATATCAGGGTATAATTGAATGTATGCACGACGTGGCGGGAGCGATGAGCTCCTGACGTAATGGACCACCAGCCGTTGGGCGTGGTGGCCTTTTTTTAGGGTGTCCCCGAGATTGATGTGTGGGTGGCGCCCGCTCTCAATCGAAAGGACAACCGTGACACAATTTGCAGACTTGAACCTCGACCGGCGAACGGTCGAGGCGCTTCGCCGCATGGACGCCGTCGAGCCGACGCCGATCCAGGAAGCGGCGATCCCGGAACTGATTGCCGGCCGCGATGTCGTCGGTCAGGCACGTACCGGCTCCGGCAAAACACTCGCCTTCTCTCTTCCCTTGCTCTCCCTCTGCGATCCCGACCTCGCCGCGCCCCAGGCGCTGATCCTCGTTCCGACGCGCGAGCTGGCCGGGCAGGTGGGACGCGTCATCGACAAGCTCGGCCCGGCGCGCGGCCTGCGCGCCGCCCAGATTTACGGCGGCCGGGACATGGACGACCAGCTCATGTTGCTGCGCACCGGCCCGCAGATCATCATCGGGACGCCGGGGCGTGTTCTTGATCACCTCTATCGCGGCTCCCTATCACTCCGCGACATACGAATCCTGGTTCTGGACGAGGCCGACCAGATGCTGGACGTCGGCTTCGGGCCGGATGTCGAGCGCATCCTCGAATGCGCGCCCGAGGTGCCACAGATGGCGCTATTCTCGGCGACGATGCCGCAGTGGGTGCACGATGTCGTCGAACAGTGGCTGCGCGAGCCGGCGGTGATCGAGGTCGACGCCGCCCAGTCGGGACCGATCGACACTGTGAGCCACGTCGTGATCGAGGTTCCACAAAGCCAGAAGATCACCGCGCTGCAGTCGTTGCTGGATCAGCGCGGTGACGGGACCGTGGTAATCTTTGCCCGGACCAAGGCAGGCGTCGAGCGCCTGGAGCAGCAGCTCCGGGGGCGCTACCCCATCGCGGCCTTACAAGGAAACATGAGCCAGCCTCAGCGTGAGCGCGTCCTGCGCGGCTTCCGCCGCGGCAACCCGCCGATCCTCATCGCGACCAATGTCGCGGCACGCGGCCTCGACATTCTCTCGATCGAGCAGGTCATCAACTACGACGTGCCGGAGTCGGCGGAGCTTCTGACCCACCGTCTCGGGCGGACCGGACGGATGGGCCGCACCGGAACGGCGGTAACGCTGCTCAGCCCCGCCGAAGAGCGGAAGTGGAAGGCGATCGAACGCGAGATCGGCGGCCGGACCGAGCGCCAGAGCTGGGGCAAGGCCGAGCGGCCGGCGCGGAGAGAGGAATCCGGCCGCCGCAACCAGCGTAATCGACCGCGCCACGAAGTCACCTGCTCCGCCTGCGGCAAGCAAACCACCGTGTCGTTCGCTCCTCGCCCCGATCGCCCGGTGTACTGCAACACCTGCTTCAAGCAGCGTAAAGAAGAATCCGCGGCTTAGGGATCAACCCTCACCCCAACCCCTCTCCCGTGCGCGGGCGAGGGGCTTTTTTTGTGTGCTAACCTGGGCCACCCATGGAGCAGGAAAGCCGCCTTCCTGAGGCGCTTGTCCTCACGCAGGACGAGCACACCGATATCCGCGTCCAGGCAGTGATTCAGAGCGGCCGCCGCCAGGTCGACATTCGCGTCTGGAGACGCGGCGTCGGAGGCATGGCACCGGTTCGTAACGGCATTTCCGTGACGGTCCGGGATCTCGACGCCGTGCAGACGAGTCTCGATCGCCTGATCGATGCCGGGCAGCGGCAGCATCGTGTTACCCGCTTCGTCAGTGATCTCGGTGAGGGCCGCAGGCTGCGGGCGGAGATTGAGCCGTTCGGCACGCACTTCTCGGCGCGCCTCGGGTTCTGGCAGCGCGTCCGGAGCAGCTGGCGGCCGGTTGACGACGGCCTCGTCGTGCTCTGCGATCAGCTCCCGGCGATCAAAGATACCCTGCACCGCTTTGCCCCCTGGCTCAATGGCCCGGATTTGCTGGCCACGCGCCGCGCGCTGCCGCCGAGTCTCGATCGCTGGCCGGTTCCGGGCGCCGACTGGATGACCGTCGACGCGGACCGCGTCGCTCTCCACCCGCGCGGTTTACACATAACGGCGACGCAGGAAGAGGAGACGGTCGTCATCCGGCAGTGGCGGCGAGCCGACAGCATCTGGCTTCCGGAGCCGGTTTCCTTTCCATTGACCCTCGCTGAAATCGAGACCGCACTGCAGACGCTGGCGCGTTTCGAAGATGAAGCAACGATCCCGCTGGAACGATCCACACTCTGTCTCCGTCGTGAGGGCAGCTCGGTGGTCGTGGAAGAGCGGGGTGCCGAGGGCGACCACGAGCCGCGTCTCTCCCTATCTGCCGCCGCGCTACCACAATTCGGCCGCCTCCTTGCCGAATCGTGGCGACTGCTAGCCCCGCATCTCAGCGCCGAGGAAGCAGGCATCGCCGAGCCGCCCCGCCTGTCAGTAGCGGAACCGATCGACGTCGTTGAGCAACGGACCGATGCGCTCGAGCGCGTGGAGCAGCCGACGGCCGAACCCGAGCCGGCCGCCGTCGTCACACCACTCGGCGAGGTGCACCTGACAGCGATGACCTATACCCTTGCCAGGCGAGATGACGCCGGCGCATCCTCGCTGGGCCTTACCTGGCACGACGCCTGGCTCGACCTGCCGCCCAGCGTCGAGGAAGACGTGATCGCCTCCCTCCGCTCGCTCTATTACGAGACGCTGCGCGGGCGGCGCGGCCAGAGCCGCGCGCTGTCTGCATCACCCGCCCTCCGGGCCAGCGTGCACAATCGCGGCATGCAGCCGTTCCTCGTCCTGGAGCAGGAGGACGACGATCACGTGACGGAGCTAACTCTTCCGGTCGGCGAGATACCGGCCTTTCTCGACGCCGTACAAGACATACTGACCCGAGCCCAGGAGGCGACATGCGCACAGGGGTACTGACCGACCTCGACGGAAACCGCGTCGGCACGATCACCGAGCAAGACGACGGCACGCTCGTCGGCGAAGGCGTCGGCGAGCGGCTGGTCCAGAAAGCGCCCGGCAAGACCTTCGACGACTGGATCTCGCATCTCCACCATTCCACGTATCTGCGCATTCTGGAAGAAAGCCCGGCAAGCTAGAGCGCAGTCGAGCCGCCCAGCCGGACCCGGCTACAATGCGGCTCATAACCAGAATGGTCGTAGGGGCGATCTGCGTTTGCCCGCAGCGTCAGCCTAACGACACCGTTACCCATCCGGACAATTCCTGTAGGGGCGTGTGGCGCACGCCCGCGCTGCCCGAAGAGCGCATTTCTACGCCGAATGATTTGCAATCAGAAACGGTCGGGCAGGGTGAAATCAGCGGGCGAACACAGGTCGCTCCCACGACCGTTATGGTGAATGGAGGCGTTGTGAATCGGGAGCGGCGAAGATCACTACGAGCGCCCCTGCACGCGCACGCTTTGCACGTACCACGTCGATCCGATCAGCCCGGGGAATGCCGGTACGACGGTGATCGTGTACGTCGTCTTGCCGACTGTCCAGCGATATAGTGCGCCGCGAATGGTCAATTTGATCCGGCGTGGGGCCGAGCGGCGGGGCGTGTCGACCGAGCCGGCCACGCGCTCGGCGGCATAATCGGGCCGGGTAATCAATCCGTCATGGCCGCCGATCTGGGTAAAGATAACCCCGCGCGCCGCCTGAGGGTACCCGAAGCACCAGTGGCCGATCGCCACACCCTGTGCATCGCGCGTGTTGCCTTTGCACGGGTACGCCGAGTTCTCCGCTCCCGCGGCCGGCGAGCCCATATCCGTCTCGACGACCACGCCTCGATCGGCCACGTACACGATGGCGCGCGCGCTGATGGGGAAGTTCCAACTGAAACTCGCTTTCTTTCCCCAGTAGACGACGGCGAGCGACTTGAAGCAGCACAGCCCCGTGCCGCCAATATTCGTCGTGTGGCCGCGGAGGGCGACGTGTCTGGAACCGAGTGGGACCGGGACGCCGGCACGGTGCAGCCAGGCAAGAGCGAGGTGGACAGCGCGATCGCGTGTCAGGGGTGCACCGTGGTATGTGTCCGGCCCGCGGAAGAGGGTCGCGTTGAAATAGTGAAACTCGCCTGCGGCACCGCGCGGGCCGACAAAGAGGGCCTTTCCGCGGAACTCGACTCGGTCACGAAACGCCTTGTTGGAAACACCCGGCGTCACCGGTTTGAGCCAGATAGGCGCGGGATGCGGGAACCAAACGGTCCATGGTCCGCCCTTTCCGCCAAGTTGGTCTCCCACGATCGCGGGCTCGTGAATGCCGAGGCGGTTTGCCAACCGCTGTGCTGCGGGAGGAACAGAACCGGCGTCACCGGTAGCGGAGGAGCGAGTGCTGATCTGCCAGCGTCCTCCAAGCCGGGCCGGCAACGGCCCGTAATTGATGTAGGCAGCGATCATGCGGGCTTTGAGCTTGGTATTGGCGATGAGTTCTTCTTGCCCGCTGCAGATGGGGGACTGGATCATTGGATCGCTCAGGACTTGATTGTCCAGGACGAAGGCTGCATACTTGCCGACGTGGCGCGTGGTGTAGTGACACCACGCGTGTGAGCCGGATGATGTGAAGCGGAAGTCGATGCCGGTCGAATCGGACCCGGACAGGGGGGTAGTGGTCGCGCTACCGCGGCGGAAGCCAGAATCGGGGACGACGACGGACAGGTGGGCACGGCAATTATTGGTCGCCGGATGCGACTGGCCTGGTGGGTACAGGACACAACTGAGGCGCCCGGCACGCCGGACCGGGCTACCGGGAGCCAGGACGATGCTGATGGGAGTGTAACTGGCAACCATCAGCGAGCCGTGAGCCGTGAGAAAGTGCTCCTGCTGGGCATTGTGCAGATTAACCCCGACAAGGAGAACGCAGGAGCCGCCGGTTATTCGAACGGGAGCCTTGACCCCGAGACCGTCGTGCAGCCGGTGCGCGACGATGGACCTGATCCTTTGCATCTCCCTCGTCGTCAGGCGCTGGCCAGGCGTGACGCAGAGCGTTGTCCCGCCCGATGGATTGCCCGCAACGGTTGGTTTCTGGCCGGTCGTGGCAACCGAGTGAAGGTGGATCAGCACCAGCCCGGCAATAATCAGCGCGGCCGCGGCACCGGCGATTGCCTCGCCAAGCAGTCCGCCGAAATACGGCCGCCACCCGAAGAGCCGGTGCTTTGGTCCCGCCTCGATCCGCTCGCGCACTCCCTGCCGGAAGCCGGGTAAGGGGGACACGGCGGGAAGGGATCGAATCAGCGCATCCTGGCGTCGGTAGGCGACTTGCGCCGCGCGGCAGGCGGGGCAGGATTCCAGGTGCGCCTCCAGCGCCGCGCGCTGCTGCGCTGTATGGCCGTTTGGAACGGCCAGCAGCCGTTCGAATCGCTCGTGATCAGTCATCGTTCTCTCCCAGAAGCGCGCGCAGGTGGGCGCGGGCGCGCGAGACGCGCATGTAGACGGCGTTCACGGAGATGTCGAGCGTAGCGGCGATATCCGGCGCCGGCATCGACTCGACCGCAACCAGGTGGAGGAGCGAGCGGTCCTGCGGACTAAGCCGCTCCCAGGCCTGGCGGATCGCCAGCCCCTGAGTCAGATCGATCTCGCGGCCGATCTCCTGTTCTCGCTCGACGATCCGTTCGCGCCGCCGGCGGCGAAACTCGTCCATCGCCCGGTTGTGCGCGACGGTGTAGAGCCAGCGCGCGTTCACCGTCTTGCCACGGCGCAGTTGATCGTAGGCGCGGGCGAAGGCATCCTGGGCGCAATCCTGCGCTGCCTCGCGATTCCCGAGGATAGCGTTGACATAGCGATACAGTGGCATCTCGTAGCGATCCATGAGCGCGTCGAGCCGCGCGCTCGGATCGATTACCTCCCGGCTTCCATCCACGGCGCGGGCCGTCACGCCGATCCATCCGCGGTCATTGCATTGCTCCTCAAAACCCTAAACGGACGGGGGAGCGAATCCTAACAGCGTGTAGGGTAGAGGCAAAAGAGAAGTGATGATTTCCTGGGAGACCGGCGGGGTTCAGTTCAACTACCGGGTTGCGGCCGTCATCGTTGACCGCGATCGCGTCCTGGTGACGCGGATCGAGGGGATGGACTTCTGGTTCCTGCCCGGGGGACGGGTGGAGATGGGGGAGACGTCAGAGAAAGCACTGGCGCGCGAGGTGATGGAGGAGCTGCACGTCCCGGCCGAGATCGGCCGCCTGCTCTGGGTGGTCGAGAACTTCTTCGGCGCCGAACCGCGTATCCAAGAGCTGGGGCTGTACTACGCGGCAACACTCATCGGGCTGGGCCGTGTCTGGGATGGGATCGGCATCTACCGAACGATCGACGACGAGGGCACGCGAGATGAGTTCCGCTGGCTACCGTTCGACGACCTATCTTCAGTCCGGCTCATGCCGCCGTTCTTGAAGGAAGTGTTGACGGAACTTCCGACCAAGACCCAGCACATAGTCGTCAATGAATGAGTCTCCCGATGCCCCCTCCAAGCGAGCCCGTTCCGGACCGCGCGTCGCCTCGAATGCCCCCTTTCCGCGGCGAACGTAACTGGCACGCTTGAACTCTTCGCTTGCGACCAGCCAGATCGCCTGCCGCGGGGAGGAGAGGAGCGGGAGAACCAGATCGGGCGTGAATCCGTATCCCTCCGCGACGGACGGCGGCCAGGCGGGGATGGCACGGAGGTCCTCTAGGGTCAGCTCGAATCGTTCCGGCGTCGTCTCGTGCCAGCGTTCGACCAGCTCCTCCGGAGTTGTATCCACCCACGTCCAATCGGGATCCTCTACCTGCTGAGCCCGCATGGGTGGGTGCCGCGCCGGATCGATCCGCGACCAATGTCCCGGTGATTCCAGGCGGTCATACAGGTCGTAGTGATACGCCTGAAGGCCATGCTTTCGAGCCAGCTCGCGCGCCACCGACGTCTTCCCCGAGTCGGTCGCGCCTCCGATCCAGAGCACGTTGCGCAGTGAGGATCGCAGGTCGTCTGTCACCCCTGAGCGGACGTGGCTGCAGCCGCCGGTACTCCCGCCAGAAAATCGCGCACGCACGCGATGAACGCCTCGTTCTCTTCGATCATCGGCCCGTGGCCGCTATGTTCGAAGATCCGCAGCCGTGCATTCGGAATGTGGCTTGCCAGGTACTCGGCCTGGTCGACCGGCGTGATCCAGTCGTGCCGCCCCACCATAACCAGCGTCGGCACGCGAATCTCGCCGAGCCGGTCGCGAAGATCGTACTGCGGGATGTTCCGCGAAAACGCGAAGTTGTGGGTTTTGTAGCGGAAGACGATCCCGGCAAGCCGCTCGGCATCGCGCTCCGGATCCTCGGTCGTGCGGTAGAGCGGCTGGATGGCGGCGAAGGAAGAGCGGAACTCGTCGTCGTCGGCGACGCGGCCGCCGAACAGCCGATCGAGCTGCTCGGTCGTGATCCCGGGAAGGCCGGATCGAAGCGCGTTTTCGCGTGCCGCGGTCTCGTTGTGGTGGCTGGGAGCGGTGTCCTGCAGGATGAGATGCGTCAGCCTATCCCCGTGCCGGACGGCGTATTCGAGCGAGATGAACCCACCGTACGAGGTTCCGAGCAGTGCGAAGCGTTCGAATCCCAGGTGATCGCGCAGAGCGTCCAGATCGGCCACGAAGTCGGCGTGCGAATACGAGCCGTCCGGCGCGTCGCCGGACTTCCCGCAACCCCGCAGGTCGTAACTGACGACCTGGTACGAGTCGGCGAGGGGACGCAGCCACTGAACGTACCCGCGGTTATCACTCATCCCCGGACCCCCATGGACGGCGATCAGCGGCGCCCCTTCGCCCATGACCTCGTAATAGATATCCACCCCGTTCAACGTCGCCTGCATGATTGTCCCTCCTCACTCTGTAGTTGATTTGGCTGCATCACCTAGCGGTAGGGCGGGGCCGGGCGAACCCCAGTCTCCCGCCGCCCCCCCATGCCAACGAGGCCGGCCACTGCTAACGCGGGCCGGCCCTACACAAATAAAGCCCTACACGAATAACACGACTACTCGAAGACTGTATACCCTCGCTTCCGGATGGACAGCTCAAAGGAGAGCGCGACCTCACGGATTCCCTTTACACGCGCGAGCGGTCCGTCGAGGAACTCGACCAGCGACGCGTCGTGCGGGAAGAGCAGCTCGGCGAGAATGTCCGCTTCCCCGGCCACCCGTGAGAGATAACGAACCGCCGGCTCCTCTTTCAGCCGCGCGATGATCTCCTCGGTGCGCGCCAACTCCACCTTGAGCCAGAGCAGAACGACGTCCTCGAAGCCCAGCCGCAGCGGATTGCCCAGCGCGATGACCGTCACGTAGCCGGATTGCAAAAGCCGGAGTGTCCGCCGCCGGGCGGTTGAAACGGTTGTCCCGAGACGCTCGGCGATCTCCGCATAGCTGGCGCGACCGTTTTGCTGCAGCAACTCCACGATTCGCTCGTCCAGCTCGTCGAGCGACAGCGACTGGTTTCCGCCCAACAAGCTCTCGCCGATTGCCACCGATGGACCGTTGGTCTGCGTTCCCAGGGCATCCCACCGGAAGTTGGTCTTGTAGGTTTTCAGCACCCACGACGTGTTGACGGCGCGGATGCCCGGGATGGCGGTGAGACAGTGCAGGAGGATGTCGGTGGCCTCGTCGCGATCGGCCGCGACCACTTCACAGACGATATCGTAGGTGCCGCTGACGATCGAGAGAAAGCGAACCTGCGGGATCGCGGCCACGGCATCCTCGACGTCGCTCATTGAGCGCGGCTCGCAACGCAGCGCCACCATCACCGCATGCCCGTGCCCGACACGCAGCGGGTCAACGGCACCGACGATCTTGAACAGCCCCAGGTCGATGAGCTGCTGAGTCCGTCGCTGTACCGCCGCTTCCGACGCCCCGAGCATCGACGCCAGGGTGCTGTATGGCGTCCGGCCGTTTGTCTGTAGAGCGGCGATCAATTGACGATCGAACTCGGTGAGCCGGGGCGCGGATGATCCGACGCTGTGTAGATGTGCCTTCGGTTGCACGATTATCCTCTTTCAATGGCCCATTATGGTCGATTCCTTGGCTAGAAAACCATTAGGTGCTAGAATGCCGCAAAAATCGGCGGCGGAGACAGCCGCCCGATGTTGGGTGGACAGGAGTAAGGAGGCCTCATGACGGACGTAACCGAAGCACCCGCCGGGAAACGCACCCGTTACTCGGGTTACACATCGTATAGCTACCTCGAACCAGAGAAAGACTACCGCGTCTTCACGCTGGCGCGTGAGATCGATCGGGTACCGTCGACACGTGTGCCGGTGTCGCACGCTCAGGAGGCGCGGGTCCAGGATCTCTTCCAGAAGAACGTCGTGATCTCGCTCCACGAGCATCCCACGACCGTCCCCGACGACACGGCGGAGATCTTCGAGTACCGGCGCCGGAATCGCGACTTCACCGCCTACGAGGGTCTGAGTGTCTCCGGGCTTGACGCGGTCTTCGACAACCTCATGGACGGCACCGCTCTCATCACCTCCAAGAACGGGTGGAAGTGGGACGACATCGTGATGGACTTGGGGATGCGGCAGTGTGACATCGCCCACCAGGACTTTCTGGTATGGGCTGGGTCGGTCGCCGATATCCTCCAGGCCAAGGCAAACGGCCAGCTCGCCTGGATCCCGGCGCTCGAGGCGGCGACGCCGATCGAAAACGAGCTCGACCGGATCGATATTCTGTACGGCCTAGGCGTGCGGATGATGGGCATCGCCTACAGCGAGGGAAATACCCTGGGAGCCGGGCTGCGCGAGCCGCGTGACGGGGGCCTGACAATCTTCGGGCGCCAGGCCGTACACCGCATGAATCAACTGGGTATCGCCATCGACGTGTCGCACTCCGGAGATCAAACGGCGCTGGACACGATCGAGACCAGCTCTAAACCTATATTCATCACCCACGCCGGCGCCCGCGCTCTCTGGCCCAGTTCGCGGCTGAAGCCGGACGAGGTCATCAAGGCCTGCGCCGATCGAGGTGGCGTGATTGGCATCGAAGCGGCGCCGCACACGACGCTAACGCCGACGCACTCGCGGCACAGCATCGAGTCGATCATGGAGCACTTCGAGTACTGCGTGTCGCTGGTCGGAATCGATCATGTAACGTTCGGGCCTGACACCCTCTTCGGCGACCATGTCGGACTGCACCATGCCTTCGCCGCTCAACTCTCGATCGCGCAGTCGCGCAAGGGCACGAGCTTCGAGGAAGTCGAGTACGTCGACGGTCTGGAGAACCCGGGTGAAGGACTGCTGAACTGCGCACGCTGGATGGTCGCGCACGGCTACAGCGACGACGACATAGCCAAGGCGATCGGGGGGAATACACTTCGCGTTCTGCGCGAGGTCTGGTGGAAGTAGGGGCATCCGCGTTTTTGCCGGTTTTTGGAAGGAGGAGCCATGCGCTCTGTTGTTCGCGTCTCAGCTCTGCTGATCGTTCTGGCGATGTCCGGTCTCGGCGCCCGTGCCACACTGGCCGGCTCGCCGAAGCTCTCGTACAATTCCAACGCGACAATCTACATGACCACGAACGCCGATCCGACGTTCGACACCTGGGCTCCGACCGCCTTCGCCGAGTCGGACATCATCAACAAGCTGATCTTCTCGGGCGTCACCAAGTGGGCGCTGAACGGTGCGGCCGAGGGAGACCTGGCCACCCACTGGACGGTCTCCAAAAACAAGTTGGTCTGGACGTTCTACCTGCGGAAGGGCGTGAAATGGCAAGACGGCAAGCCGTTCACCTCGGCCGATGTCGTCTACACCTACCAAGACGTCGTTCTCAATAAGAGCACGCCGACCAGCAAGGCATCGGTCTACAGCGCCGTCAGCAAAGTCAAGGCGGACGGCCCCTACAAGGTCAAGTTCATCCTCAACACGCCGTTCTCGGATCTCCCCGAGTACCTGGCCTACTACGCCCCGGTTCTGCCGAAACACGCCCTGAGCGGATCGAATCCGTTCACGAACACCCACTTCAACAAGGTGCATCCGATCGGCACCGGCCCGTACATCATGAAGAAGTACACGCCGGGCGAATCGATCACGCTGGTCCGCAACCCGCACTACTTCGGCGCCGAGCCGAAGATCAAGACCATCGTGTTCAAGATCATCCCGACGACCACCACGGAGGTCTCCGATCTCCTCAGCGGCGGTCTCACCTACATCAACCTGACCGACGCGCAATACCTGCCGCCTCTGATTCACAACCCGAACCTGACCGTGCAGAAGAACGCCGACCAGACGTACTACTTCGCCATGGTGAACACCACCATCTCGCCCTTCAAGAGCCTGAAGGTCCGCAAGGCGCTGGACTACGCGATCGACAAGAAGGCGATGATCAAGGCTCTGCTCAAGGGGTACGGCAAGGTCGCAACCGGTCCCATCGCGCCGCTCCAGAAGGCGTACTACTATTCCAAGGTGGCCCAATACCCGTACGACCCGAAGAAGGCGTTGGAGCTGCTGAAGCAGGCAGGGTACAAGAAGGTGAACGGGACGCTCGAGAAGAACGGCAAGCCGTTTACCATCAACTTTACCGCCGGGCAGATTCGCTTCCTGGTTCCGGCATCGGAGCTGATCCAGCGCTACTGGCAGGCGCTCGGGATCAAGGTGAACCTGACCGTTCTCGACTGGAACACCTACATCTCCACGGTGGTCGTCAAGCGTGATTACCAGGCATCGTTCGCGTGGTGGTCGACACCGCCGGCGCCGGACATGGACTCGTACTACGCGTGTTCTGCCGCCAAGGCCGGGTACAACCTATCCGGGTTCTGCGATCCGACCCTCGACAAGGCGATGAACAAGGGCCGAGCGGCGATCAAGCTTTCGGCACAGCAGAAGGCGTACAACCGGGTGCAGCAACTCCTGGCCGAGAAGCTCCCGCTCCTGTACCTGTTCTACCCGGACAGCTTCAACGTCATGACCAAGAAGCTGCACGCCCCCCATGCGGGGTACGCGTTCGCCATCGACGACATTTCTGCCTGGTACGTCACTCCGTAGACAAATAGCGAAACCATGCTCTCGTTCCTCGTGCGGCGGCTCGTCATCGGCCTCATAACCCTGTGGCTCATTACGGTCGGCATCTTCGCGCTGATCAACCTGGCCCCCGGCGGCCCGGTCGCGATCATGAATATGTCCTCCACGGCGAGCACGCGGCACGAGCTCGAGCGCTACTACCATCTCAACGATCCCGCGCCGGTGCGCTACGTGCGCTGGCTCAACAGCGCGCTGCACGGGAACCTCGGGACGTCGTACGACTTCGGGGAGCCGGTGGCCGCGGTGATCGGTCAGCGGCTCCCCAACACCGCCATCCTGGCCGGCACCGCCATCCTGATCTCGATCCTCTTCGGGATACCGCTCGGCATCCTAGCCGCGGTTCGGCGCGGCACCTGGGTCGATACGGCGACCACCGCCGGCACGACTATCGGCCTGTCGACACCGGACTTCTGGCTCGGGACGGTCATGATCATCGTCTTCGCCGTGACTCTGCACTGGCTACCCTCGTCGGGGATGGGCGGCGCGGGCAGCGGTGGCGGCGGCCTCCTTCCCCACTTGATCATGCCGGCGAGCGTCCTGGCGATTGTCCTGACACCCAACCTGGTACGCTTCACTCGCTCGAGCGTCCTCGGCGTGCTGGAGGCCGACTACATCCGGACGGCGCGGGCCAAGGGCGTGCGGCGAATCGTCGTCCTGGGAAAGCATGCCTTTCGGAATGCGCTCATCCCGATCCTCTCGCTGGTCGGTCTGCTGGCGGCCACGCTGCTCGGCGGCTCGGCGATCGTGGAATCGGTGTTTGCCTGGCCCGGCATCGGGCGGCTCACCGTCCAGGCTGCGACCGACCGCGATTACCCGATGATCATGGGCGTAACGCTCCTCGTCGCCGCGATCGTCATCGGCATCAATCTCGTCACCGACATCCTCTACGCCTACCTCGATCCGCGGGTGCACTATGACTGAGCGGGCCGTCGCGGATCGGGAGGCGCGGGCCGAAGCGGTGCTTGTGGGGGAAGTCGAGCTTACGCAGTTTGTCTCGCCCTGGCGGCGCCGCCTGATCCTCTTCTACCGTAGCAAGGCCGGAATGGTGGCGCTGGCGGTCATCATCCTGCTCTACGCGTTCGCGTTTCTCGGCCCGTTTATCTACCGGGTCGCGCCCGACGCGACCAACCCGCTCTCGACCCTGCTGCCGCCGAGCCACGCCCACCCTCTGGGCAGCGACGAGCTGGGACGAGACGAGCTGGCGCGCATCATGGCCGGCGGGCAGGTGTCGCTGACGCTGGGGATCATCGCGGTGCTGATCGCGATCACCGTCGGGACGGCAGTCGGTCTGACCGCCGGCTACTTTCGCGGCTGGACCGAGATGGTGCTCATGCGCGTGGTCGACGCGGCGATGGCCATCCCGGCCTTCTTTCTGGTGCTGATCGAGGTCACAGTGTTCGGCAATGCCGCGCCGATCATCATCGCGATTATTGGATTCACCTTCTGGTCGCAGATCGCCCGCATCATGCACGGCGAGACCGTCGCGCTACGCGAGCGGGAGTTCCTGCAGGCCAGCGAGGCGCTGGGCGTGCCGAAGCTTGCCATTCTCCGGCGGCACCTGCTGCCCCACCTGTTTCCGAGCATGGTCGTCATGGGATCGCTGGCCGTTGCCTGGGCTATCTTAACCGAATCGGCTTTGAGCTTCCTGGGGCTGGGAATTCAGCCGCCGGAGGCATCGTGGGGCAGCCTGCTGCAGGCCGCGCAAACGTACATCTTCCTCGACCCCGCCCTCGCCATCATTCCCGGCATCTTCATCGGGATCACCGTCCTGGCCTTCAACACCCTGGGCGATGCATTGCGCGATGTGGTGTAAGGAGAAAAACCATGGTTACATCTGATATCGATCTGGCTCCCTACTTGGCATCCGATGATCTGGTCCAATCCGACGATCCCGAGATCGCTCGCACGGCCGCGATGATTACCGCTGGCGCGGCCGATGACCGGGAGAAAGCGGTCAAGATCTTCTACTGGGTCCGCGATTCGATCGCCTACTGCATCGAGGCCGACCGGCCGGCATCCGAGGTACTGAATGAGAGGCGCGGTGTTTGCGTCACCAAGGCGCTGCTGCACGTGGCGCTGCTCCGGGCGGCGGGCGTTCCGGCCCGGATCGGCCACGCCGATTACAAGAAGGATGTCCTGCGGGCGATCTTTCCGGATTCGTACATGGACCGGCAGCCGGACGTCTACCCGCTCCATACCTTTGCCGAGGTGTACCTGGACGGCGAGTGGGTCACCTGTGACGCGACGCTCGATCCCGAATTCGCCCGCGACTTCGGTTTCCCGCTACAGGAGTTCGACGGGGTGCATGCAACCGACACGATGGTCGGCGAGGCTAACACGGTTCGACGTTACTCGTCGCGCTCCGGAACGGAGATGATGGAGCTCTATAACGAGGCCCTGGCCGGTATCGACGTCAGCCATGAAGAGCTGAAGCGGGAGTTCCAGCTGCTCGACGTCTACGTGGAGCTTCGGCGCATCCGCAAGCGGATGGACGGGCTGGAGCGCGCGATCGTCAACCGGCTGTGACGGCGGTCGATCTCGTCATCAGGGGTGGGAGAGTCGTCACTCCCGCCGCCGACGACGTCGCGGACATCGGCATCCGCGATGGGAAGATCGTCCAACTGGGCGGCGATTTATCTGGAGCGGACGAGATCGACGCCAGCGGGCGGCTGGTCCTGCCCGGCGGCATCGACATGCACGTCCACCTGACGCCGGTGGAATCGGGTGACGACGATGTCGCCTGGGTCGACGATTTCGTCAGTGGCTCGCGCGCGGCGGCCTGCGGCGGAATCACGACCATCGGCAACATCACCTTCCCGCGTCCCGGCGAGCGCCCGACCGCAACGGTTCACCGCGTTGCAGAAGAGGCCGAACGAGACAGCATTGTCGACTTCGTCCTGCACCCGGTTCTGCTCGATCCGTCCGCCGAGAACCTAGCCGACGTCCCGGTCCTCGCCGAGCAGGGGCACACCAGCATCAAGATCTTCATGATCGTGGGCGAGTTCGATGCGAGGGTGTACGACTACCTGCGGGCGCTGGAGCTGGCGGGTGCAAACGGGATGCTGACGCTCATCCACTGCGAAGACGCCTGCATCATCAGCCGCCTGACCGAGCGACTCCTGGCCGAGGGCCGGGCGGATCTCTCGAACTACCCGACCAGCCGGCCGATCTACAGCGAGGCCGTCGCCGTGACCCGCGCGGTGGCTCTGGCCGAGGCGGCGGGCGCGCCGATCTACATCGTCCACCTGTCCAGCCGCGACGCCCTCGATGCTGCCGAGCGGGCGCGGGCCCGTGGGCTGCCGGTGTACGTCGAGACGCGGCCCATCTACCTCTACTTCACCGACGAGATATTTTCGAACCCCGAAGGGCCGCTCTACGTCGGCAACCCTCCTCTGCGGCGAGCCGAGGATGTCGCCGCCCTGTGGGCGGGGCTGAGCGCGGGGACGATCCAGACCTGCTGCACCGACCACGCACCGTGGACACGCGACCAGAAGCTCGATCCCGAGCATACGATCGCCAATCCGCTGCCCGGCGTGTCCGACCTCGAGACGCTGATGCCGGTGCTCTTTTCGGAAGGAGTCGTCCGCGGCCGGCTCTCGCTGCGACGGTTCGTCGAAGTCACCTCGACGAACGCCGCCCGCCTGTTCGGGCTCTTCCCGCAAAAGGGAACGATAGCCGTCGGCAGCGACGCCGATCTGGCGATCTGGGATCCGGAGTTTACGAAGCGTGTGAACGGCAGCGAGGGGCAGAGCCGGGCGGGCTATAGCGTCTACGATGGCTGGGATGTCACCGGCTGGCCGATGTGGACCCTCAGCCGCGGCGAAGTGATCGTACGAGACGGCAATATCGTCGCGGGAAACGGCCGTGGCTCCTGGCTGACTCAGGGGACAAGCGGCAAGGGGTAGGAAGGGGATGTTGCGGTCGCCATGGGTCGAATCGGGAGTCACGACTACGAACTGACGGACGGCGTCATTGGACTTCGTCCCCTCGCATTCGAGGATGCCGAGCGACATCTTGCCGGCGAGGATGAGGAACAGGTGCGCTGGCTCAACGAAGGGTACTGGTCAACTCCCGAGACGGTACGGCGACACATCGAGCGAATGCAGGAGGCGCGGCGGCAGGGCATTGCGCTATGGAACTTCGGCGCTTGGGAGGTGGCAACCGGGGACCTGGTGGGCAACATCGAGGCAAATGGCCTGCCCGGCCGTCTCGTCGGAGTCGGACCCGGCGAGGCCAATATCTCCTACGTAATCTTCCCCGACTGGCGCCGGCAGGGCTACGCCGTTCGCTCGGTCAATCTCATCTGCCGGTTTCTCAAGGACAATGGCTTCGAGCGGGCAATCATCCGCGTCCACCCCGATAACGAAGCATCGGCCAAAGTCGCGCGCCGCGCCGGCTTCCACCCCGAGCACATGCTCGAAAACATCCACGGTCCGTTACGGCGCTACGCCCGCGATCTGGATCGAGATGCCAAGGACGCTCAGCGTCAAATGTAGCCGAGGGCTCGGCTACATTTGACGCCCATCTGCGGTTCGTAGCAATCCCGTGACGTAGCTGCCCATCGCTCCCGGGGCGTCGCCACCGATAGCCTCGGCGGCCATATTCGAGACTCTATCAAGGAGGTCGGCGGCGGCGAGAGCGGCGCGGTGGATATCGGCAGCAGACAGGCCGGCAATGGTCCCTGCGATCGTGGGAGGCTCCCCGACAGCCGGGTGATCAAACACAGCGGTAAGGCCGTATTGCGGATCAGGCACGCCCGTGGTTACCGCCCAGAGGCGCCAGATCTGTGTTCGCGCTTGCTCCTCGAGCCAGCGCCAACGTTCGTCACGCTCGACGACGTCGAGGATCTTGATGAGGAGGTTGCGTTGTGCCGCAAGCTCGGTGGGAAGAGCGCCGAGCCATGAGTGGAGTTCATGGACGTGCATACCGCGTTCAGGCCGAATTCTCGTTCAGACCCGGGGCGAAGCGCTCGATCAGGGCCAGCGATTCCGCTTCAAGGACGCCGCCCAGATAGGTCCGAATGTGGCGGCGAACGTAGGGGATTGTCTCGACGATCTGCGGGCAGCCGGCGAGGCGATCGTGGGCGGCAAAGACGATGTGGGGAACATCCGCCATCACCGCCGCGCCGAGGCACATCGGGCAGGGCTCGAGGGTGGTAAACAGAACGGCGCGATCGCAGCGCTCCAGCAGGGCATCGCCGCCACTCAGGAGCGCCTGCGTCTCGGCATGCATGATCTGGCTGCGCGCTTCCCGGTGCCGCGCGCGGCCGCGCGAAATTATCTCGCCGTCGATCACCAGCACCGAGCCGATCGGCAGCTCATCCTCCAGCGCCGCCGCCTCGGCCTCGGCCAGCGCCTCGCGCATCATCGCCTCGATATCCAGCCCCGCCAGGGCATCTAGTTCGACGGTCACCGGCGCCCCCTTTCTCGCTGACGTGATATCGCCACGAGTCTAACGCCGCGGGTTCGCGTAGTCCAGGGCTTTCAGCCCGTTTCGGCTACCCGACGCGGTGGCTGCCTCTTCTCGAACCGCCGCTCGTTCACCCGCCGGAGGAGGAGCGTGTTTGGGATCGGGAAGCAGGTCCAACGTCCGGCCGGAACGCCCTGAAAGGCTAGACTACGGGATTGGGAGAATGTCAAGGGGAGGGGTAAAACGACGAGCCCCGGGGATGACCCGGGGCCCGGTTGTACCCTCAGGCTCCGGTTTCGATCGGGGCGCCGATCAGGCTGCCCCACTCGGTCCACGAGCCGTCGTAGTTGCGGACGTCCGGATAGCCGAGCAGCTCGTGCAGGACGAACCAGGTGTGGGCGCTGCGCTCGCCGATGCGGCAGTAGGTGATCGTCGGGCGCTCGGCGGTAATACCCTTGCCGCCGTAGATCGATCGCAGCTCGTCGACCGGCTTGAAGGTGCCGTCCTCGGCGACCGCCGTTCCCCACGGTACATTCGCCGCGCTCGGGATGTGGCCGCCGCGCTGGGCGCCCTCCTGCGGCAGATTCTCCGGCGCCAGCAACTGCCCGCTGAACTCGCCGGGGCTGCGGACGTCCACCAACCCGGCCTGGCCGACTGCCTGCGCCACCTGATCGCGCACGGCACGGAGGCTCGAATCCGCCTCCTGAGCGTGGTACGACGTCGCTTGGTGCGACGGCGCCTCGGTCGTCTGCTCGCGGTTCTCGTCCAGCCACTTCTTGCGCCCGCCGTTCAGGAGCGTCACGTTCTCGTGGCCGTAGAGCTTGAACAGCCAGTAGGCAAACGCGGCGAACCAGTTATTGTTGTCGCCGTAGAGGACGACCGTCGTGTCGTTGCCGATGCCGGAGCGGCTCAGCAGCTGCTCCCACTCCTCGCGCGAGGGGATGTCGCGCACCGGATGGCGCTGCAGATCGGTTTTCCAGTTCCAGCCGACGGCGCCGGGGATATGGCCGGTGTCGTAGGCGGAGGTATCCACGTCCACCTCGACGAGCCGGAGGGTCGGGTCGTTCAGGTGATCGGCGACCCATTCGGTCGAGACCAGGGCAGGCGCTTGGGTTGTCGCTTCTGTCATCGGTGTCTCCTTCTCGCTCAATAAAAAAACCGGCCAGCGAATTTGCTGACCGGAGGTTGACCTGGATTAGGCTACGTGGACCGCTTCCACACCTTCCCACCAACGCTCCGCTCAGCGCGGCAACAACACATGCAGACGCAGGGAGGAAGGATGAAGAATTGGTTCATAGATAAACTATGCCACAAGTTCGACCATTCCACAAGCGACCCAGGATATGGCCAGCACGTGTAGTCGCACCCCTTGTGGGTGCCCGGCTGCCCTACGAGAATGTAACTTACGTGCGAGCAGGTTACCCTGGTGTTTTCGTGGGCCAACCGACGTTATGGATGGGATAAGGGCGCGGCACCCATAAACGGTGCGACTACAAGCGGTAATCGCGAGTGATTAGGGGGGTCAGCCGGTTACTGTGAAGCGCTGAGCGCCGTTACCCTTGTACCGACCCAGGCGCATGCGGACCGAGACGCGGGCGGAAACGGCGCCGCGCACGTGGCCCAGCTGCCAGCGCACGCGGCCGGCGCCGCTGGCGTTGAGCCGCAACGACTTACTCAGCGTGAGGCCGCCGTATTTCAGGTAGACCGTCGTGTAAGCGCCGGGCCAGCCTTGCGAGAGGGACACGGTTTCCATCTGACCGCCATGAGCCTGGGCGGGACTGGTCCGGACCGCGGCCGTCATGCGGGTCGCCGACGAGGGCAGCTGCTGGGTTCGAGCGAAGATCCGGTACGATTCCGGGATGTCGACGCCCAGGGGATTCGCTCCGTTGCTCGAGTAGATCGTGCAGGGCGATGACTTCATGCCGGTTAGCTTGATGGCGTTGATCTTGTAACCGACAAAACTGCCCTGACTATTGGTTCTGGGCCCCGGGTACCAGATCTCCGTGTTGTTTACGTAGCCCGGCGTAAGGATTCTCGGGCAGACCATGGTGATCTCGAGGTTCGTGTTTTTCGGGAAGCCGGTGCCGGAGAGATAGATGGGGTCGCCGGCGTGGCCGTCCAACGGCTCCGCCGTGATCTCGGTCGGCCCGAGAGAGACGCCCTCATTGCTCGTGGCGTGAGCGGCGCCCGGCAGCCAGAGCAAGAGAACGAGACAAGATAGCCCGGCCGCCAGTCTTCGCATCACCTTGTTCTGCCTCCGGCACCTGCCGTGCTTGGCCATCGGACACGCCCACGGCGTCTATAGCTTGGACGTTCCGCACCCGCGGTGTCAAAGAAATCCATTCAAACTGATTACACTTGCTGAATCTGGCCCTGAATGTAGATCAGCGCCGCCAGGATGCCGACGACGTAGACCGAGGCGAAGGCCATCAGCACGGCGCGGAAGATGGTCTCCTGGCGTGGCCAGAGGTACCGCCCCGCCCAGCCGGCGACGAATACCCCACCCGCCACTGCCAGGATCGCCGCCAGCCGCTCCCCAAACCAGCCGGTTGGCGCGCCGAGGCCTGAGATAAAGATGATCCAGGAGGGCAGCACCGCCTGATCGATGAATACCCACCAGAGAACCGCGGCGATCACCACCAGGTAGACCGGCCAGCGCAGCCGGCGCGGAGCGATCCAGGACACCGGGAACCAGAGGGCAACCAGGATCGCGATCAGGACGGCGTTGAACGCCGCGACCAGCGCGCCACCGGCCAGCGCGCCGGCCAGGAGCAGCAGGATATTCACCCATGCCGGGCCGATGTTCAGCCCCAGGCGAGTCGGGAGATCGGGCGGGCGATACGGACCGCGGGTCGCCGCCTCGAGGATCGCGTTGTTGGCTGTCACGTGCTCCCACACCACCCGCGGCTTCCCCGCCACCGTCCCGGCAACCGGGTAATCGGCATCGCCGCCCGGATCGTAGCTCACCCGCTGGAAGCTTTCGAGAACTCCCTGCCGGTTGAACCGCTCGTCGACGAGCGACGCTTCGTTCCCGCCGAGGTCACTGTAGATGGGGGTCAGCTGGTGATTCTGCACGACGAACATGGGGCTATCTGGCGGGTTAATGTAGTAGGCATCCATGCCGGCCCGATCGACGGCGAAGCCGAGGTTGAAGATGGCGCCGATCGTAGGATCGACGATGGTGGGTGGAAAGTTCATCCGGCCGGACGGCGAGAGGTGCTCCACCCAGATAGCGCCGGCGCCGGTGGTCGCGCCAAGCTCAAGCTTGAAATTACCGACCACCCAGGCAGCCCAGAGAGAGCCATCCGGTTGAGGCTGGACGACACCGGCCCAGCCGGGAGGGGTGGATCCCGGCTCGGTACTCGCACTATTGGGATAGTACGCCACATACGACACCGCGCCCAGGTTGGCCGATTGACCCAGCGGGCGGCCGCCCGGTGTGAAGCGGCCCAGCCGGACCTGCCAATCACCGGTATCCGGATTGGTGTTTCGTAGCCACATCACGACGATTGCCCCGATCCGGGACGCGGTCGCGGCGATGGCAAGGTCACCCGGGCCGGCCGCTAGCCGTGCCAGGCGGATGGTCGAGGCCGAGAGGGTGGCGAGGTAGAGATCGAACGCCTGGCCGTTCGCCCGCTCCCAGTCGAAGACGACCGCGGGCCGACCTCCCGGCAGGATCAACGCCTGGGGATGCTCGGCCACCCCACCCGGCGGCACCAGCGCCCAGCCCCGTGTCGATCCGATCACCCGCGCCTCGATCTGCTGGTTGCTGCCGGTCACCCAGGCGGCGAGGATCTTGCCGTTCCCCTCGGCCAGCGACGGCTCGCTCGCCTGCCCTCCGGCCAGCGTCACTTGCCGCGCGATTGTCCCGCTTTCGACCCGCTGGTATACCAGCCGATTCTGGGCGTTTACCTCCAGCAGATCCCAGCCGTTCTTCCGCGGCACGGCACCAAAGGGCGCGTCGCCCGAAGCGACGGCGAGATGAGTGGGGGCGGAATAGTTGGGCGCGTAGGCGAGCTGGGAGTGGCCGAGGAGGTAGACGATCCCGAGCGCCAGGATGACCAACGCCGGGGGGCCGAAGCGCAGCCAGGGAGGCGCGCTCGTTCCGGTTCGTGACTCTTCGCCGGCCAGCCAGGTCACGGCCGGTCGCGGCAGAACGAGCCCGGCTGCGGTCGCGGTTCCCCGCCGTCCCGCGCCAACGGCTCCGCTTGCCCCGCTGCGCGTCACTCCCCATCCGGTTGCGATCGCCATCGTGAGCGGCCGCAGCGACCGCCCGATCGCGCGCCGCAGCCGTTCGCGCCGGGCATCGGCCTCCAGTTGCCGCGCCGCCTTGATCAGCGCGCTGCCCGCTGCCGCGTCCAGCGCATCGCGCAGCCCATCGCCCAGGAAGTTGACGGTGAGCACGGTCACCAGCAGCGCGCCGCCGGTAAAGACGAACTCCCACCAGTAGCCGAGGCTGATCCCGAAGGTGTAGTAGGTCAGCGCCAGGTCGCGGCCCCAGGTAGGCTCCTGGGGCGTGATGGCCAGGAACTCCAGCGTCGCCTCCAGGATGATGAAGACGGCGACGTTGAGCGTCGTCGAGACGATCAGCACATCCAGCGCGTTGGGGAGGATGTGGCGGACGATGATGCCGGGCGACGAGACGCCAAGCGCCCGTGCCGCCTCGGCGTACTCCCGCTGACGCAGACTGAGCGTCGAGCTGCGCATCAGCCGCGCCACGCCCGCCCAGCCGGTCAACCCGAGCAGCAGGATGAAGGTCGAGAGGGTCAGGCTATTGAGGACCAGGCCGAGCAGGATGAGGAGCGGAAGCGTGGGGACGGCCAGGAGCAGATCGACCAGCCGCATCAGGAGCGCGTCGACGATCCCGCCAAGATAGCCGGCCAGCCCGCCGATCGCCGTCCCGATCGCCGCGGCCAGCAGCGCACCCAGGAAGCCGATCTCCAGCGTGGCGCGGGCGCCGAGGATCACGTAGGAGAGGATCGGATTCCCGGCGCCGTCGGTGCCGAGCAGGTAGGTCCAGGTGCGGGGATGGAGGCTGGGCGCGATGTTGAAGACGCGGCTCGGCAGGTTGTAAGGCAGCGGCGGCGTGAAGAGCGGGCCGACGACGGCCACGGCGACGATCAGGAGCAGGATCAGGAGCGAGAGGAGGGCGAAGCGGTGGAGGGTGAAGCGGCGCCAGACCAGCGCCCACTGCCCGATCTGCCGGATCGGCACCTCCCGATCCAGGCCGCCCGGGACTGCATCCGCGACGCTCATTCCTCCCCCTTGGCGCCGATGCGGATGCGGGGATCCAGCCAGGCGTAGGCCAGGTCGGCCAGGAGATTGGCCAGCAGAACCGCCGCGGTGCCTAGCAGGAGGAGGATCTGGAGGGTGCCGATATCCGGAGACGCGGTTCCCGCTCCGCCGAACACCGGAGTGAGGACACCGTTCATCACAGTCATCTGCGATCGCCCGGTTGCGGTGTAGAACAGGTAGCCCAGCCCGCCCCAGGTGAACACCGCCTCGACGATGACCACGCCACCGAGAAGCGTCGGCAGGTAGATGCCGAGGTTGGTGACGATCGGCAGCAGCGCGTTGCGGACGGCGTGCTTCAGGATGATGCGTCGCGGCCGTAGCCCCTTGGCCTGAGCGGTGCGAATGTAGTCCTCGTGCAGCACCTGCAGCATCGCCCCGCGCATGAAGCGGCTATCGACCGCGATGCCGCCGACCATCAGGACCGAGGCCGGCAGGACCAGGTGCCGGATCGTATCGCCCAGGATGAGCGCCGGGTTGCGCAGCAGGGCGTGGAACCAGTCGCCGGTGCCGAAGATCGGGAGATCGGCCGAGGCGGGATGGGCTGTAGGCAACAAACCCCATTGGACGCCGATGAGGTAGACCAGCGCCATCGCCAGGACGAACGCCGGGATCGAGAGCGCGGAGTAGGAGAGGAAGGTCAGCATCTGATCGGCAATCGAGTACTGACGCACGGCGGCCAGGATCCCGAGCGGCAGGGCGATCAACTGCTGGAAGAGCAGGGCCACGCCGACCAGTAGCGCCGTGACCGGAAATGCGTTGGCGATCTCGCTCGCGACCGGCGCCCCGTCACTTGCGAGGCCGAAGTTGCCGTGCAGGATGTTCCCGACCCACTGGACGTACTGCACGGCGATCGGCTGATCGAGGCTGTAGAGCTGGCGGCAGACGATCGTCGACTGATATCCGCATTCGCTGGAACCCGACATGCGGAGGAGCAGAAAAAAGAAGATCGAAGCCAGGACCAATACCACGATCGATTGGACGAGGCGGCGAATGATGTAGGTGGTCATGGGTTCCCCTCGCCCCCCGACCCCCTCTCCCATCCTGAGCGAGGGGGAGGAACCGGCGACACTGTTTCTGTAGGGACTGCAGCTCCGTCTCTGTCCGCCTCGGGGCGTGGTGGATGGGAGAGAGAAGCCTGCGCTACATCTGCCGTCAGCCGAATGCCCACTACTTCGCTAACTTCATCAACTTCTTGATAATTGGGCGCCCGCACACGCTTGCCGGCCGTTTCCCATCGGCATGACAGATGAGGGCGGTCAGAACATTGGCTTCGGCATTGACGTCGAGCACTAGCGTCGTGTTCCCGGCTGGATTCTTGTCGCGAATCAGACTCTCACGAACGCTGTTGAATGAGAGGTAATGCGACTGACTCTGCGGAACGCATCCCTGAACCGGACAGGAGGAGGTCGGCGCCCCGGCGATAGTTGCTGTCAGTTCGGCGCCGCTGACGAACGACGATGACGTTTCCAAATAGTTGCCGATGACGAGCATTGGCAGATGAGCGATTTCCGCTGGATCGCTGGGCAGCCGCTGCTTCAGTTGGACATAGCGATCGAAGAGCTTTAGCGCCTTGCCATGCAATCGCTGATCAGGGTGGAGCTTCCACTTCTTGCCGTCGTCGGTTCGACCGCCGTAGACAAAAACATCGCGATTGGCGAAGGTCAGATACCGGCTCGTGTAGCGCGCATGGGTAAGATCGAACGTCGCCAGGTCGCATGGGGTATACAGACCATCCACGCGCCGCAGACAACTGGTGCCGAGCGGCGTATTCCTCGCCTCGATCGCCCTTACGCCCGTCAGCTTGCCGAATTGGCCGAGCGCCTTGACCACCGGCCACCGAATAGTCTCTCCCGGTGAAT
>Ga0070739_10001635_pt1 | contig 32704 bp, 33 predicted proteins | sample Coa_R1_7_FD_66445 | JGI IMG/M metagenome (GOLD analysis project Ga0070739, IMG submission 66445) | Surface soil microbial communities from Centralia Pennsylvania, which are recovering from an underground coalmine fire - Coalmine... | ecosystem: Environmental > Terrestrial > Soil > Unclassified ...
CAGCTCAAGCGCATCACGGGCGTCGTCGCCGTCGCGTTCGTAGTCGTCGGGACGATTCTCTCGCTGACCGGCATCTAACGGGCTGCCGGCCGATGCCCCTGCTGGAAGTCAAAAACCTTCGCACGACCTTTCGAACCGAAGACGGCGTCGTCACGGCGGTGAACGGGCTCTCGTACTCGTTGGAAGCCGGATCGACACTGGGCATCGTCGGGGAATCCGGTTCGGGCAAATCGGTGAACGCGCTCTCGATCATGCGGCTCATCCAGCGCCCCGGCAGCATCGATCCCGCAAGCCAAGTGCTTTTCAACGGTGACGACCTGCTGAAAAAGAGCGAAGCGGAGATGCGCAAGATCCGCGGCAACAAGATCGCGATGATCTTCCAAGATCCCATGACGTCGCTCAATCCGGTGCTGACGGTCGGCGAGCAAATCGCCGAAGCGGTCGAGTTGCACTTGGGATACAGCAAAAGGGATGCGCTCGAGAAGACGGTGGAGATGTTCAAAAAGGTGCGCATTCCGGCCCCCGAAAAACGCGTGCACGAATATCCGCATCAATTTTCGGGCGGCATGCGGCAGCGCGTCATGATCGCGATGGCGCTCGCGTGCGACCCGCAGCTGCTCATCGCCGACGAGCCGACCACGGCGCTGGACGTGACGATTCAAGCGCAAATTCTCGAACTGATGAACGAGATGCAGGCGGAAACCGGTGCGGCCATCATCATGATCACGCACGATCTCGGCATAGTCGCGGAGGTTTGTAAAAACGTGCTCGTGATGTACGGCGGCAACATGGTCGAGTACGGCACCGCGGAGCAAATCTTCGACACGCCGAAGATGCCGTACACGCAGGGTCTGCTCGCATCGCTCCCGCGACTAGACATCAGCGAACGCAAGCGTTTGGAGCCGATTCCCGGGCAACCGCCGAATCTGCTGCGTTTACCGCCGGGGTGTGCGTTTGCGGCGCGCTGCCGTTACCGCATGCCGATTTGCGAGCAGCCCGTGCCGACGTACGATTTCGGAGCAGGGCACGTTGCGAGATGCTTTCTTTACGACGAGCGAGCCAAAGATCAGCGGCCGGTCGAGGTAGAGACCGTGCCCGTCGGAAAACCGTAGGATGGCGGAGGTGCGCGTGCGGCCGGACGGACCCGTCGCGGCCGGCAACCTCGTCGAAATCAAAAACCTGTACAAATATTTTCCGATTCACGCGGGCCTGCTCTCGCGCCACGTGGGGGACGTAAAGGCGGTCGACGGCGTCGATTTCGGCATCCCCGCAGGTGAAACGCTCGGCCTGGTCGGTGAGTCCGGCTCCGGGAAGACGACGATCGGCCGCGTGATCCTGCGGTTGCTCCCCGCTTCCAGCGGCGAGGTGTGGTTCGACGGGAAAAACATCCTGAATTGCACGCGCGACGAGATTCGACGTCTCCGCAAGGAGATGCAGATCATTTTTCAGGATCCCTTCGCATCGCTGAATCCGCGAATGACGGTGTCCGACATCGTCGGCGAGCCGCTGAAGATCCATCACCTGGCAAACGGCAAAGCCGTGGGGCAACGCGTGCAGGAGTTGCTCCGTCTCGTCGGTCTGCAGCCCTATCACGCCAACCGCTATCCGCACGAGTTTTCCGGCGGACAGCGCCAGCGCATCGGCATCGCTCGCGCGCTCGCCGTAAACCCGAAGTTCATCGTGTGCGACGAGCCGGTATCGGCGCTCGACGTCTCGATTCAAGCGCAGGTGATCAATCTGTTGGAAGATCTGCAGGCGCAGTTGGGGCTGACGTACCTTTTCATCGCGCACGATCTCTCGGTCGTCCGCCACATCTCCACGCGCGTAGCCGTGATGTACGTCGGCAAGATCATGGAGCTGGCCGATCGCGATCGGCTGTACAACAATCCGCTGCATCCGTACACGCAATCGCTTCTGTCCGCCATTCCCATCCCCGACCCGCACGCCGAGCGCCGCAAGAAACGCATCGTTCTGACCGGCGACATCCCCTCACCCGTCAATCCGCCTTCGGGGTGCCGTTTTCACACGCGCTGTCCCGTGGCGTTCGAGCGCTGCAAAATCGAGGTCCCCGCCTTTAACGAATACGAACCGGGGCACTTCGCGGCGTGTCACTGGGTCGAGGAACACGGCGGGAAAGCGCCCGACATCGCTTCCGACACGCGGCTGCACGCGGGCTCGGTCGTAGTAGAACCAGGGTCGCAATCCGGGGAATAGCGCGCCCGCATACGTCATGCAGGTGCTGATTTTCGGCGAGCGCGAGATCGACGAGCTGCTTGCGATGCCGGACTGCATCGAAGTGATGCACCGGCTGTTTTCCACCTTGGACGACGCGAACGCGGTGCAGCCGCTGCGCACGATTGCATGGCAGCCGAACCGGCGCGGCGGCGTTGCCGTAATGCCCGCGTACGTCGGCGCAAACGACGCGATCGGCGCGAAAGTCATTACGGTGTTTCCGGAAAACCGCGAAGCCGGACTGGATTCCCACCAAGGCGTGGTCACGCTGCATGAAACGGGCAACGGACGGCTGCTCGCGATCTTTCACGCCGGAGCCATTACCGCGATTCGTACCGCAGCGGTCAGTGCAATTGCAACGCGCTTGCTGGCGCGCGCGGATGCCGGCGACCTGGCAATCCTGGGATCGGGGACGCAAGCGCGCACGCATCTGCAAGCGATGCGCGCGGTGCGCGCGCTGCGGCGCGTTCGCGTGTGGAGCCGCACGCGGCAGCACGCGCGGCAGTTCGCGGATTGGGCCGCAAAAGAAATACCCTGTGCCGACGTGCGGGTGTGCGCATCGGCTGAGGAAGCGGTGCGTGGAGCGGACCTCATTTGCACCGTGACGGCGGCGACGCAACCGATACTCGCCGGCGAATGGATTGCCCCGGGTACGCACGTCAACGCGGCGGGCGCGTCGGTCCCCGGCTTTCGGGAGCTCGATTCCGGCGCGGTCGCGCAATCGCGCCTCTTCGTGGACTCGCGCGAGAGCGCCCTGTCCGAATCGGACGACGTACGGAAAGCGATCGACGAAGGTCGCATCGACCAGGCGCACATTGCCGGCGATCTCGCGGAAGTAGCCTCCAATCGAATCGCGGGACGGCGTGACGATCGGGACATCACGTTGTTCGAATCGTGCGGTATGGCGATCGAAGACGTCGCCGCGGCGGCATATTTGTACGAGCGGTTCGCAAAAGACCCCCGCCCGGCGCGTTTCGAGTTTTGAAATCTCAATCAGACCATCGCTAGCCTGCCGGCGTCCAGGCCGAGTGTCAGGAGGAAAGCAGTTACACAACGCGCCGCCGGGGGAAAAGTCTGGGCCGAGGTACACGTGCATGAACAATGACAGGAACAAAGACCCCGACGAGCTGCGGGACGTGCCGACCGACACGACGACGATGCGGCGTTCGAATGTGGAGCGCGGCGAAATAAGCGACGATGAAGCCGGCATGGACGAGGACGAGCTCGACCAGGACGAACTGGACGACGATCTCGACACCACAATGGGCGCGGGGGATCGAGGAGAGGGCAGTAGAGCCGACACCGGCGCGGGAGAATGAGGCGGTAAACGCGGGCGAGCGCGGCTCGCCCGCCGTTTTTCTAACGGCCGGCCGGCGAGCCACCGATAAAAGTACCGAAGTGCTCGCTGATTTGCTCACGTGGTTCTCGCGGCGGCAGGACAACCGGCGGCGTTATCCGCGCCGGTCGGGCGGTTTTCGCGCCTGGGTCGCGACGGCGACCGGCTGGACCGCGCTCGTGCCCGTCGATATTTCCGCGAGCGGGATAGGGCTGGTCGCGCCTTCGAAGTTCGACAAAGACGAAGTCAACTTCCGCATACAAGTGGAAGAGCGCGCCATCGTGGTGCGCGCCAAGCAGGTATGGTGCCTGCCCGGCACGCTTCAAGGAAAACCCGTTTGGCGCTACGGCGTGCAATACACCGGCATTGCAGCCGACGACTGGGACGCGCTGGTGCGCTTTTGCAGCAACGAAAGCGTGAGTGTCGAGAACAAGTTGCAGAAGGAACTGGAACTCGTGCGCATGCAGGCGGACGACGTCGAGCGGCTTATCCCGCAGCGCCTGCAAGAGCGTCTGCTGGCGATGCTCGTGGAGGCGCGCAGGCTTGCACCGCTCGAAAAAGACAAAACCCCGCTGGTGCAATACTTTTACGGCGGCACGGTGAAGCGCAACGGGAAAAAGATGCACCGCCTGTCGATCCATTCCCGCGTAAACGATGCGGCGACCGGCGAGCAGCTGTCGTTCGACAGCAGCTTCCTCTTCGACCATTCCGGCACGGACATCGAGATGCTACAATAGCACTCGATGCAGCACGACGTTATCCCGGAAATCGCCAAGTCCGAGGACGAATGGCTCGAGGAATTGGGTCCCGAGCGCTATCACATCCTGCGCCAAGCCGGCACGGAACGGCCGTACACGGGAAGCCTGCTCGAAGAGCGCGGTGAGGGGACGTTTCGCTGCGGCGCGTGCGGGAACGAACTGTTCAAATCTGCGGCGAAATTCGAGTCGCATTGCGGCTGGCCGAGCTTCACGCATCCGGAGCAGCAGCAAAACGTGCGTCTGCTGTCCGATCGCAGCCACGGCATGAACCGCATCGAAGTTCGGTGCAAACGCTGCGACTCGCACTTGGGTCACGTGTTCGAAGACGGGCCCCCGCCGCGCGGCACGCGCTACTGCATCAATTCGCTCTCGCTCACGTTCGATCCATCGAAGTCGTAACGGCGGCCGGCCGTCGCCTGGAAGCGCGCTACATTCCCGGCTCGCGTACGTTGCCGGTTCTCGTGCTTCTTCACGAAGGCCTCGGATCGGTTGCGATGTGGAAACAAGTTCCGCGAAACCTGGCCGAACTGAGCGGGTGCGGCGTGCTCGCATACTCGCGTTACGGCAACGGGTTCTCGCAACCGCTCGCGGAAGCACGTCCGGTAACGTACATGCACGATGAAGCGGATGCGCTGACCGAGGTTTTGGACGCGTTCGAGATCGGCAGCGCGGTTCTCGTGGGACACAGCGACGGGGCGTCCATCGCGCTTATTTACGCGGGTGAGAACGGCGCACGCGTATCCGGGATCGTTGCAGAAGCGCCGCATACGTTCGTGGAGGATCTTTCCGTGCGCGGCATCGCGCAGGCCAAAAAGGATTACGAGGCCGGCGCATTACGCGAGCGGCTGCGGCGTTACCATGCGGATCCCGATCGCACGTTCTACGGCTGGAACGACATTTGGCTCTCGCAGCCGTTTCGCGCTTGGAACATCGGCGCGTCGGTGCGGAAAATTACCGCGCCTGTGCTTTTGATACAAGGCATGAACGACGAATACGGTTCGCGGGCACAACTCGAAGCCGTCCGCTCCGATGCGCAACGCGCGCGTGTCGACGCGCTGCATCTTGCTGCGTGCGGGCACGCTCCGCACCGGGATCGCGCGGATCTCGTACTGCCCGCGATTGCCGCCTTCGCGAGGTCGGTCGCGGCGCGCGTTAGCGACGAACCGTGACGATCAGACGTACTCCGGCGGGTTCGACGGTGAGCAGATTCGTCGGCAGCGGACCGAGGCGTCCCGAAGGCGTAACGCCGTAATAGGGTTCGCCGCCGTTGAAGATTTGAAACTTTCCAGCCGCGGCGTTGAACAGGTTGGTGGCGGCTATCGTCACGTCGACGTGGCCGGCAAACGCATACCCCGCGGCGGCGTCCACGAAAACGAGCGGCGGTTGATTGAGCGGGTTGTTGTTCCCGCGAAACACGCCGGCGGCGGCCGCGTGCCAGCCGCGCCGCTGCCAGTCGAGTTCCAGTGAGGCTTGCTGCTGCGGAATATTGGCAAACTGACGGCCGTTGACGATGAATGCGCCGGACGTGGGATTGGATACCGTTACCGGCATGTTGAACGGATAGGCGACGTTGAGCCCGTACATTGCCGTCAGAAACACGTGAGCGCGCGGAAAATTCTGAAGATACTTTACCTCGGCACCCTGATAGACCGCATTGCCGACGTTGATCGGGTATGAATAGCTGATCGCGGGGCACGTGTTGCCCGGGTAGAAATTTTCGATTGGATCGCGCAGATCGGTGCGGTAGAGCGATGCGTCGATAGTGGCGTCGTCGTTGAATTCGCGCGACGCGCCCAGTTCGTATTCCGTCGCGTGCTCAGGCTTTTCGTTGGGATTGCCTTGTCCGGTAACGACGCAATTGTTGTCCGGCGGCGGAAGCGCCGTCGTGGAGAAGACGTACCGCTCGATCAGCAGCGGCGCGCGAAAGCCCGTCCCAACCGAAAAGCGCAGCGATGTGCGTGGGTCCGGATCGTACACCGCGCTCAAGCGCCCGTCGAGGTTGGAGCCGAACGTCGAATAGTTGGAAAGATACGCGGCGGCCCCGAGATGAAGCTTGGGTGAGGGTTGCCACGCGCCGCGGGCAAAATAGGAAGCGATGTTTTGCGAAAGACGCGGTACGGCTCCAGGCGCGACGAACGATTCTTGCCGTAAATAGCCGCCGAACGAAAAGCTGGAGGCGGTAAAGGATCTGCCCCACTGCAGCGATTCGCCGGTGCGCGCATCCGCGTGCGAAACGTCGTACAGCGGGTTGCCGATGCCCGAACCGGAAACGTCGATGTTGTCGCGCGCCCATGAGAGTGAGGCGACGATTTCGCCCGCGGCCAGCGGCGCGCGCCCATGCAGCTCGTACGCGCGAATGCTTTGCGCGAAGGTTTGCGGTCCGGGGCCTTGCAGCGCGCCCGTCGAAACATCGATGCCCGCGATGGCGGCGCTCTGGTCCCGCAGATCGCCCAGCGTAAAGACGCGGGCGCCCACATCGGCATTTTGCGAAAACGAATACGACACGTTTGCAAGCGCGGAGCGCTGCGAGCTCGCGGATCCCAGATGCTGCGGGGCACACGACGAGCCGTCGAACGAACACACGACCTCGGTCTCGTTCACGTACCCCGCCTCTTGCTGATCGTCCAGAGCGAATGCGTAGCCGAGCTTCCCTTGCGTTCCCGTCGCGTTGAGCCAGGCTTCACTCTGACCGAAGGAACCGGCCGCGACCGAAAACGCCTCGTGGGGATCGCGCGTGGGCCGTAGCGAGATCAGGTTGACGGCGCCGCCGATCGTGCTGCTTCCCTCCAGATCCTGCGGCCCCAGCCCTTCCGACACGTCGATCGAAGAAAACGCCGCCACCGGAAGCTGGGAGATGTCGACGTCGCCGGTGTTCGCGTCGTTGAGCAGCTGACCGTCGAGCGTAAGCATCGTTTCCGAAGGATCGGGACCGCGGAGAGACACGGTTGCCAGGCCCGCTGCGCCGCCGTTGTGCGGATACTGAATGTCCAGCGAGGGAATGTCGAGCAATCCCTCGGTGATGCGGTCGCCGCCCGTTCGCTCGAGATCGGCGCGAGTCAGAATCACCGAAGGGATGGCGCCGCTGGTGCGGGCAAGTCGCCCGTTGACTTTCACGCTGCCGATGGTGCGAAGCTGCGGCGAATCGACCGGCTCCAGGACGATGTCGAGCGTCGTGTCGCCATCGACCGCGACGGGAGAAACCGTCACGGGAGTGTATCCGCGGCGCGCGGCGTCGACGCGATAGATCCCTTGCGCGACTGCGACGCTGAAGCGTCCCTGCGCATCGCTTACTGCGATTTTTATAACGGGTCCGTGTAAAGTTACGCGCGCGTCGGATATCGCGCTACCCGACGGCGAGTGAACGGTGCCCGACACCATGCAGCAAACTGCAGCGAGAAGCGGAAGCATTCCGATGCACGATACGAACGCAGGCTGAGGAAGCCCTGGGGGCGCGTATCGCTAGAGGTCTGGTTGTTCCTGGCAACCCTGCGTCGCCGGCGAATCGCTCGGAAAAATCGTAAAGGCCGTGCCGCGCTTCACTTCGATGTTGCGGCCGTGATGAAAATAATTGAAGATGCCGATGGCTGCGCCCAGCCCCGGCACGGGTACGGCTCCGAGGTAGCCCGGCATATTGCCGGTCGCGCCGCTGCGCTGAAGATCGCTCGCGTTGTGGTCCAGAACGACCCCGAGATGCGCGCCGCCGGAGAGTACGAGATATCGCGGCTCGAGCACGAGCGTTCCCGGACGGCCGCTTGGCCCCGCCGCGGATGCGATTGCCACCACGCCGTAGCCGACGGTGCGCGGCGGAATGACGATGCTCTTTCCCGCCGTGACCGCGTTTATCGTTTCGAAACGAAAGAAGTCTCCGGGGCGGGCATTCGCGGAATCGACGTCGTCCAACATTTGTACGGCGACGACCGTGCACGGGTCCAGCGTGGTGCCCGCGCGCGCCGAAGGTCGAAACGCCGCGATCGACGCCAAACAAAGACAAGCAAACAACGCAACGGATTTGAAGATACTCACGCTGCTTCTTTACCCGGCAACCGCGCCGTCTGAACCGTTGCTAGTCTCTGGTGGTTACGGCTTGGGCAGCAGCCGCAGCAGCTCGTGCGCGTAGTCGAGCGTGACGCGATACTTCGAAAGGAATTGCGCGCCCAAATGGCCGTTTGCCGTGCCTCTGAGATTGCGCGTCGTGCCGATCTGCTGGTTCTCCGCCGTCAGCGTGCCGATTCGCACGCGTGAGATTTCGCCGATGAGCTCTTCGCTGGATCCGCCCACGCCGCTCACGCTCTCGCTTTTGACCGCTTGGAACAACGAGCTGTGCTGCTGGTAATACCGGTACGCCAAATTGATGTTTGATTGATCGCCGGTGTCTACGGCAAGCGACGCCGGCACGTCGTCGAGGCGAACGCTCACGACCGGCACGAAATTTTGGAATTGCAGCGGAACGGTCGTGCCGACGACGCCCTCCTCACTTCGATCGCCGAAATAGAGCGAATGCTGCGCGTAATCGATCGTAATCGGCATGCTCGCGAGCACGTCGGCGCCCAGCACCAGATCGTAGCCGTAGCGATGGATGTCGCTGAGCACGACGTAGTTGGCGTCCCCAAATTCGACGTTTCCCATTTGCAGCGGACCCGCGCGAACTACTTCGGTGGCGTAATCACCCAGGCCCGCGATATGCATCATGCCGATCGGCTGCAAACCGAGCTGCTCCGAGAGCTCGAGGCTCATGGACAGCGCGGAATTTCCGCTGTCGATCAGGCACCGCGCGGCGATTCCGGCGATCTTGCACGTGCCAAGCGGCGTGACGCTTTGCGGATCCAGCGGCATGCCCGGCGGCGCGCCGGTTATGCGCGCGAGCAAACCGTGTGGTATTTGCAGGGCTTGCGGGACGATGGCCCGCGCGATGTAGCGCTCCAGCGGCGCGCCGTTCCGTTCGATGTCGTAGGGCAGCATGAACGCACCGACGCGGCGGTAATCCCGCATGACGTAGGCCGCGTCGCCGTTCACGTCGCGCGCGCCGGCTACCAAAGCGCTTTGCGGGTCCACGTAGACGATCATCGGTACGGCAATCGTTTCGGAAACGTAGAGCCGGCGGCAGCGCTTGCCGTCGAACGATGCCCAGCCGCCGTCGTCGACGCGCCCACCGTTGTCGGCGAAAGCCGGATCCAGAAACGCGAGCGTCCCGAGAATGCGCAACGCGCGCAGATAAGCCTCGGGCGCGGGCGAACGCGGCAACGCGGTGCCGTTGATGTTGATCGAATACAGCCGTTCGCCGTCGAAATACGTGCCCACGCAAACCTTTGCGCTGCACTGCGAAAGCACGTAACGCAGGCCTTGCGCTTCCGTGTCGAGCAGCGTCGGAACGCCGTCGACGACGTGCGATGAAGTGCTGCTGATGTGCGCGGCCCACAACCCGCCGTTCACGGCGCGCATACGTTCGAGGAGTTGCGGCACGGAGAAGTGAGCGATCGGCGGCGGAGCAGGCTGCGCCGACGCTCGCCCAAGAGCGGAAACGAGCGCGCAGAGCGCGATGACCTGCGCGGCGAACCTCATGGGATGCAATTCCATCTCTTGGACCGCTATCTTCTCGACGGTTCGCCTGCGAAGGCGCAAGTGGTCAAGGAGGTGCTCGAACATCGAGCCGACGTTCCGGCGGCCGCGGCGTTCTACCAAGGCATCGAGCTGCTTGGTCCGAAAACGCCCGACCTTACGCTGATCGCGCTGCGCTTGGTACTTGCCGGAAAGCCCGCGGACGATGCACGGGTGGTTCGGCTTCGGCATATCGTCGACCGCGCGCGCGCGAAAGGCGTCGATGCTCAAAGCGCCGTCGATGCGTATTACGAGGAACTGGACTAATGCTCGCTCGAGTCGGAATTCCCGGAACGTGGATGTGGTCGGAATGGCAGCCCGGCCGCGGAATGCCGTTCAACAGCTATGCGTTCGAACGGGACGGCGGGTGCGTGCTCGTCGATCCGCTGCCGCTCGACGGGTCATCCGCGGATGCGCTTGCGGCGATGGGCGGCGCCGCGACGATCGTCCTGACGAATCGCGATCACGAGCGTCACGCCGCCTCCGCGCGCGAACGCTTCGATGCGCGCATCCTGGCACATTCACGCGAGGCGCCGCTGTTCGGCGTTACGATCGACGGCACGTTCGAGGACGGCGACGAAGTCTTCCCCGGCGCTTTCGCGCTGGCGCTCTCCGGCGGGAAAACTGACGGCGAAATCGCGCTGCACTTTCCGTCCGATTGCACGGCCCTCGTCGGAGACGCGCTTATCGGCTCTCCCGCGGGCGCGGTGAGCTTGCTGCCCGACGAGAAACTGGAAAACGCACGCGGATTGCTTTTCGCTCTGCGAGGTCTGTGGTCGCTGCAATTGCAAACGCTGCTGCTTTGCGACGGTCAACCCATTTTCGGCGATGCCGATCGCGTCATCGGAGAGCTGCTGCGCTCGCGGCTGGGAGCCGAAGCGTTGCGCGTCAATGCGGACGAATTGACGTTCGTTCCGTATGCGGGTCCCGGTCCGTACGCCTGCGACGACGGCGAGGTGGGTTTGCCCATCGGCGCGCGCAAACTGGGATACCGCGTCGCGCGACTGCAGCCCGGCAAAGCTTTTTGTCCGCTGCACTGGCATGTGGCAAGCGAAGAATTTTTCTACGTACTCGAAGGCACGCCGTCCGTGCGCATGGGCTCGGAAACGCTGCAATGCCGTCCCGGGGATTTCATCGCCTTTCCTTGCGGCGAGAGCGGCGCGCATCAGTTGCGAAACGACTCGGACGAGCCGTGCCTGGTGCTCATGGTCGGCATAGAGGACCAAGCGCTCGATTTGGAGGCGTGCTTCTACCCGGACTCGGACAAGCTCGGCGTGTGGAGCCCGACCGCGAGGCTGCGCATGGTGCGCGCCTCTCCGGATTTGGACTATTACGATGGCGAGTAAACAGCTGCGTCGAATGGAACGTCCGCTTGCACAGATACCGTTGACTGTACAGACATGGCTTTCTCGCGCACTTGCATCGCAGCGACCCTCGCCGCCGCCCTCGCGGCAGGCGGGCGGGCGCTTGCCGATGCGCCTCCCTGGGCTCAGGCCGAGCATAGCCATGGGCATCCGCCGGCCGCACGCTTCGTCGCGCTTCCCGTCGCGCACGGTGTCCTGGCTGGTACGATCGCCGGCGTCGATTATGGTTCGGCGAGCATCCTCGTCTCAACGCCGCGCGGACTGGTTCCGGTCGCAGTAACACCGACGACGAGCATCTTCCGTGGCGCAGCATTCGCATCGTTTGCCGACCTCACGCGAGGAGCTCGAGTCACGATCGACTTCAGCGTCGTCGCCGGACGGCTCGTCGCGCAAATCATTCGTATCCGCTGAGCTCTTCAAGACCTATCGTCGAGGAAAAGAACGGCGAGCTGCGCTTGAGGGCGTGTCGTTTTCCGTGGCCGACGGGCAGATGCTGGTGGTTCTGGGGCCGAGCGGTGCCGGAAAGTCCACGCTTTTACGCGTGATTGCGGGCCTGGAAACGCCCGACTCGGGAACCATCGCGCTGGACGGCCGCGATCTTCTGACGGCGCCGCCCGCGCAGCGGCGCGTCGCGCTGATGTTTCAAGACGATGCGCTCTTTCCGCACATGACGGTGTACGAAAATCTGGCCTTTCCGCTTCGGCTCCGGCGCGTTCCGCGCGCGCATGCCGACGCGCGCATTCGCGAGGCGGCGCACGCGCTGGACATCGCGCGCCATCTGGAAGAGCGGCCGGCGCGCCTTTCGGGCGGCGAACGACAGCGTGCCGCGCTCGCGCGCGCGGTTTTGAGCGATCCGCGCATGCTGTTGCTGGACGAACCGCTCGCGCACCTCGACCCCCAGCTGCGCGTTCACGTGCGCGAGCAGTTCGCGCACTTTCGCAGGAGCTTTCCCGGCGTTGCCGTTTACGTGACGCACGATCACGTCGAAGCGCTCGCCGTTGCGGACTTGCTTGCCGTTTTGATGAACGGCCGCATCGAGCAGCTCGGCGCGCCGCAGACGGTGTACGACTACCCGGCCAACGTTCGCGTTGCCAGGTTTTTGGGATCGCCGCCGATGAATGTGCTTGACGGCGATGAGTGCCTATTCGGTATCCGGCCCGAACACGTTCTCCTCGACGCGGCAGCGCCGCTGCGCGGCCGGGTGCTAGACGTGCGCAGCAGCGGCCCGGATCGTTACGTTCACGTGCGCACGCAGCGCGGCGAACTCATCGTTCGATCGCAAGCGGATCTTCCGGCGTTCTCGCGCGGCGATGAAGTGGGGATTCGGTTCGCGGCGGCGCACGTGCGCCGCTTCGATCGTTCCACCGGAGCGCTGCTTCCATGAACGACCTGCGCGAGCTCGCCGCCGGCGTGCTGTGCGTCGGTTTCGACGGCACGGGAGCAGCGGACGTCGGCAGCGTGCTGCGCCGGACACCTTTCGCCGGTTTGATTCTTTTCGGCCGCAACGTCGTCTCGCCGGAACAGACGCGCGCGCTTACCGATGCGATACGCGATGCGCTGCCTTCACCCATCATTGCCGTCGATCAGGAAGGCGGCCGCGTCGCGCGGCTGCGTCGCGGCGTGGAAGAGTTGCCCGCGATGCTCGCGCTGGCTGCGACCGGCGATACGGATTTGGCTGAGCGCGCGGGAATGCAGCTCGCTTTCGATCTGCGCCGAGCCGGTGTGAACGTAAACTACGCTCCGGTGCTCGACTTGATGCTGATGAAAATGAATACGGTCATCGGTTCGCGCGCGTTCGGAGACGATCCGCAGCGCGTAATCGCTTTTGCGGGGGCGTTCGCGCGGGGCATGCAGTCGCAGGGGATCGTTCCGACGTTCAAACATTTCCCGGGCCACGGTTCTACCGAAGTCGACTCCCACTTGGACCTGCCCGTCGTCGATTTGCCGGAAGAGCGGCTGCGCGCGCGCGACCTTGCGCCCTTCGCGCAGTTGCTGCCCGGCGCGCAAGCCGTCATGACGGCGCACATCGTCGTCCAGTCGCTCGATCCCCATTTGCCGGCGACCCTCTCCCCGCGGCTCCTCACCGACGTTCTTCGCGACGAGATCGGTTTCACGGGGGTGTGCTTCACGGACTGCATGCAGATGAACGCGATTGCGGATTCCGTCGGGAGCGCGGAGGGCGCGGTGCAGGCATTGATTGCCGGAGCCGATTGCGTGCTTGTCAGCCACAGCGTCGATTGCGCGCTCGAGAGCATCGATCGCGTGGTCTGGGCGGTCGAACAGGGACGGCTCCCGCGCGAGCGTCTGGAGCAAGCACACGCGCGGGTGCGCCGTCTGCGTGCAGGCTTGCAGGCACCGTTGCCTCTTGACGCACACCCGCCGCACGCGGGCGTGGGACGCGAGATCGGCAGACGCGCCGTCACGCTGCTGCGCGGAAGCGCCGCCGTGCAACGCGAGAACGCGGCGGTGATTTCTTTCGAAGGTGCGACCGTCGAAGGCGTCCAGGGACTGCATAGCGATCACGCGATCCTCATCGACGATGCGAGCTCGCGCCGCGCATTGCCGCTCGAACCGGAAGTTTCTGAGGTGGATGGGGCGCTGGCGTTTCTTCGGGCGCGGCAGAAGCGCCCGGTGGTGTTATTGCGGCGCGCGCACGTCTACCCTTCGCAAGCGCAAGCCGTGCGCCGCATCATCGACGAGTTTCCGGAAACGATCCTGGTCAGCACGCGCGAGCCGTTCGACGCGTTTCTCTTCGATGCGGCTCGAAACGTGATGTGCACGTACGGCGACGACAAGCCCAGCATGGAGGGCTTGGGCGACGTGCTGTTCGGCGGCGCTCGAGCATCCGGTTCGTTTCCGCTTTCCGGCTATCCGCAGACGGTGGCCGGGTGACCGCGATCGCTCCAAGACTACCTGCGTTCGCGCGCGTCGATTCCGTCCTGCAAGACGCCGCGGGGCGGCAGTTCACGGCCGCGACGGCCCGCGTGGAGCATCGCGGCCACCTCGTCTTCGAGCGCGCCTACGGCGTAACGCGCGACGACGATTCGGCTCGACCCGTGTACGTCGATACGATGTTCGATCTGGCCTCGCTGACGAAACTCTTCGTTGCGACGCTGGCATTAGTGGCCGTTCAGGAGTGTCGAATCGGCTTGGACGAACCGCTAACGGCTTGGATACCGCAGTGGAAAGCGACGGCGCACGAGCCCATAACGCTGCGCATGCTTCTGGCGCACGACTCCGGCATGAATTCCGGCGCCGACTACCGCGGGCTGCTCGCTCATAACGTCGCTCGGTATGCACTCGAGAGCGATCTCGTCGCTCGACCCGGCGATCGCGTCATTTACAGCGATCTCGGCTTCATTGCCGCCGGCGAAGTTTTGGAGCGCGTTTACGGCAGATCGCTCGCCGCGGTGCTGCGCGCGCTGCGTAGTGCGCCGGTCTACCGGCCGGCGCACGCGCAGGAGATTCCGGCGACCGAAGACGACGGCTGGCGCGGGCGCGTTCAGGGATCCGTGCACGACGAAAAGGCGTACTTGATGGGCGGCGTCGCCGGCCACGCGGGCCTCTTCGGAAGCGCGGCGGACCTCGCATGGCTTGCGGAGCACTACCTCGGGCCGCTGCACGGACGCTCGTCCACGCTTCTTCACGAACGCATCGCGCGCGAGGCGACGCGCGAGCAGGCCTACGATCCCGTTTTGCGCCGCGGATTGGGCTGGGCGCTGAAAACGAGCGACGACAATTCGTGCGGGCGGTACTTCGCGTCATCGTCGTTCGGGCACACGGGATTCGTCGGCACCTGCGTTTGGGTCGATCCGGAACGAGACTGCATCGGCGTTCTGCTTACCAACAGCGTCTATTTCGGCCGCAACGACATCCGCGATCTGCGAGCCGCTTTCTACGAGGGCCTGATCGAGGATCTGCAGTTGACGTGATCGCCATCGGTTTGATGAGCGGCACGTCGCTCGACGGAATCGACGCCGCGCTCGTTCGCATACGGCCGCGCGAGCGCACGTACAGCGTGGATTTGCTGAATTTCGTCATGCAGCCGTTCGAAGAGGACGTGGCCGCGCGCCTTCGCGCAGCTCTGCCGCCCAATGCCGGCAGCCTCGCGGACGTCGCGCATTTGCACAATGCTTTGGGACACGCGCTGGCAAGCGCGGCCAAAGCCGCGGTTTCCGACATGCCCATCGATTACGTCGCGTCGCACGGGCAAACGCTTTGGCACGACGGAGAGCGGCGCGTCACGCTGCAGGCCGGCGACCCGTTCGTCATTCGCGACGCGCTGCAAACGACGATCTGCTACGATTTCCGCAGCGCCGACTGCGCCGCCGGCGGACACGGCGCGCCGCTCGTGCCGTATGCCGACGCGCTCCTTTTGGCGAGCGAAGAGGAAAATCGCGTGGCGGTGAACGTCGGGGGCATCGCAAACCTGACGGTCCTTCCGCGCGGAGCGCAGCCGCATGAGGTGCTTGCATTCGATAGCGGTCCCGGCAATATGCTGGTGGACGCGTTCGTTCGCGAACGCACCGGCGGTGCCGCGGCGTTCGATCGCGGCGGCGCGCTGGCCATGCAGGGCCGCGTCCGCGAGGATGCACTCCAAGCGCTCCTTTCCGATTCGTACTTTTCGCTCGCGCCGCCCAAGACGACGGGACGAGAGCGCTTCGGCAGGCAGTTTCTGGAAGCACACGGCGGATTTTTTCGCGCGATGAGTCTCGAAGACGGGGCCGCAACGCTCGCAGCCCTCACCGCGCAAACGCTTGCGGACGCGATCTTTCGGTATGCACCGAGCGATTCGCGCGTGCTCGTGAGCGGCGGCGGGGCGCATAACGTCGCGCTTCTGCGCGGCTTACGCGAGCGGCTGCCCGGCATGCGCGTGGAACGCTCGGATGCCTTGGGAATTCCCGCGGATGCCAAGGAAGCCGTTGCCTTCGCGCTGCTGGGCTACGAAACGCTTCGCGGCCGCGCCGCAAACGTACCGGCCGCGACCGGCGCGCGCGATCGCGTTGCGCTGGGAGCCATTGCGCCGCACGATTTGTTCTCGCTGCTTGCAAAGGTCCAAAGCGAATGCCGTCAATAACCGTGGGTGTCGATGCGGGCGGATCGAAAACGGCGGTCGTGCACGCGATCGACGGCGAACCGAGCCGCATCGAAATCTGCGACGGCGCCAACGCGTCCATAGGGGGAATCGAAGTTGCCGCCGGCATTATCGCTCAGGCGATCGAGCGTAGTTTGGACGGCGCGATTCCGCACGCGATATTCGTCGGCGCAGCGGGCGCGTCGCGGCCGCAGGTGCGCCAAACGATCGAGAGCGTGCTTCGGTCACGCTATGCGGGCGCGAAAGTGCAGGTCCGCGACGATGCGTACGTTGCGTTGCGCGCGGCTGTACCCGACGGAGACGGCGTCGTCGTCGTCGCCGGAACCGGTTCGATCGCGTACGCCCAGCACGGCGAGCGCGGTTTCCGGTGCGGCGGTTACGGATATCTCCTCGGTGACGACGGCTCGGGATTCGCCATCGGGTCCGCCGCAATCGCGCATCTGCTGCGTTGCTACGACGGACGCGTGCCGCGAGACGAGCTCGCCGCGGCGCTCGAAGAATACTTGCATGCGACCGATCTCGAAAGCGCGTTGCAGAACGTGTATCGCAGCGATCGCCCGGTGAACGCGGTTGCGTCCGCTGCGCGCCTCGTGATGGAAGTTGCTCAAGCAGGAGGCCGCAGCGCAACGAGAATCGTGCAGCAGGCGGCGCAAGGGCTCGGCGATCTCGTAAAGAGCGTCATCGCTCGCGCGGAGTTGACCGGCGCCCACGTTCCGATCGTGCTCGCCGGCGGATTGCTGCGATCGAGCAGTTTGCTCACCTATTTGCTCGAAACGCGCTTGCTGAACGAGTATCCGAACATGACGGTTCGCAAAGACGCCGTGGAACCGTGTATGGGAGCGCTCGCGCAAGCGCAGCGTCTGCTGGAATCGTGAGCGAGCAGCTTCCGCAGACGGAAGCGGTGAATCCGCGCACCGTCGGTCTCGACACGATGGCGAGCGCCGATCTGGTCCGAATTCTTGCGGCGGAACAGCGCGCTGCAGCAGACGCCGTCGTTGCGGTCAGCGACCTGCTCGCCGCCGCCGTCGATCGCATCAGCGCGCGTCTTCGAAGCGGCGGCCGCTTGCACTATGTCGGCGCCGGAACGAGCGGACGGCTCGGATTTTTAGACGCCTCCGAAATGCCGCCGACTTTCGGAACGGATCCGCGTTTGGTTTGCGCGCACATCGCGGGCGGAGTTGCGGCGCTGACGCGCGCAATCGAAGGCGCCGAAGACGACGCGGACGCGGGCGAACGCGAAGTTCGCGATCATGTGACCGCCGCCGACGCACTGGTGGGCATCAGCGCCAGCGGCGGCGCGCCGTTCGTGGTGAGCGCCGTTCGCACGGCCCGCTCCGCGGGTGCGTGGACGCTCGGCATAAGCAACAGTGCCGGATCCCCGCTGCTGCGATGTTGCGATCTCGGCATCGTCTTGAACACGGGACCGGAGCCGCTGACCGGCTCGACCCGGCTCAAGGCCGGCACTTCGCAGAAAATACTGCTGAACACGCTCTCGACCGCCGTGATGGTGCGTCTGGGCAAGGTTCACGATAACCTGATGGTCGACGTCGTGGCCACGAACACGAAGCTTCGCAAACGCGCTCTGCGGCTCGTCACGGTGCTCGCGGACGTGGACGAGGCGCGCGCCCGCCAATTGCTCGAGCTGGCGGACGGCAGCGTAAAGACGGCGGTAGTCATGGCGCGCAAGCACTTGGGCGCCTCCGCGGCTCGCGAGGTCCTGCAGGCACACGGCGGCTCGCTGCGCGCCAGCTTGGACTAAGTTGGGTACGTTAAAGCCGGCGGGGGGTCGGGGCAAAGTTCAAGCGCTTGAACAATGCGGAAAGGAGGAACGTAATGGCAGCTCTCGCGGGAATCCTGTGGACCGTGATCGTGATCCTCTTCGCGATCTGGATCGCGGGTCTGATCCTCCACTTCTTGGCTGGTTGGATCTGGATTCTTTTTGCGGTTGCGGTGGTGTTACTCTTCGTGAATTTGCTCACGGGACGAGGCGCTACCGTCTAAATACGCGAAACGAGCGCCGCGAGTGTTCAAACTTGCGGCGCTTTTTTTTACTCTGATAGCATTCGCGCCGCTGGACGATCGCCCCGTAACGCGCCAATTGCCGCAGATGCTCGGCCGGATTGCCGGGGTAAGGGTGGCCGAGCCGCCGCGCGCACTCCTGGGGAACTACTTGACCTTCGGAAAGCCCGACGCGATTATCGCTTGGCTCAACTCCGGCGTAGCGCGGCGCGCCGACGCCGTGGTCGTCTCGACCGACATGCTTGCGTACGGCGGTCTCGTTGCATCACGCGTGCCCGGCGTGCCCTACTCGGACGCGTACTTCCGTTTGCAAGAACTGCGCACGCTGCGGCGGCTGCACCCGCACGGGTGGATCGGCGCGTTCGGAACGGTGATGCGGCTGGCGCCTACCGGCGTTCCGGCGCTCGGCCCGGCGGCGAACTTCTTCGCGGCATATCCGCTCTGGACGTACCTGCAGCAATACGCGAACCTGCACGACCCGCCGCTTCCAAACGAAACGGCGCAAGCCGAACGTTTGCGCGAGCTCATCGGGGAAGCGACCCTGCAGGCGTACCTCGCGACGCGCGAGCGCAACCTCGACGTCGATCTCCTTGCAATCCGGCTCGCGGCGCAGCACGCGGCGGATACGCTCGCGCTCGGACAAGACGATGCAGGCCCGGTCGGTTTGCACTTGAAGGACGTGGCCGCGCTCAAAGCATCGGTGGCGCAGAACGATCTCGAAAATCGCGTCGCTATCGAACCGGGCGCCGACGAGCTCGGCATGGCGATGGTTGCGCAGGCGATCGCACGCAGCGTGCGCTGGACGCCGCGTATCGAGGTACGCTACTCGCGCCCGGACGGCGGCTCCTACAACGACCCGCTCGAGTACGCGCCAATCGACGTCGCGATCGGATCGTTAATTACCCTCTGCGGCGGCGTGCGCGTCGATAGGGCGCCCGACGTTACCCTGTACGTTCGCGTGCCGCACCCCTCTGCGGCAGAAGATGCCGCGCTCCTTTCCGGTATCGAGGATGACGAGCGCTCCGGCACGCCGGTCGCGTTTGCGGATTTGACGTTTTTGGAAAACAACTTCGCCGATCAAGCGCGCTTTGCCGAGCAGTTGCTGCGCAGCGGCGCGGCGGCGAAGCTCGACGCGTACGCTTCGTGGAACACAAGCGCGAACACGGCCGGAACCGCGATAGCGGAAGCCGTTGCCGCCGGTGCGGGCCGCCGCGCCGGCACCTACGACGCACTAGCGCATCGCGAGTTCACCTTCAATCGCATGCTCGACGACTACGCGTTTCACGATTACGTGCGTCCGCAGCTGAACGAGGCTCTGGACGCGCAGGGGATACGCGACCATACGTATTTGCTGCCGGAGCAAGCCGCACCGATCGCACAGTTGAACGCTGCGCTGCTGTGGTCGCGCGCGCCGGCCATCGTTGCGCAGCTCGATCCCGGCTACCACATTGCCGCGATGACCGTCACCTTGCCGTGGAACCGCACCTTCGAGACCGAGATAGACGCGGCGCTGGCCCCCGATCTGTAGCGCCGATGTGACGCTGCCAGGTAACGGGACGGCAATAGCCGTATGCTTCACTCCCTCCATGGGTGAAGAACCGACGAACGGTCAGCTGCTCGAGGCGATCATCGACCTCCGCGACGGCATGATGGAAAATTTCGCCGCGGTGCACAAGAAACTCGAAGAGCACGACCGGCGATTCGACGAGCACGATCGGCGATTCGACGAGCACGACCGGCGATTCGACGAGCACGACCGGCGATTCGACGATCACGACCGCCGCTTCGACGTACTGGAGCGGCGCTTGGGGCGCCTGGAAACGCAGATCGAGGACGTCGAACGGCGTTTGCCCGCTTAGCGCGGTCAGCGTACCAGTTCTTGCGCGAGAACGAACTGCACGCCCTCGTTTTGTAGTTTCGGGTAGAGCTCGCGAATCGCGGCAAGCGTGCTGGGCTTCGGGTGTCCTATGGCGATGGCCGAGCCGTTCTCACGCGCGATGCGCGCAGCGCGTTCCAGCATGGATTCGGTATACGCGACGCTCGCCTCGTTGTCGAGAAACACATCGCGCTTGGCGCTGGGCACGCCCGCTTCGCGGGCAGTCTGCTGCGCGATGCTTTTCGCGCTCGTGAGCGAGTCGATGAAGAACAAATCGTGAGATTTCATCACCGAGACGACGTCTTTCATCACGCGTTCGTTCGCGCTCGCTTCGCTGCCTTCGTGATTGTTCGCGCCCTTTGCCAGCGGGACTTGTGCGACGTCGTCTTCGGTTTGCGCGCTGACTTGTTCGTCGCTCATGCCGTCCCTGATCTCGCCGGGACCGGGATACATATGAGAGATCGGTTCCATCGGAAGGTGCAGCATGACGCCTTTTCCGGCGGCCGCAGCTTCGCGAGCGACCAGAGCCGTATAGCGCACGTGCGGTAAAACGGAAAGGGTAAGCGGAATCGGAAGCGCGATGAGCGCGCGCTCGGTATCGAGCCATTGCCCGCAATCGTCGATGATGATCGCGAGTTGCGCCCCGGAAGCAGGAGACGGCGATTCCACCGCTCGTGCCGATGCAGTAGGCGCGGGCGTTGCCGCGGGCGCCGTGCTTTCCACGGTTGGAAGGGGCGTGGGAGCGACGGCTACCCGATGCTGCCGGGCGGCGCGGTGCGGCGCGCGAGGATAAATCGCCCAAGCCGCGGCCGCGAGCAGCAGCAGCGCAGCAACGAACAGGCCGGCATCGTTGCGACGGCGCCGCGAACGTCTTCGGGGCATGCACGGTGTTTTCGCGGCCTGCAGGGAACCGTGCCTTCATGAACGTCCCCGTGCTTTTCGGGTCGGTACGCGTGCAGCGGCAGGGCATCAAACTCGCGCGATTCGTGCAAAAGGAGCTCGCTCGGCTCGGCTGCAGTTCGACGCTGATCGATCCGCTCGAGCACCGGCTGCCGCTGCTCGAGATGCAGTATTCCGATTACGATCCCGGCAGAGCGCCCGCGGCACTGGAGGAACTCGCGGAGCTGTACCGCCAAGCCGACGGCTTCGCCATCGTCACCGCGGAGTACAACCACGGCATTCCGCCCGCGCTGAAGAACCTGCTCGATTACTTTTTGGAAGAATACTTTTGGCGTCCGTCCGCTATCGTCTCTTATTCCGGAGGGCGTTTCGGAGGCGTCCGCGCCGCGATGCAACTGCGCATGACCTTGGGCGAGCTGGGTATGCCGTCGATACCCTCGACGCTGCCCGTGCCGAACGTGGGGGCCGCGTTTACCGAGGAAGGCGAGCCGGCGGATCCGTCTTTCCGCGATCGCGCCAAGCGCTTCTTCGACGAGTTCTACTGGTACATGGCCGCGCTCAAAACGCAGCGTGACAAAGGCGTTCCCTACTAGAGCTCTACCTACCCTGAGCGCTGACAAAGTTCGATGAGCACGCCCGCCGTGCTCTTCGGATGCAGAAAGGCGACGAGATTGCCGTGCGCGCCCTTTCGCGGGCGCTCGTCGATGAGTTTCAAGCCCGCGCGTTTGAGGCGATCGAGCTCGGCTTGCACATCGTGCACGCGATAAGCGGTGTGATGCAGCTTCGTTTCGGCTTCTCCGCGGTAACGCGCGATGGGGGAGGCTTCATCCAGCGGACGAAGCAGCTCGACGACCGACTCGCCCGCTGCCAGACCCACCGCTTCAACGCCTTGGTCCTCCACGGTTTCGCGATAGATTTGATTGAAGCCGAGCGTGTTGACGTACAGATCGATCGTGCGTTCCAAGTTCTTTACGACGATCGCGACGTGATCGATCTGCACTAGACGACGACTTCCGGAGCTCGATAGGTGCCGAAAACCTCGCGCAGTGCGTCGCAGACCTCGCCCAGCGTGGCCCCCGAGTCGACCGCGTCGATGAAGTGCGGCATGAGATTTTCGTTACCGGCCGCTCCCCGGCGGAGCGCTGCGAGACACCCGTCGACTTTACTCGAATCCCGCGCAGCGCGCAGCGACTGCAGACGCGCGGTCTGCTCGCGTTCGACCATGTCATCCACGCGCTGCAGCGCGATCGTCGTGCGGGCGCTGTCGTTCTGCGCGAACGCATTGACGCCCACGACGATTTGCTCGCCCTTTTCCACGGCTTGCTGCGCGCGGTAGGCGGAGTCGGCGATGCGGGCCTGCATCCATCCGCTTTCGATGGCCGCGATGCTTCCACCCATATCGTCGACTTCGCGGATCAGCGAGCGCGCGCGTTGGATCAATTCGTTCGTCAGCGTCTCGACGTAGTAACAACCCGCCAGGGGATCGACGACGTCGGCTACGCCGCTTTCATACGCGATAATCTGCTGCGTTCGCAGTGCCACTTTCGCCGATTCCGCGGTCGGCAGCGCGAGCGCCTCGTCCTTGCCGTTCGTGTGCAGCGATTGCGTGCCGCCCAGCACCGCCGCGAGCGCTTGCAGCGTAACGCGAACGACGTTGTTTTCGGGCTCTTGCGCCGTGAGCGTCGAGCCGGCGGTCTGCGCGTGAAAGCGCAGCATTTGCGAACGAGGATCCTTGCAGCCGAACTCGTCGCGCGTGATGTGCGCCCACAGGTAGCGCGCGGCGCGGAATTTTGCCACTTCTTCGAACAAGTCGTTGTGCGCATTCCAAAAGAACGAGATTCGCGGAGCGACGGCGTCGGGCTCGATGCCGGCATCGCGCGCCGCTCGCAGATATGCCTTTCCGTTCGAAAGCGTAAACGCGATCTCTTCGAGCGCCGTCGAGCCGGCTTCGCGGATATGATATCCCGAGATGGAGATAGCGTTCCATTGCGGTACGTGTTGCGCGCAAAAGGACAGCACGTCGGTCACCAAACGCATCGACGGTTTCGGTGGATAGATGTACGTCCCGCGTGCGGCATATTCTTTGAGCACGTCGTTTTGAATCGTACCGCCGAGTCGCTCGAACGGAATGCCCCGGCGGCGGGCGACCGCGAGCAGCATCGAAAGGATGATCGACGCGGGCGCGTTGATCGTCATCGAGACGGTCACTTTGTCGAGAGGAATGCCGTCGAAAAGCGTTTCCATGTCGGCGACGCTGTCGATTGCGACGCCGACTTTGCCCACCTCGCCCCGTGCTTGCGCGGCGTCCGAATCGTATCCCAGCTGCGTGGGAAGGTCGAAGGCGACGGACAGACCCGTCGTCCCGTGCTTGAGCAGATAGCGATAGCGCGCGTTCGATTCTGCGGCGGTGGCAAACCCCGCGTACTGCCGCATCGTCCACAATCGGCCGCGATACATGTCCTTGCGCACGCCGCGCGTGAAAGGGAAGAGACCCGGTGTTCCGGGATCGTGCGCGACGCCTTCGATCTCGTGGTAGACCGCTTTGAGCGGGACGCCGCTGGCGTTTTCAACTCGAGCCATAGCGATCACTCAATCGTTACGAGAGGAGACTGCGCTTCGGCGGTGTCGCCGGGGGCGACGTGGATTTTCGTTGCGGTACCGGACTTGTGCGCGCGGATCTCATTCATCATCTTCATGGCCTCGATCACGCCCACGACCTGGCCTTCCTTCACGGCGTCGCCCGTCTTCACCGAAATCTCCACTACGACGCCGTGCATCGGGGAGACGACGTCGTTTCCGGCGGCCGAGCTCGTGCCGCGTTTGGACGCAGCTCGCGGCGCGGATTTGAGCGCGGGATTTCCGCGCGGCGCGTTTTGCAGCGCGGCCTGAGGCAGATCGATGAAGCGCACGCGGAAGAGCTTGTCGTTGACCTCGACGCGAATGGTTTGCGCGGGCTCGGGACGTTCCGCACTCCGGGACGCGGTATCGATGCTTGCGCTCATCGTGCCGGCGCCGTTTTTTGCGTAGAGTTCGGCCGCAAAAGCCTCCAACGTCGCGGTTCCGTACGTTGCGTCCCGCACTGCCGGATGGTCGCAGAGCGCTCGCAACAAGCCTAGCGTCGTAGGCACGCCGCTGATCTCGTACTCGTCGATCGCGCGCCGGAAACGCGCGATTGCTTGCGAGCGAGTCGGCGCCCACACAACGAGTTTGGCGATGAGCGAATCGTAATCCGGCGTAATCATGAAGCCCGGGTAGGCCGCGGAATCCACCCGCACGCCCGGACCGGCCGGCTCACGGTAGCTCGTAACCGTGCCCGGTGCGGGCCGGAAGCCGTGCGCCGGATCTTCGGCGTTGACGCGCCCTTCGATCGCAAAGCCGCGAAATTCGATCGCGGCTTGATCGTAGCCGAGCGGTTCGCCCGCGGCGACGCGCAGTTGCTCGCCTATCAGATCCAGGCCGCTGATCAGTTCGCTCACCGTGTGCTCGACTTGAATGCGCGTGTTCATCTCCAAGAAGTAAAACTCGTCGCCGCTCACGAGGCACTCGATTGTCCCCACGCTGTCGTAGCCGATGGCTTTTGCCGCGCGAATCCCCGCTTCGCGCATGCCGCGGCGCACGCGCTCCGAAATGCACGCGGGCGCTTCCTCCCACAACTTTTGGTGGCGCCTCTGCAGCGAGCAGTCGCGCTCGCCGACGTGCAATACGGTGCCGTGTTTGTCGGCGAGAATCTGCAGTTCGACGTGTTTGGGATTTTCGAGGTAACGCTCGGCGTAGATCGTCCCGTTTTTGAAATACGCTTGCGCCTCGCGCTGCGCGGTCGCAAGCGCCGAGGGCAGCTCCTCCAGCGTCCGCGCGACTTTCAGCCCTTTGCCGCCTCCGCCGCCGGAGGCTTTGAGGGCGAGCGGCAGACCGTAGCGCTGGGCCGCGGCTCGAGCCTCATCGTCGGTTGCGATCGCGTCGGTGCCGCCCGGCACGACCGGTACGCCGGCCTCGATCATCGCTCGCCGCGCGCGCACTTTGTCGCCCATCGCGTCGATCGCATCCGCGTGCGGTCCGACCCAAACCAAACCTGCGCCGGTTACCGCGCGTGCGAACGCGGCGTTTTCCGCAAGAAAACCGTATCCCGGATGAATCGCCTGCGCTCCGGCCTGCTTTGCGATCTCGAGCAGCCTGGAGACGTTCAGATAACTTTGCGACGGTGACGCGGGACCCAGCAAGAACGCTTCGTCCGCCATGCGGACGTGAAGCGCATCGCGATCGTTTTCCGAGTAGACCGCCACCGCCGTGATACCCATTTCGCGAGCGGTACGAATGACGCGCACCGCTATCTCGCCCCGATTGGCGACGAGAAGCTTGTTAAACATCGGCTCCCACCGCCTCCAAACGTGCCGTGCGCATCCACCGCGACGTCTGAGGCGCGACGGGGACGCCGGATTCGGAACAAAGGCATTGTGCGGCCGCCAGAACGGCCGCGAGCTCCTCGTCGCTCACTTCTGCGCCATTTCGGGAGGCAGCATGCCCATCGCGTGAAATCCCGCGTCGACGAAATGCACGTCCGCCGTGATCGCCGATGCGAGATCGGACGCCAGATACACCGCCGTGTTGCCCACGTCGTCGGCCGACACGTTGCGGCGCAGCGGCGCGATTTGGGGAACGACGTCCAGCATTTTCATGAATCCGCCGACTTGCCGCGCGCTCGCCGTTTTGATGGGACCGGCGGAAATCGCATTGACTCGTATGCCGCGCGCGCCGAGATCGAACGCGAGGTAACGCACGCAGGCCTCGAGCGCCGCCTTCGCTATGCCCATCAAATTGTAATTCGGAACGATTGTGGTGGAGCCGTAGTACGTCATCGCCATGATCGACGCGTTGTCCGCAAGGCGTTCTCGCAGCGCGTTCACCAGCGCCAGCAGCGAGTACGTCGAGACGTCCAGCGAGAGCTTGAAGCCGTTTCTCGTCGTGTCGTACACGGTGCCGACGAGGTCCGCTTTGTCGGCAAACGCGATGGAATGCACGAGCGCGTCCAGTTTGCCGAACGTGTCCAACCGCGAGGCCATGCCCGCGAGCGATTCGTCCGACGACACGTCGCATTCGATCACCGGGCCGCCGCCGAACTCAGCGGCGATCTTTTCCACCGACTCCTTCACGCGCTCGCCTTGATAAGTGAACGCGATTTGCGCCCCGTGCGCGTGCATTTGCCGCGCGATCCCCGTGGCGATCGACCACTGGTTTGCGACGCCCGTGACGAGCGCTTTCTTTCCTTCCAAGAGCTTCACAGCGGTTTGTAAGTACCCCGCGGCGCGGCGATTGTCATTTTGGCCCGGACGCCGTCAGAGCGGGATGTTCCCGTGCTTGCGTTTGGGCCGCTCCACGCGTTTGCCGGCGAGCATTTCCAGGGACTGCGCGATGACCCGGCGCGTGGCATGCGCTTCGATGACGTCGTCGACGTACCCGCGCTGCGCCGCGATGAACGGGTTGGCGAAGCGCTCGGTGTACATCTCGATGAGTTCCTGGGTCTTTGCCTCGGGATTGTCCGCGGCGGCAATTTCGCGGCGGAAAATCGTCTTGACCGCGCCTTCGGCCCCCATGACCGCGATTTCGGCGGTAGGCCATGCGACGTTCACGTCGGCACGAATGTGTTTGCTCGCCATGACGTCGTAGGCGCCGCCGTACGCCTTTCGCGTGATGATCGTGATTTTCGGGACCGTCGCTTCGGCAAATGCATACAGCAGTTTGGCGCCGTGCGTGATGATGCCGCCGTATTCCTGATCCGTGCCCGGCAGAAACCCGGGCACGTCGACGAAGGTCACCAGCGGGATGTTGAAAGCGTCGCAGAAGCGCACGAACCGCGCCGCTTTGATCGAGCTTTGGATGTCCAAGACGCCCGCGAGCACGTTGGGTTGATTCGCGACGATTCCCACCGTCTCACCGTTGACGCGCCCGAACCCGGTGATGATGTTTTGCGCGTACAGGGGCTGGATCTCGAAGAAATCGCCGCCGTCGAGCACCGGAAGGATGACGGCGTGCATGTCGTACGGCTTGTTCGGCGCGTCCGGCACGATATCGTCCAATTCCATGACTGCGCGATGCGGATCGTCCTCGCATCGGAATCGCGGCGGATCGTCCAAATTGTTTTGCGGAATATAGGAGAGCAGCGTTTTGGCAAGATCGACCATCTCGTCTTCGCCGGCCGCGGTCAGGTGCGCGACGCCGCTTTTCGTAGCGTGCGTCGTCGCCCCGCCGAGCTCTTCGAAAGAGACGTCTTCGCCGGTGACCGTCTTGATGATCTCCGGTCCGGTGATGAACATCTGCGCGATGCGTTCGGTCATGATGATGAAGTCGGTGATGGCGGGCGAGTACACCGCGCCGCCCGCGCACGGCCCCGCGATCAAACTGATCTGCGGAATGACGCCGCTGGCTTGCACGTTGCGCCAAAAAATTTCCGCGTAGCCGCCCAAACTGACCACGCCTTCTTGAATGCGCGCGCCGCCCGAATCGTTGATGCCGATCATCGGCGAGCCGGTCCGCACCGCAAGATCCATCACCTTGCAGATCTTTTCCGCGAAAACTTCACCGAGCGATCCGCCAAGGACGGTGAAATCTTGCGAAAACAAAAAGATTTGCCTGCCGTCGATCGTCGCGCGCCCCGTGACGACGCCGTCGCCTAAGAACTCCTTTTCGCCCAGGCCGAACGCGGTAGTGCGGTGTACCGCAAACTGGTCCAGTTCGATGAACGAATCGGGGTCGACCAGCGCTTCCACGCGCTCCCTAGCCGTACGCTTGCCTCGTTCGTGCTGCCGCTCGACGGCGGCGGCTCCGGCCGGCGCAAGTGCCTGGTCGCGTTTGCGCCGGAGTTCCGCATATTTCTCCTCGTGCGTCTTCATGTGCGCGTGGCTTTGAACGCCGCGTCGGGGCGAGCCTGTCGGCTCCGCCCGGCAGCGTGGACGGAGTAGGCGCGGCCGGAAAAACAGAACGTCGGCATCGTGCGCGCGTTCATCGCCGCGTTGACGGCCGCAGTGTTTTTGCTTCCATTTCCCGCGTACGCAGCGACGCGCGCGGTGGTGATCACCGCGCGAGCGATCGCGCTCTTTGCGGACCGCGGCTTGCTCATCGCGGACGGCGGCGTTTCGGTGCGTTCCTCCGCGCTCCAGATTGACGCGACGCGCGCCGTGTACGATCTCCGCGCGAACCGGCTGGTCGCATCGGGCGACGTGAGCCTGAACGACGGGGGGACTCGAACGTCTGCTACGGGGTACGTCTACGAATTTGCGCACGGAACCGGAAGGATTGCGCCCGGCGCTTCCGTTCCGCAACTGCCGTCGATTGACGCGCTCGCGATCGCGCAGCAAGTGGAACTGAGTCCCGGCGTTTCCTTGACGTTCAGCAACGCGCAAGTGCGCGCGGGCAGCGCGTTCGTTCCCTCGGCGTCCTACACGTACGACATACCGCCGCCTGCCGCGAAAGACTTCGGCTACTCTCCCGTGCCGTCGGCCGCTTTGGAGTGGCCCGTCATGATCTCCAGCGGGCGCAATGCCTACGCTTTTGCACGCATGCGGTACGACAGGTACAACGGCGGTCCGGGCACCGGAGTGGAAGCGCATTACGCGGCGAGCGGCCGCGGGTATCTCGCGCTGGCTCAAACGCTCGACGTGGACGGCGGACGTTTGGATTTTGCTGCTTATCAACGCATGAACGACGCCCTCTCACAGTCCTTCACCGGCTCGCTGCTCGCCGGTGCGCGCGCGTTGCGCTACGCGGTCACCTCTTCGACTCGCCGCGGCTTTACGTCGCTGTCTTTCGCGCAGTTCAACGGACAACGCAGCGACGATCTCCTCGTGAGCGGAAATGAACGGTCCCTCGGACGCATCGGATCGAGCCGCCTGCAGATCGTCGCCGGACACGACGTGCACCCCGGCGATTGGCCCGTACGGCAAGACTTTCGCATGACGCCGTCCGTGCACTTCGACACCGCGACGATCGCTCTGGCACGCGCCACGTTTTCCGCCTCGTTCGATCTCGGTGAAACGCTCTACGACTACGGACGCGCGACGCTTTCCAGCGGCGCGGCCGTCTGGAGCACCGTGCCGGTCAACCGCCGGCTGCAATTCAACGGCGGCATGAACTTCTCGCACGAAGCTCCGCCGTTTCCCAGCACGTATCGCACATATACAGCCGGCGTCGCTTGGCACGCCGGCGACGCGTTCAACCTCGTGTCGTCGCTGACGTACGCGCATGATTTCGCGCAGTCGTTCGGCGCGGGCCGGCCGCAGTTCAGCGCCGCCCTCGACGTGCGCATCCGGCGCAAGAGCGGAAGGGGCGTCGAGATCGGAACGATCTTGCCGTTCGGTGGAGTAGGCAACATGAACCGCCAAGCAGTATTCAACGTACGATTTCTGCGGTAAGGAGGCACCCATGCTCGCCGTCGTCGTTGCAACCGTGAATTTGTTCGCGCAGACGTTCGCCGGCGCGTGGACGTGCCACGATACGGTTCCGGCTGCGAACGGCCATCCCGCACGGACTTTTTCAACCGAGTGGTCGATTACAAGCGCTCCGGGCGATCATTGGAGCATCGTGCGTTGGGGCCCGGCGGATGCATCCGGAGGAATCGCTTACGTGGGCTACGTGCCCTCGCAAAACGACTGGGCGTATCAAGATTTCCACTACGACGGATCGTTCGGCGTCACGACGTCCTCGGGCCCCGATAAAGACGGTGTCTGGACGTGGGCCGGCGGCGCGTATTACACGGAGAGCGGCGTTTTGCACGGCGTCATCACGTGGAAGCGCGCTTCACCCACGCGCATCGAACGCACGTTTGCGCGCGTCGTCGACCATACCCAGGCGCCGGCGACTTCCGACTACTGCACGAAGCACTAAACGAAATTCACGCTTGTTTGGCGGCGGCGAGCTGAGGCGGCCTGCGCGTGCGCAGCAGCACGACCATCGGCGTGAGCAGCAGCGTGATCGCCGCCAAAAACAGGAACGCGTCCGCGAAGGCCATCGTCTGCGACTGCTGCACGACCGCGCGGTACAGGCCGTCCGCCGATGCGTGGTGCTGCAGCGCCGTTTTCAGCGCGGCGTTGTGTAAGTTCAAGGCTCCGGCGAGATTCGATTGATGCAGAGCGCTTCGGCGGTCGAGCAGCGTTACGAGCATTGCGGTGGAAATCGAGCCCCCGAGCTGCTGACATAAGCTAATGAGCGAGGTGGCTTTTTGCGTGTCCGCGCCTTGCACGCTGCTGAGCACCGCAACCGAGAGCGGCAGGAACAGCATACCGAAGCCGGCGCCGCCCACCAGCAAGGGCCAGGCGAACGTCCAAAACGTCGAATCCGTGGTCGTCACGCGCGCCTGCATCGCATTTGCAACGGCGACGATGACGAAACCCACGCCGAGCAGCACTCGCGGCGCTACGTGGAAGCGGTTGAGCGCAATCAGCGTGATGGGCGTGAAGAACGCGATTGCCAAGGCGCGAAGCAAAATGGATTCACCGCTGAGCGTGGCCGTGAAGTTCAGCAGCTGCTGCTGAAACTGCGGCGAGAGAATCACGCCGCCGAAGAGTGAGAATCCGATGGTCAGCGCAAGCGCCGTACCGGCTGCGACCGTTCGATTCTTCAGGATGCGCAGGTCGACGATCGGATTTTTCGTGCCGAACAGCTCCCAGAGTGCAAACGCCGTCAGTGCCGCAACCGCCACGATGCTGAGCATGAGGATTCGCTGATCGTCCAACCACCCGTTTCGCTCGCCTTCATCGAGGACGTACTGCAAGCTTCCGAGGCCGGCCGCAAGCAGCGTCAGTCCAAGGCCGTCGAATCCGGCGCGCTTCGTATGGTACGGCGGATTGCGCAGCATCAATCCGATTGCAAACGCGGCGAAGATTCCCGGCACGATGTTGATGTAAAAAATCCAGTTCCATGAAAAGGCGTCGGTGAGAATGCCGCCGAGCGTTGGACCGATGCTGGGTCCGACGATTGCGCCGAGCGAGATGAGCGCTTGGCTCTTTCCGAGCTCTTTCGCCGGGAACGTGTCGCGCAGAATCGCTTGCCCCGTCGCGATGAGTCCGCCGCCGCACAAGCCTTGCAAGATGCGGAAGAAGACGAGTTCGGGCAACGAAGTGGAGAGCCCGCAGAGCGCGGAGGTGATCGTGAAGCCGACGATCGCGGCTACGTAGTACTGCTTGCGCCCGAAGGTTTGCTGCAGCCACGGCGTGAGCGGAATGACGATGACCGCGGCGATGATGTACCCCGTGACGATCCATGCGCCTTCGTCGAAGTTCGCACCGAAATTTCCCTGAATCGTCGGAAGCGCAACGTTGACGATTGTCGCATCGAGGACTTGCAGCAAAGTAGCCGCCATGACGCCGGCGACGATGATCCAGCGCCGGCTGCCGTACTCTACCATATGCCGAGCATCATCTTCACGTCGTCGGTGGCCATCTCGCGCGGATCCCACGGCGGCGTGAACGTGATGTCGACGGTCGCCGTCTTGACGCCTTCGATCGCGCGAACGGCGTCTTCGACGTTTTGCTTGAACATCGGCCCCACCGGGCACATCGGCGAAGTCAGCGTCATCAGCACGGTGACGTGTTCGCCTTGCTCGCCTTCGGTGGTGACGTCGTACACTAAACCTAGATCGAGAATCGGCAAGTTTATTTCGGGGTCCTTGACTTCTTTGAGCGCTTCGCGAACTTGTTCAACGGTCGGCATGATGTGTTTGGCTTCGTCGCCAACCCCCACGACCATGCGCACAAGCAAAATGGTCGCACCCGCGGTGCTTGCCCTCGTCGCGTTCCTGCCGAGTCAAGCCCGCGCGGCCGTCTCGGTGGCGGGCGGAGGCTTCGCCCAAGACGTTCCCGGGAAGAGCGGCCTGGCGGCGATCGTGAGCAGCGGCGCCTCGATTCCGGCCGTCCCGCTCGAGTTTCAAGGGTCGGTCTTCGTCCCGGTTTCGGGGGGAAAGGGCGGCGGCTATGCGCTCACGGCGGAAATCCGCGGATTCACGGGCGGCGGCTACGGGGGAGCCTACGTGGGGGCAGGTGCCGGCGTAGGGACGCTGTCCAGGGAGGGGTCCTCGGGCACGGTTTTCACGGTTTTCGCCGGCAAGTCGATCGCGCCGATGACTTCCATAGAATTACGCGTGTACAAACAAACGCAGGAATCGGGCGCCACGGCCGGGTTCGTGGGCGTTCGGTTCACTTTGTGAAAACGGAGGGGAACGCAAGCGTAACCTTAACACGCGCGGGCGGGGTTATACGTTCTCACCATTAAGAAACCGAAACGGGTATAGTCGGGTAGCATCTCTTAGGGGCGGAATCAAGGGAGTTCGAGAGATAGACCATGTCAATGTGGGAACCGTTCACCGAGCGAGCGCGCCGTTCGATAGTTTTGGCCCAAGAAGAGGCTCAGCGGCTCGGTAACAATTACATCGGGACCGAGCACATTCTCCTCGGCATCATCTCCGAGGGTGAAAGCCTTGCGGCCAAAGTGCTCGAGACGCTCGGCGTAAACCTCGCAAAGGTCCGTCAAGAAGTAGAAGCGATT
>Ga0070739_10001641_pt1 | contig 32626 bp, 32 predicted proteins | sample Coa_R1_7_FD_66445 | JGI IMG/M metagenome (GOLD analysis project Ga0070739, IMG submission 66445) | Surface soil microbial communities from Centralia Pennsylvania, which are recovering from an underground coalmine fire - Coalmine... | ecosystem: Environmental > Terrestrial > Soil > Unclassified ...
GCAGCAGGTCCGAACCGCGCTGAACGGGTACGCGCGCGCCTACGTCGAGAAGTACGCGGCCCGAGCGACGCAGGCCGGCGACATTCCCCCGGACGCCGCCAACTGCCTGGCTCCGGCGCCCAATCCCGCGCCGAGCACGCCCGCCTGGTATGAGCGCGACGCGCTGAACCAGTTCTGCGCCACCGCGCGGATGCAGGAGGAGTACTCCAATCCGGCCTTCTTCACGATGTTCTGGACGCAGACCGCGACGCTTTACGCCGAGCAGAACCTCAACATGCTCGCCAACCCGATGCACCCGCACCTGACGCTCGGTCAGCTCGTGCCGGGCGGCTCCACGACCGACCCGTTCCGCACGATCGCCCGCTGGACCGCGGCCGGGCGGGGGCGCGTCTTCCCGATCAGCTTCCCAGCGACCGACGGCGCGACGCTCAACGGGTACGTGTTCGAGCCTCCTGCGCACGGCCGCGATCCATACACGCACCACAAGCTGAAGCCGCCCTACCCCGGTGTCGTGATCACGACCGGCTCGATCCAGGGCTACCAGCAGATGTACTTCTGGGCGGCCGAGGGCCTGGCCGAGGCGGGCTATCAGGTGCTGACCTACGACGTGCAGGGCCAGGGCGACTCCGACACCCTGCCCGCGTCGTCGAACTGCACCGGCCCGAGCTCGTGCGAAGGCGTGCCCTTCCAGCAGAGCTACAACTTCTTCCAGGGGTCCGAGGACGCGCTCAACTACTTCCTCTCGACGCCGGCCCACCCCTACGTCAGCCCGTCCGTGTCCGAATCGACCTACAACCCGCGCTGGCGTGACCTCGACTCGGGCGCGGTCGGGATCGCCGGCCACTCGCTCGGCGCGTCGGCGGTCAGCACCGATGGCCAGTGCGATCCGCGCGTGAAGGCGATCGTCGCCTGGGACGATCTGGCGACGACGACCGGGACCTGCCGGGCGAACATCCCCTCCGGGCTGCCGGCGGACGCGCCGGTGGACCCCAGCCTCAAGACCCCCGCGCTCGGCTTCAACTCCGAGTACTTCCTCAACCCGGAGCCGATGAGCTCGCCGCCCGACCCCCAGTCCAAGGCGGCGGCGTACCTTCAGCTTGCCAAGGCGGGGACCGACGCGATGCAGGTCGCGCTTCGCTCCTCGATGCACCTCGAGTACAGCTACGTCCCGTACATCCTGCCCGCCAGCGAGTACGGCGAGCGCGTCGCCTTCTACTACACGCTCGCCTGGTTCGACTACTACCTGCGAGGGATGAAGTCGGGGTTCAAGCGGCTCATCGCCACGCGCTTTGACTCGAGCTCGGACGCCCACTCGATCGGCGGCGGTCTATACGACCCCTCAGCCGCGGCGGCCGACCCCACCGATCCAGCGGCGGGGAACGTGCCGATCGAGATCAAGGGTCTGCCGGTCGCCAACCGCCTGTCGTTCTACTACGACTCCGAGTACTCGCTGACGCCGCCGGGGGGCGGGGCCAAGAAGGTCTGTCTCGACCTGCGCGCGGGTTGTCCGGCCAAGATGCCCCAGTACCCGTAGGCGACGCCCGGAAGCGCGGGTAGGCGACGGGGGGCGCGCTCGGCAATTGCGCGCCCCCCGGTCCAGTCGTCAGTGAACGGCGTGCCCGGAGGCGCTGACGCCGTACCAGGTCCCGCCGAACTGCGGGAAGCCGATGTAGCCGGTGTCGCCGGGGCCGCTGTCGCCGACGTAGGTGTAGAGCGGATGGCCGGCGTAAGTGACCTGCCGGCCGCCGCTGACCCGGATCGTCCCGAGCAGGTGGCGGTTGACGCCGGGCCCTGCGGTCGGGTGCCTGGACATGAGCAGCGGCCAGACGCCGGTGCAGCCGGAGACCTTGACGCAGTGGTCGCGGTTGCGGCCGTCGGACGTGAACATGTAGAGCGTGAAGCCGTGGCTGTTGACGAGCATCCGCCCGGCCGAGGTCTTGGCGAGGCGAACGGTGGCCCCGCGCGCGGCCTGCGCGGTCGAGCTGCCCGCCCCGGTCGCGGCGGGGTGGACGCCCGATTGGCTGCCGTAGGCGTTGCTGCCGCAGGCAGTCGCGACCACGGCGGTGAGTGCGGCGGCGGTCAGTGTGGTGGCTCTCATTGACGGTTACCTCTCTGGGAGTTGGCGTTAGTTGCAGAGACGCCGTCGCGGCGGCCAACCTTCCCGCGGCATACGTCCGGAGCGTCCGGCAGCATGGCGGGACCCTGAACCGGCCCGGAGATTGACAGGATGAGCGCCACCCGCAGCCAAGACAGCTCCCGATCCATGCGCGAGACCACCCCCTCCGTCTTTCTGATCGCCCGGCCGTCCGTCGACCTGGCGGCGATGCGCGCCTACCTCGAGGAGGTCGGCGGCGAGTCGTGGCTCGACATGCGCGAGGCCGAGGGTTCCGAGCCGGTGCCGGGCGGCGAGCTGCTGGCCGAATTCGCCGGGCGCATGTGCTATCGCAGCTGGGAGCCCGGGCTGAACGCCAACGTCACTCGGATCCGCACCGACCGCGAGGCGTACTTCGCCAACGTCATGCAGAGCTTCCACGGCAGCGTGCTCGAGCACGCCAATTACTCGTTCGCGTTCCGGTCGTGCTCGCGCGTATTCACGCACGAACTTGTTCGCCATCGCGCCGGGTCGGCGTTCAGCCAGGAGAGCCTGCGCTACGTGCGGCTGACCGACATCGGCCTCCGGGTGCCGGAGGCGCTCGAGCCCGTCCGCGACCAGGTGATCAGCCTGGTCGAGCAGCTCGAGGAGTTCCAGGTCTCCGCCGCCGAGGCGCTCGGCCTCGACGACGACGGTGTGCCGTTCGCGGTCAAGAAGGAGATCACCTCGGCGCTGCGCCGCCTCGCGCCGATCGGCCTGTCCACCGACATCGTCTGGACGGCCAACGTCCGCACGCTGCGGCACGTGATCGAGATGCGCACAGCGCCGGGCGCCGAGGAGGAGCTGCGGCTCGTCTTCGACCAGGTCGCTCAGACGATGAAGGGCGAGGCCCCCAACCTGTTCCAGGACTTCCGCCGCCAGGACGACGGGGCCTGGGTGCCGGAGTGGCGCAAGGTCTGAGTCGCCGGGCCGCCGCTCGAGCTGCTCCTGGGCGCCGTGCGACGCCCAACCTGCTCCTACGCGCAATCTGCTCGCGGTCGCGGAGAATTGCGCGCCACGACATGAAGATCGTGTTCGTGCGCGCAAACCGGCAGACGGTCACGTGGATTGCGCGCTGGAGCAGGTCGCACCGGCTGGCTGATCGCTACCGCTCGGCGAGGAGCTCGATCCGGTTCCCCCAGGGATCTTCGGTGAAGAACCGGCGCTGGCCGGGGAGCGAGTCGTCCCAGGTCACCGGAAAGCCCGCCGCGCTCAGATCGCCGGCCAGCTGATCCAGCCCATCTCCGGCAGAGGCCGCAGCGAGGGCGGGGTGGGCTTGGCGCGCCGGCGCGAACGGGTCCTCGACTCCGACGTGCAGCTGTTGACCGCTCGCGAGCGCGAACCAGGCGCCGCCTCGACCGAGCAGCGGCTCTGGCTTCTCGATCTCCTCCAGCCCAAGCAGCTCACCGAAGAATCGGCGGGCCTCCGGCTCGCACCCCGCCGGAGCGGCGAGCTGGACGTGGTCGAGCCGGAGAATCGCCATCGCGCTCGCGGACCGATCCGCCAAGGCCTCAGAACAGGCCGGCCAGTGCCGCCCCGGCGTGCGAGGCGAGGTGGAACATCGGCGAGGGCATGACGCCGAACAGCACGCACGCGACGGCGAACACGACGCCGACGAACGCCACCTCGGGGCTGGGCGCCGCGTGGGCGCCGGTGCTCACGCCGCCGTCGCCAGGCCGGCTCGGGCGCTCGAGTGGCGGGTGCGGGTCGTCCAGCTCCGGTGAGCCACCGGCGATCGGCGCCAGCTGGACGCCGCCCGTCCCGCGCGTCGCCGGAGTCTCGGTCGAAGGGGACATCCAGATGGTCGCGACGACCCGCAGGTAGTAGCCGAGCGAGATCATCGAACCGACGACGAGCACGATCGCCAGCCAGATGTAGTTGCCGTCGGCGAGCGCGTGGATGAGCTGGAACTTGCCGACGAAGCCGACCGTGCCGGGTATGCCGGCGAGGCCGAGCATCCCGATCGTGATCGGCCAGGCCAGCCACGGATCGCGGGCGCCGAGGCCGGCCAGCCCGCGCAGCTGGTCGTCGCCGGTGACGCGCTCGCGGGCGTGGACGACGGCGAAGGCGGCCATGTTCATCCCCAGGTAAGCGCCGAGGTACAGCACGGTCGCTGATACGCCGAGCTTCGTCCCGACGACGACGCCCGACAGCATGTACCCGGCCTGGGCCACTCCCGAGTAGCCGAGCATCCGCTTCAGCGAGGTCTGCGTGAGCGCGCCGACGTTGCCGACGATGATCGTGATCGCCGCGATCGCCGCGATCGCCGGCGCCCACGTGTCCTGGGCGGAGACGGCCGCCACATCGAAGAAGCGAAGGAACACGGCCAGCGCGGCCGCCTTGGTTGCGGTGGCCATGAACGCCGTGATCGGGGTCGGCGCCCCCTCGTAGACGTCAGGGGTCCACTGATGGAAGGGCGCCACCGAGGCCTTGAACGCAAAGCCGACGACGACCAGCGCGAGGCCGGTCAGCAGCAGCGGGTCGCCGAGCAGGCCGCCCGCGATCTGGCCGCCCGAGATCGCGCCCGCGATCCCGGCGAAGCCGGTCGAGCCGGTCGCGCCGTAGACCATCGCGAGTCCGTACACCAGCGTCGCCGAGCCCACCGATCCGATGATCAGGTACTTGAGCCCCGACTCGAGCGAGCCCTCGCGGCGGTGCTCGGAGGCGCACAGGATGTAGAGCGGGATCGACAGCAGCTCGAGCCCCAGGAACAGCGTGATCAGGTCCTGTGCCGAGGCGAGGATCGCCATGCCCATGACGCTGAACAGGAGCAGCGAGTGGAACTCCCCCTGGCCCGCCTCGCGCGGAGCCACCGAGCGCCAGGACATGATCACGGTGGCCAGCGCCGAGACGGCGCAGATGAGGTCGATCAGGATCGCCAGATCGTCGATCCGCAGCGCGCCGGAGATGATCGTCGCGGCGTGGTGAAAGCGCCAGATCTCGGTCCCGATCGCGCCGCCGAGCGCGATCACCGAGAGCCCCGGCACGATGTGCTCACGCACGGTGCGGTGGCGGAGCAGGCCGACCAGCAGCACGATCAACGCACCGGCGGCGAGCGCGATGATCGGCGACAGGCCTGCCCAGTCGATGTGGGGGCCATGCGCGTGGCCGTGGCCGATCACCTGGACGCCGTGCTGGAGCGGGCTCACGGGCTGCTCCTCTGGGCGATCGAGACCGGACCGCTGCTCAGCGACGCCACCGGCCCGAGCGCTTGGCGGACCGTGCTCTGCGTGCGCCGCAGACCGAACTGCGGGTAGAAGGCGAGCGCCAGCATCGCGAGGACCAGCGGCACGAGGCCGATCACGTCGATCGGCCGGACATCACGTGAGGCGACCGGCCCCCCGACGCGGTTGTGCATCGAGGTGATGAACAGCCGCAGCGCGTAGAACGCGGCACCGATCACGCCGAGGAAGGCGATGATCGAGATCGCCATCTTCGCCTTGAAGACCCCGAGCAGGATCATGAACTCGCCGATGAAGTTCGACGAGCCCGGCATCGCCAGGGTCGCGAACGCGATGATCACGAACAGGGTCGCCAGCACCGGCGCCCGAAAGGCGATCCCGCCCATGTCGTCGAGGCTCTCGCTCCCGCCGGCCCGCGCGGCGAGCGCGGCGACGACGAAGAACGCGGCTGCTGTGACCAGCCCGTGGTTGACCATCTGGAGCAACGCCCCCTGGGTGCCCTCCTGGCGCAGCGAGAAGATCCCGAGCGTGATGAAGGCGAGCTGGGCGATGCTCGAGTAGGCGACGACCAGCCGCGAGTCCCGGGTGGTGAAGGCGAGCGAGGTCCCCCAGACGATCGAGACGAGCGCGATCAGCAGCATCGCCAGCTGGTAGTGGCGCGAGGCGTACGGGAACAGCGGCAGCACGATCGCGATGAACCCGTACGCGGCCACCTTCGAGAGCACGCCGCTCCACACGGCGACGACGGGGATCGGCATCGCCTTGTAGGCGTCCGGCAGCCAGCCGTGGAAGGGGACGAGCGGCAGCTTGACGAGAAACGCGGCCGCGAAGCAGAGGAAGATCCAGTCCTGCGAGGTGTGCGAGAGCGAGGCATGGGCGATCGCGGTGAACGTGAAGTTGAGCGGCGCGCCGCTCGATCCCGCGGCGATCACCCCGGTGGCGATCGCCGCGGCCAGCATCAGCAGCGAGCCGACCATCGTGTAGATGATCAGCTTGATCGTCGCCCGCACCCGAACCGGCCCGGCGGGGGCACCCCACTGGCCGATCAGGAAGTAGAACGGGATCAGCATCAGGTCGAAGAAGCCGACGAACAGGATCAGGTCCTGCGCGCAGAACGCGCCGAGAACGCCGCTCTCGGCCAGCCCGAGCCAGAAGTAGTAGAGGCGCGGGCGCTCGAACTCCCGCGCCGCCGACCAGAACAGCGACACCGAGAACAGGACCGTCGCGAGCAGGATCAGCACGACGTTCAGCCCGGTGATCGCGAGCTTGTAGTGGATCCCGAGGGCGGCGATCCAGATGTCGTCGGTGACGAACTGGGCGCCGCCGTGTCCGAACCGGTAGCGGACGAGGAAGTCGATCGCGATCGCGAGCGTGGCGAGGCTGCCGACCGCGACCACGCGTCCGACCAGTCGCGGCGGCAGCAGGGTGGCGACGAAGCCGATCGCCAGCGGAAGCCAGATCAGGATCGAGACGGGCATCAGGTCGCGGAGATCAGGAAGTAGAGGGCGATCGCGAACAACCCGAGCACCATCGCGCCGGCGTAGTAGCGCAGGAAGCCGGTCTGGGCGCGGCGGACCGCGGCCGACCCGGCGCGCACCCCGCCGGTGACTCCGCCGGTCACTCCGCCGCCGATCACGATCCGCTCCAGCACCGACTCGCCGACCCGCCCGACGAGCAGCGCCGGCCGCACGATCAGCACATCGATCAGCTCGTCGAAGTACCACTTGTGGACGAGGAACCCGTACAGCAGAGCGAAGCGCTCCTGCAGCTGCCGCGATGCGCCGCGGCGCACGACGTAGATCCGGTAGACGATCCCGATCCCGATCACCCCGACGATCGCGCCGATGATCAGCCCGATCCAGGCCGCGCCGGTGCTCGATTCGACACGGGCGAGCTTCGACCCCGCGAACGAGGGCGCCAGGAAGGTGTTGACGACGTGGTCGACGCCTGGGATCTGGATCAGCCCCCCGACCACGGCCAGCGCGGCGAGGATCCCCATCGCGACCTTCATCGGCCACTCGCGCTCGGCGATCACGTGCTCGGGGCCGGGGAAGCCGACGTCGGTGTCCTCCTCCTCGCCGGTCATCGGGTTGGTCGGTACCTCGGCGTGGGCGAGGTGACCATGCTCGAGCTCGCGCGCCTCGGGCGACGGGTCGCCCCAGAAGGCGCGGAAGATCATCCGGAACGTGTAGAGGCCGGTGATCAGCGCGCCTATGTACCCGAGTACGCCCAGGACCTCGAACCCGCCGCCGCGGTGGTCGAGGTAGCCGATGATCTCGTCCTTGGACAGCCAGCCACTGAACGGAGGGATCCCCGACAGCGCGAGCCCGCCGACGAGGAAGCAGATGAACGTGAACGGCAGCGCTCGGCGGAAGCCGCTCATCCGGTCGAGCGACTGACTGCCGGCCATCGCGCCGATGATCGAGCCGGCGGCCATGAAGAGGAGCGCCTTGAAGAAGGCGTGGGTCATCAGGTGAAAGAGCGCCGCCGAGTAGGCCCCCGCCGAAGCGCCCATGATCATGTAGCCGATCTGGGACATCGTCGAGTAGGCGATCACGCGCTTGATGTCCGTGACGACGAGGCCGATCGTCCCGGCGATCAGGAGCGTCGCGCAGCCGACCGCCGCGCCGACGTCAGCCGCGGTCGGCGCGAGCTCGAAGAGCGGGTGCAGCCGCACGATCAGATAGACACCGGCCGTGACCATCGTCGCGGCGTGGATCAGCGACGAGACCGGCGTCGGGCCCTCCATCGCGTCCGGGAGCCAGGTGTGCAGGGGCACCTGCGCCGACTTGGCGAACGCCCCGACGAGGAACAGCAGGCATGCCGCGACGAGGTCGGCGCTGTCGGTGTGGAACAGATGCGGCGCCGCCTTGAACGTACCCAGGAACGACACCGTGCCCGTGTGCTTGAAGATGAAGAACGTCCCGAGCACGAGCCCGACGTCGCCGACGACGTTGATGACGAATGCCTTGATCCCGGCGCCCGTGGCCGTCGTGCGGCGGTACCAGAACGAGATCAGCAGATAGGACGCGGCACCGACGAACGCCCACCCGATGATCAGCATGATGAAGTTGCCGCCCAGCACGAGGATCAGCATCGAGAGGACGAAGTAGTTGAGGTAGGCGAAGTACCTCGCGAAGCCGCGGTCGGACTTCATGTACGAGACCGAGTACAGGTGGATCAGCGTCGAGACGCCCGAGACGACCAGCGCCATGAACACCGAGACCGGGTCGACGAGGATCCCCATCCGGGCATCCATCCCCGCCGAGACGTCATAGCTCCACAGGCTCGAGGTCAGCTCGCGATGGTGCGCCGAGTGGCCGAGCAGCGACACGAGCATCCCGATCGCGCACGCGAACGAGAGGAGGATCGCGACCGTACCGATCCAACCGGCCAGCCGGCCGAGCACGCTGTAGCCGAGGCCGATCACCACCGACCCGAGCAGCGGGAACAGCAGCACGAGCCAGCCCCAGGTTGTCGTCGCCATGCCGCGAGCTCCCTCTAGCCGCTCAGCTCGTGGAGCTCGTCGACGTCGATCGGAAGGTTCCGCCGGTAGATCGCGACGATCAGGCCAAGGCCGACCGTCACCTCGCATGCCGCGACCACCATGACGATCAGCGCGAAGATCTGCCCCGCCTCGTTGCCCCACATGCGCGCGAACGCGACCAGCGCCAGGTTGGCGGCGTTGAGCATCAGCTCGAGGCAGAGCAGGATGACCAGCGGGTTGCGCCGCGTGAGCACGCCGCCGGCGCCGATGCAGAAGATCAGCGCCGAAACGGTCAGGTACCAGCCGATGTCCACTAGAAGCCCACTCAGTCGTTGCTCGTCGTCGGCATCGCGGGCTCCTGCTCCATCACCGCAGGCCCGCTCTCCTCGATCTCGCGGATCGCCCGGCGCAGCCCGGCACCTTCGGCCATCGTGCCCGTGAAGGCCGGCCGCGGCTGGTGCAGGATCCGCTCGAGCTCGCGGTCATCCTCGGCCTCGAGGCCGCGACGGCGGCGGGCGAGGACAACCGCCCCGACCGCCGCCACCAGCAGGAGCAGCGATGCGACCTCGAACGGGAACAGGTAGTCGGTCAGGAACAGGCGGCCGATCTGCTTGGGCGTCCCGAAGCCGCGCACGTACGGCGCCCCCTTGCCGTCGATCCCCGACAGCCCCGTGCCGAGCAGCGCGATGCAGAGCTCGATCGCGAGCGCGATCGCGAACAGCGGCCCGAGGATCCGCAGCGCGGCGCCGGCCGCGTACTCCTCGCCCCCGCCGACGTAGGCGACGACGAACACGTACAGCACCATCACCGCGCCGGCATACACGACCACCTGCGCCGCCGCGACGAACTCGGCGCGCAGCAGCAGGAACAGCGCAGCCAGCGCGACCAGGTGGCAGACGAGCGCGAGCACGCTGTAGAACGGGTTGCGCAGCGTGACGACGCCGAGCGCGCCGACCAGCGCGACGATCGCGGCGATGAAGAAGATGATCGCGGTGCCGGCGTTCATCGCGCGCCTACTCGCCCTCCGTCCGCAGCGGCGTGCGCTCGATCGGCTCGGCCAGCAGCATCTCCTTGGTGAAGATCAGGTCGGAGCGCGTGTAGTCCGACAGCTCGTAGTCGTGGCCCATCGTGATCGCGTCGAACGGGCAGGCGACCTCGCAGTAGCCGCAGAAGATGCAGCGGCTCAGGTTGATCTCGTAGACCGCGGCGTAGCGCTCGCCGGCCGAGATCCGGTTCTCGGGCGTGTTCTCGGCGGCCACGACGCGGATGCAGTCGGCCGGGCAGGCGGCGGCGCACAGCGAGCAGCCGACGCACTTCTCGAGCCCGGGGTGGGCGGGGTCCGAATCCTCGAAGCGGTGAAGGCGATGCCGGCCGCGCCAGCGCGGGTAGACGGGCGTCTTCTCCTCGGGGTACTGGATCGTGTGCGGCCCCTCGACGACCCGCGCGAACGTCGTCTTCAGCCCGCGCAGCGTCTCGCCGAACACCCGGTAGGCGCCGGCGGCTCGGCTCGGCGCCGGGTGGCGGATCACCTCGATGACGTCGGCTGATGGGTCGTAGGGCACCGGGCGTCTCCTAAGCGACGACCACGATCGCGGTCACGAGCAGGTTGAGGGTCGCCAGCGGCAGCAGCACCTTCCAGCCGAACGACATCAGCTGGTCGTAGCGCAACCGCGGCAGCGTCGCCCTCACCCAGATGAACAGGGTCATGAACAGCATCATCTTCGCCCCGACGATGAACGGGTCGACCCAGCCCGGGATGTGCGGGTTGCCCGGCAGCATCCAGCCGCCGAGGAACACGGTCGTCGCGATCCCCGAGACGACCATCATGTTCACGTACTCGGAGAACAGGTAGGCGACGAACCCGGTGCCGCCGTACTCGGTGAAGTAGCCGGCGACGAGCTCGGCGTCAGCCTCGACGAGGTCGAAGGGGGCGCGGTTCGTCTCCGCAAACGACGCGGTCAGGAAGATCAGGAAGCCCGCGAGCTGCGGGACGATGTACCACATGCCCCGCTGGGCGTGGACGATGCCGGTCAGCGACAGCGTCTGCGAGGTGATCAGCACGCCGACAAGTGCGAGGCCCTGCGAGACCTCGTATGAGATCAGCTGGGCCGCGCCGCGCATCGCGCCGAGGAACGAGTACTTCGACCCCGAGGCCCAGCCGCCGAGCATGATCCCGTAGAACGAGATCCCGGCCAGCGCGAACACGTACAGGGGGCCGATCGAGACGTCGATCCCGTACAGCCCGAACCTCGTCCCGAAGATGTCGTTGACGTCGCCCCACGGGATCAGCGCAAGCGCCGAGATCGCGCACAGGATCGCAAGCATCGGCGCGAGGCGGTAGAGGAAGCCGATCGACGTCGTCGGGCGGAAGTTCTCCTTGGTCGCGAACTTGACGATCTCGGCGAGCGGCTGCATGAGCCCGAACGGCCCGACCCGGTTGGGCCCGTAGCGACCCTGGAAGCGGCCGAGCAGCTTGCGCTCGTAGATCGTGAGCAGCGGCAGGATCGCGAACACGACGCCGAAGATCACGAGCGACTTGATGATCTGCGCCCACCAGGGCTCGAAGTAGTTGACGTCGGCGAGGTGGATCACAGCGGCTTGACCTCCACGAGCGGCTCGGTCAGCGCGTTGGCCGACTCGGCGGCGATCCCGTCGGCCAAAAACGCGGTGCCCTCGGGCACGCCCGTGCGCACCTGCGCGCGACCGCTGAGCCGCGTTCCATTCTGAGCCACCTGCACGGCGTCACCATGCCCGATTCCGAGCCGTCGCGCGTCCTGCGGCGAGAGCTCGACCACCTGCTCGGCGACGGTGAACTGGAGCGCGGGCGAGGCCTCGACCTCCGGGGCGGCCCAGATCGAGCGGTATGTGCCGAGCCGCAGGTGGCCGTTGGTGGCCGGGGCTGGTGGCGCGGGGGTGGTCGGCGGGAACCGGTCGGGCTGGGCAGCCCCGGAGGGGGCGCCATTGCCGGGCGCCCCCTCCGGCATCTTCTGCGCGGCCTCCGTGACCGGCCAGCGGACGCCGCGCCCGCCGAGCTCATCGAGCGTCAGGCCGGCGTAGAACGGCACCGCCTCGGTCAGCTGCCGGAACGCCATCGGGCTCGTCAGGACGCCGAGGTCGAGATCGCATCGGCGGGCCAGCTCGGCGATCACCGACCAGCCGGCACGGACCTGGCCCGGATGCGCGATCGCGGCGCGCAGACGCTGGACGCGACCGTCTGGGTGGACGACCGTGCCCTCCTTCTCGGCGCTCGACTCGGCTGGGAAGACGACCGTGGCGTGCTCGCGCAGGCCGTCGGTGAGCACGCTCGCGTGGGCGACGACGAGGCCGGCATGGTGCAGCGCCTCATCCCAGGCTTTGCGGTCGGCGAGCTCACGCACGGGATCGACCTGAAACAGGTAGAAGGCGGAGTTCGCGCGCAGGTCGTCGCCGGGCTCGGTCGCCGAGTAGCCCGGCCCGGCGTCCGGGATGCAGCCCGCCTCGCGCAGCCCGCGGCCGTTGGCGCCGGACGGGATCTCGAGCAGCTTGGCGCCGTCGATCTCTAGCAGGCGCGCGGCGGCCGGGCCCATCCGCTCGCCCCACACGATCACGACCTCCCCGGTCAGGAGCGCGGCGAGCTGGGGATCGTCGAGGAGGCTCGCCTCCTCGCCGGGGGCGCAGCGGAGCACCAGGTCGGCGTTCGGGTCGAGCGCGCTCGGGCGCGCGGTGGCGACGACGAGCTTGACGCCGTGGCGGCGGACGCCCTTGCGGATCCGAAGGTCGAGGATCGGCGCGTCGTCGAGCGGCTCGCAGCCGATCACGAGCACGGTGTCGGCCCACTCGAGGTCCTCGACGCTCGCCTGCCGCGAGGGGGCGGCCAGTGCTCTGGCGGTTTCGACGGGCATCGGCGTGACGCGCGACTCGATGTCGCGGGAGCCGAGGCCCTCGCGCATCAGGCGCTGAAGGAGGAAGCCCTCCTCGTTGGTCGCCTGCCCGCCGAGGAGCGCGCCGACATGCCCCTTGTGTCGCGCGAGCCCGGCAGCCGTCTCGAGCGCGCGCTCCCAGGAGACGGGGCGCAGCTGGCCGCCGTCGCGGACGAGGGGCTGGGTGATCCGCTCGTCTGAGTGGATCGCCTGGTAGGCGAAGCGGCCCTTGTCGCACAGCCAGCCATCGTCGACCTCGGTGTGGTTGCGGCTCAGCACGCGCATGACCTTCTCGTCGCGGACGGTGAACTCGACGTTGCACTGCGAGGGGCAGAGCGTGCAGATGCCGCCGGCTCCCTCGATGTCCCACGGCCGCGCGCGGAACCGGTAGGGCTGAGAGGTCAGCGCGCCAACCGGGCAGAGCTCGATGATGTTGCCGCTGAACGGCGCGACGTAGGGGTGGCCGTCGTGGGTGCCGACGAAGGTGTGGGCGCCGCGCTCGGTGAAGATCAGCTGCCAGTCCTCGGAGATCTCCTGGCTGAAGCGCACGCAGCGGTAGCAGAGGATGCAGCGCTCGCGGTCGATCGCGATCAGCGGGCTCAGGGCGAGCGGCTTGACGAAGTGACGCTTGGGCTCGACGACGCGGGAGCGGCCGAGGCCCCATCCGAAGGTGATGTCCTGGAGGGGGCATTCGCCGCCCTTGTCGCAGACCGGGCAGTCGAGCGGATGGTTGACGAGCAGGAACTCGACGATCGCGTTCTGGGCGGCGCGGACGCGGTCGGTCTGGGTGTGGACGACCATGCCGTCCTTGACCGGGGTCGAGCAGCTGGTCTGGAGCTTCGGGATCCCCTCGATCTCGACCAGGCACATGCGGCAGGCCCCGACCGGGTTGCCGAGCTTCGGCTCGTAGCAGAAGTAGGGGATCTCGACGTCGCCGAGGCGCGCAGCGTCGACCAGCATGCTGCCCTCCACGGCCCGGATCTCGCGGCCGTCGATCGTCAGCTGGATGATCTTCTCTTCAGGTCTCGGCATGGGGGTGGGGCGTCAGAAGACCGGGTCGGTGACGCCGACAGGGATCGCCTCGGCCATGGGTCCGGCACCCGCGCGTTCCCGCGCTGCCTCCACCTCCGCCTCCAGGTCGGAGCGGAACTTCTCGACCATCGAGCCGATCGGCATCGCCATCGCGTCGCCGAGCACGCACAGGCAGTTGCCGATGATCTCGGTCTGGACCGAGGCGAGCAGGTCGAGGTCCATCGGCGTCGCCTCGCCGGACTCGATCCGGTCGATCATCTTGACCGTCCAGTTCGTGCCCTCGCGGCAGGGGACGCACTTGCCGCACGACTCGTGCGCGTAGAACTTGGCGACCTTGCGCATCACCTCGAGGACGGTGTGCGTGTCGTCGACGACGATGATCGCGCCCGAGCCGAGCATCGTGCCCGCCTTGGCCATCGTGTCGAAGTCGTAGGGGAGATCGAGGTCCGCGTCCGAGCCCGTCAGCACCGGCGAGGAGGAGCCGCCGGGGAACCACAGCTTGATCTCGCGCCCGGGCTGCGGACCGCCGGCGAGGCCATAGATGATCTCCCGGCTGGGTGTGCCGAGGACGACCTCGTAGTTGCCGGGCCTCTGGACGTCGCCGGACACCGAGACGAGCTTGGTTCCGGTCGAGGTCTCGGTGCCGATCTCCGCGTAGCGCTTGCCGCCCATCGCGATGATGTGCGGGACCGTGGCAAGCGTCTCGACATTGTTGATCAAGGTCGGGCCCTGGTAGAGGCCCTGGATGGCCGGGAACGGCGGCTTCAGGCGCGGGTTGCCGCGCTTGCCCTCGAGCGAGTCGAGCAGCGCCGTCTCCTCGCCGCAGATGTAGGCGCCCGCGCCGCGGTGAAGGACGAGGTTGAGGTCGTGGCCGGAGCCGAGGATGTCGGTGCCGACATAGCCGGCGGCGTATGCCTCCTGAATCGCGGCCTCGAGGATGTCCCCCTGGAGCTGGTACTCGCCGCGGATGTAGATGAACGCCTCGTTGATGGCGGCGCCGTAGCACGCGATCACGATCCCCTCGATCAGCATGTGCGGCGTCTTCTGCATTATTTCCCTGTCCTTGAACGTGCCGGGCTCGGACTCGTCGGCGTTGCAGGTCAGGTATTTGGGCATGTCGCCCTTGGGCAGGAAGCCGGCCTTCTGGCCCATCCGGAAGCCCGCGCCGCCGCGCCCGCGGAGGCCGGAGTCGGAGATCTCCTGGAGGACCGCCTCGGGCGGGAAGGTGAGTGCCTTGCGGAGGCTCTGGTAGCCGCCGCGGCGCTCGTAGACGGCGAGCGTGTTGAGGCCCGGCTCGTCGATGTTGTCGAAGATCAACAGCTGGGTCATGCCGTCGGGGGGTTGCCGCTCTCGGCGTCGGCGCGGTTGGCGTTCGGGTCCGCGCAGCGGCGGAACCGTAGCTGCTTGTGCTCGAGCACCGGCCTGCCGGCGTGGAGGTCCTCGACGATCTGCTTTGCGTCATCGGCGGTCAGGGGTCCGACGTACTCGCCGTTTATGGAGGCCATCGGGCCGATGTCGCACGCGCCGAGGCACTCGAACGAGCACACGTTGAGGTCAGGGTTGTCGTGGGCGAGCTCGAGGAACGTCTCGTGGAGCTCGTCGGCTCCGAGCAGCGAGCAGGAGATGTTCGTGCACACATAGACGTCGTGCTTCGGCTTCGGGGCCATCGCGAACATGTCGTAGAAGGTCGCCACGGAGGTCAGATAGGCCGGCGTGAGACGCATCACCGAGGCGGCCTGGGCGATCGCCTGCGGCGAGCACCAGCCGTGACGCTGCTGGGCGGCGTGCAGGGCGGGGATCGCCGCCGAGCGACGGTCGGGGTAGCGAGCCATCGCGGCCTCGATCTCCTCGCGCAGGTCGTCAGGCACCTCTGTGAGCGCGGGATCGGGGATCGTTGCCGGCGGCTTCGTGAGGTCTACGGCCTCGTCCCATCCGGGGACGCGGCTGCCGTGACCGAAGCGCGGGACCTTCGGCCGGTCCTCGCCGGCGCGCGGGAGGGCGCTCACCGGTCGATCCCTCCGAGCACCGGATCGATCATCGCGAGCGTCGCGATCAGGTCTGCGATGTAGGAGTCCTTGACCATCGCGTTGGTGGCCTGGAGGTTGGAGAAGCTGGGGTCGCGCATGTGGACGCGGGCGGGCTTGGCCGAGCCGTCGGCGCGGACGAAGCAGCCGTACTCACCCCGCGGCCCCTCGATCGGGTAGTAGCACTCGCCGGGTGGGACGCGGAACCCCTCGGTGACGAGCTTGAAGTGGTGGATCAGCGCCTCCATGCTGGTGGCGAGCTCGTGGCGCGGGGGCAGCGCGACCTTGCGATCGGTCGTGATGTGGGGCCCTTCGGGGAGCCCGTCGAGCGCCTGCTGGATGATCTTCACCGACTCGTAGAGCTCGGCGTGACGGACGCGGAAGCGGTCGTAGTTGTCGCCGTGGGTGCCGACCGGGATCTTGAAGTCGAAGTGGTCGTAGCTCGAATAGGGCTGCGCCTTGCGGAGATCCCAGGGGTTCCCCGCGGCGCGCAGCAGCGGCCCGGTGACGCCGAGGCCGAGCAGCGTCTGCTCGTCGAGCGGGCAGACGCCGCGCAGGCGCGAGAGGAGGATCTCGTTCTTCTCGAGCAGGTCGGCGTACTGGTCGGCCCTCGTCGGCATCTCGTCGAGGAACTTCTGCAGGCGCGCGGCGTAGCCGACCGGGATGTCCTCGATCACGCCGCCGACCTGGATGTAGCGGGTGTGCATCCGCGCACCGGACGACATCTCGAACAGGTCGAGGATCGTCTCGCGCTCGCGGAAGCAGTACCAGAACATCGACATCGCGCCGAGGTCGAGCGCGCTCGTCCCGAGCCACACCATGTGCGACATCAGCCGGTTCAGCTCGAGGTGGATGACCCGGAGGTACTGCGCACGTGGCGGGACCTCGATCCCGAGCAGCGTCTCGACGGCCCCGCAGAAGGCCATCGCGTTGAAGTAGTAGCTGAGGTAGTCCATCCGCTCGATGACCGGGATGACCTTCCAGTAGGACTTGTCCTCGGCGGTCTTCTCGATGCCGGTGTGGACGTAGCCGATCACCGGACGGACGTCGCGGACGACCTCACCCTCGAGCGTCGTGATCAGCCGCAGGACGCCGTGCGTCGCCGGGTGGTGCGGTCCGATGTTGAGCGTCAGCAGCTCGTGGGTCTCACCCATGCCGGCCGACTCGGTCGACATCGTGATCGACTCCTCCTGCTTGCGGTAGTCGCTGGTGGCGCTCATCTGGTCACTGGAACTTGCCGTACGACTGCTCTTCGTTGAACGTGAAGAGGACGGGCTCGCCGCCGACGGGGAAGTCGCGGCGCTGGGGGTGTCCCTCGTAGTCCTCGGGCATCAGGATCCTGCGCAGGTCCGGGTGGCCGTCGAAGACGACGCCGAACATGTCGTAGCACTCGCGCTCGGGGAAGTCGGCTCCGGGCCAGAGGTCGACAACGGACGGCACGTGCGGGTGCTCGACGAGCACGCGCGCCTTCACGGAGATGCGGTCGACCGCCTTCATGTCGAGCATCTCGTAGAGGACGCCGAGACGTGGCTCCTCGGGGTAATAGTCGACGCCGTGCAGGCTCGCCAGGAAGCTGTAGCCGCGGTCGCTCAGGAAGGTCAGGACGTCCCGGTTGCTCGTCGGGTTGATGCGGAGCTCGGCCCGGCCGCGATGGAAGTCGGTGCCGATGATCGAGTCGGGGTGGGCGTCGCGGATCTCCTGCGCGATCAGCTCGAGGCCGGTCGCGTCAGGCACCGGCCGTGTCCCCGTGCTTGAACACCTGGATGGCCGCCGTGTCGAGATCGGTCTCGACGTCGCGGGGGTCTCGGCCGGTGGGGCTGAGGATCTCCTCGGTGCCGATCGCGTCGTAGCGCTCGCGCCAGCCGTCCGGGCTGTTGCCCTGGACCTTGTCGCGCAGGCGCAGGATCCCGTGGGCGAGCGACTCGGGCCGGGGCGGGCAGCCGGGGACGTGCACGTCGATCGGCATGAACTTGTCGGATGGGACGAGCGCGTAGTTGTTGAACACGCCCATCGAGGTGCAGCACGCGCCCATCGAGATCGCGTACTTGGGCTCGAGCATCTGGTCGTAGATGCGGCGCACGACCGGAGCCATCTTGATGCTGACGCGACCGCTGAGGATCAGCAGATCGGCTTGGCGGGGCGAGGCGCGGAACGCCTCGAAGCCGAAGCGCGCGATGTCGACGCGCATCCCGACGATCGACATCATCTCGATCGCGCAGCAGGCCAGGCCGAAGGTGAGCGGGAAGAACGAGTTCCCGCGAGCCCACGCGACGGCCTTGTCGAGCGTCGTCGTCATCACGCTCTGCTCGACGTAACGCTCGAGCGCCTCCCCCTCGAGGTCGCCGCGCAGCATGTCGCGCGCGAGCAGTTGCCGCGAGCGGAAGTCCGCTCTGCGTGCCGTGTCGTCCGCTTCCGACGCAGGCGTGTCGGAGAGCACAGACGAATGGGCGAGCAGCTCGCGCCTTATTTCCATTCCAGCGCCCCGCGTCGCCACACGTAGACGAACGCGATCATCAGCAGGACCACGAAGGTGACGGTTTCGCCAAGCGCGAATCCGCCGAACGCCCGCAGCTGGAGCGCGATCGGATAGAGGAAGATCACCTCGATGTCGAACAGGATGAACAGCATCGCGATCAGGTAGAAGCTGATCCCGAAGCGGAAGCCGCGCTGCACCTCGGAGGGCAGACCACACTCGTAGGGAGAGCTGCGGCTGCGGTTGGGCCGCGTGCGGACGCCCGTGATCACGTTGAGGACCGAGAACAGGAGCCCGACGAGACCCCCCAGCACGAGGAACACGATCGCCGGCAGGTAATCCCGGAGCACGTCCGCGGTTATATCACTGCGGCTGCGGCGGCGACCCGCCCTTGTAACAAAGTGTTACTTAGTGCCAAATGCCGCAATCCGGCTGGGTTTTGACGCGCTCGCCGGGCGGGTGTGACGCGGCGGTGGCGACGCCCCGTGGCTATCGTGCGGGCCGCCGTGACGGACGTGCACATTGCGATCGGTGTGTTGGCTCTGGCGCTCACCGCCGTCGCGGCGGTCTGGGGCGCATGGTGCTGGTGGCGCTGGGAGGCGAGCCGGTGGTTCTGGCGGGTGCTGCGCTCCGCCCAGGCGTCGGTCGTGGTCGAGGCGGCGATCGGAGGCGTGCTCGTGGCGATCGGCCGAAAGGCCGCGAACCTGCACTTCATCTACGGCGTGCTGCCGGTGCTCGTCTCGTTCATCGGGGAGCAGCTGCGGATCTCGAGCGCCCAGATGATCATGGACGCGCGGGGGTTGGCGTCCTCGGCCGAGGTGGGGCGGCTGCCGAAGTCAGAGCAGCAGGAGCTGGTGGAGGACATCGTGCGGCGCGAGGTCGGCGTGATGGCGCTGGCCGCGCTCGTGATGGTCGTGCTGCTCGCGCGGGCCGCGACCGTCGTGCACTGAGCTGCGCGACCGTCGTGCACTGAGCTGCGCGACCGTCGTGCGCTGAGCTGCGCCGTTGAGGTTCCTCCGTTTTAGGCGTTCTGGCGCCCAAACCGTCGGAACCTGGTCGTGTGGGCGCGTGGTCGTGTGGGCGCGTGGGCGTGTGGTCGTGCGGGCGCGTGGTCGCGTGGGCGCGCGCCCGGGCTCAGGTCTGCGCTGTCGGCAGCGTGTGGTAGCGCCCCTCGAACCACAGCAGCGGATCGCCATCGCCCAGCCCCATCTCGACCACCTCACCGACCGCGATCGTGTGGTCGCCGCCCGCGAACAGCTCGCGCAGATCGCACACCGCCCAGGCGATCGAACCCGAGATCACCGGCATGCCGCTGCGCACCTCGTGCGGAACCCGCTCGAGCTTCTCCTGCTCGGGCGCCTTCGACGCGAACAGGCCGGCCACGTCCCGCTGGCCGGCACCAAGCAGGTTGACCGCGAAGCGCCGCGTCTCCCGGACGATCGGCAGGGTCCGTGCGCTGTTCGCGAAGCAGACGAGGGCCAACAGCGGGTCGAGCGAGAGCGAGCAGATCGCGTTCGCGGTCATGCCGCCGGCCCCCCCGGGGCCGGCTGATGTCACGACCGCGACGCCGGTGGCGAAGCGACCGAAGACCTCGCGGAACAGTTCGGGATCCTCTCTCGGCCCCATGCGCCAGGGTTATACCGGTGCGAAAACCGGCCCCGGCGCCGGCCCCTTGGTTGCCGCCGTGGGAGGGACGATCGCCACAGACCAGATGCGAACGTCTCATCGGCCGGCGCCGGGGATGCCGGTGGTGTTCTCCGCCTGCGGCGAAGCTCCTGCAAACCAAGGGCGTCTCAGCGCGTGATCGTGAGCGTCCCGCGGTCGCCGAGCGACTCGTCCGACTGGATCATCGAGGCGAGTCCGTAGCGGCCGGGACGAAGCGTGACGACGAGCGTCCGCGAGGCGCCTGGCGGAATCGGCCGCGTGGCCGCGAGGATCCGGGCGTTGGCGCCCGTCGCGGTGACTGCGAGGTTGTGGGACAACCGCCCGAGGTTGCGCGCGACGAGCGTGATCGTCCCGGCCCGGGCGATGATGTCGTCGGGGCGCAGCCGGTACTCCATCACCGCGACGCGGACGACTCCGCCGCGCCGCGCGTGCACGGCGTGGCCGCAGCCGGCGAGGAGCAGCGCCACGCAGACGAGGGCTGCCGACCACGAGATGGCCCCGAGACGCACCGGCGGATCGTAGTCCTGCGGTCGCGCTCGCCCGGGCCGCTCTTCCGTATGATCCTGCCCCGCATGAACCGGCCGCGACGGGTGATCCTCCTCTCAACGGCCGCGGCGGCCCTCGCTGTCGTGGCCTCCGCGTGTGGCACCGAGCGGATCAACATCCCGAAGTCCGACCCCAGCCACGCTTCTGACGCCTACGCGGCGCAGCTCTTCCAGGAGCGCTGCGCGGGATGTCACACGCTGTCCTACGCGGCCACCCACGGCTCGGCCGCCAATCCGCGTACGGCCGAGGCGATCAACGGGCCGAACTTCAACGTCCGCTGCGAGCGCCCGGTGACGCGCGTCCTGTACGCGATCGAGAACGGCGGGTTCTCAGGCGCGTACATGCCACAGAACGTGTTCGTCGGCGAGCAGGCTCGCCAGGTCGCGATGTTCGTTGCTCGGTTCGCGGGGCGTCAGGCGCCGCGGGTCCCCGGTGTGCCGATCTGCCAGACGCAGCCGATCGGGACGCTGCCGGCGTTGCCCACCGCGAGCGCGGTCGCCTCGCTCACCGCCACGACCGCCACCACGACCGCCGCTGCCACGCCTGCGTACGGGCACAAGAAGAAAAAGAAGAAGTAGGGGCGCCTCCCGGCGCAAGTCCGCGCGTGCTCGACGTCAAGCTGATCAGGGCCGAGCCGGACCGGGTTCGGGCCGCGCTGTCCCGGCGCGGGGCGGATGCGGCCGGGCACGTCGACCGCATCCTCGAGCTCGACGAGCGCTGGCGCGCGATCACGGCTCAGCTCGAGGACCTGCGCGCCGAGCAGAACCAGGCCAGTCGCTCCCGTCAGGGTGCCCCGACCCCCGAGGAGCGCCAGCAGCTTGCGGCGCTGTCCGCCCGGGGGCGGGAGCTGAGCGAGGAGGAGACCGCGGTCCGAGCTGAGCGCGATCATGCGCTGAGAGCGCTTCCCAACCTGCCGGCGGAGGACGCCCCGGACGAGGACACCGTCCTCTCGAGCTCCGGCGAGGCCGGACACACCGGGCGCGACCACCTGGAGCTGGCGGGGGCGATGATCGACATGGAGCGGGCGGCGCAGCTCTCGGGCTCGCGCTTTGCCTACCTGCGAGGCGGGCTCGTGCTGGTCGAGCTGGCGCTCGTCCGCTACGCCCTCGAGAAGCTGATCGCCGAGGGCTTCGAGCCGGTGATACCGCCCGTGCTGGTGCGCGAGCGGGCGCTGTACGGCACCGGGATGCTGCCCGATACCGAGCAGCAGATCTACCACGTGGCGGAGGACGACCTGTACCTCGTCGGCACCTCCGAGGTCGCCCTCGCCTCCCTGCACCAGGGCGAGATCCTCGCGGCGGCCGAGCTCCCGCTCCGCTACGCCGGCTTCTCCACCTGCTTCCGGCGCGAGGCGGGCGCCGCGGGCAAGGACACCCGGGGGATCTTCCGCGTCCACCAGTTCGACAAGGTGGAGATGTTCAGCTTCGTCGAGCCGGACGCCTCGGCGGCCGAGCACGAGCGCCTGCTGGCGATCGAGGAGTCGATCCTCCAGGAGCTCGGGATCCCTTATCGCGTGGTGGCGATCGCGGTCGGCGATCTCGGCGCGTCGGCGGCCAAGAAGTACGACTGCGAGGCGTGGCTGCCCGGCCAGGGCCGCTACCGGGAACTGACCTCGTGCTCAAACACGACCGACTTCCAGGCGCGCCGCCTCGACATTCGCTACCGCCCATCGGGCGGCAAGCCGGCCCACCTGCACACGCTCAACGGCACCGCCGTGGCGGTCGGGCGGACGATCATCGCGCTGCTCGAGAACGGGCAGCAGGAGGACGGATCCGTCGTGCTGCCGGACGCGCTGGTTGTGCGGGGGGCTCCGGCGGCACTCGGAGCGGCCGCGACGGGCTGAGCGGCGAGAGCTCCCGCGGGGGCTCCCGCGGCACTCGGAGCGGCCGCGACGGGCTGAGCGGCGAGAGCGGAGAGGGGGGGATTCGAACCCCCGAACGAGGTTGACCCCCGTTACGCGATTTCCAGTCGCGCCCGTTCAACCACTCCGGCACCTCTCCGGGACGCTCGCGGCGCCAAGGCTAGCGGGCGGGCGGTGAGCCGGCTGCCGGCCGGCGAGGCGCAGCGTGCTCTGGCGCCCAAATCGGAGCAAGGTGCGGTGGTTTGGGTGCAACTGCCAGCCTGAGCGTGCAGTGCAGCCCAAATCGGCAGGTCGCGCGGCGATTTGGGCTCCGGTGCAGAGCCGCGTTCAGATCTGCCAGCGCCCGCCGCGCAGCAGGGGCACGACCTCCCCGTCGCGCCGCATCCCGGTCACGGCCACGTCATCGCCGCCGATCATGAAGTCGACGTGGATCTCGCTCTCGTTGATTTGAGCCAGGTCCTCCTCGCCCTCGATGCACAACCCGTAGGCCTGGCCGAGCGCGATGTGGCTGGCCGCGTTCTCGTCGAGCAGCGTGTCGAAGAAGACGGTCTCGCTGCGCCCGACCCGGCTGTCGCCATCGACCAGGGCGAGCTCACCGAGACGGGAGGCGTCCGCGTCGCGCCCGATCAGCCCGCGCAGCGTGTCCGCCCCCTGGTCGGCTTCGATCTCCACCGCGCGGCCGTGCTCGAAGCGCACGCGCAGACCGGTGATCAGCTGATTGGAGACGAACAATGGCTTCGTCGAGGTGACGGTGCCCTCTGTCCGCGCCGGGTCGGGCGTCGTGAACACCTCCTCGGTCGGCAGGTTGACCGTGTGGACGACGCCGTCGAGCGTGCTGAAGCGAGCCACGGTCCAGCGGGACCCGCCCAGCAGTCCCACGGTCAGGTCGGTGCCCGGCCCCTCGAAGCGGACCGAGTCGAGGGCGAGGGCGTTGAGGCGCTCGCGCACCGCGTCGAGCTGGGCGAGCCGCGCCTCCCACGCGGCCACCGGATCGGTCTCGCTCAGCCGGCAGATGTCTGCCACGGCCTCCCCCAGGCGCCTCAGCGCCTCGTCCGCCGCCACACCTGGGTAGACCTGGGCCGCCCACCCTGGCGTCGGGCAGGGGACGACCGTCCAGTTCACGCGGCGGCCCTCGACCAGCGGCCCTGACTCCTTGAGCTGGGGAAGCATGTCGAGGGCGAGCAGCGCCGGATCGATGCCGCTCATCAGGTTCGGCTCGACCAGCCCGCTCAGCGCGATCGCCGCCGCCCCCACCTCCCCAAGTTCGAGCAGGCGCCGGCCGTGCCACTCGGGCACGAAGGAGAGCGTTTCGGGATCGGCGTGGCGCAGGCGGGAGCGCTTCACGTGCGGGTCGAACCACCATGGATCGACGAACCGGGCACCGCGCTCGTAGGCGGCCTCGGCGATCGCCCGCGTGAGCTCCTCCTTCCCCGGCTCCGTGCTGATCGAGACGATCTGGCCCGGCTGGACGTTCGCACCGAACTCGACGGCCAGCCGGGCCAGTCGCTCCATTAGGTCGTTCACGTCCTCCGCCGCCCCCTTCGTCCACTGCGCCAGCCCGGAATCCCGAGCACGATCAGCCGCAGCTGCTTCTCGGCCACAGCCGCGATCTCCCCCTGTGCCTCGGCGTCATCGGCCGGCGTGTCGAGGATCGCCTCGACCGTCGAGATCATCGAGTTCACCAGCAGCCCCGCCACCATCTGCAGATCTTCAGTGCTCCACTCGGCCAGAATCGGAAATCGCGTCAGGTCGGTGGCCAGCTCGCTGGTAAGCAGGCGGATCTCGGCCCTGATCGCGTGCCGCAGAAGAGTATTGCCGGTCGACCGCGCGCGGGCGAGAAATGCGAAGTGCTCCCGATGGTCGCGGACGTAGCCGGTGAGCGTGCTCACCGACGCCTCGATCACCTGCTCGGGCGGCGCCCCGCCCTCGCGGGCCTGCCGAAGCATCGCTCGGAGCGTTCGGAACGACTCGTCGACGAGCGCGAGCCCGAGCTCGTCCATGCTCGCGAAGTGGCGGTAGAAGGCGGTCGGAACGACTCCGGCCGCGCGCGCCAGGCTCCGCAGGCTGAGCGAGTCGAAGCTCTCACCCGACTCCATCCGCAGCAGCGCGGCCTCCAGCAGCGCCTGTCGTGTCGCGCGCCGGCGCTCGGCCTGAGTGCGCCGGGCGCCACCCGACGGCGAATCGTCGCCCTTCGAAGTACGCGTGTTCACCATCAGCGTGTGAACCAGCTCACACAGCCCAGTTTAGGCCTTGACCTATCCGGCAAAACCACTCACCATCTGGGTAGTGAACACTTGTCCACTAAGTTGAACCAGACGATGCCGACCACCACTAGACCAACCCACCGCCTGCTCCGCTCCTCGTTCGTCGACCTGCTCGTCGGCCCTCATGGAATCGACCGCTACCTCGAACTGATCCGCCCCAATCTCACAGTTGTCGACGCTCGCGCGGAGGTGGTCGCAGTGCGCCACCAGACTCCCCGCAGCGTCACCTTGACACTACGCCCCAACGCGGCGTTCGGCGGCTTCACGGCCGGCCAGTTCCTCCGCGTCGGCGTCGAGATCGACGGCGTCCGTCGGACGCGCACGTTTTCCCCGGCCAGCTCCGAGCACGCCCGCGATGGCCGCCTCGAGCTGACGATCACGCAGCGCGACGGTGGTCTGGTCACGCGTCACCTGCGCGAGCGCGTCGGTCCCGGGACGATCCTCCACCTCGACGCCCGCGGCCGCGGCGAGTTCGTCCTGCCCGACGATCGTCCGGAGCGGCTTGTGCTGATCAGCGGGGGCAGCGGGATCACCCCCGTCCTGTCGATGCTGCGCACCCTCGCCGAGGAGGGCGCCACCGACCGCGTCACCTTCATCCACTACGCGCGCACCCGTGAGGACTTCCTCTACCGCGCCGAGGTCGAGGCACTCGAGGGCGTCGACGCGCGGTTCATCGCCACCCGCGAGGGCGGCGCACGTCTCAGCGCAGACGACCTGGCCGGAGCCGACTGCGTCGCCGTGTGCGGGCCGCCGCCGCTGATCGAGGCCGCCCGCGAGCTCGCTCCGGGCCACGTGCTGGCCGAGACGTTCTCCCCGCCCACCGTCACCGTCGCGGGTGAGCACGCGACGGGCACGATCCGTTTCACCGCCAGCGGCACCGAGGCTCAGATCGTCACGGGCACTCTGCTCGAGCAGGCCGAGGCGGCCGGCCTCACCCCGGAGTACGGCTGCCGCATGGGCATCTGCCACACCTGCACCTGCCGGAAGGCCGCAGGGGCCGTCAAGAACATCCGCACCGGCGAGGTATCGGACGAGGACGACGAGGACATCCAGCTCTGCGTCTCCGTCCCGGTCGGCGACGTAGCGCTCACCCTCTGAAAGGACAACCATGCATCCGAACCTGAGCCCAGATCAGATCGACCAGCTCGGCGCCGAGCTCGACGAGCTGCGCAACCGCGTGATCGCGGACCTCGGCGAACGCGACGCCGACTACATCCGCAACATCATCAGGACCCAGCGCGGACTCGAGATCCTCGGCCGGGCGCTGCTCGAGATCGGATGGCTCCCTCCGGCCTGGATCGGCGGGACCGCCGCGCTCTCGCTGTCGAAGATCCTCGACAACATGGAGATCGGCCACAACGTCATGCACGGCCAGTACGACTGGATGAAGGATCCGGCGCTCGACTCCAAGCGCTTCGAGTGGGACACGGCATGCCCCGGTGACCAGTGGCGCCACTCCCACAACTACATGCACCACACGCACACCAACGTGCTGGGCAAGGACCGCGACATCGGCTACGGGATCCTGCGGATGTCAGAGGACCAGCCGTGGCGCAAGCGCGACCTCGGCAACCTCGTCTGGGCGACGCTGCTGATGGTGCTGTTCGAGTACGGCGTCGCCGTGCACGACGTCGAGGTCGACCGCATCGAGGCCGGCGAGATCTCGCTCGCCGACAAGCGCGACATCCTCACCGCGACCTGGCAGAAGGTCCGCCGCCAGTGGCTGAAGGACTACGTCGTGTTCCCGCTCCTGGCCGGCCCCGGCGCCCCCTTCACCTTCACGGGCAACCTGACCGCCAACCTCGTCCGCAACGTCTGGGCGTTCATGATCATCTTCTGCGGCCACTTCCCCGAGGGCGTCGAGGAGTTCACCGAGGACGAGGTGGAGAACGAGACCCGGGGCGGCTGGTACCTGCGCCAGATGCTCGGCTCGGCCAACCTGACCGGCGGCCGGCTGTTCCACATCCTCAGCGGCAACCTCTCCCACCAGATCGAGCACCACCTGTTCCCCGACATCCCGGCCCACCGCTACGCGGAGATCGCCGTTGAGGTGCGCGAGATCTGCGCGCGCTACGGCCTCCCCTACAACGCGGGCCCGCTCACCAAGCAGTTCGGCTCGGTGGTCAAGAAGATCGCGCGGCTGTCGCTGCCGGGCCGGGCGGGCAATGCCCGGCCCGGCGAGGCTCGCGGCTCCTCCTCAGAAGGGGCGCTCCGCGGGGTCGAGCTTCGGGACCTCCGAGGCGATCGTCTGCATGACGCCGAGGAAGCGGAACACGTCGGGGTAGATGATCGCCTTGCCGCTGTTCACTAGGCCCACCGAGACCCCGCGCTCGGGGTCCGCCCAGCCCATGATGTTGATCAGCCCGAGGTGCCCGAACGCGAGGTCGGTGTCGAGCCCGAACGGGCTGACGACCTTCGCGCCGAGCATCAGCCCGTAGGAGAACCGCGTCGGGAAGCCGAGCGTGAGGTCGATCTCCAGGTGCGACTGCTGCTCGAGCGCCCGGCGCAGCGTCTCGGGGGCCATCACGCGCACGCCGTCGAGCTCGCCGCCGCACCGGAAGATCTCGAAGAAGCGGCTGAGCTCGTCGGCGCTCGTGATCACGCTGGCCGATGGGATCAGCGAGGTCAGGAAGCGCGGCTCGTTGGAGAGCGCCACGGCATCCTCGATCGACTGCGACAGGGCGCGCTTGACGAGCGTCGAGACCGGCGGGACGAGCTTCGGGCCGGTCACGTAGCTGACCCCCACCTTGTCGACGTCCTCCGGCGCGACTCCGTAGTTGCCCCAGCGGAATCCGAGCGGGTCGAGGACCTCCTCGGCGAGCACCTCGCGGATCGACTTTCCGGCTGCGCGCTCGGCGATCTCCCCGAGGATCAGCCCGCCCGACACGGCGTGGTAGGCGAGCAGCGTGCCCGGCTTCACGAACGGCTTGGCATCGCAGATCGCCTCCACGACCAGCTCGCGGCCGTCGAAGGTCTCGAGCTCGAGCAGCGGCGGCGGCAGGCTCGGCACCGCCGCGCGATGGGCGAGCACGTGCGCGATCGTCGTCTCGCCCTTGCCGTGGCGGCCGTACTCGGGGATGTAGTCGGTGACGCGATCGGCGATGTCGAGCACGCCCCGGTCCTGGAGCAGGTGGATGACGAGCGCCGTGATCCCCTTCGACGTCGAGTAGACGCAGAACGGGGTATCGGTGCCGACGAGCTCCTTCGGGGTGTCCGGGTCGTCGCCCGGGCCGTTGCCACGCGCGTGCCCGATCGCCCTGTTGATCACGACGTGGCCGTCCCGGCGCACGCACAGCTGGAGGGCCGGGTGCACGCCGGTGCAGTAGAGGGCTCGTGCGGCGGCCCAGATCCGCTTCACCTGGCGCTCGGTGAGGCCGGCTTGCTCGGGTTCGACCTCCTCCGCGATCGTGGTGATCTGGCGCAGGTTCTTCGGGATCTGGATCCGGCCCAGGGGATCCGGGACGAACGGCAGCCGCGGGATCTTCGGCATGAGGTCAGGCCACGGAGGCGGCGAAGACCGGTCCGAGGGCCTGGCCGGCGAGCTCGACCGCCTCGAGGTCGTGCACGTCGGGCAGCGAGATCGTGATCCCCTCGGCGCCCGCGTCGGCCCGGGCCTGGGCATGCTCGGCGACGGTGTCGGGGTCGCCCGCGATCGCCGAGCGCAGGCGCTCCTCGGGGAAGCCGGCCTGTCGCAGCCGCTCCACCTTCTGCTGTGCTGCCTCGTGTGTCGGCGCGATCGCCACGACGCCCATGCAGGTCTTCGTTATCTCGGCTGGATCGCGGCCGAGCCGCTCGCAGTGACGCTCGAGGACGTCGAGCAGGTGCCGGATCCGGTCGGGATCGCCGAACAGGTTGCAGGCGTCCGCGTACTGGGCCACCATCCGCAGCGTCTTGCGCTCCCCGCTGCCGCCGATCACGATCGGGATGTCGCCCCGGATCGGCGTCGGGTTGTTGTAGGGCTCCTCGGCCCGAAAATGCTTCCCCTGAAGCGAGGGACGCTCGCCCCGGAACATCGCTCGCACGATCTGGAGGTGCTCCTCGAGCATCTCGAAGCGGGTCTTCAGCTCCGGGAAGGGGAACCCGTACGCCTCGTGCTCGGCCTCGAACCATGCCGCCCCGATCCCGTGCCAGGCGCGGCCTCCGGAGATGATGTCGATCGTCGTGGTGATCTTCGCGTGCTTGGCGGGGTTGTGGTAGGTGACCCCACCGACGAGCAGCCCGAGGCTGACCGTGCTCGTGCGGGCGGCGAGGCCGGCGAGCATCGTCGAGCCCTCGAACATCCAGTTCTCGGGCGGTCCCACCACCGGTATCTGATGGAGGTGGTCCATCAGCGAGATCGAGCTGAACCCGCTGCGCTCGGCCGTTTGGGCGATCTCGACGAGCTTTTCGAACGCCGCGTCGGGCCCGACGCCGGGGTAGTTGAAGTTTGGGAGGTGGAGATCGAGTGTGATGGGAGCGCGCATGGACCCAAACGTACACCGTGAGCGGTTCTCGTCAGCGCGCGTGGCGCGGCTCGCCACGATCGGCGCCGGCGACGGGAGGCCGCACATCGTCCCGATCACGTTCGCGCTGCTCGAAGCGGCGCCCGACGTGATCGTCTCGGCGATCGACCACAAGCCCAAGCGCACGAGGGCCCTGCGGCGGTTGGCCAACATCGCCGCGGATCCGCGCGTGTCGCTGCTGGCCGACCACTACGAGGAGGACTGGGCGGAGCTCTGGTGGGCGCGCGCCGACGGCGCCGCGCGCGTGGTGGACGTAGACGATGAGCCTGCCTTGCGCGCGGCCGCCCTCGCCGCGCTGGCGGCCCGCTACGACCCCTACCGCGAGCGCCCGCCCGAGGGCGCGCTGATCGTCGTCGAGGTGGAGCGCTGGTCTGGCTGGTCGGCGTCCGGCGATCAGTAGTTGCCGGAGATCAGGTCCCAGGCGCGCCTGAGCTTCTGGTGGCGGAACTCGGCGTTCGACTCGGCGGGATCGTCGCGCATCACGGCCGGATTGGCCGACGGCTCGGGCAGCTTCTCGCACGCGGCGCGCTCGAGCTTCAGGACGACGCCACGCTCGTAGATCCTGTCGATGTCGTCGGCGTCGGCGAATCGGTGGCCGGTCCCGAGCACGTGCTGGCCGATCACGATCCCGTCGAACACGTCCTCGTCCTCGTCGGCCAGGACGTGTGCCACCTTGCCGATCTCCTGCCCGTCGGAGCTCAGGACCGGCGTGCCGGCCGGCAGGTCACGATAGGAGCTGGGTGGCCCGAGATCCACTGCGGGCAGGATAGTCGTCGTCGCAGGTCTCGAAGAAGCCTCCGACCACGTCGACCAGGTGGTCGATCGAGTCCGCCGCATAGAGGATCGGCTGGTAGTGCGTGATGTCGTACTGCTGCACGCCCATCGCGGCGACGTCGAGCGGACGGATCTCGGCGGCGCGGAACTCCTCGATCTCGCCGTAGGACGAGAGCAAGCCGGCGCCGTAGGCCCGCAGCTCTCCGTCCTCCCACACCACCCCGAACTCGATCGTGAACCAGAACACGCGAGCGAAGAAGTCGCGGCCCTCCTTGGTGGTGAGCCGGCGGGCCGCGCGGCCAGCGGCGCGGTTGAGCGCGGCGAGGCGCTCTGAGGCGAGCATTCCACCGTGGCCGATGACCTCGTGGATCAGGTCCGGCTCGGGCGTGTACAGGGGACGGCTGGGGTGGCGCAGGTACTGCGTCGAGTGAAAGACGCCGTCGGCCAGCGAGCCGTAGAACTCCTCGAAGGGAACGAGCCCGGCGGCCGGGTGATAGGCGAACCCGGTCAGCGGCTCGAGCCGCGACCCCACCTCGCTCAGCTGGGGCACGCGGTCGACCGGGAGGGCGAGCCGGCGCATCGCCTCGCGGTATTCGCGGCACGCCAGGCGCTCGTGCTTGGCGGCCAGCTCGCGGCAGACCGTCCGCCAAACGTCGTGCTCCTCCTCTGTGTAGGCGATCTGCGGGATCGGCCGCGACGGCTCCCACCCGAGCGCCGCCGCGGCGATCTCGTTGCGGCGCGCGCGGTACTTCGGATCCGCGAAGCCGGGGTGGTCCTCATCGAGGTGGACGGTGACGCTGCCGTCCTCGGCTGTCGTGACCGGGGCGTAGAGCTGGGCCTCTTCGAACATCCTGATCGCCCCCTCAGACGACGGCCGCGTCCGACTCGGCCCACGAGAGCGCGTAGCGTCCGTCGTCGAGCTCACGCGCGAGCGGCGTCAGCCGCAGCGGCCGGAACGTGTCGCACATGACGGCGAGCTCGTCGGTGCGGGTCTTGCCGATCGAGGCTTCGGCTAGGCCCGGCTGAGGGCCGTGCGGAAGGCCCGACGGGTGCAGGGTGATCGAGCCCGCGTCGATCCCGCGCCGCGACCCGAACGAGCCGCTCACGTAATAGATCATCTCCTCGGACTGGAGGTTCGAGTGGTTGTATGGGATCGGGATCGCCGGGTGGGCGGGATCCGCTTCCCAGTCGAGCATCCGCGGGCAGAACGAGCAGATCACGAAGTTCGGCCCCTGGAAGGTCTGGTGCACCGGTGGCGGCAGATGCACACGGCCGGCCATCGGCTCGAAGTCATCGATGTTGAACGTGTAGGGGTACACGTAGCCGTCCCAACCGACCACGTCGAGCGGGTGGTAGTCGAGCGTGTAGTGCTGGTAGCCGCCGCGCACGCGCACGACCAGCTCGTGATCGCCGCCCTCGCGGTGGGTCTCGAGCTCCGCGGGCGGGTGGAAGTCGCGTTGGGAGTAGGGCGCGTGCTCGAGGAGCTGGCCGTAGCGATTCCTGTACCGGTTCGGCGTCTCGATCTCCCCCGGCGTCGTGAAGGTGAGCCAGAGCTGCGGCTCGGCGCGCGGCACGAACCGGTAAGTCGTGCCGCGCGGGATCACGATGTAGTCGTGCTCGCGGTAGGGCAGCGTCCCGAAGGTCGTCTCGAGCTCACCGCTCCCGTGGTGGACGAAGATCACCTCGTCGCCCTCGCCGTTTCGGAAGAAGTAGTCCTGCGCGGTGGTCGGCCGGCAGAGGGCGATCTCGACGTCGTCGTTCCACATCAACAGGCCGCGGCCCCGGACCGGGTCCCCGCCCGGCTCCACGCCGCGCGTGTCGAAGCAGCGGTGGGCATGGGCCTCGGGGACCCACTCGCTGCGCTCGATCGGTTCGAAGGCCCCGATCTCGGTCACCCGGCACGGGGACTGGAGGTGGTAGAGGATCGACTCGTTGCCCGAGAAGCCCTCGAATCCCATCACCTCTTCGGTGAGCAGCGTCCCGTCCTCCCAGACGGCGGTGTGCCGCTTGGCTGGCAGTGCTCCACGGCTCTCGTAGCGCATCGCGACCCCCTACAGGTTTCCGCGCCGGTCCTGCTCGCGCTCGAGCGCTTCGAACAGGGCCTTGAAGTTGCCATCGCCGAAGCCACGCGCGCCGTGGCGCTCGATGACCTCGAAGAACACCGTCGGCCGGTCGCCGATCGGCTTGGTGAAGATCTGCAGCAGGTACCCCTCGTCATCGCGGTCGACGAGGATGCCGAGTCGTCGCAGGTCGGCGAGATCCTCCTCGATCCGCCCGATCCGATCCGGGACCTCCTCGTAGTAGGACTCCGGAATCTGAAGGAAGTCGACCCCGCGCCGGCCGAGCTCGTCGACCGTCCTGACGATGTCGGTCGTGGCGAGCGCGACGTGCTGCACGCCGGGGCCACGATAGAAGTCGAGGTACTCCTCGATCTGCGACTTGCGCTTCCCCTGGGCCGGCTCGTTGATCGGGAACTTGACCCGCCCCGACCCGTCGGTGACGACCTTCGACATCAGGGCCGAGTACTCGGTCGAGATGTCCTCGTCGGAGAAGTGGATCATCTCGGTCATCCCGAAGACCCGCTCGTAGTAGTGGACCCACTCCTCCATGTGGCCGAGCTCGACGTTGCCGACGACGTGGTCGATCCCGACGAGCAGGCGATCCTCCGGATCGCGCGGCGCTTCCCCTCGCCGCTCGAACCCAGGGAGGAATGCGCCCCGATATCCGGCACGCTCCACGAACACGTGGCGCGTCTCGCCGTAGGTCTGGACCGAGGAGAGCCTGAC
>Ga0070739_10001643_pt1 | contig 32617 bp, 25 predicted proteins | sample Coa_R1_7_FD_66445 | JGI IMG/M metagenome (GOLD analysis project Ga0070739, IMG submission 66445) | Surface soil microbial communities from Centralia Pennsylvania, which are recovering from an underground coalmine fire - Coalmine... | ecosystem: Environmental > Terrestrial > Soil > Unclassified ...
AGATCCAATCCAACGTACAACATGCAACGGGCCTCCCTTCGTCTCTCGAGGACGCGCGGAGTTTCCCTCCGCGGGAGGCCCTCCTTCATCACCATTCGTGGACATGCCCACGAAACAGTTTCAGCGCACGATGCGCGGGTCCGTGAAGACGTCGAGGTCGTCGCGGCTCGTCGACGAGAACTCCGAGACAACTGCGCCGTCGGCTCCCGCGCGGAACGAGTGCAGCGTGTCGGGCGGGATCGTGTGCTGGCCGCCGGGCCGCAGCTCGAAGCGCTCGCCCGCAACGACCAGCTCGACGCTGCCGGTGCGGCAGCGGAAGGTCTCCTCCTTGCCGGGCGTGCCCTCGAACGGCGGGTGGCGGTGCTCGGGGCACTCCTGGCCCGGGTAGAGGACGAGCTCCTTCGCGCAGTAGCGGTCGGTGTTGACGTAGACGAGCAGCTGGAGCCCCACCTCACGCAGCCGGCCGAGGCCGAAGTCCGCGACCTCGATCCCGTCGCGCTCCTCTGACGTGAGCACGACACCGGCCTCGGCGAGCCGCGCAGCTGCGTAGTCGCGCGCCTCTCGCTGTTCGTCCGCGCCGATCACGGCGAGAGCATCTCACTCCGCCCACGGCATCGGCGGAGGCTGGACGAACGACGACCGCACCTCGACGGTGCCGCCGTCGCGACGGGAGACGTCCATCGCGTCGAGGATCTCGACGAGATGCGCCGCCTGCTCGCCGCTCGCGCGCGGAGGCCGCCCGTCCCGCGCCGCCTCCGCCAGGTCGACGAGCGCCCGCGCCCAGTCGTTGCCGCGGTAGCCCGGCCGCACCAGCGGCACGTCCTCGTAGTCGTCGCCGTTCTCCGTCGTCGTCAGCTGCAGCCGCGAGTCGAACTCGCTCCAGGCGGCGAGATGGAGCATGCCGCCGTCGCCGTGCAGCTCGATGCCACGCTGCTTGCCGGGGCCGACGTAGAACGACGCGGTCAGGCGCACCAGCACGCCCGACTCGAGCTCGATCAGCGCCACGACGAGATCCGGCGTCTCGATCGTGAACGGACGCCCGTCCCGGTCGACACGATCGGGCTCGACGGTGGCCCCGAATGCGGTTACCCGCCTGGCCGGCCCCAGGATCGCAGTCAGGATCGCGAGCGAGTACACGCCGACGTCGCCCGCCGGCCCGACCGAGTAGATGGTCAACGGCGACGGATGCCACGCCTCGATGTGGCCCCAGTTCGCCTCCGCGTACGCGACGCGCACCCGGCCGATCGCGCCCTCCCGCACCAGCTTCCACAACGTCTGCTCGGCCTCGCCGAGCAGCGTCGCGGGCGACGCCGAGAGGACGAGCCCGCGCGCGGCGGCCAGCTCGACCAGCGCACGAGCGTCGCCGTACGACAACGCGAGCGGCTTCTCCGAGTGCACGTGCTTGCCCGCCTCGAGCGCGGCGGTCGTGACGTCGACGTGCGCAGTCGCGCCCGTCAGGTTCACCACCGCCTCCACCCGCTCGTCCGCCAGCAGCGAGGCGAGCGACTCGTGCGCAATCCCGCCGTAGGTCGCGACGAGCTCTTCCGCGCGCTCCGGCAGGGCGTCGGCCGCGGCCACGAGCTCCAGGCCCTCCGTCGCCGCGATCGCCTTCGCGTACGGGACGGAGATGCTCCCACAGCCGACGATCCCCAGCCTCACGACAGCCACCGCTCGAGCTGCAACCGCATCGCGCGCAGGTCGTCGGACGGGTCGAACGTCTCCGGCTCGTGCTCGACGCTGATCGCGCCGGCGTAGCCGATCTCGCGCAGTGCAAGCACGCACGCCTCCACGTCGACGATCCCGTCGCCCCAGCGACACGTCTCGTGCGGCTCGCCGACGTGCAGCACGTCCTTGAGGTGCACGTGCGCGATCTGTCCGTCCAGCTCCCGGATCGCCTGTGCCGCGTCGTAGCCGTGCGTCGCCCACCAACCCGTGTCGACGGTCGCGCCGAAGGCGCCGCCGCCGCGCACGACCTTCTCCCGCAGCTCCGCCGGCGTCCGCTCCGGGTGGTTCTCGACCGCAAGACGCACCCGGTGCCGTCGAAACGTCGCCGCGAGCGCATGCGCGTCTCCGGAGAAACCGGCGCCGACGACGTCGGTGCCGAGCGCGAGCGCCAGCTCGCACGTCCGCCTCGCGTTCCCCGGGCCGACCCAGGTCGCGAGGCTCGTCACCCGCAACCCGTGCCGTTCGAGCGCCGCACGAGCCGCTTCCACATGCTCGTCCGTCGCCCACTCGGGGTTGAGATGCGCGCCCCACACGTCGATCGCGCCGAAGCCCAGCGCCCGCGCACGCGCGCAGACGCCGTCGAACAGCTCCGCGTAGGTCTCGAGCGGCCGGAACGCCTCGTTCGTCGCCCGGTCGCCGTGCCCCCAGCCGTGCATCGCCCACCCCGTCTCGCGCGCGACCTCGTTCGCGCTCATGTACGAGACCGCATTCACAAGCAGAGCACCTGCCCCTCCTTCCGTAGATCGTCCTGCAACGTCTCGACGTCGACGTCCTGCACGGCGACGCCGCGGCGTGCCGCCTGCGCCGCCGCGATGCCTGCGGCGTGACCCAGCAGCATCAACGTCGGCTCCATCCGCACCGAGCCGAACGCGACGTGCGACGCCGACAGGCAGACGGGCACGAGCAGGTTCGTCGCATGCTCGCGGCGCGGCGTCAGCGCCCGGTACGGGATCGGGTACGGCGGCACGGCGACAGACAGGTACCCCTCGTTGAACACCGCCGGCTCGCGGACGTACTCCGGCAGGTAACGCCACGTCCGCTCGACCTCGCGGATGTCGATGTTGTACGAGCCGAGCGCGACGACGTCGGGCTGCGGGCGCGCGTCGAGCAGGTCGGACTCGCGCAACACGTAGTCCCCGACCATCCTCCGCGCGTCGCGCACGTAGAGCTGGTGCGGCCAGCCGCCGTTGTCGACGAACTCGTCGGCGCAGAGACCCCAGCGCCGCACCTCGCCCGCCACCGGCTCGGCGGCTTCGGTCGCGAGGTAGAAGAGCAGCGCCTGCGCGTGGCGGCGATGACGCTCGTAGATCCGCGCCCGATCGCCGTCGAGGTACGAGCGGTTCGTCCCGTCGAGCAGGTTGAGCGAGAACGGTCCGATCGAGTTGACGTCGCACTTGCCGTTCGGCAGCAGGTCGGAGACGAGCCCGAGCAGGTCCGAGGCTTCCGGCCGCGCGGCCTCGAGGTACCGGCGCAGCAGCTCGAGCTCTGAGGGGTCGTAGCCGTCGGGCGCTTCGATCGGCAGCCGGTTCTCCTCGCGGTCGGTGAGGCAGAGCCGCAGCTGGTAGCCCTGCAGTCCGCCGTCGCCCTCTCCGAGCCGCTCGGCCGGCCAGCCGCGCTCGTCGAGCTCGGGCGCGCGCACGTGCGGCAGCAGCGAGCCGTCGGCGGCGAACGGCGAGATCGCGGCGGCGAAGTTGTGCCTGCCCGGCCGGTACGCCGGCTGCCGCCCCGCCCAGCGCTCGCCGTAGAGCGACGCCGGCTCGCGGCCCACCGCGAACGGAACCCCGAAGCGCGGCAGCAGGTCGCCCTCGTAGCCGGCGTCGACGTGAACCGCGGCGTCGGGCAGCTCGTCCCTCCCGACCCGCACGTCGACCTGCTCGAGCAGCCCACGAAACAGCTCCTCGGCGACGTGCGGCTCCGGCCCCTTGACCTCCCAGAGCGGCGCGCCGTAGCGCCCGGCCACCGCCGTGTAGAAGCGGCGTGCGAAGCCGCCCAGCACGCGCACGTCGCCGACGTCCGTCCACGAGAGCCCGCCGGAGACCATGCCGCCGACGTGCGTGCCGGGCTCGACGAGCACCGTCGTCGCGCCCGCCTCGGCCGCGCCGACCGCGGCGGCGACGCCCGCCGCCGTCGCCCGGTACACGCAGACGTCGGTCATGCGAACGGCGCGAGCAGGGCCAGTCCGGTCGCAGCGTCGACCCCGTCGGCCAGCGCCTCGACGAGCGCAGGAACGTCTGCCGGCGGCACGACGTGCGCCGGCGCGGGCGTCAGCCGCCCGAGCGCCTCCACCACCTCCGCGCCGTGCTCGCGCAGGGCGCGCTCGAAGGACGCGCACGGATCGTAGGCAGCGGGGTCGCGCGCCCAGTCCGCGACGGTCGCGAACGCAAGCTTCGAGGGCACCGCCTGGAGCATCCCGTTCGCGACGATCCCGTGCAGCCGGCCGTCGGCAAGCCGCGGGTCGCGTCCGCGCAGCGGACCGAGGTAGAGGCGCTCGCGGTCGAAGTCGTTGACCGGGTAGTTGTCCCAGAGCAGCAGCTCGTGGTCGCCGAAGCGGCGCACGGCCGCGTCGAGCTCCTCGCGAGCGATCGCGAGCGAGACGACCTCCGGCCCCGTCCAGTACACGATCACGTCGGGGTCGAGCCTCGGTCCGAGCACGCGGCGGTAGGCGGAGTCGCCGGTGCCCGCGTAGCCGGTGGGGCAGACGACCAGCGGGCCGGATTGGTCGAGCTCGCGCGCGACGCGGTTGCTCAGGTCGGCCTGCGCGGCGCCGCTCGGCCGGTCCTCGCCGCCGTAGCGCTGCTCGTCCTCCGCGCAGTGGAGCGTGTGCTCGATGTCGTCCCAGAGCAGCTGAAATCGCAGGATGCCGACGCTGCGCACCTGCTCCCACTTCGCGAGCAGCGCCTCGAGCTCCGACTCGCGCGAGTAGCAGATGTCGAGCCCCGGTGCGAGCGCGTAGGCGAGCTCGACGCCGTGCCGCTCCGCAGCCGCGGCGAGCTCGCCCAGCCGCGCCAGCTCCTCGTCGGGATACGGCTCGCGCCAGCGCTCCCGGTGGTAGGGGTCGTCCTTGGGCGCGTGCACCCACGTGTTCAGCCCCTTGCGGCCGCAGAACGCGATCAGGTCGAGCCGCTCCGCGTGCGTCCACGGCGGTCCGTAGAAGCCCTCGATGACGCCCGCGACTTTCATTTCTCCCTCCAGGGCCGGCCGTGCGCGTCGACGATCTCCGCAAGCCGCGCGAGGCGGGGCACAGCTTCCCGGCGGAGGAGCGGACCGGGGTCCTCGGCGCCGACGAGGTCGCTCCAGATCGCCCGTCCGGCGAGCATCCCGGACGCGCCGCCGCGGCACGCCGCCTCGACGGCGCGCGGGAAGTCGTCGCGCTGCACGCCGTTCGAGAGGACGACCCACGGCATCGCCACGACCGCGTCGATCGCGCGGCAGCGGCGGAGCAGCTCGTCAGGATCGCCGCGGCCGCGCAGCGGCACCTCGACCTTGTACAGCGACGGCCCCGTGGACGAGAGCTCCCGCGCCGCCTCGACGATCGCGTCCTCCCGCGCCTCCTCCGGCACGCGCACCACCGCCTCGAGCACCGAAAGCAGCTCGAGCCGTCGCGCGAGCTCGACGAAGCGCCGGGCCGTCTCGAGCCGCCGCCCGCGCGCCGCGTCGTCGCGCCAGACGACGAGCAGCTTCAGCGCGACGGCGTCCGCCGGCTCGACAGCGTCGTCGAGCTCGGTGTCCTCGACCGGGCCGCCCGGCTCCTGCACGAGCGCGTCTGCCGCGAGGATCAGCGCGCATGTGGACGGCACCAGGCGGCGCTCGACGACCTCGGCGAACCCGTAGTGGCGATCGAGCAGGATCGCCGACGCGTACGGGCCGAGCTCGCGTGCGGCGGCGAGCTTGAACGCGACGAGGCGCTCGTCGGGGACGCGTGCAGCGCCCGTCGCCTCGGCCATCATCGTCCGCAGCGACTCGCGCTGGTCGAGCGCGACCATCAGGAACGTGCCGTTCGGGCGCGCGAGCGCGTCGAGGGTCGGTGCCGCGCTCACGGCTCGACCACCGCGTTCGCCGCTGCGACGCGCGCGTAGTAGCGGCCGCTGTCCTTGATCGTCCGCGTCTGTGTCGCGTAGTCGACGTGGACGAGGCCGAAGCGCTGCGCGTAGCCGAGCGCCCACTCGAAGTTGTCGAGCAGCGACCAGTGGCAGTAGCCGAGCACCGGCACGCCCTGCTCGATCGCGTCGTGCAGCGCCGCGACGTGGTCGTGGATGAAGCGGACGCGCCGTTCGTCGTGCACGCGACCGTCCGCACCGGGCGCGTCGTCGAAGACGGCGCCGTTCTCGGCAACGAGGATCGGGATGTCGCCGTAGTCGGCACGCAAGCGCAGGAGCAGGTCGGTGAGGCCGCGCGGATGAATCGGCGTTCCGGCCTCCGTCCGCGGCACGCCCTCGCTGAAGCCTTCGGTCGTCCGCAGGCCCTCCGGCACCACGACGCGCCACGGCCACGGCGCGTCGCCCGGCGCCGCCTCGATCCAGCGCGGCGCGTAGTAGTTGACGCCGAGCAGGTCGATCGGCTGCGCGATCGTCTCCAGGTCGCCGTCGCGCACGAAGTCGAGCGGGCCGAGCAGCGCCTCGTAGCGTTCGCGCTGGTCGTCGGGATACGCGCCGCGGAAGATCGCGTCGAGGAACCAGCGGTTGACGTAGCCGTCGGAGGCGCGCGCCATCTCCGCGTCCGCGGGCTCGTCGCCGCGCGCGGGATAGTGCGGCATCAGGTTCGGGTCGAGGCCGATGCGGCCTTCGCGACTCGACTCGCGAAAGGCGCGGACCGTGCGACCGTGCGCGAGCAGCAGGTGGTGGAACGCCGTCGCCTCGCCGCGCAGGTCGTCGCGGACGCCGGGCGCGTGCAGGCCGAGCAGATAGCCGAGCAGGCCGACGATCCACGGCTCGCAGATCGTCAGCCAGATGCGCACGCGGTCGCCGAGTGCGTCGAAGCAGACCGCCGCATGCTCGGCGAACCGCTCGGCGGTGTCGCGGCTCAGCCAGCCGCCCTCGTCCTGCAGCGCCTGAGGCAGGTCCCAGTGGTAGAGCGTCACGATCGGCTCCACGCCGAGCTCGACGAGCCGGTCGACGAGCCGGTCGTAGTGGTCGAGCCCTCGCCGCTCGAGCCGTCGGCCGTCCGGGTGGACCCGCGGCCACGCGATCGAGAAGCGGTACGCGTTGAGGCTCAGCTCCGCGAGGAGGTCGAGGTCGGAGCGCCAGCGGCGGTAGTGGTCGCAGGCGACGGCGCCGGTGTCGCCGGACTCGCCGCGAAACGAATCCCAGATCGACGGTCCGCGTCCGTCGGCGTCGAGCGACCCCTCGATCTGGAACGCGGACGTCGCCGCGCCCCAGAGGAAGCCGTCGGGAAAGCTCACGTCGAAACCCCCGAAACTGTTTCGTCGCCCTCGGCGACGAAACAGTTTCCACTCAGGACTTCCTCGCACGCGTAGAGCAGGACGCCGACCGACCAGGCGTGCGAGAGCGTGCCGATCATCCCCTTCGCCTGGAAGCAGTCGGTCTGGTGGATGCGCTCGGGTGCCATGCCGCGCCAGGCGCCGAAGTCGCCGTCGTCGCGCGCGATCAGCTGCCGGCAGCAGGCGAGGTTCTCGAGCGCCGAGCGCTCGTAGTAGTCGTCGCCGATCGCGCGTGCGAGGCGGATCAGCTCCGGCAGGCAGATCAGCCCGTACGCATGCAGGTGCTGGTTCGCGGGCGACGCCTGGTCGGCGCCGCGCGTCCGGTACGCGTAGCGGCCGAGAAGGGTCGTCTCGGGGAAGTCGACGTCGTACGTGTAGCGGAACGTCAGCAGCCAGTCGGCCGCGCGACGCGCGGTCTCCCAGTCCTCCAGCGCGACGAACGCCATCACCGCGGCGCAGCCGTCCTCGGACGTGGGCGCGAGGTCGACGTCCTCGGGCGCGCCGCACCAGTGCTCGAAGCCGCGGTAGTAGTCGCCCGCGCGCCGCGCGGCGTCGACCTCGCCGGCCGCGACGAGCGCGGGGATCCACGACATGCCCGCGGTGCCGTCGAAGGAGATCGCGTCTCCGGTCTGCACGTGGTGCGCGGCGGGGAGCGCCCCGTCCCCGCGCTGCGTACGCACCGCGACCTCGACGTTCGCGCGTCCCGCCTCCTGCCAGCGACCGCCGGCCCGGAGCATGAACAGCGCCGCGTCGGCGAGCGTGCGCGCGTGCAGGCGGTCGGGGTCGGGATGCCAGCCGCTCGTCCAGCCGCGCTCCACCGTCCACTGCGCCCAGAAGGTGCCGCCCGGCGTGCGGTTGGCGGCGATGTGATCGAGCACGGCCTCGGCCGCCGCGACGTACTCCTCGTCGCCGACCCGGCGTCCGTGTCGGAGCAGCGCGTACGCGAACGGGACGCCGCTCACCCAGGAGACGTGCATGTGGTCGCGGTCGCCGCACGAGGCGACGCCGTCGCGGTCGAACGCGACGGTCTCCAGCAGGCGCGGCGGGTCGCGGCGGTAGTGCCAGCGGTGCAGTCCGTGCGCCGCGAGCGCGGCCGCGTCCTCGACGCTCACCCACGCCGGATCGTCGAAGGTCGCCGGCGGGCGAAGCGCGCCGCGATCGACCTCGCGCACGTCGAGCTCGACGCGCTCGCCGGGCGCCCACGTGTATGTCTGCACGTCCGGCGGCGCCGGCGCCTCGCTGCCGTCGTAGCGCAGCGGTTCCTCGCGGTAGGGGAAGTCGAGCCAGATCACCGGTCCGCCGTCACGCAACTCGAAGCCGACGCCGGACTGGCCGAGCGGGCTCGCCTCGCGCGTCATGAGGCCGCGGCCGCCGCAGAAGACGGCGGGCGTCGCGCAGCGGTCGGCGCGGAACGACCAGGCGTCCGACTCCATGCGCGCGAGGTCGACGTGCGCCTGCGTGAAGCGCGGATAGATTCGCGTGCACGCCTCGGGCCGGTTCTCGCCGTAGAACACGCCGGGCACGAGCCAGTCGGGCTCGCCCGGGAGCGCGAGCTCGAAGCGGATGCCGGCCTCCACCGGCTCTCGACCCGTCCAGGTCACCGCGGAGCCGTCGAAGGCGAAGCCGTCCACATGCGAGCCGTCCGGCGCCAGCGCGTGCGCGTCAAGCGACACGCGCATTCCACCCCTCGAGCGGCCCGTCGAAGTCGACGGCGCGCTCCTCGCGCGGCAGCAGGTCGATCACGTCACCCGCGACGACGCCGATCGCGGCGACGTCGCCGACGTTCCGCAGCAGGCTCCCGTCGCGCTCGACCCGCGCCGGCGGCAGGTCGAGCAGCGGTGCGAGATTCTCCGTCTTCGTCATCACGTAGCGGTTCGCGCCGTGCAGGTCGACGAGGAAGACGTCCGTCGCGATCTCGTCGAGCGCCGCCGTGATCTCGCCGTCTCCCTCGGCGACGGCGCGGCCGTGAAGGTCGACGATGCGGCCGCTCCCCTGCACGCGCACCTCGTGCTCGCCGGCCCAGGCGCAGGTCGCGAAGCGCGCGGACGGCGCGCCGAGGTAGGCGCGCTTCACCCCGTAGTAGGCGGGCTTCGGCTCGCCGTGCCAGTCGACGACGGAGGTGCACCACGCGTTCGGGTACGACTCGTTCAGCTGCCACGGGATGACGCCGATCCCCTGCCGCAGCCTCGCCTCGACCGCATAGCGCAGGCCGTCGTACTGCAGCCACTGGCTCGCGCGGCGCAATGTCTCGAGGTCGCCGATGCGCCCGCCGAAGCAGCGTTGCACGAGCGGCGCGTTGTTCCACCAGGCGCCGAGATGCTCGTAGACGGGATTCGTGCGGTCGGCCGGCCAGCGATGCTCCTCGAGGATCAGAGCCTCGTGCGCGCGGCGGTTCGTCATTCCCTCGACGCCGAACTCGCTGTGCAGGCGGCACGGCTTGCCGTCGTCGTAGAGCGCGTACTGCTCGCGCAGGCCCTGGTGCTCCCACGGTCCGTGCACGTCATCGCCCGCCGGCGACGTCGCGCGCCACGCGCGCTCGGAGTCGAGCTCGCGGACGACGTCCCGCAACGCGGCGAGCGCCGGCGTCGAGTCGTCGCCGTCGAGCTCGTTGCCGCCGCCCCACGCCGTCAGCGACGGATGGCAGCGCAGGCGTCGGACGACGTGCCGCGCGTCCTCGACGAGCGCCCGCACGAAGCCGGGGTCAGACGAGGGGACGCTCTCGATGCCCGAGCTCGACTGGCTGAACTCCTGCCACACCGCGAGCCCGAGCTCGTCGCACAGCGCGTAGAGCTCGTCGGTCTCGAGCAGCCCGCCGCCCCAGACGCGGAGCAGGTTCGCGCCCGAGTCGGCCGCGAGCCGGAGCAGACGCTCGAGCTTGGCGGGGCGCGGCACACCGAAGAGCGCGTCGAGCGGCACCCAGTTCCAACCCTTGATCGGCGACTGCTCCCCGTCGACCTCGAGCGTCCAGTCGTCGCGCAGACGGGCGCGCGGCGCGACCGGGGGCGGCGGCTCGGGCGCGGGCTCGCCCGCCGGCCGCAGCGTCACCGGCCGCCAGATCCCCTGGTGCACCAGTCGCGGGCAGAAATCCCAGCCGTAGCTCATGCGCGGCTTGTGCACGCGGACCTTGCTCGTCCGGCCGACCTGCGGCTCGCTCGGCGGCGCGGGATGGACGACGACCGCGAGCAGGTGCTCCCCCGCCGGCACGTCGGCCTCGAACGGCGCGAACATGCCTTCGTGCTCCGCGATCCGCTCCCCGTCGACGAAGACCGTCGCGGCGTGGTCGACGCCTTCGAAGCGCAGCACCGACGGCTCGGCGGCGCTGAGACGCGTGCGGTAGATCCACGCGCGCTGCGGCACCCACTCGGCGGCGCGGCTGTTCCGCTCGACGTAGAGGTCGGGCAGCTCGCCGGCGCGCATCAGGTCGTCGAGCACGCTGCCGGGCACGCGCGCGTCGAGCCAGCCCGGCGCGTCCCAGGGCTTCGTCAGGTGCCACTGCCACTCCTCGCCCAGGCAGCCGCGGATCTGCCAGGGGCCGGTCAGCTCGGCCACTCGAGCAGGTTCACCTCGCGGACGCTGTCGCCCAGATGGAACGTCTTGATCTCGTGCGCACCGAAGTCGGCCTCGACGACGTGGTCGAGCACGCGCAGGGTCGCGTGCGTGTCGCGGCCGGCGGTCTCGTAGGCGCGCGCGACGAGGCCGTCGCCGTCCTCGGCGCCCTTCACCACCGTGAGCACCACGGAGCCGGCGCCGTCGTCGGCGTAGGACGCGCGCGGCGCCAGGTCCCCGCTGTGAGACGACTCGAGCAGCGCGAACGGCGGCTGGTTCAGCTCGGCGGCCAGACGCACGACGTTCGCGTCGCGCCAGTCGCCGGCGTGCGGCACGAGCCGCAGCGTGAAGCGCTGGCGGCCCTGGTCCATCCATTCGAAGTCGCCGCCCTCCTCGAGCTCGCGCGGGTCGTGCCACGCATAGACGGGACTGCGCACGACGGTGATGCCGATGTCACCACCGCGGACGTCAAGTCCGTGCTTGCCGTCGTTGAGCACCGCGAGCCCGGCGCCGGCCGCGGAGACGTCGACCCATGCTTGCCCGGGCTCCTCGTCGCCGCTCGCCGCGCGCTCGACGAAGCCGTACGGCGCCTGGAATGTCCCCTTCTCCGCGCCGAGACCCGTCGGGTAACGCAGCTTCAGGAGCTTCAGCCGCTCGTGCCAGTCGAGCGTGACGCGGACGTCGACGTACGGGGCGTCCACCGAGAGGACGTACTCCTCGCGCAGCGTCGACGAGCCGTAGCGGCTCTCGACGCGCACGATCGTTCGAACCGGGCCGTGCTCGACCGTGTGGACTGACGTGGCTTCGAACTCGCCGACGACGTCGTCGTAGGCGCGCACGCGGTGCCCCCAGGTGTCGGAGCGGTCGTCGACGACAACCGCGTGCGACGCCGACGGATCCGCGACGTTCGCGCCGCCTGCCTTGCTCTCGAGCCGCACGATCCTCCCTGTCGCCGGGTCGAGCTCGAGCAGGACATGCTCGTTTTCGAGCTGTGGAGGGCCTGGCACGTATCCGGCACGTACCTGGTACGTGCCTGTCCCCGGCTGGAGCCGGTAGACGCGGTAGCCGAGCGGTGAGACGTCGGCGGGGAAGACGACGCGGCCGCGGGGGCCGTTGACCGTGGCGTGGCTGCGCGTGCGCTGCAGCGGAACCTCGGCGCCGTCGTCGCCGACGAGCCGCGCCTCGCCGCCGGGGAAGCCGGCGAACTCGAGCTCGACGTCCGCGCGCAGCCGCCACGGATGCGGGTTGAAGACGACGAGCGGCTGGGTCCCCTCCTCGAACGGGATGTCGATGCGGCGCGTGATCGACTGCACCGCGCGGTTGAACGCCCACGCCGCGACCGACGACGCGTGTCCGAGCTGGTCGCGCGCGTCCTCGTAGGCGGGCGCGATCGACGTGCCCGCGAGCGTGTCGTGGAACTGGTTGACGAGCACCAACTTCCAGGCGTCGCCGAGCTCCGCAAGCGGATAGGCAGGGCCGCCGAGCGCGGCTGCGACCGCCGACCACTTCTCCGCGCGCTGCAGCAGGTTCTCGGCGCGGCGGTTCCAGCGCTTGATGCCCGAGTGCGCCGAATAGCAGCCGGGACTGTGGTGGAGAAGGTCGCCCGACACCTCCGGCAGGCCGTCTCCCGCAGCAGTCGCGTCGAAGAACGCGCGCACCGAGCTGCAGCACAGGCGCGGCAGCGTTCCAGTCGCGTCGAGGCGTCGGATCGAGTCGAGGTTCGCGCGCGTCGGGCCGCCGCCGTGGTTGCCGACGCCGTAGAACACCATCAGCTCGGGCTCGCCCGCCGGCAGCTGCGCGAGAGCCTTGTCGATCTGGTTGCCGAGGTCTCCGCCCGGGCTGCAGTACTCGTGCGGGATCCGGTAGGCCGCGACGCTCGAGCCGTCTGCGGCGCGCCAGCGAAAGAGCGGCGCCGGCAGCGACCGCTCGTGCGGCCCCGGCCGCAGGAACACGTACGAGTCGCAGCCGCTCTTCGCGAGGATCTGCGGCAGCACCGCGTTGTGGCCGAACGAGTCGAGGTTGGCGCCCGTCGTCGCCAGGACGCCGAAGCGGTCGTGCAGCCACCGCTGCCCGTAGAGCGCCTGGCGCACGAACGACTCGCCGGAGGGGATGTTGCAGTCGGGCTCGAGCCACCAGCCGCCGATCACCTGCCAGCGCCCGTCGGCGATGCGGCCGCGGATGCGCTCGAAGAGCGGCGGATCGTGCTCCTCCACCCACTGCAGGAAGACGACGGACGTCGACGTGAAGACGAACTCCGGGTACTCATCCAGCCGCTCGAGCGCGGAGCCGAACGTCGCGCGCACCTCCTGGTAGCCCTCCGGCCACTGCCACAGCCACACCGGATCGATGTGCGCGTTGCCGATCATGTGCAAGAGCCTCACGTCCCTGGCCGCCTTTCGCTCCCGCCCGGCGCAGCCGGGCTCCGCGAAAGGCTGACGGCGCCGGCGTCACCCGTCCTTCCGGGCCCGTGCCAAGCACTGTGCCCTCCGGCCGGGTACCGCCGGCGCCGCCCCAGGAACGTGAGCGAGTTCACGCGGCCGCCCATGCATCCACCTCCTCCAGCACGAGGTGCAGCAGCAGGACGTGGATCTCCTGGACACGCGCCGTCGACTCCGACGGGACGAGCAGCGCGTGGTCGGCGTGCGCCGCCGCAGGTCCGCCCTCGCCGCCGCCGAACAGCACCGTCGTCGCGCCGGCCTCACGCGCGGCGAGGAGCCCGCGCACCACGTTCTCCGACCGCCCGCTCGTCGAGAACCCGACGACGACGTCGCCGGCGCGCGCGAACGCGCGCACCTGGCGGGCGAACACGTCGGCGAACTCGAAGTCGTTACCGATGCAGGTGAGCGCGGTGGGGTCGGCGGCAAGCGACTGCGCCGGCAGCGGCCGCCGGTCGCGGCGGAACCGCGCGACGAGCTCCTCTGCCAGGTGCAGCGAGTCGGCGGCGCTGCCGCCGTTGCCGAACGTGTAGACGCGACCGCCCTCCTCGTAGCAGCCGACGAGCGCGCGCACGACCTCGTCGACCGCGGGGAGGAGCTCCGCGACGCGCTCGGCGAGCGCCAGGTGCTCGGCGATCGCCCGCTGCGCGTCAGACATTCTCGCGCGCGGCCCTCAGCTCCGACCGGTCATAGACGATCGCCGCGGCGCCGACGACGCCGACGCGCTCGCCCAGTGGTGAGACGACGATCTCGACCGACTCGCCCGCAGGCCGCATCGCCGACGAACGCACCAGCTCGCGCACCGGTCCGAGCAGCTGCTCGCCGGAGCGGCTGACGCCGCCGCCGATCACCACCAGCTCGGGCTCGAACAGGTTGACGATCGACGTGAGGCCGCACGCGAGCGCCTCGACCGTCTCGTCCCAGACGCGACTCGCCATAGGCTCGCCGGCGACCGCGGCGTGCGCGACCTCCTCGGCGGTCGCGAGGTCGAGGCCGAGCTCCTGCGCACGCTCGGCGATCGAGGTGCCCGAGACGTACGCCTCCAGGCAGCCGTCCCGGCCGCAGCCCCGGCAGGGACGGCCGCGCCAGTCGACGGTGACGTGCCCCAGCTCACCGCCGTTCCCGTGCGCGCCGCGGTAGAGCCTCCCGTCGATGATCGCGCCGCCCCCGACGCCTGTCGAGATCGTGAGATAGACCATGTTGCGCGTGCCGGCGCCTGCGCCCCAGCGATGCTCGCCGGCGGCCGCCGCGGTCGCGTCGTTCTCGAGCGTCACCGGCCGCTCGAACTCGCGCTCGGCGAGCAGCCCGACGGGGACGTCACGCCAGCCGGGCAGGTGCGGCGGCGCGAGCAGGACGCCGCGCTCCGCGTCCAGCGGGCCGCCGCAGCCGATCCCGACGGCCGCGATCTCGGCCCAGGAGAGCCCCGACTCCTCCGCCGCCCGCCGTCCGAGCTCGAACAGCCGGTCGAGCGTCGGGTCGGGCCCGCGCTCGGCCTCGCTCGGCACGACGAGGAACGACCGCACCGCCCCCTGGGCGTCGACGACGCCGGCCGCGAGCTTCGTGCCGCCGATGTCGAGCGCGAGCACGGGGGCCTCGCCGCTGGCGCCGCTCACGCGCTACCCCTTGTAGCCCTGCAGGGTGATGCCGCGCACGAAGTAGCGCTGACCGAAGGCGAAGATGATCAGCAGCGGGATCGTCGCGAGCACGAACGCGGCCATCAGCCACTCGTAGTCGCCGCTGCCGCCTGCCGACGGCGAGTACACGCCGAGCAGGTCGTAGAGACCGAGCGGAATCGTGTACTGGTTGTAGTGGTGCAGGTAGATGAGCGGCGTCATCAGGTCGTTCCACTTCGCCTTGAACTCGAAGAGGAACGTGACGATCAGCGCGGGCTTCGCGAGCGGCACTGCGATGCGCCAGAACATCGTGAAGTAGTTGTCGCCGTCCATCCGCGCGGCCTCGAAGTAGGTGCGCGGAATGCCCATGAAGAACTGGCGCTGCAGGAAGATGTAGAACGCGCTGCCGAACAGGTTGGGTGCCCACAGCGGGATCTGCGAGTTCGACAGGCCGACGTGGTGCCACACCAGGTAGACCGGGATCATCGTGACCACGCTCGGCAGCATCATCGTGGCGAGCACGCAGCCGAACAGGAAGTTCCGGAGCGGGAAGCGGAAGTAGGCGAACGTGAACGCCGTGAGCGCGCTCGCGAACGTGACGAGCACCGCCGCGAGGATCGAGATGTACATGCTGTTGCCGAACCAGCGCAGGAACGGCGCGACGTTCCAGATCTTGACGTAGTTGTGGAACACGAACGTCGACGGGATCAGCTTGTTGTTGAACACGTCCGCCCGCGACTTGAGCGACGCGCTGACCAGCCAGAGGAACGGGTAGATGAAGAGGACGCTGAACCCGGCCAGCAGGACGATGAACGGCAGCTGCTTGGCGAACGGCAGGCCGCGCCGCCAGCCGGGCCGCTGCGGCCCGAGCGCGGCCGGCGGGATGTCGGGAGAGGGCGGGCCTGCGCGCTCGGCCGAGACGCTCGTCATCGCGTCTGCTCCCCTTCGTAGTAGACGAAGCGCTTGCTGACGAGGATCTGGATGCCGGTGATCACGAGGATGATCCCGAAGAGCAGCCAGGCCATCGCCGAGGCGAAGCCCATGTGCAGGTACTCGAACGCCTGCTGGAAGAGGTAGATCACGTACATCAGCGACGTGTCGGACGAGATCTTCGCGTTGCTCGGGTTGTAGAACGCCGTGTAGATCTGGTCGAAGACCTGCAACCCGTAGACCGTGAGGATGATGAAGGTGAAGAAGAGCGTCGGGCTGATCATCGGCAGCGTCACGTCCTTGAACCGCCGCCACGCGGACGCGCCGTCGATCGCAGCCGACTCGTAGAGCTGCTGCGGCACGTTCTTGATCGCGGCGAGGTACAGCACCGTGTTCGCGCCGACCTGCCAGACGAGCATCGCCGCGATCCCCGGCTTGATCCAGTTCGGGTCGGTCAGCCAGTACGGCTGGGGGATGTGGAAGATCCCGAGGAACTGGTCGACGAGTCCGTAGGGGCCGTTGAACATCAGCAGGTACATGCCGCCGATCGCGACGGTCGGGGTCATCACCGGCAGGTAGAAGACCGTGCGGAAGAAGCCGTCGAAGCGCGTGAGGCGGGCGAGCATGCTCGCGAACAGGAGCGCCAGCCCCATCTCGAGCGGGACGTAGATCGCCGTCATCTCGAAGGAGTTCTTCAGCGACAGGAGCGCGTAGGGGTCGTTCGCGATCTGGCGGTAGTTCGCGAGCCCGACGCTATGGCTCGGCGCGACGACGCTGTAGTTCGTGAACGAGAGGACGGCGCCCCAGACCATCGGGCCGGCCGTGAACACGATGAACCCGAAGATCCACGGGATCAGGAAGGCGTAGGCCCACCACGTGTCGCGCTCACGGAAGCCAGACACCCAGCGCCGGGCCCTCGTGCGAGGGTCCGGCGCCGGGGTCGTGCGTGAAGCTGCGGTCGCCAAGAGGCTCCGCGTGACGTTACTTCGTCGCAGCCTTGATCGCCGCGACCGCTTCCTTCTGCGCCTGGTCGAGCGCCTGCTTCGGCGACTGCTGACCCTGGAGCACCCTGTTCACCGCGTTCGTCCACGCGGTGGTGAACTCGGCGCTCGCGGGCGAGGCGGGAATCGCGAAGGAGTACTTCTCCGCGTGCTCGACCGTGTTGAGGATGCTCGCCCACTGCTTCGGCTCGCCGGACGTCGGCTTGTTGATGATCGCGTCCGCCTTGGAGTTCGCAGTGAAGAGCCCCGTCCAGTACTGATGGTTCTGCGCGTACTTCGCCTTGCGGATGTTCGCGACGGTGACCCAGGTCTTCGTCGCCGTCATCGCCTTCATCCACTTGCACGCCGCTGCCGTGTTCGCAGCGCCCTTCGGAATCGACCAGGCGGAGCCGGTCGAGTAGTTGACGATCCCGCCGATGTGGTTGCGGACCGGGATCGCGGCGACGTGCACGTTCGGCGAGACCGATGCGAGCACGTTGTAGTACCACTCCTCCATCGGCCACGCGCCGACCTGGTTCTTCGCGACCTGGTTGTCGCCGCCGAAGAAGTCCCACGTGTTCCGGAACGCCAGGAACGCGTTGTAGCCGCCCTGCGCCTGGATGAGGCTGTTCGCATAGGTAAGCGCCGCGATCGCACGCGGGTCGTTCAGATGCGGGACGAGCCCGTTCTTGCTGAGGATGTCGACGCCGAAGATCTTCGCCCACAGCGGGAAGAACTCGGGCAGCTTCGGGTCGAAGCCGATCCGCGTCACCTGGCCGCCGTTGTGCTTGTACATCTTCAGCGCGGCCGCCTTGAGCGTGTTGAGGTTCTGCGTGTTCAGCATCTTCCCGGTCACGCCCGACTGGTCGGCGACGTTGGTGTCGACGATGATCGTGCGCACGTCGAAGAACTCGGGGATGCCGTAGACGACGCCCTTGTACGTCACGGGCCCGAGCGCGGCCTGCCGGTACTGGCTGAGATCGATGTGCTGGCTCTTGATGCAGGACGTGAGCGGCATCAGCGCGCCCTTCGCGGCGTAGGTACCGACGTACGAGCGATCCCAGTACACGAGGTCGGGCACCTGCTTCGACGCGAGGTCCGTGAGGAACTGCTGCTCGTTGAAGCCGCCGTTCGGCAGGTTGACCTTCACCGGCGCGACCGCCTTCTCCGCGATCGCGGTGCGGTTCTTCGCGACGTCGTCGCCGTTCGTGCCGAAGCCCATGATGTTGAGGGTGCCGCCGGCGGACTTGCTGCTGACGCCCCTGTGTGCTCCCGCGGCCGTCCCCGCGACCACTGCGACCACCGCGGCGGCGACCGCGAGAACGGCGATCGCCTTCCACCTACCCTTCATGAAGTCCTCCAAGGCCGTGGGGTCGAAGCCCCGGTTGAAAGCCGTGTGGCAACGTCACCACAATGTGGGAACGTAACCACATCGGCCCTGTCAGTTCAAGACGCCTACCGCGCCCCGTTGTTAGGCGGCGGCCCGGTCGAGCCGCGGACGACCAGCCACGGCTGGAGCGTCTCGACCGAGGCGGGCGTCTCCGGCTGCTCGAACCGGCGCAAGAGCAGCGCCGCGGCGCGGCGGCCGAGCTCGATCGTCGGCTGGGCGACCACCGTGATCCCGGGACTGACCATGTCCGTCCACTGGACGTCGTCGAAGCCGACGAGCGAGATGTCGCCGGGGAGCGAGAGGCCGCGCGCGCGGAGCACGCGCCAGGCCTGCTCGGCGAGCAGGTTGTTCGCGGCGAAGACGGCCGTCGGCTGCTCGCGCTCGAGCAGGTCGGCGATTCGCGCCTCCGCCGTCTCGTCGTGGAAGGCGAAGCGAAGCACGAGGCGCTCGTCGAACCCGACGCCCGCAGCCGCCAGCGCGTCGCGATAGCCGTCGAGCCGTCCCAGGTCGCTCGTCCAGTCGGTGTCGACGCCGAGGAAGGAGATCCGTCGATGTCCGAGCGCGAGCAGATGCGTCACGGCGACGCGCGCGCCGCCGACGTTGTCGATCACGACGGCGTCGCACGGAACCGTCGCGAGTCGCCTGTCGACCTCGACGACGGGGACGCCACGGCGCACGAGGAACGCGGTTGCCTCGTGTCCGACGGGAGTCAGGATGACACCGGGCGTCCGCATCGCGAGAAACGTCCGCACCGCGGCGATCTCCTCCGTGCTCTCGCTGTTGTCGCCGACGAGCATCATCCGGTAGTCGGCCTCTCGCAGCGTCTGCTCGACGCCCGACGCGAGACCGCCGTAGAAGTGGTTGCCCAGGTCGGAGACGACGACGCCGACGGCGCGGCTCGTCTGCTGCTTCAGCGTGCGCGCGGATGCGTTCGGCACGTAGCCGAGCCGCTCGGCGGCGGCGAGCAGCCGTGCGCGCGCAGCCGGCGAGACGTAGCCGCGGCCGCTGAGCGCGCGGGACGCTGTCGACTGCGAGGTGCCGGCCTCGCGCGCGATGTCGGCGAGCGTCACGGGCCTGTGCGGACCGCTTGTCTCGATCGGTGCCGTCATGCCGCGCGCTCCCCGCGCCAGCGCCGCCACGCCTGGCGCAGCGCCTCGTAGTCCGACTCCTGGAGCTGCTCGCCCGACCAGTCGAAGGTGTCGACGTAGTAGAGCGCGGGAACGCCGAGCTCCGTCTTCGCGTCGACGTATGCCCGCCATTCCGCGCGGCTCGGCACGCACCAGTCGTCGGTGTCGACGAGCAGCTCGGGACACGCGGCGCGCGCGACGGCCGCGCGGTAGCGCATCTGCGGCACGACCGGCGGGAAGGTCCCGTGGTCGTCGAGGCGCAGCATGTCGTTGAGCCGGATCATGTCGGCGACGTCGACGAACGCCGGGTGCGGCGCCTGCGTGACGAGCAGCGCGTCGGGCTTCGCCTCCTTCGCGGCCGCGTGGACGATCGCGAGGAGCGCGTGCAGGAGCGCGATGCCCCAGCCGTCGCCGTGCGTCGTCAGCTCGCGGCCCGACGGCGTGCGCGCGGTGAAGTCGATCTTCAGCCCGTCCCCGTCCAGACCGTCCGGCGCGAGCATCCGGGTCACCGTCGTCCGGAGGAGCTCGCGTGCGCCCGGATGCGTCGGGTCGATGGCGACGGGAAGCCCGTCGGGCGTACGGATGCAGAGCTCCGGCTCGACGCCTTCGGCGTCCCACGCTTTCCACCAGAGGAGCACGCGCTGCCCACGTCCGTGACGGCGCGCGATCCAGCCGCGCAGGTCGGGCCACTTCGTCGGATCGGGTTCGTTCGTGCCGTACGCCGCCTGCCACTTGTCGTCGACGACGATCGTCCCCGGCTCGAGCCCATGACGCTCGAGCGTGTCGAGGAAGGCGTCGTACGCGTCCTGCCTCGCGAACGCCGCTGCGCCTGCCCCCTCGGCCCGGGCGAGCGCGCACTGCGCGCCCCAGCCGCAGAAGATCGGCTCGCTCCACCACGCCGGAGCCGACCGCGAGCGAACCGGCGGCGCGACGCCGCGCGCGCTCAGCTCGTCTCGGTGGCGGCGCAGCCCGGCGTACGGATCGGCGATGCCGAACGAGAGGACCACGGCCGGCGCCTCGTACACGCCGTCGACCCCGGTGTGGCCCTCGTAGTCGAGGGCGAGGCTGAAGGCGCGATCGGCCGGCCGGTAGAGGAGCTCCGGGAACGCGAGCCGTTCGACCGGCGCCGCGATCCCCACCCCGACCCAGTCCCCGTCCTCCGGCGCCGCGAGCTCGGCGGTCGTCAGGCCGAGCCAGAGCGGCGCCGGCGTGAAGAACCAGTTGCCGCGGCCCGGCGTCCCGTCGCCGCAGACGCCGACGACGGCAGGCTCCGACGCGTGCCGCACCAGCTTTCCCGGGTCTCCCGGGTTCGGCGAGAAGAGCGTGCGGAAGCTCGTGCCGCTCGGCAGGAAGCCGGTCGGCTGCCCGCGCAGCAGCGAGCGCACAGCGAGCAGGTGCGCCTCCGCGAGCACGCCCTTGCCCTCCACCGTCGCCAGGACGTCGATCGCCTCGTCGCCGCAGACGAGCGTCGTCGAGGCGCGCTCCCAGCGGGTCGAGCGGCGGTCGACGACGACCGTCCCCTCGTCGACCCGCCGCGGCGGCTCCACGGCGAGCGTCTCGTCCGGACCCTCGACGGTGTCGAGCGCCGCGAGCGGACGCAGGTCGAGGAGGTGCTCGCCGCCGTGCGCGTGGATCGTCGCGAGCATGCCGTCGTCCCGGAGCTCGAGCCGGTAGGTCCGGGTCTCGAAAGCCAAAGTCATCACAGCGACACCGGTGGGTCGGAACTCCCGTCCTTAGTTCGTCTTCGACGAACTAAGGACGCGGGTTTCTCCTCCACGTCGACGAGCGCCTCGGCGAGCTGCCCGAACCGGGTCTCGCCGACCCTCACGTCCGCAGCGACACGCGCGCGGCGCGCGGGCGCGCCCGCGACGAGCGAGAGGCGCGCCGTCGCCTCGCCGTGCGGCGACAGCTCCAACTCCGCCGCGGGCGGCGGCGACCAGCCGGCCGGCACGACGAGCGAGACGTGCGCCGTCTCCGTGCGCGGGAAGGGATTCCGGACGCGAACGTCGAGCGACACCTCGTCGCCGCTCGCGACGCGCGAGCGGTACGGCTCGATCCACGCACCCGCGCCCTCGGCCTCGAAGTCGACCTCGGCGAGCGGCAGCAGCTCGCGGTGCAGCTCGGCGAGCCGCCGCCCGTCGGCGAGGAGACCGTCGAGATACGCGTCGTCGACCTCGCGCGGATACCAGTGCCCGCTGACGATCACGTCCGGACGGAGCGCGCGGTACAGCTCCGCGCTGCGCACGTAGTCGTCGATGCGGAAGCGGTTGCGGTAGTAGTAGTTCGCGACGTCGCGGCTCCCCTCCCGCGCCTCCTGGTCGCCGACGGCGAGCACGCGCTTGCCATCGACCTCGAAGGAGATCGCGGCCGCGTAGAGCGTGTGTCCGGGCAGCGGGTGGATCGTCAGCTCGTACTCGTGCCAGCGCACCGGCTCGCCGAACGGGAGGATCCGGTCGACGGGAACAGGATCGAACCAGAGGCAGGGCAGGTCGTAGCGGCGCGGCTCCGCGAGGATCGGCGCGACGTTGGCCGGCGCCCACGCCTCGGTGCCCTCGACCGAGCGCAGCAGCTCGATCCCCGCGACGTGGTCGTCGTGGTAGTGCGTCGGCAGGACGACCTCGACGCGGTCCACTCCGTGGTTCCGGCGGAGCGCGTCGAGCGACGCCAGCAGCGGCCGCCGCGTCGCGCGTTCGGTGACGGCCGGCGTGCCGGTGCAGAGGTCGTAGCCGAAGTCGATCAGGAGCGCCGCCCCCGTCTCGGACAGGAGCGCGTAGCTGTGCGCGAGGCACGTGCGGTTGCGGAGCAGGTGCGGCGTGACCGGGTCGAAGGGACGCTCGAGCCAGGCGCGCAGGTCCCACGGCTGGTCGCGGCGGAGGTCGATCAGCGCCTGCAGCCGGTCTCGTACGAGCTCGAGCGCCTGCACCGGCTCGTCCAGCGGCTCGCCGTGCGAGGGAAGCAGCCTCGTGGGAGCACGCGAGACGAGGACGCCGCACGACACGTGCGTCATCGCGGCCCCCTCCATGCCGCCGTACGACCACTGTGTGGCCGCGAGCGACCAGACCTTGCCCGGGCCGTAGATCAGGTCCCCGGCGAACGCGAGCCGCTCGCCGTCGCGCTCGACGAGGTACGTCACCGAGCCGATCGTGTGGCCCGGCGTCGGCAGCGTGAACACCTCCACGGCGCCGTACCGCCGGCTCCGGTACTCGTCGACGGTGCCTGCGACCGGCACCTGCTCGAGCAGGCTGAAGCGATCCTGGCGCAGGTCGTAGTCCACGTCGAGCCCGCGCGCCTGCCAGTGCGCGTCGACGCCGGCGATCAGGTCGATCTCGACCGGCGGCACCCAGACACGGGCACCCGCGTCGACCGCGCGCGCCAGCCCCTGCACCTGGTCGCGGTGGTGGTGCGTGACCAGGACGTCGGTGACGCGCTCCACGCCGAGCTCGCCGACCGCGTCGAGCACGGCGCCGCTGCCGAAGTCGATCAGCACGGCCTCACGGCCCTCGCGCAGCACGTAGACGTTGCACGTGTCGCGCAGCCGGAAGACGTCCGCCGCCACCTGGTCGAACACGCCCTCCACGGCCTTCGCCACCGCTCCGAGTGTACGAGGCGGCGGCCCGATGTGGCAACGATTGCAGATCGCGGCGAGGGCGGCTATTTTCCCCTCCTTGGCGCGGATCGTCCTCGATCACGTGACGAAGGAGTACACCGGCGGCGTGCGGGCGGTGGACGACGTCTCGCTGACGATCGCGGACGGGGAGTTCGTGGTCCTGGTGGGTCCGTCGGGCTGTGGCAAGACGACGCTGCTCCGCACGATCGGCGGTCTGGAGACCGCGACCTCCGGCCGGATCGAGATCGGCGACCGCGACATGACGCGGGCTGCGCCGGGCTCGCGCGACCTCGCGATGGTCTTCCAGAACTACGCGCTCTACCCGCACATGTCCGTGCGGAAGAACCTCGGCTACGGCCTGCGCGTCCGCAAGGTGAAGCGGCCGGAGCGCGAGCAGCGGGTGCGCGAGGTCGCGAAGATGCTCGGGCTCGAGGAGCTCCTCGACCGGCGCCCCCGGCAGCTCTCGGGCGGACAGCAGCAGCGCGTCGCCATGGGCCGCGCGATCATCCGCGAGCCCGCCGCGTTCCTGATGGACGAGCCCCTCTCGAACCTCGACGCGAAGCTGCGCGTGACGATGCGCACGTCGCTCCAGCAGCTGCACGGGCGCCTGGGCACGACGACCGTCTACGTCACGCACGACCAGGTCGAGGCGATGACCCTCGGGCAGCGCGTCGCGGTCATGCGCGACGGGCGGATCCAGCAGATCGACGCGCCGCAGCGGCTCTACGAGGAGCCGGCGAACCTCTTCGTGGCGGCCTTCATCGGCGCGCCGGCGATGAACCTCGTCCGCGGCCGCGTCGCGGACGCGGTCGAGTTCGGGCACTACAGCATCCCGCTGACCGGGGCGAACGGACGGGACTATCCGCGCGGCGACGTGATCTTCGGGGTCCGGCCGGAGGCGTTCGAGGACGTGGCGTTCGCGCCGCCGGAGCTGCCTCAGATCGAGGCCAGGGTCGAGGTGCTGGAGGAGCTCGGCTCCGATGCCTACGTCTTCTTCGAGGTCGACGCGCAGCAGGTGGTGGTCGAGGATGCGATGTCGGACGAGGAGGACGACATCGCCGGGCTGCTCGCGGCCGCACAGGATCGCGCGCTCTTCGCCGCGCGCGTCGACTCCCGCACGAAGGCGCGCGTCGGACACACGATCCGCCTCGCCGTCGACCCGTCGCGCTTCTACTTCTTCTCGCCCGAGACCGGCGAGAGCCTGCACGGCCGGGGCGCCGCGGCCGTCCCCGCCTGATCCGCCACCCCGAGTACACGCGGGGGCGGCTGACGAGGCAGTCGGAGCGGCTGCGCGCGGCGATCTATCCCCAGGTCCAGCCGGTCGACGAGCTGCTCGTGGCCGGGCCGGTCGACCGGATTCCGCCGGAGGCGGCGGAACAGCTCGACTACCGCGTCGCAGAGCTCGGCGAGCGGTTCGGCCCGCCGTGGGCGACCTTCTGGTTCCGCATCCAGGCGACGGTGCCGGACGCCTGGCGGGGCCGCCGCGTCGACCTGCTCTGGTCGAGCCGCAGCGAGGCGACGTTGTGGATCGACGGCTGCAGCGTGCAGGGCCTGAACACGGGCGGGGGCGGCGAGCGGCCGGACGCGCTGCTCGTGGAGGAGGCGCGCGGCGGGGAGACGCTCGAGCTGCGGGTCGAGCTCGCCTGCAACGGCATGTTCGGAGCGCAGCAGGCGCCGCCGGAGCTCGAGCGCTGCGAGCTGGCGCTCTTCGACGAGGACGCCTGGCGCCTCTACCACGACTTCGAGCTGCTGCGCGCCCTGGAAGCTTCGGGCGAGCTCGAGCCATCGTGGGCGGGCGAGCTGCGCGCCGGGCTGAACCGCTTCTGCAACGAGCGCGACCCGGCGATCCTCGCGGCGCTGTACGAGCACCGGAACGGCACGCGCGCGCACGAGCTCGCGGCGGTCGGCCATGCGCACATCGACACCGCCTGGCTGTGGCCGCTCGCGGAGAGCTACCGCAAGACGGTGCGCACGCTCTCGAGCCAGACGCGCTACATGGATCGCTATCCCGAGTACCGCTTCGCGTGCTCGCAGGCGCAGCAGTACGCGTGGATCGAGGAGCGGAACCCCGACCTCTGGGAGCGCGTGCGGGCGAAGGTGGCGGCGGGGCAGCTCGTGCCGGTCGGCGGCAGCTGGGTCGAGCCCGACTGCAACCTCCCGTCCGGGGAGTCGCTGCTGCGCCAGCTCGTCCACGGGCAGCGCTACTTCGAGGAGCGGTTCGGGATCCGCTGCCGCGAGTTCTGGTCGCCCGACGCGTTCGGCTACTGCAACCAGCTGCCGCAGCTGCTGCGCCTCGCCGGGATGAGCCGCTTCCTGACGCAGAAGCTCTCGTGGAACCGGTTCGAGAAGCCCGACCACCACACCTTCGTCTGGCAGGGGCTCGACGGCAGCGAAGTGATCGCGCACTACCCGCCCGCGGACACCTACTCGAGCGACGCCGCCGTCCCGGATCTCCTGCGGAGCGAGCGGGCGTACCTCGACCACGACTCGAGCGGCACGAGCCTGCTGCTCTACGGCTACGGCGACGGCGGCGGCGGGCCCACGCCCTCGATGCTCGAGTGGCTGCGTCGCGCCCGGGACCTGCAGGGGCTGCCGCGGACGCGGGCCGCGACCCCGGACGAGTTCTTCGCCGCACTCGAGGCGGAGGAGGCGGACCGGCCGGTCGTCGTCGGCGAGCTGTACCTCGAGTACCACCGCGGCGTCTACACCTCGCAGGCGGCGATCAAGCGCCTCAACCGCCGCTGCGAGCAGCTGCTCCACGACGCCGAGTTCCTCGCCTGCGCGCGCGGCGACGCGTATCCCGCGCAGGAGCTCGACCGGCTCTGGAAGCTCCTGCTGCTGCAGCAGTTCCACGACATCCTTCCCGGCTCCTCGATCGGGCCCGTCTACGAGGACGCGCTGCGAGACCTCGCCGCCGTCGAGGCGGGTGCGGAGGCGCTGCGCGGGAGCGGCTCGACGCCCGTCAACACGACCGGCTTCGCGCGGCGCGAGGTGGTCGCGTGCCCCGACGGCGAGCTGCGCGTCGTCGAGGCGCCGCCGTACGCCGACGGGCGCCTCGTGGAGGCGACCGACACGGTGCGCGTCGACGGGCTGCTGCTCGAGAACGAGCACCTGAGCGTGCGGCTCGGCGCGGGCGGAGAGCTCGAGAGCGTGGTCGAGCGCTCGACCGGGCGCGAGACGCTGGCCGCGCCCGGCAACCGGCTCGAGCTGTACGAGGACCTGCCGGTCGACTTCGACGCCTGGGACGTCGATCCGTTCCACCTCGAGACGCGGCACGACTGCCCGCCCGCCGAGCGCTGGGAGGTCGTGAGCTCAGGGCCGCTGCGCGGCGAGATCGCCTTCGAACGCATGGTCGGCGAGCGCAGCCGCCTGCGGCAGGTGGTGCGGCTCGACGCGGGTGCGCGCCGCGTCGAGCTCCACACCCAGGTCGACTGGCACGAGAGCCACACGCTGCTCAAGGTGTGCTTTCCGCTCGCGGTGCGGGCGGCGAGCGCGACGTACGAGACGCCGTTCGGCGTCACCGCGCGGCCGACGCACTTCTCCACCCGCTTCGACCGGGCACGGTTCGAGGTGCCGGGGCACCGCTTCGCCGATCTGTCCGAGCACGGGTTCGGCGCCGCCGCGCTCACCGACTCGAAGTACGGCTACAGCTGCCTCGGCGGTGACCTCCGGATCAGCCTGCTCCGTTCCCCGAAGAGCCCGGATCCCGACGCGGACATGGGGCGACACACGTTCGCCTACGCCCTGCTCCCGCACGTCGGCGGCTGGCGCGAGGCGGGGGTCGTCGCGGAGGCAATCCACTTCAACGCTCCGTTCGCGTGGTCCGAGGGTGTCGGGGACGTCCCGTTCGCGGCGGTCGACGGGGAGCGGCTGGTGCTCGACAGCGTGAAGCGGGCCGATCGCGAGGAGGCCGTCGTCCTGCGACTCTACGAGCCGTACGGCGGGCGCGGCGCCGCGCGGGTGCGCCTCGCGCGGCCCGTGCGCGAGGCGCGGCTGGCGAACGCGCTCGAGGAGGAGGTCGGCCCGGTCGGGGTCGAGGACGGCGCGCTCGTGGTGCCGTTCCTGCCGCACCAGGTGCTGACGGTGCTGGTTCGATGACGACGAGCGTCGTCTGCGCCGGGCTCGCGACGCGGGACACGATCCTGCGCGTGCAGCGACTCCCGCCGCCCGACGGACGCGTCGTCGCCGAGGAGCGGGTGGTTGCCGGCGGCGGCCCCGCCGCGACGGCGGCGGTGGCGCTTGCGAGGCTGGGCGTCGAGACGGCGTTCGTCGGGGCGGTCGGCGACGACGAGGCCGGGCGATTCGTGGCGGCGGGCCTCGCCGCGGAGGGCGTCGACGTGTCGGCGCTGGCGATCGTGCCGGGTGCGCGGACGCCCGAGAGCACCGTGCTCGTCTCCCCCGGCGGCGCCCGCGCGATCGTCCACGTCCCGGGCGACGCGCCGTTTCCGGAGGTGGACGTCGCGGCCGACTGGCTCCACGTCGACCATGTCGGCTACGGCCACGGCGACGGGCGGCGGCTCTCGATCGACGGCGGCAACCCCATCGAGGGGCTCGACCTGCGTGACGTCGCGCTGTACGCGCCGACGGAGGAGGCGCTCCGAGCACAGGTCGGCGGCGTCGAGGAGGCGCTCGCGGCGGGAGCCGAGCTCGTCGTGGTCACGCGGGGCGCGGCCGGCGCGATCGCGGCCGGCCGAGACGGCGAGCGCGCCGAGGTGCCCGGCGAGCCGGTCGACGCGGTGAGCACGCTCGGCGCCGGCGACGTCTTCCACGGCGCCCTGCTGGCATGGCTCGTACGCCACGCTCCGCTCCGCGAGGCGCTGCGGGCGGCGACGGTCGCTGCCGCCCTGTCCTGCCGTGCGCTCGACGGGCGCTCGGCCATCCCGACCCTGGAGGAGCTCGAGAGGAGGCTCACATGAACCACATGACGACAGCGAGCGCCTGCGCGTTCCTCGGGCGCCGCTCCGAGAGGAGGCGAGCCCGAGGGCCGCAGGGCAGTACGGGTGGTACGACCAAGGCCCGAGGGCGCAGCATCCTGCCCGGAGCGGCGCCAGACGTCGGCGGACGGCGGCTCCGCCGCCGGGAAGCCGAAGGCGGCGAGGGACGCGCATGACTCGGAGGATCGCGGTGATCGCCGGCGACGGCGCCGGCCCGGAGGTGGTGATCGAGGCGCGCAAGGTCGTCGATGCGCTCGGCCTCGACATCGCCTGGACCGACCTGCCGTGGGGCACCGCCCACTACCACTCCGAGGGCACGATGATGCCGCCGGACGCCCTCGAGACCGCCCGGGAGCACGACGCGGTGTTGCTCGGCGCCGTCGGCGATCCGTCCGTCCCGGACCACGTCACCCTATGGGGCCTCCTGCTGCCGCTGCGGCAGGGGCTCGACCTGTGGGCGAACCTCCGGCCCGCGCGGCTGCTGGAGGGCGTGCCGTCCCCGCTCGCCGGCCGGCCGAACGTCGACATGCTCTTCGTGCGGGAGAACACCGAGGGCGAGTACTCGGGCGTCGGCGGGCGTGCGCACCGCGGCCTCGCCCTCGAGGTGGGCATCGAGACGAGCGTCTTCACCCGTGCCGGGGTGCGCCGCGTGATCGAGCATGCGTTCCGGCTCGCGGAGGGACGCCGCGGCCTCGTCACGAGCGCGACGAAGTCGAACGCGTCGCGGTACGGCTACGTGCTCTGGGACGAGGTCGCCGCCGAGGTGGCGGAGGAGCACCAGGGGGTCCGCTACGAGCGTGTTCTCGTGGACGCCCTCGCCGCCCGGATGGTCTCGAGCCCGCAGAGCCTCGACGTGGTCGTGGCGTCGAACCTCTTCGGCGACATCCTCACCGACCTCGCCGCCGTGCTCCAGGGCGGGATGGGGATGGCGGCGAGCGCGAGCCTCGCGCCCGGGTCGGCCGGGCCGGCGGTGTTCGAGCCGGTGCACGGCTCCGCGCCCGACATCGCCGGGAAGGGCATCGCCAACCCGATCGGCGCGATCTGGAGCGCCGCGCTGATGCTCGACCATCTCGGCGAGGCGGAAGCCTCCGCAGCCGTGATGCGCGCGATCGAGTCCGTCTGCCGGGAGGGGATCCTCACGCGCGACCTGGGCGGCAGCGCAGCGACGGCGGAGCTGGGCGACGCCGTGGCAGCGCAGATATCCGCTCCCGGCGCCGGCAAAGCCGGCGCCTCCGCTCTCTGATGAGCTCCGTCGAGCCTACGCTCAGATGAGCGAGTGGTGGCGGGATGCCGTCCTCTACGAGATCTACGTCCGCAGCTTCGCCGACTCCGACGGGGACGGCCTCGGCGACCTGGCCGGCATCCGCTCGCGGCTCGAGTACGTCCGAGACCTCGGCGTCGACGGCATCTGGCTGACGCCGTTCTACCCGACGCCGGACGCCGACCACGGCTACGACGTCGCCGACTACGTCGACGTCGATCCTCGCTTCGGCTCGGTGGCCGAGCTCGACCGGCTCGTCGCCGACGCGCACGGGCTCGGCCTGCGCGTGCTGATCGACCTCGTCCCGAACCACACCTCGATCGCCCACCCCTGGTTTCGCGAGCACCCCGACTACTACGTCTGGACGGACGAGCCGAACAACTGGCTCTCCGTTTTCGGCGGGCCGGCCTGGGAGCGCGATCCAGAGCGCGGCCGGTACTACCTGCACCTGTTCGCGCCGGAGCAGCCCGACCTCGACTGGCACAACCCCGCCGTCCAGGCGGAGTTCGAGCGGATCATCCGCTTCTGGCTCGACCGCGGCGTCGACGGCCTGCGCATCGACGTCGCGCACGGCCTGTTCAAGGACGCGTCGCTCGCCGACGAGCCGGAGCCGCCCCCGGGCGCCGAGCCCCACTCCTTCGACCGCAGGCGGGCTGTCGATCAGCCCGAGCTCCACCCCCTCTACCGCCGCTGGCGGCAGCTCGTCGACGGCTACCCGGGCGAGCGCTTCCTGGTCGGCGAGGTCTTCTTCCGCGACCCGCACCGCGTGGCGGCGTACGTCCGACCGGACGAGCTCCACCTGGCCTTCAACTTCACGCTGATGTTCCGTGACTGGGACGCCCGCGCGATGCGCGAGGCGATCGACTCGACGCTCGATTCGGTCGGATCGGTCGGGGCGACGCCGACGTGGGTGCTCGAGAGCCACGACGTGCCGCGCCTGCCCACGCGGTACGGCGGCGGTGAGGAAGGCCTACGCCGCGCCCGCGCGGCGTTGCTGCTCCTGCTCGCGCTGCCCGGGTGCGCCTTCCTCTACGCCGGCCAGGAGCTGGGGCTGGAGGAGGTGGATCTCCCGGACGAGCTGCGCCAGGATCCCGTCTTCCACCGCACCGCGGGCGAGCGTGTGGGTCGGGACGGTTGCCGGGTGCCGCTCCCGTGGACGGCGGCGCCGCCGGGTTTCGGCTTCACGACGGGCACGCCGTGGCTTCCGGCGCCGGCAGCCTGGGGCGGGCGAAGCGTCGCCGCTCAGGACGGCGCCCCAGGCTCGATGCTCGAGCTCGCGCGCGCGGCGCTGCGGGCGCGGCCGGCGGGCGAGTTCGAGTGGTGCGACGGGCCGGAGGGGTCGCTCGTGTTCCGCCGTGGCGGCGTCCGTTGCGTCGTGAACGTCGACGCGGCGTCGCTGCGGCTCGAGGAGGAGCTGCTGCTCGCGAGCGAGCCGCTCGCCGGCGAGCTCCCGGCCGGCGCCGCAGCGTGGCTTCGCTTGCGCCCCGGCCGGTCGAGATGAGATGGTTCCCGGGGACGGTCGACGAGAAGGGAGGTCTCGCCGTGCCGATGGTGCATCCCTGCGCACGCCCGGGCTGCGAGATGTTGACGATGGGCGACCTCTGCGTCGACCACGAGCGCCAACGCGCGGCGCACGCGCATGGACGGTTGCCGCGGCTCGTCACTGCTTCCGCCTTGCTCCTCGCGGCGGCGGCGGGCGCGGTTCTGCGCACGCGTTTTCTGCGCTGAGCGAGCTTCGGGGCGCGGACCAGCCGAAGGTCCGGTTTGGCCAGGACCCGGCCCGGGTGAGAGTCACCGTGCGGTGAGGGGACGGCTGATTGCGGCGATCGTGTTCCTGCTGGCGCCTGCGGCCCCGGCCTACGCAGGCGGCGGCCTCGCCGGCGCGGTCGGGTCAGCCGGCGCGGTCGGGTCAACCGTGCAGCAGGCCGCGAAGACCGTCACCTCGACCACGCCCTCGACGCCCTCCTCTCCCGCCGCGTCGACGAACTCGCCCGCGAGCACGGCCGTGACGGGCACCACCTCGGCGGTCACGAAGACTGCGCAGAGCGCCGTCACGAACGCCACCCAGGCCGTGACCAAGACGGCGCAGGCCGCAACCGGCACCGCCGCCAAGACCGTTCCGGCCACCGCCCCGACCACCCAGACGGTCGCGTCGACCGTGCAGACGGCCGCGTCGACGGTGCAGACGACCGCGTCCACCGTGCAGACGACCGCGGCGGCGGTGCAGTCCACCGCCTCGGCTGCGACGTCCGCCGTTAGCTCGACCGTTCAGACGACCGTCTCGAACGCGACCGCAGCCGTGCCTCCCGTCACGACGGCCGCCGGCGGCGTCGTCTCGAGCGTGGTCGCCGATACGACAGAGGTCGCGGCGCCGACCCAGCCGCGGCCCGTCACCCCGACCTCGTCCCCGAAGGACCAGGCGCCGCCCGCGAAGATCACCGCTCCTGCGCCTCAGCCGACCCGCACCGCGGAGCCCGCGCCGGCGGCGACACCGCAACCCGCACCGGCGGCTCCGGCGGCTCACCTGACGCCCGCGGCGCCGGCGACGCACCCGCGCCCGACGACGACGTCCACTCCCCCGGCTCCCACCTCCTCGGCTTCCGCAGCGCCCGACCCGGCTCGGCCGCTCCGGCATGCGCGTCACGCGCCGTCTCCGACGACGCCGGCAGCGGCCGGCGTCCGCGTGCCGCAGGCGGCGCACCACGCCGCCGCCGGGGGAAGTCTCCCCGTCCGCCGGAACGTCGCTCCGGCGGGGCCGCGCCCGCAGCAACTGCCGGCGCTGGGACGCACGCTCTCGCTGCTCGCGGCGGCCTTCGCCGCCGTCTCGCACCTCTTCGGCGGCGGCCTGCTCCTGGTCGCCCTCGCATTCCTGCTCTTGCCGGTGACGCCTCGGTGGGGTCGCCGCGTGCGGCCCGAGACCGCACTCCGCGCGCCGCCGGCACTCGCCTTCGGGATCGAGCGACCCGGCTAGCCCGGGCCGGTTGGCCCTGCGGTCGGTCGCGGTCCGCGATCGACCACCGACCGGAAGCTCGAAATCCGAAACGAAGGAGCACACGATGAGACGATGGTTGCTCGTGCTCGTCTCGAGCGCCCTGCTCGGGATGGCAGCGAGTGTCGGCCCCGCCTGGGCCGGCGGCGGGCCCCTGCCCGTGCCGGGTCAGTCGCAGACGGCCGGCCAGTCGCAGACTGCGACGAACACGGTGAGCCAGTCGGCGCAGTCGTCGTCGACGGCGATCAACCTGGCGCCGAACGTGGCGATCCTGAACGGCGGCTCCGGCTGCGGCTGCAAGGACAGCGGCACGGAGCAGTCGAGCAGCGCGGACGCCGGCAGCCAGGCGACGAACACGTCGACCGGCTCGCAGGCGAACGGGCAGAGCCAGGTCGCCGGGCAGAGCCAGGCGGCAGGGTCGCAGCCCGACCCGTCGCAGTCCCAGCAGGTCGATCAGACGCAGACCGCGTCGAACACGGTCGACCAGACGGCCAAGAGCAAGGCGGTCGCGGTCAACGTGGCCCCGAACGTCGCCGTCCTGAACTGGGGAGGCGTCAAGCAGACGAGCTCGGCCCAGGCCGACTCGTCCGCCAGCAACACCTCCACCGGCTCACAGTCCAACCAGCAGTCCCAGACCGCCGGC